>Ga0193726_1001064_pt1 | contig 23527 bp, 20 predicted proteins | sample H2c1metaG_FD_144928 | JGI IMG/M metagenome (GOLD analysis project Ga0193726, IMG submission 144928) | Soil microbial communities from a riparian zone of the East river system, Colorado, United States - H2c1 | ecosystem: Environmental > Terrestrial > Soil > Riparian zone | place: USA: East River...
TGAACGAGGAGAGCACCATGCACGCCGATCAATTCGAAACCCGCCTGGCCAGGGTACGGCACCGCTTTGCAGCCACGCTCGAGAGCAAAATCACAGAGGCAGTCGTCTCGGCTGACCACATGTCTCGCAGCAGTGACGGTGTTATCAAGCATGTCTCCGAATCCTACCGCCATTTGCACGGCATTTGCGGAATCGGGCCCACGGTCGGTTTTACCGCCACCGGCGAGGCTGCGCGCGCCGCCGAAGTGGCCTTGATGCAGGCGTATCGCGAGAGCCGGGGACTGACCCAAACAGAAGTTCTCAGCCTCAAGAAAGCGCTTGAGCGCTTGCGAGTTGCCGCCGCATCGGAACTTCGATTGATGTACCAGCGAGGGGGATAGGCCTGATTCAAGGTTTTCGGCGACGGCATCCGCAGCCGCCAGACCACCATGCTGTCGCGCTCGGACTTGCGATAAGGCTTAGAAAACAGCATCACGCCGTGATCGAGCCGGCCGTCTTGCAGGGTCGCATTGAGCCAATAATTCGCGATGTGCCCGCACGCAAGGCGCACGACAGGGCGCGCGCCGCGCTCTTACCGGCGTGCGCCCAAGTCGCGGCTACTGTTGGATGCTCATTGGTAGAGCAACTCGCCCTCCAGGTTGCCTGCGAAGCCACAAAGTCTTTGCAGCGTTTCAAATAATTCCCTAGCGTCGGACGATTTTTGCAGAATGCGCGCCGCGCCGGGTTGACCATCAATGTTCTGCCTGAGCCTTTGTCTGATCGAGTCGTTGAGGCGTCGCCCGCTCTGCACGATGACCGGAATGTTCCTGGTCTCCGGCACGCAAGCCAATCTGTAGGCTCATCGTCTCGTAGCAAGGTAACAAAATAACGCCGTCTGGGAGTTCTTGTTCAGTGTATCCGGTCTGCTCCAGAGAACACGATGCGAGTGGAAGCCGGCTCTTGCCGGCTGAAACATCGCAGAAACCCGTATAGAATATAGCGAACTTGCTTCTTCGAATCAGCATATTCGAGTAGAATCGAACATGCGATTTGACCTCGAAAATCTGCCATCCGATACGGCTCTGTTGCACCGTTTGGTGCGTGAGATGGCTGATGTTGTCGAGAGCCGCGACGGCGAGATCGAGCGTCTCCAGATCATCATCAAGAAGCTGCAGCGGGCGCAGTTCGGGCGTCGCTCCGAACGCCTCGATGCCGATCAATTGGCGCTCGCACTTGAGGATCTCGACGGCGACATTGCCCGCATCCGGGAGTGCCGTCCGGCGATCGCAACAGAGGCAGCCGAGGCGCCATCCCGTCGCAAGCCGCTGCCCGATCATCTGCCGCGCGAGGACGTTCTGCTCGATGTTGATAGCGCGATCTGCGGTTGTTGCGGCGGCGCGCTCCACGCGATCGGGGAGAGCGTCAGCGAGATGCTCGACTGGGCTCCGGCCCAGCTTCGTGTTGTTCGTATCTCCCGCCCGAAATACGCGTGCCGCGTCTGTAACAAGGTTGTGCAAGCGCCGGCACCCGAACGGCTGATCGCCGGTGGCCTGGCGACGCCGGCACTTCTCGCACAGGTGCTGGTCAGCAAATATTGCGATCACACGCCGCTTTATCGGCAGTCGCAGATCTTTGCGCGGCATGGCGTCGATCTCAGTCGCTCGACGCTCGTCGGATGGGTTGGTGGAGCGTGCTGGTGGCTGGAAGCGCTGCATGAACGGCTGTGCAAGAACGTGTTCGCCTCCGACCATCTGTTCGCCGATGACACGCCGATCCCGGTGCTTGATCCCGGCAGAGGGAGGACGAAGACGGGACGATTGTGGGTATATGCTCGCGAGCAACGACCGTGGAGCGGACCCGAACCGCCGGCTGCGGTCTATTTGTATGCGCCGGATCGCAAAGCGGAACGGCCCGCTTCGCATCTCGATGGCTTCAAAGGCGTGCTGCACGTCGACGGTTATGCCGGCTTCGAACGACTGGCTATCAACAGCGACGTCGTGCTTGCCGCCTGTTGGGCACATGCGAGGCGCAAGTTCTACGAGGTGGCCGAGGCCACCGGCTCGCCGGTGGCTACCGAAGCACTGCGCCGGATCGGAGAGCTCTATGTCGTCGAAGCACGCGTGCGTGGGCAATCGTCGGCTCATCGTCATGCTGAACGGCGCTCCTTCTCCAGGCCCATCGTGCAAGCTCTGCATGCCTGGTTGGAAGCCCAGCTTCCGCGCGTAGCGGGCCGGAGTACCCTGGCCGAGGCGATCCGTTATGCCCTCTCGCGCTGGGAAGGTCTGACCCGATTCCTGCATGACGGCCGCATTGAACTCGATACCAATCCGGTCGAACGCGCGATCCGCCCTGTGGCGCTTGGGCGCAAGAACCATCTCTTTGCCGGGAGCGACGGTGGCGGCGATCGATGGGCAATCGTCTGCTCGCTGATCGAGACCTGCAAATCAACGGCGTCGAACCCTACGCCTACCTGCGCGATGTGCTCACGCGCATGGTCGACGGGCATCCCATCAACCGCCTCGATGAACTGCTGCCTTGGACCTGGAAAAATGAAAATCATGTCAAGACCTGACTGACGTGCATGCTCTGGACGCTTACGCCATCCGTGGCCATCCGTGGCTCTCCCCACCCCGCTGCCTCATATCAGAGCATGCGATGTTCCTCGACAAACCGCAATGAAGTGCGATCTGGATCATTGCGATCGGATCTCGCTGGCACGACGCACGAACAGGTTACCCGACTGCGGTACAAGAGCCGATAGATCGACGACAGTACGGACGCTTAGTGAATATTCTGGATGCATGCTATGTGTCGGCCGGCCATCCGCCGGGCTGTTCTCGGTGCGCGTAGCGAACAACGGCGAGACAGTCTTTCCGTGCGCCCGTCTGGCCTCGATCATCTGTGCCCGCGTCGCTACATACGGTTGCGTTTCGTCCGGCAACGGTCGGCTCATCGCCAGATGCTTCTCGTAGCGTGAAAGCCCGGCATTGTAAGCGGCGAGAAAGCCCGGCGAGCCGTAACGATCATGGAGCTCGCGGATGTAAGCGGCACTGGCGACGATATTGTCGTGCGGATCGTAAGGATCAGCGCGGAGACCATAGCGAGCGCGTAACTCGGTCCAGGTCTTTGGCATGATCTTCATCAGCCCCATGGCGCCCTTCTGTGATCGCGCTCGTAATTCGCCGCCGCTCTCGATGTGCACCGATGCGCGTTTCCAATGTTCCGGTACCGCGAAACGTTGGGACGCTTCGGTGACAAAAGCCGCAAAGGGATTTGTAGGAAGCGCAGCTGCTTGCTGTGTGATCAATAACGCTCGTTCGGCCTGCGCTGCTCCACTCAAACAGCATCGATGATGCGAAGATCGCCATGAGGCACACCGTCGCCCGAGAGATCGCAAGGCTGCCATCGTGCTCGCGGCCGTCAAGGGTGAAGCGCTCACGCGCCGGCCTGATGCCGCCCTTGATCGCCGTTGCGCGCGACGGCGCTGCGAACTTGGGTCGCGACATGGGGTAATGGCGGAGCGCTGCCACTATTAACGTGGAGATTCGAATCACTTTCTGGAGGCCACATTCCGCCCGCTCGCGCGTAGCCTCTAGCGCCACATACCCGGTTGCTTGGCCCTGCAGCGGCGTTCGAAACACTGGTTGATATGCCGGAGAATGTTACCGTACGATCGGAAGTTGGGGAGCGCGCCCTGGGCAGATGCAGCGTCAGTCTGGTCCGGATACTTGCGCGGCAAGCCCCTCGGGAATTCGTCCAATCCGCGTGGGATGGCCAGAAACTGGACGACCTCGCGGATTGAGGACCGACCTTCGTTGGGGCCAACGTTCGCGGCGTAGATCACCCCGCTTGCGCTTTGGCCAACGGGATCGTGAAGCTAAACACCGCACCGCGATGGCGATTCTCGGCCCAGATGGTACCTCCGTAACTTTCGACGATCGTACGCGCGATAGGCAAACCCAACCCCGTCCCCTGCGGCTTCGTGGTGACGAATGCATCGAAGATGTTCGTCAAATTGTCCTCGGGAATGCCTTTTCCCGAGTCTGATATTCTTACTTCGGCGACGTCGTACTCGGCATTTCGGCGGGTCCTGATCGTCAAGTTGCGAGGTCCAGGCTCGCCCTCCATGGCGTCCATACCGTTCATGACGAGGTTCATTATCACTTGTTGCATATGGATCGGGTCGGCTCGCACTGGCAATGCGTCAGGCGTAAGCGCGGTGCGAAGTATGACTCCCCGCTTGGCTATCTCAGGAGTAACAATTTTAACCAACTCCGGAACTGTGTCATTCAGATCGAGCGCCCGCAGATCGGCCTCTTTTCTGTCGTTCAGCAGATTCCGCAAGCCAAAGATGATCTCGCTCGCGCGCTGTTCATCACGGACAATGTCGGACAGGATTTCACCAATCTGGGTGAGATCAGGCGGATTGGTCTTGAGCAACATTTGCGCGGCTTCGGTATTGCTCAGAATCGCCCCCAACGGCTGGTTGAGTTCGTGGGCGAGGGATGAAGACAGCACGTTTGCAGTCGTAAACCGGTTCAAGCGGACAACCTGCCGGCGTTGGCTGTTTGCTTCCGCCTGGGCGAAATAGCGCCGCCGCCGCTCGACCAGTAACCAGGAAATGATCACGGCCTGGAACAGCAGAACGGCCACGACGGCAATCACCTGCGGCCGATATTGCTCCCACAGACCCGGTTCACGAAAGTGCACCTCGCTCCCCGCCGGTAGCCGGCTTTCGCTAATATTCCAGCGCTTCAGCTCCCTCCAGTCGAACTTTGGCGTTCCAAATTCGATCGGAGGCGTCTTGATGTCACCCGCCGTCTCTCCGCCGAGAATGCGCACTGCGACACCGGCGGCCCGTCGACCCACGTTCGCGACGATCGAGAGCGGTCCACCAACGATCCCTTGGTCAAAAAACGCATCGGAATGCGTAAACATGGGCGCGCTGGCGACCGCATGAAGACGGGCCATCGCCTTGCCTTCCTCGTGCGCGACTCCCGCCGCGTCCACCGACAACAGCACAAAAAAGATTGCAGACCGTGGAGGGAGCGCAGCGGCGCGCCGGAGCATCTCTTCGAACGACAGCTCGTTGAACCACGTAAACGCGACGTGGCTCTCATAGGGTTGAACCGCTTCACGCATCTGCCCCAGCCAATCCTTCTCGATTGGCGAGTTGCCAATCACAACCGCAACGCTACTCGTCTCCGGAAGCAGCTCCAGCATACTCCCGACTGCACGTGTAAGATCGATCGAGACCGCAACGACGGTGTCATTCGCCGTAAGCGCGCTCAGGGGAACCCGCCGCTGTTCCAGACCCGTATGCACGGCAGGCGCGGAGGGAAACAGCTGGGATCGATGCTGCTGGAGGAAATTTACCGCCGGAGCGCCGATGGTAATGACCAGATCGAGTTGGTTCTTGGAAAAGAGGGCGCGCAGATATTCGACGAACGGCCCCTCTTCCACGTCTGCTGAACGCGCGGTTGCGAGCGAAGCCTCGAAGATATCGATAGGCTCCTTCGATTGCAGGCTCAGTTCTTCCCGAATGGTTCTTGCGTATTCATTCCACGGCGCAAAATTGGGGCCGAACGAATGAAGAAGCAGGACACGCTTCGGCTCGGAGAACGCCGCGCCGGTCATGGCGAAAAGCAACACAACCGTACTCAGAAGTACTCGGAATACCATGTTTAAGCGAAGCCGATAAAGAGTATGCGTTGTTCGCGGGAAACCGGAAATGTTTCTTTAGCGACGTTTGGCTGGCCCCCCAATCTATTCGAATGACTGGCGACTGGGAAGAAAATCCGCTTAGGATGCCCGCCGTAGTTGCGCTGCAACGCCCGGCAAAAAATTACCGTCAATGGTACTGACGCTTCGGAAACATGTCGCTTTGCGCGCTGAAAGCGAACAATACCCGGGTACAGATTCAATAGGATGGGGAGCAGTGTTTCATAATCATCCGCCTCAGTTGGTTTCTGGGAGTCAGCGGGGCACGAAAAAGATTTCGTCACGCGACGGCATTGATTGCATCAATGAGCAATTTTGCCAAAAAAGGCTTCTTCAGATACGCAACGCAGCCAACGTCAAAGGCCTCCTGGCGAGTGGCCTCATCATCGATCGCGGTCATAAAAATGACGGGCAGATTCCTGCCCGATGAAGTCAATCGCCGCTTTAAGTCGATGCCCGAGATTCCGCCGAGATGAATGTCCAAGAGAAGGCACTCCGCTTCGCATTTGGCGATATCGTCAAGAAACGATTCCGCCGATGCAAATGTCTGAACGTGAAAACCATGCGCCGACAGAAGGCGGTCGAGGCTCTGTAGCATGCTCGGATTGTCATCAATAATTGCTATCGTGCGCACGCGATTGCCCATTCGTATGAATCGGCTGCAGAAGCGTCAGCAAACCGCAAACCATCGAGAGAGATGCCTGAGGATTCCCATCCGCAACGGAAAAGGTGTTGCCAAGTTGATCCGCATATTGCTCTTGCGCGTCGAGACAACAGGCGAGTTTCCTGTTCTGCGACTACAGTCGCGCACAACGACCTGACGGCGCTATGCGAAATCCAGCACGAAAGCAGGTATTCGAGCACACCCTCTTATGTATATTTGGCGCCACGCCGTGTCCGATGGCGGGAGCCTCTCTGACTCACGAGAACGCCCGCTTCCTGAGGCGGTGTGTGAGTCCGTCGTCAAGCTCTCTAGGGCTTCATCTCAATTCCGAGTTTGGCGCGCATGTCCTTGAAAACGACGGCGATCGCCTCAATGATCAACTGGTCGGGATTGGCCTTGCAATAGACGATCACCTCGTGCTCCGCCTCCTTACCCTTGACGATATCCATGTAGTGCTTGCGGGCGAGCCCATTATACCAGCCGCTATACCACGTGGTCAGCCTGTCCGCGTCTCCCTGCCAGGTTCCGGCCAATTGGGCACACGTAAGTTTTTGGACATTCAGAAAGCCGTTAGCGTCAGCATATGTGCTCAGATCGACCTGAGCCCGTGAATCTTGAATTGTTGTCGTCACGAGCATAGCCGCGAGTATCAGTGGTCTGTACATCGCCGTTCTCCTGTGATTGTTGGCTTCGTGGTGAGTGTCAATGCGCCGCCGCTTACGTGCCGACGCGCCGGCTATTTCCAGCCCTCGCCGCGATCGGACCCAGGCAGACCGATATCGACGACCCAGCGGAACCAGTAGTCATCGATCGCGCCAAGCGCCTGGGTGGCACCTCCAGCACCGTGGGACCCTTGGTCAGGTCGAGCATGCCCATGGAGTAGACGGTGTCCGCATTGGCCGTCAGGAACAGCGACTTGGCATCCATCAGCTCGGAGAAGACAAGGACTTCGTTATCCTTGACCCCGGCGCTGAGAAGGCCCTTGTGGAGGGCGCGTATGCTGACTCCTTGAGGGGTGTTGGCGAACGCCGTGAAAGCATGCGTGAAATCCCGGTGGTCATAGATCTTGGCGACGGTGTCCTTGCTCGGCATGCCGTCCTTGAAGTCGAGCGTGCCAATGCGCGTCTCGACCTTGTCCGGCGTGCTGATCGCCGGAGAGATTGCGGGGGCCTGCGCGAGGGCCATGTGAGGCAGTGCTGGTATTGCGCAGATCAAGGTCGCGGCCAGGAATCTGATCGACGTTTTCATATGTCACCTCATTGCTGGCAGGGGAGTGTCCGCGCGGTCAACTTTCATTGGGCCGAATACCCACCGTTGTTTGCGCCTTCACGACCGGCGGCGGGTAGAGAGCTAGTGTCAGCTTCAGGATTCCTCTAAGCATAGCGGATTCCTCCTCTTCAGCGTTTGATGCGGTCAACACTTGCCGCTTCGTTTCGTACGTGTCACGTCATCATCGGGCCTCTTCATCTGATGATTACTGTTTCGGGCGATACACCGAAACCCGACGTGACTGGCGGAGGTGTCAATCGGTTCGGCGTGGCGCGCGGCGGGACGGTAACGGCGGCAGTAGTTCGGCGCGCAAAGATGGGAGCCGCCCTTAATCACTTTGCGGGGAATTTTTACGTTCGGCTGGCAGGGATCATAGCTTGCTGTCTCTGCGCCACCGCGTGGATTTTTCGGAATGCAGCAGGCCTTTGGCGCATCGGCGGTGTGCTTCTCCGTGTACCAGTCAGTCGTCCATTCCCAGACATTGCCGATCATGTCGTGCACACCAAAACCGTTCGGCGCGAATGCCGCGACGGGCGATGTACGCTCGAAGCCGTCATCGTTCAGATTCTGTCGTGGAAACTCGCCCTGCCAGGTGTTGGCCTGGTGCTTGCCGCCAGGCGTGAATTCGTCGCCCCAGGCGTACTCGGCGCCGTCAAGCCCGCCGCGCGCTGCGAACTCCCACTCGGCTTCGGTTGGCAGCTCTTTGCCGGCCCATCGCGCGTAAGCCAGAGCGTCCGCAAACGAGACGTGCACCACCGGATGATTGTCGAGGTTGTTGATGTTGCTCTTCGGGCCGTAGGGATGGCGCCAATTAGCGCCCTTCAGGAAAGTCCACCACTCCCCCCAATGGCGCAGATCGACCTGACGTGAAGGAGGCGCGAACACGAGCGAGCCGGCATAGAGCATGTGCGGCAGCGCGCCGGGATAATCCTTTGGGTCGGGGGGAATTTCCGCAGATGTGACGTGGTCGGTCGCCTTCACGAACTCCTTGAATTGCCTGTTGGTGGCCGGGGTCAGGTCGATGAAGAACGGATCCACCGTGACGCGATGGACGGGCGCCTCTTCGGGGTAATGTTTATCCGATCCCATGCGGAAAGTGCCGCCTGGAATAGCAATCATTCCTGCACGACAAGGATGTTCGCCCGCAAGCGCATCAACAGCGTTATGTTCGGCTTGGAACGGGTACACTTTGTGTTACTCGCTGGTCTTATTGTTTCGTTGCGCCTGCATCAGTTTTTTCTCATCCTCGGGCGTCAGCTTCGGCCGGTCGATAGTCAGCGTGATCCGGTTGAACTTGCCGGTGAAGGCGAATGGCGGCTGGTAGTCGCGGTCGTCGACACCCGTCAGCGTGTCCATGCCGATGTCGAGGCTTTCGTCCCACTGCAGGATTAACGGGATCGAATGCTCCATCTTTTGCGTGGCGGCCGCGTTACCATCGACCTTAAGCACTCCTGTGCCGCCGCGTCCGATCCCAGACATATTGTTGAATGCGAGAGTACCGATACCCAAGCCGTCGTACTTGAAGTCAAACTCCAGCACATGTTTGCCGGGTGAAAGTTCAGGGCCTTCCCACCGCTCGCGCTTTAGATCGACCAAGTTCCATAGGAAGACCGGTTTGTTCTTAAGCACGTAGAAGCCATAGCCTCCAAAGCGACCGCCCTGCGTGATCAGCATTCCCTCCGCGCCGCCTCGCGGAATCTCGACCTCAGCCTTGAAGTTGTAGGAGGCGTTCAGGATGGACGGCGCATCACCATTTGGCGTGCCGCTGAGCGGAAGCGTCCAGGTGAATACGTTGCGTCCTGCGGTGATGGATGGCCGTGGCGTAACCAACCGCGTCGCCACCGAAGAGTCGAGCGGTAGGACTTGATATTTTTTAGCCTCGGCCCAGAAAATCTTTTCCATCTCCTTGACCTTCTGCGGATATTTCTCCGCCACGTTATCGGACTGCGTCCAGTCCTTACTGAGGTCGTAGAGTTCCCAAGGGTAGGCGGCAGGATCCTGGCTCGTTGCTCCCGTTATGATCCAAGGGGGCCGCATCACTTTCGTGCTGGCGATCCATCCCTCGTGATAGATGGCATGATCGCCCATCATCTCGAAGTATTGTGTCTTGCGTTTCGATGGAGCACTCTCGTTCTTTTTGTCGAACGTATACATCATGCTGACGCCCTCGATCGGGCTTTGCTTGATACCATCGACCATTTCGGGCTGTTTGACCTGTGCTGCTTCGAGGATGGTCGGTACGATGTCGATGATGTGGTGGAACTGATGGCGAATGCCGCCCTTGTCCTTGATCACCTTCGGCCACATGATCGCCATGCCCTGCCTGACGCCACCGAAGTGTGACGCTATCTGCTTTGTCCAAGAGAACGGCGTATCGAACGCCCACGACCACTGCACCCCCATGTGGTTGTAGGTCTTGTCGGAGCCCCAGACATCGTAGAAATTTTTCAGTTGGTCGGCGACCGGTACATTGACGCCGTTGAAACTCGCGACTTCGTTGGGTGTGCCTTCCAACGTGCCTTCAGCACTGCCGCCGTTATCGCCGCTGATGTAAATCACCAGCGTGTTGTCGAGCTTGCCCATATCCTCGATTGATTTGATGACCCGGCCAATCTCATGGTCGGTGTAGGCTACATAGGCCGCGAATACGTCGACCTGTCGGACAAACAACTTCTTCTCGTCATCGCTAAGTTGGTCCCATTCCTTCAACAGGTCCTTCGGCCATGGCGTCATTTTTGCATTTGCCGGAATTACCCCGAGCTTCTTCTGGTTCTCAAAAATTTGGTCCCGGAGCTTGTTCCAACCCTGATCGAACAGCTTCATCTTGCTGATCTTCTCAATCCATTCAGGGGTCGGGTGATGCGGGGCATGAACACCACCGGGCGCGTACTTGATGAAGAATGGCTGTTCCGGCGACAGCGCATTGATGCGATTCACGTAGCCAATCGCATCGTCCGCCATCGCGGTGGTCAGGTTCCAGCCGGGCTTGCCCAAGAACGGATAGATTTGCGTTGTGTTGCGAAATAAGTTCGGCTGCCATTGGTTGGCGTCGCCGCCAATGAAGCCGTAAAAATACTCGAAGCCGAGACCGGTCGGCCACTGGTCGAAAGGCCCGTCTTGGCTCGCTTGGAACGCCGGCACGTTATGATCCTTGCCAAACCAAGACGTGCGATAGCCGTTGTCCTTGAGGATACGACCGATTGTGGCCTTGTCGCGCTCGATGATGCTGTTGTAGCCGGGATAGCCGGACGATTGCTCTGAGATGACGCCAAAGCCTGCCGAGTGGTGGTTTCGCCCGGTTATCAGCGCCGCCCGCGTCGGCGAGCACAGTGCCGTCGAGTGGAAATTTGTATAGCGCAGCCCGTCGGCCGCAACACGATCGAGGTTAGGCGTCGGGATCACGCCACCGAACGTGCTAGGCGTGCCGTAGCCTGTATCATCGGTGATGATTAGCAGCACATTCGGCGCGCCCCTGCGCGGTTCGACGCGCGGAGGCCAGTACGGCTTCGACTGCGTCGCGTTACGTTCGATCTTGCCACCGAACTTCGACGGGGGCACGGGTATCTGCTCACCACTGATGGCCACGGAGGAACTGGGTGAACCCGGAACACCAGTAGTTTGTTGGGCAAGAGCAGTCGTTGCCAGCGCCCACAGTGAGCACGTGACAAGCAATGCTTTAGTGGAGTACCTCCTCGGCGGGATCCATAAGTCCAGTTGTTGGCTCATCATGGTGTCGCTCCTTATTGCGGCATGGCTGACTCACGGAATCAATTTGATCTCACTCGATCGTCAGATCCTTGAGAGAAGGACTCAGGCAGGCTGTAGGTTGACTTCCCCCATTTCTTTCGTCTCAGTAACAGGGCGGATAGGGGTAATAGCCGCAAGCCGGCCGGGCGTATGGGTGGTAGTACGCGGCCGCTCCATATGCGGCGGCGCCAGCGGCGCCGGCATACATGGCGCCGCGAAACGCCGAACGACGTGCAACGCCGGCAAACGACATCGGCGAAAACGGCCGGCCGATCATGTCGATGAAGACAGCAGCCGCGCCGTCGCCGCCGGTGAGATCGCCTTCAAGGGTCTGAACATTGAACGTCAGCTTGTCGCCCTCGAGCTTCGGATTCTTCAGCACCACGACGGCATCCTTCACCAAGCCATCCTTACCGAAGACGGACACGGTTGCGTTCGGAGGATTCTTGGTAAAGCTGTCGTCACCCGATCCCCATTCCGCGATGACATCGGCGGTGGGTTGATGGCCTGCGGATCGCACCGGGCGATCGGCAAATATGATGGAGCTGGGCATAACGCCCGTCAGAATCAGTGTATCTCCCTGCAACGTCGCGCCGCGAGAATTTAGCACGAACAGCGAGGGCACGATTTCGGGTTTGGCAGCAGCGGAGGGAGCGCCGATCGTCTTCATGGAAGAAGGCGCCGGAGCAGCTTGAGTCGCCGTTCCCACGGTTTGAGCGATCGCCGTTCCCACTCCGCCCATCATTGCCGTCACTGCGAGCAGCCCGGCGATCTGAACCAATTTTACAGTCTTCATGTCTGCTTCTCCTGTCAGGAATTCGGGTTAATTTTTCTTGAAAATGGCTTTCGCGGAAGACCGCGCTTGCTGGCGATTATGAAAAAGCCCCGCGGCACCGACTATGCAAAAACGAGCAGACAGCAAAATTTAAGAGGAGCGCTGAAGGAGAGGACACGTTCGCCGTGCCGAATTTGCATAGCGCCGGCAAACGGCCGCCTTAGAAATGGATGTTTGGCATCAACGGATCACGAGGCTTTCCGTGGTTATTATTTTGTGCCTCTACATTGTCGCGCTGTGGCTCGTGTTCTCGAAAATGAAGCTGGTGCGCTGGGGATGGTTGTCGGGAACGATCTCGGTCTTGATCGGCGCGTTCATTCTTGCGACGTTTCTCGGGCTGTTTAACTACCTGACGCCCTCGGGCAAGGTCACGGTCACCGGCCGGGTCGTCGAGGTGACGCCGAATGTGACCGGTCAGATTGTCGCCATCCCGGTCAAGCCCAATGTGCCCGTCAAGACCGGCGATGTTCTGTTTCAGATCGACCCGGCACCCTTTCAGTACACGGTCAAGCAGCTGCAGGCGTCGCTGGCTGCAGCGCAGCAGCAGACCCAGATACTGAAATCCAACTATGAACAGGCGACGGCAACCGTTGCCGGGCTGGAGGCGCAGCAGAAATACAATGCAAAACGTCTTGGCGACATCCAGAAGCTTTACGCCGGCGGCGCCGACACCGAATTCAAGGAGCAAGATACCCAAGTTCAACTCGAGACGGTGACGGCACAACTCGGTGCGGCCAAGGCAACCCAGCAAAGCGCCAAGCTGGCGTTCGATTCCCAGATCGGCGGCGTCAATACGTCAGTCGCACAAATCCAGGCGCAACTCGAAAATGCGAATTGGGAATTGTCGCAGGCTACCGTTCGCGCGCCTGCCGACGGATACGTGACGGTCGTCGCACTGACGGTCGGCGACCGGGCGAAGCAGCTGCAGCCAGTGATGTCGTTTATCGTCGAGAATGAGATTACAATTGTCGGAATGTTTTCACAGAACGGCTTTCAGACGATCAAGATCGGTGCTCCCGTCGATATCGTGTTCGACAATGCTCCCGGGCGCATCTATCACGCCAAGGTCACGGCCATTCCCAAGGGTGTCGGTCAAGGCCAGATCGCCGTATCCGGAACGCTCGCGCGCACCACTGCGCTCGGCGGCACGTCAGCTTTTCCTGCGGAGATCTCCATTCCGGAGGAGATGAGCCGTGAATCGCTCCGGCTGGGAATGTCCGGAAATGCCACAGCATTTTCCGCAAATGCGGGTGTTATCGGTCTACTCGCGTCCATTCTGGTCTGGATCAGTGCTTACACGGCTTACCTGTAGCCACCCCGCCGGTATTGCGATGCGGCCGCATTCGATGCTGCAACGCAAGACCGCCGCGCGACATCCTGCGTATTCGATTACCGCCTGAAGCAGAACAACAGTGCTCGTTGACGGCTCGCGCGCACGAGCTATTCTGGGGTTGTCGGCACTGTATTTTTCATCTCTACCGGGTGCGGACGTGTTGCCGGGCGCTGTTACCCGAGGTGCGTCTGCAAGCGCCTGCCGGCAAAGTTGCTCTGCCTAGCCGAACTCCGTCGGCAAACGCGAGTAAGACAATGAACGGCGCCCCCGTAATTCATATCGTAGACGACGACACTTCGTTTCGGACTGCGATTTCACGCGTACTGAAGGTCTCCGGCTACGAGGTCGCAGACTATGACTCCGCGACCCGTTTCTTGCGCGCCATCGAGGACGCCAGACCCGGCTGCATTCTCCTCGACGTCAAAATGCCGGCCTTGGGTGGCCTGCAACTTCAAGAAGAGCTTGTGAAGCTGTCCCTCCGCTGGCCGATAATCTTTATGACAGGCCATGGCGATATTCCCACGAGCGTACGCGCCATCAAGGCCGGTGCGGAAGATTTCCTCTCCAAACCCGTATCCAAGCAAACGTTGCTTGAAGCGATCGAACGCGCGCTTCTTCGCCATGCGTCGATACAGCAGCACCAGGATCGGCTTAATTCGCTTAAATCCCTTATCTCAGCACTGACGGCACGGGAAAACGAGGTCTTTGCGCTAATGGTCCGCGGCAAGCTGAACAAGCAAATTGCCCATCAGCTTGGTACGTCCGAACGCACCATCAAAGCGCACCGGCACGTGGTGATGCACAAGCTGCGGGTTCAGTCATTTGCAGAGGCAGTCTCCATCGCGGAACGCGTCGGCCTTCTAGCTCCATCAGCGTCACCTGACGCAAAAGACGCCTCGTAGGGCTTTTTTGGTCCCTATGCGTCCTCATCGCTGAGCCTCGCCGCTGGGTTGAGCAAATTCCGATTTGCCCCAAAGGACAATATCGCTCGAAGACCCACGGTGGTGTGTTGGCCCTGGGTGGATCACCTCACCGGGGGTTTTCCATGGCTATGCATCACCAGGTCGCTACTGCGGAGCAAAGGTCGTCCTTCACGCGGGAAAACACATCGTGTGGCGATCTCGTCGAACAAGCCGAAAAGCTGGCTCTCGTCGATGTAGATGAGCCACTTCACATTTCCGCGCTATGTCGCGTTCTTGCGGTGAGCGAGCGAACGCTTCGCAAGGCATTCCACAAGATCCGCGGCCTTCCACCGTGCCGGCATCTTCGAATGTTGCGGTTGTCCGAGGCGAGACGCGCGCTTTTGGCCGCGGACTACAAACGCAGGACCGTGACGGAGATTGCGACCGGTTGTGGCTTCCTGGAATTGGGACGCTTCTCAGTCGAGTACCGCAAAGTGTTTGGCGAAAGCCCTTCCCAGACGCTGCGCGGCGCCACCGTGGGCAACCGGACCCTTCTGGTCAACCGTACTGTCCAAGACGGTCTCCCTTTCGGAATTTGAGGGACTGTTTTCTACAAGCCTTCTTGCGGCAAGTTTGAGTGACTTTAGAGCAACACGGCAGGAGCGATTTTGCGGGGCGCTACCTTAGGGCGAGACATTCAATCGCCGGTTGATACACTGTGATTCTCAGACAAGGAGGCAAGCGGATGGCGCGCTGCAGATCCGAACGAAGGTCTGGTTGCCGGTTAATTCACCCAGCTATTGGCGTGGCTCTGTTCATGTTCGGATCTCTGTCCCAGGCGGCCTACGCCGACGAAGGCGGTGTTTCGTACTGGCTTCCGGGACGGTTCAGCAGCCTCGCGGCAACGCCCGAGGTGCCGGGCTGGTCCATGGCCGAGGTTTACTATCACACCACCGTATCGGCGTTTGGCGCCGTAGCCGCTGCAAGGGAGATTCAGATCGGCAGGTTCTCGCCGACAGTTAGCGTCAACTTCAATGCAAATTTGAATGCGCAGGGCGATCTCCTGCTGCTCAACCCGACCTACACGTTTGCAACACCCGTGCTGGGCGGGCAATTGGCCATCGGCGTGACCGGCCTGTTTGGCCGATCAGCTGCCTCCATCAACGGGACGCTCACGACAGGGTTAGGACCGTTTGCGATAACCCGCACGGGAAGCATCGGTGACTCCATCACCTCCGTCGGCGACCTGTATCCGCAGGCAACGCTGAAGTGGAACGCGGGCGTACACAATTTTATGACCTACGTGACGGGAGACATTCCGGTCGGCGCCTACGATCCGGCGCGCCTTGCCAACCTCGGCATCGGTCACGGCGCTATCGATGGCGGTGGCGGCTACACCTATTTCAATCCGGCGACGGGGCACGAATTTTCAGCTGTCGCGGGCTTTACCTACAATTTCAAGAACCAGGACACGCAATACCAGAACGGCATCGATTTTCACGTCGATTGGGGTGCTTCGCAATTTCTCTCGAAACAGATTTTCGTCGGCCTTGTCGGATATGCGTACCAGCAGGTCACCGACGATTTTGGCCAGCACCCGGCCTTGGGTGGATTTAGGTCTCGCGTTATCGGTATCGGCCCGCAGATCGGATATCTGTTCCCGGTGGGAGACATGCAGGGATATCTGAACCTGAAAGGGTATGGCGAATTCGATGCGGCCAATCGGCCGGCGGGATGGAATACGTGGTTGACGTTCTCGATCTCGCCAATGGCACCCGCCAGCACCGTGGCGCCAACGCGGCGGATCGTGACCAAGTAAGAAATTCATCTGCGCCAGCTTGTGCCCAAAATGGTTGGGTCCAGTGAATATCAGCCTGAAGGGACGCGGACGCCAATTTCTTGTGTTTCTTGCAGCAGTGATCGTTTGCTACGTCACTGTTAGCTACCTGATTTTGCCCGCGACATGGTCGCGCATCGAGCGTGAGCCCGGGCTTTCAAAGCGAGCAATGCTCACTGCAACGGCGCAGGGAATCCCGGGAGGTCCGATTAACGTCGGCCTCATCGGAACGCATGAAGACTTAATTCGCGCATTTCATGCCGCCGGTTGGTACCCGGCAGATCCCATTACATTGCGGACCAGCCTGGAAATCATAGGCAGCGTGTTGCTGGATCGGCCTTACAAGAGTGCGCCGGTGAGTCCGTTGTTCTTTGAAGGGCGCCATCAAGATCTGGCATTTGAAAAGGCCGAAGGGATCAGCGCCGATCGACGCCAGCATGTTCGGCTATGGTTGGTCCTCGCAAGTGGTGCCGATGCAGACCCCGTTTGGCTTGGAGCCGTAACTTTCGATAGCGGGGTTACTTTGAGCCGCGATACCGGCCAGGTCACGCATCGCATCGCTCCAGACATTGATAAAGAACGAGGCCGGCTAATTGGCGAACTTAATAACGCTCGTATGGTCACCACCCTTTATCAGATGAAGGGGATTGGCCCTACCCTCAATGGCCGGAACGGCGAAGGCGATTCCTACTATACCGACGGAGAGATATGGGTGGCGAGACTCGTCAGTGCTGGGAAAGAAACAGACAAGCTTGCTGAAATGCAGCCGGCACCCGCGTTGATTCAGATTAAGGATACAGTGTTTTCCTGGCGTTCTTCCAGCGATTGACCGCCCAGTCCGTGTGTTACTTGATTTGCACGGTTTCTACGCCAGCCGATCCACCGCGAAGCAGGGTCCGGCGATGGCTCATCAAGTATTGCAGCCTGAGGGCTGCAATACTTAGGGCGGCCATCTCGGTGCTGTCGGCGCCCTCGCCGTTCGCGTTCCTGGCGAGTTCTGCCTTCAGCATATCATCGATCCGCTTCTCGATTTCTTCCAGCTCCGCCTCGGTCCTGGCGCCCTTGATCTCATTGCCGAGCTCATACAGCGGCTCGATCATGCTTTGAGAGGCAATTCCCGAGCCGGCAAAGCGCCACGCGGCAATGATGATCGAGATCAGCGATCCCAGCAGCAACGACCCATAATAAAGTTTGTCGTCATATTTATCGAGGAAGCTCTGCTGGTTTCCGTTGTAGTAGGTGGCGGCGCCGGGATGGATCGGAATCAGCGCGTCAGCATCGGTGCTAGGCGCAGCCGCCTGCGCCAATATCGGATATTGCGACAACAGGTCCCGCCGGACGTCGACCAGGGATTGTGTCAAGTCGGTGATGTCGTCGGCACTCACAGACTTGTTGGCGACCAGAAAGTATGAAACGCGGAGCGACGTCAGGTCGTCGGACGGCACGGGCGGCGCTCCCCGCAGGGTACCCTTCGGGATGTCGTAACTTTCGTAATACTGCGCGACGTTCGCGACAGCTCCGGCAGAGGCGATTTCGATCAGTTTTGGCGCCGATCCCTTGGCTTCACTTTTCTGGAAGAATTGCCGGGCTTTCGCGAGATATTTCTCGGTCAGAGGAACCACCGCAAGAAGGGCATGGACCTGCCCGGATGAAAGCTTGGCCGCACTTTCGGTAATGGCGACATCCTGGAAGGTGACCTTGGCGTGGTCGAACTGATACACTTGCTTCAGGGCTTCAACGACCGGCAGGTTAATCGCTCCTCCGACGACCCCGATCGTCGTATTGCGCAGATCGCCGAGACTATCGGCGCTCGCAGCCGATGGCGCCACGAGCAGAACCACGCCGTGGGTCAGAAGCAGCACAGCCCTTGCATCCGCGAGGCCGCCGGTATCGCCGCGAACAATGGCAAGGTCGGCTTTGCGCGCGGCGAGCATTTCGGATGCTTTCGCCGACGTCCCGGTGTCGACGACCTTCAATCGAATGTGGGCGTTCGATGCCGTCAGGCGCGCGGATACTGCCGAGATCAGTGCCAAGGCCTCGCCGTCGGCGGATCCTGCGGCCACGGTCAGATAAACCGGCTTGGCGAAGTAGTGATAGCAGAACCACCCGCCGCCGATGACCGCGGCGGTCACGAGCCCCACGATTGTTACCCGCAACCATCGAGGCCACACACTAATTGCGAGGCTCGTCGTGGCGTCACGGTGCGAGAGCCAGCGTAAGCCCCGACACACCCAGCGAAACGTTCAGGCCCGCCTGCCCCTCGACCGATAGTGGCTGCAGGGCAATCGTACGGTTTGAACCGCCAAACAGGACATTGGCTCCGACTCCCACTCCAACCGCGATGTCGCCGCTGGCGCCCATATATTCGCCGGCCAGCGCCCCGATCGGCGCCCCATGACTTGGGGCAAACACACCCCAGGCCATGACACCGCCGGCAGTGACCCCGAGTTCGAGTCCCACCGTGTTCATAACTCCATTATAGTTTTGAGGCGGATAAGCGCCACTAGGAGCAAAACGGCAACTCATCCGCTGACTTTCTGCGACAATGAGGCCGATACTCGGAGCGAGGTTGCAGCTCAACATGCCGACTTGCACGCCCGGAGGAGGTTGTTGCGAGTAGGCAAACGTGGCGCCGAAAAGCACCAGCATTGACGCGCTCGCTATCTTACCAAGACGATGCCAAAGCATGATCAATCACTCTCTGCGAGCGTCGAGCAGCTCGCTGTCAAGGTGAGGCCACGGGGCAGTTGCGATCTGCATCTATACGAACCTGCACGATTGCCTGCCTATGCAAAATCCGACAGCGAGTAGAACTCACTCGTGAAGTTGGCCAGGCCCGATGGAGGTGTCTGATTTTGCATAGTCGCTCAAATCGATCGTGCGTAACGTGCTCAGCAATTCCAGGTGGCGCACTTGTGCTCGAGTACGAGCTGCAAAGAAGAAGGACTGGCAAAATGCTGACAAAACGCGATCTCCTTCGTTCCGCCGGGCTGGCGGCCATGACGACCATGACCGCAAGGTCGATCCCCGCGCTGGCTCAAGCCAACGCCGAGCGCCCTGGCTTCCTCAAGGCAAAAGACATCGCCGAGCAAGGCTTCATCTTCGGCCTGCCGATCGTGATGAACTACGGCATCATGTACGAGTTTGCGATCGATCGCAGTTCGAGCCAGTTCAAGGCGCCGTTCAACCAGTTCAAGAACGACCCCAACGTCTTCACTTATAAGGACACTGCCGTCATCACGCCGAACAGCGACACGCCCTATTCGATAGGGTGGATGGACTTACGCGCAGAGCCCATCGTGCTTTCGGTCCCGGCGGTGGACCCGAAGCGCTACTATTCGGTCCAGCTCTGTGACGGCAATACCTACAATTACGGCTACATCGGCACCCGCGCCACCGGAAGCGAGGCCGGCGATTACATGGTTGTCGGTCCGGACTGGAAGGGCGCAACGCCGCCCGGGATCAAGAAGATGTTCCAGTCGAGCACCCAGCTGTCGATCGTCATCTTCCGCACCCAGCTTTTCGATCCCGGCGATATCGACAACGTGAAGAAGGTGCAGGCCGGCTACAAGATGCAGCCGCTTTCCGCCTATCTGAAACAGACGGCTACGACGGCCTCGGCGGCGATCGACTTCCCGAAAATCGACAAGGAGCTCGTGAAGACGAATTTCTTCGAGTATCTCGATTTTGCGCTGCAGTTTGCCCCCGCGCAAGAGAACGAGAAGGAAATACGCGCCGCGCTTGTCAAGATCGGCGTCGGGCCGGGCAAGACCTTTGACTTCAAGGACCTCCCGCTGGAGCAGAAGCTCGAAGTCGGGCTCGGCATGAAGGAAGGCGAGAAGAAGGTCGAGGAAGGCGTCGCCAAGGCCGGCACGACGATCAACGGTTGGCAGGTCAGCGCGCTGCCCGGCGACAACGCGCACTACAATGGTGACTGGCTGAAGCGCGCGGTCGCGGCCAAGGCCGGCATCTATGGCAACAATCCGGCTGAAGCGACCTACCCGCTCACCCGCGTCGACGGCGACGGTCAGACGCTCGACGGCAGCAAGCACAACTACACCCTGACGTTCCCACCGGGCCAGCAGCCACCGGTCAACGCGTTCTGGTCGCTCACCATGTATGACGGCAAGTCGCAGCTTTTGATCGAAAATCCGATCAACCGCTATCTGGTCAACTCGCCGATGTTGCCGAACATGAAGACCGACGCGGATGGATCGCTGACGCTGTACATCCAGAACAAGTCGCCGGGCGCGGACAAGGAAACGAACTGGCTGCCAGCGCCGAACGACACGATCTACCTCGTCATGCGGCTCTACTGGCCGAAGACGGAGTCACCCTCGATCCTGCCCCCGGGTGAAGGCACCTGGAAGCCGCCGGGCATCAAGCGGGTGTCGTAGAGCATTTGCGAACTCGCACTGCGCCAATTTCGGAACGCGCACTTGAACCCAAGCGATGAAGACAGAGGAGTGTTCACATGATCACGAAACGCGATCTTCTCCGTTCCGCAGCTCTGGCTGCACTCATCGCGGCCTGCACCGCGCTGGCACTGCCTCACCTAGCCGCCGCTCAAACCGCGCCGGCAATCCCTCCTGCGCTCAGCACGCCGGACAAGGTCGAGACGCGCATCGGCACGCTCGACTTCAAGGACGGCATGCCGAGCAAGGACACCATCGCCAAGATCTATGACAACCGGGATTTCACGCAAGCGTTCGCGGCGTTCGCCAACACCCTTCAAGGGGTCAGCATACGCGCCCTCCACAAGGGCCTTCTGAGCGCCGGGGTCAAGGATAACGAAGTTCTTGTGTTCTCCGAGCTGATGGATGCCAAGTCGCTGTTCCTGACGGCCAATGCGGACACCGTCTACTCCATGGGCATGCTCGATCTGACCAAGGGTCCCATGGTGCTAGAGGTACCACCCAAGGCGCTTGGCGCGATCGATGACTACTGGTTCCGCTGGGTCGTCGATATCGGTCTGCCTGGGTCCGATCGCGGCGAGGGTGGCAAATATCTCATCCTGCCGCCCGGCTACGATGGTCCGCTGCCAGATGGATTCAATATCGCCCGCGCCCGGACCAGCCTCGTCATATGGTTCGCTCGCTCGTTCCTGGAGAACAACGACCCGAAGCCCGTGGCCGAAGCGATCCGGAAGTTCACCAAGGTCTATCCATACGAGGCCGGCGGCGTCGGGACCCCCATCGCGGAATTCCTGAGCGGCAAAGCCAAACTTGGAAAAGTCACGCCACCGCCGCCGACCGGGTTCCACGAGGGCACTGGCAAGGTGATGAACACCATCCCGCCCAACGACTTCAGCTTTTACGAAATGCTCAATGAGGTCGTGCAGCAGGAGCCTGCAGGGTCGCTCGACCCCGAGTTGATGGGCCCGATTGCCGCCATCGGCATCATCAAGGGCAAACCCTTCGCGCCGGATGCGCGGATGAAGAAGATTCTCACCGAAGCGCTTGCGCTCGCCAACGCCCACTCGCGCACCCTGTTCATGGCCCCTCGCGATCCGACTTTGTACTACTACCCCGGCTCGGGTTGGCAGAACATGCTGTTCGAAGTCGGCTACGAGTTCGAGACGCCGATCCCGCTGATTACCCCCGAGGGCGTCAAGCCGTTCCCACCCACCGGCTATCGCACGCTCGACGCGCGGACGGACTTCTTCTACGGCGTCACCGGGATCACGCCCGCGATGGCCATGCGCCTACCCGGCATCGGCTCGACCTACCTGTGGACGATGGTCGATGCAGGCAAGGAGCCCTTCGACGGCGCCAAAAGCTACAAGGTGACGCTACCGAAGGACATCCCCCAGGCAAACTTCTGGTCGTTCACGCTTTACGACAACATGTCGCGCTCGATGCTCGACACACCTCAGCGCTACCCGCGCGCGGGCAGCCAGAGCTTCCCGTCGCCCGCCGCTGAAGCGAACGCCGACGGCACCACGACGGTCTACTTCGGCCCGACGCAGCCAGCGAACGTCAAACGGGGCAACTGGATTCAGACCATGCCCGGCAAAGGCTTTATCCCGTGCCTGCGGCTCTACAGTCCGCTTGAGCCGTTCTTCGCCAAAACCTGGCGGCCGAGCGAGGTCGAACTCGTTCTGTGAATCCAAAACCATGGAGCGATCAAGGGGCCCAAAAATGGCAGCACACCAATGGGTTACCGAAGGGCTAGGGGCCAGTGGTGCTCAGCGTCATTTATCTCCATTCGCCAGCGCAGAAATTCGCGCTATACTTATCGTTGCGCGCCGGAAACCTGCAACCAGTGCCACGCAAGTCGCAGGCGGTGACAAGACAGTTTTAAAATTGCGGAGCGTAACCGAGCGAAAAACAATCAAAGATGGGAGGCGACGATGAAGCGGACGTCTAAGCAACGCTGTCTCGCAGCGACCGTATTGGGAGCCGGACTTGTCTGCCTCATTGTTTCGCCCGTGTTCGCCCAGGGCAATCCCGAGCGCAACGCCTATTTTGGCGAGACGCATGTTCACACCAGCTGGTCGCTCGACGCCTGGATGATGGGCAATCGGATCACAGATCCCGGCGATGCCTACAAATATTTCAAGGGCGAGACGATCAAGCATCCACTCGGCTACGACATCAAGATCGATACGCCGCTCGATTTCGCCGGCGTCACCGATCACTCGGAGTATGTCGGCGTGATGAAGTTGGCCAATGAGCCGGGTTCGCCCATCAGCAAGAATTCTGCCGCGGCGCCGCTTGTCATGAAGAACCGCAGTCCTGAAGAGGTTCAAAGAGTCTACCTTTACGCTGTAAAGTTGGTCAGCGGCGCGCCGGTCGCGGCGCTCGCGAGTCCCGAGATCGCGCATACGGTCTGGGAACAGAACATCGGACTCGCGGACAAGGCCAACGAACCGGGCAAGTTCACCGCCTTCTGCAGCTATGAGTGGACATCCATGCCGAACAACATGAATCTCCACCGCAACATCTTCTTCAAGGATTGCACCCATGTGCCGGCGATGCCGTACAGTTCGCTTGAGTCGTCTGACCCGACCGACCTCTGGACCTGGATGGACGGACAGCGCAAGGCGGGTAACGAGCTTCTCGCCATCTCGCATAATGCCAACCTCTCGGACGGGCGCATGTATCCGACCGACGTCGACCTTAAGGGGCGGCCGATCGACAAGACTTACGCTGAATCCCGGATGCGCAATGAACCTCTGATCGAGATCAAGCAGATCAAGGGACAATCGGAAACCCACCCTCTGCTCTCGCCCAATGAC
>Ga0193726_1001065_pt1 | contig 23504 bp, 21 predicted proteins | sample H2c1metaG_FD_144928 | JGI IMG/M metagenome (GOLD analysis project Ga0193726, IMG submission 144928) | Soil microbial communities from a riparian zone of the East river system, Colorado, United States - H2c1 | ecosystem: Environmental > Terrestrial > Soil > Riparian zone | place: USA: East River...
GACGCAAGCTGGACGACCTGGCTCACAGTTTTATTTTTGCGCCGCTAGGCATGACCGACACGATGTACAAGCCGGCAAAAAAGCTTTGGCCGTCGATTGCGCCAACCGAGATTGACAACAATTTGCGGCACCGGCTGGTGCAGGGCCAAGTGCACGATGAGAATGCGTTTTCAATTGGCGGCGTTTCAGGACACGCGGGAATTTTCAGTACCGCCCCCGATTTGGCGGCGTTTTGCCAGATGCTTCTCAATGGCGGCGTTTACGGTAACAAGAGAATTTTGAAGCGCGCGACGATTGCGGAAATTACGACTCCGCAAGAGCTATCCTCGGGCACGCGGACCCTGGGCTGGGCCGTCCCAACCGAGGGCGGATCGAGCGGACATTATTTTTCGGCGCACACATACGGGCACACCGGGTTTACCGGAACGTCGATTTGGATCGATCAGGACCGGCAAGTGTTTGTGGTGCTTTTGACCAATCGCGTGAACCCCACACGCGAGAATATGAAGATCGCCAAGGTGCGGCCGGCGGTACACGACGCCGTGATGCAGGCGCTCGGGTTTCAGACAGCGGCTGCGCCGGTTAAGTAGCGGTTCCGGTCTCGGGTTCCTCCGGGGCTTTGACCTGGTCCGCTTTCCGGCCGACACGGGCAAACCGGTCCGCTCCATTCTTCTTTTTTCCAGAATCGATGCCGCACGTGCTCTGCCCACTGTTTTCCTCAGGCTGTGCAGCACAGGGAAATGACCCAGGCGCAATAGCGTCAATGGAATTATTTTTGCAGAGGGAGTTTGGCCGGGGACAGCTTGGCGGCTTGTTGGAAGTGGAACAGGCGGGCCTCTGTTCTTTAGACACCAGTCAAGCCCGTAAGGATCACCGACCCAGTACGATTCTTGTCCATCAGTTGGATTTGGCTAGTAGACGGGAAAGACATTTGTGGCGTCAAGGGACTTTGGTACTGGTGGCCGACGTTTGTGGAGACCGGGTTTTCAGTTGTAGCTGCAAAAAAGGGTGGGCCCCGAACTGAATTGAGGGCCCACCCATCGCTTTCTCTAGCTCGTTGCGTTCTTAATTCACTACTTCCTGCTTCTTATGCACGGCATCGAGCGCTCCCCACAGAGCATTCAACGCTTCCCTGGTACTCGCTAAAATCTGCTCCTCGTTCCCGGACGCATTTTCCTCGAGCCATCCGCGCCAAGCGGCGCGGTGTTCTTTGTCGGCTTCTTCATGGATTGTGAAATAAGCCAGGCCGGCCGGCTGATCCACGCCATAAAACTTCTTTAAGCCGTCAATCTTCGTGCTCGCAATCTCGGGCACCTGCGCTTCATAGGCATAGAGCGCCGCCACCGCTTCGGTCATCGACCGCTCGCCGCAAATCTCGCGAAACTTTCCGACAACCGCCTTGGTCCCAGGCAGAGCGGGGCATGCGGTAATGTCATCCTCGCCCACACCCACCGCCGCCGCGAAGTCCCGCCACAGTTTCGGATGCGGACGCGCCGGATTCTCTTCTTCCGCCAAATTCTCCAGTACCAGGTCCCGCAGCGCGCCATCGGTCCGCGCTGCCAATACCTTCAGATGCTTCGGAAACGCCTCCACATGCTTGTAATACTGCGCCGCATACAATTGCAGCGCTTCGCGGCTCAATTTGCCGGCCTGCCAGTCCTGATAAAACGGATGCTTCAAAAGGTTCTTCTCGGCAATCGCCGCATCAATTTTGCTCAAAAGTTCCGTGTTAGCCATTGAAGCCCTCCGCAAGTTAGGCGTACGCCTTGCGTCACGCCGCTCAATCAACGTCGCAAATTGTATCAAAGTTTACCTCCTTTTGCCTGCGCCGGCGGACTCCGGTAACATGGGTCCAGTTTCGATAACCAATTTGCCTTGAGGACCTCGAAACGCTCAGCCCTATGCCTATCGTCCTGCGTCGAGTGCAGCACTTCGCCCGTACGCTTTCCACCGTGCTCCTGCTGGCCACCGTTCCCAATTATTCCCTTGCTGTCGCGATCCATTTTGAAGCGGTCGCACCGGAAATAATTCAGTCTCGGCTGCAACGCTTCAGCGGCAAGAACAGCCAGCGGCAAGCCACCATGAAAGCACTCTTCACAGAGGCGGGCTGTCCCGCCGACCACCTCAGCGAACTTCCCGTAAAAGGCGCCAAAGAAAAAAACGTGGTCTGCACGCTGCCGGGTAAAACCGAATCCATCATTATTGTGGGAGGCCATTATGATTATGTTTACGACGGAGATGGAGTAGTCGATAACTGGAGTGGGGCATCACTTCTCCCCAGCATTTTTCAGACGCTGGTGACGCAACCCCACGAACATACGTACGTATTCATTGCATTCGCAGGCGAGGAAAAAGGATTGCTGGGGTCTCACACCTATGCGCAATCGCTGACCAAGGAACAGTTAGCCAGGATCCACGCCATGGTTAATCTCGACACCCTCGGCTTGGGGCCGACCGAAGTTTGGGTAACGCATTCCGACGCCATGCTCGTGCAGCTTCTGAATCGCACGGCCGGCGCCATGAAATTGCCGCTCTCCGGCGTCAACGGTGATCGTGTTGGTGATTCTGACGAGAGTTCCTTTCGGGTCTTGCAAATTCCATGCCTCATGATTCATTCCCTTACACAAAAAAAGCTGGCCATCCTCCACAGTCCCTTTGACCGCTATAAGGAAATCAAACAATCCGATTACTACGACACCTATCGTCTCCTCTGTGGCTTTCTCCTCTACGCCGATCAAATCCTCAATCGGCCACCTGCGCACAGCTGATGTTCATCCACGTGAATTGCTCTCCTGCCTCGAGGAACGATTCAGGAAAAGGCCCCTTTTCATCACCCATCCAGGTAAAATAAAATTTGGTTGTCAGTATGAATTTATTCCCAAGAGGCTTGAAATGGAACTCATCGAACGCGCCATCCCCGTCCTGCCTTCTGCCAACGCCGTTGACTCCCTGAAATGGTGGACCGAGTTCTGCGGTTTCACCGAAATCTTCCGCGACCAGACGCCTCCCAGCTATGCTGGCCTGAAACGCGGCGACGTGCACATCCACATTTCCACCGTCTCCGACCCCGCCATCGCCCGCCAGGTCGGCGACCAAACCATGGTCCGCTTCGCCGTCAAGAATATCGAAATCCTCTACGCCGAATACCAGTCCCGCGGCGGCCAGGTCCACCCGAACGGCGCTCTGCAAACCAAGCCCTGGGGCACGAGAGAATTTTCCGCCATCGACCCCAATGGCATCTGTGTGACTTTTCAGGAATAACTTTCAAATCTCCTGGCTAGAAAAAGCGGAGGACGAGGCAGCAACTATTTTTGCGAAGGATTTTGGTCTCAATCGTCACATAATGATTTTCGAGCAAACGAAGTTTAAAAATCGCAATCGCTAGCCAGCCATTCCGCTCACCCGCTCAATATCCGCCCCCACGCGCCGCAGCTTCTCCACAATTCCCTCATACCCGCGGTCAATGTGATACACGCGCTCAATCGTAGTCTCTCCGTCGGCCACCAAGCCCGCCAGTACCAGCCCCGCGCTGGCCCGCAAGTCCGACGCTTGGACAATCGTCCCGGAAAGTTTTGCCGGACCGCGCACCACCCCCCTGCGCCCATCGATTACAATATTCGCGCCCATGCGCATCATTTCGCTCGCATGCAGAAAGCGATTTTCGAAAATGGTTTCGGTAATCACAGACGGGCCTTCTGCTTGCGTTGCCAGCGCCATATACTGCGCCTGCATGTCCGTTGCAAACCCCGGATACTCTTCCGTGGTCATGTCCGAGCCCACCAGTTTCGCGGCGCCGCGAACGCGCAAGGCCGTCTTGTTCACAATTTCAATCGGCACTCCGGCATCCTGCAATTTGGAAATTACCGCCGCCTGATGCTCCACCGCACAGTTGGTAATGGTCAAATCTCCGCCGGTGATCGCTCCTGCCACCAGAAACGTTCCCGCTTCAATCCGGTCCGCAATCACGGAATGCTCGGTCCCATGCAGCGCTGCAACTCCCTGGATGCGCAGCAGCGACGTGCCATCCCCGCTAATCTGCGCCCCCATCTTTCGCAGCATCTCCACTAAATCGGTAACCTCCGGTTCGCGCGCCGCATTTTCCAAAATCGTCTCGCCGTCTGCCAAAACCGCCGCCATCAGGATATTCTCTGTCCCCGTTACCGTGATTTTTTCAAACACAATATGCGCGCCCTGCAACCTGCCAGTTTTTCCCGCTCGCCCTGGCACTTTGGCCTCAATATATCCGTGAGAAGTGGTAATGACCGCGCCCATTTTCTCCAACGCCGTCAAATGCAAATCGACCGGCCGCGCCCCAATCGCGCATCCGCCCGGCAAAGACACCCGCGCCACTCCGGCGCGCCCCATCAGCGGCCCCAGCGTCAAAATCGACGCCCGCATCGTCTTCACCAGCTCATAGGGCGCCACTTCATGATTCAAGCTCGGCGCGGAAATCTCATAATCACTGGCAGGAAATTCCGTCACCGTCACGTTGGCATGCATAAACGTCAGCAGCTTGCTCATCGTCACCAGATCGCGGACCTTCGGAATGTTATGCAGCTTGACCTTCTCAGCCGTCAGCAACGCCGCCGCCATCACCGGCAGCGCTGAATTCTTCGCGCCACTGATCGCCACAGTTCCCCGTAGCGCCTTCCCGCCCCGTATCAAGAATTTATCCATTCGGCTGTTGTCTCCCCGACAGTTTCGAACCAGACGGTCATCTGCCGGCCTGGTATCCGTCTCTATTTCCTGCGTCTCTAAAAGTCGCTCTCCCTGACCTTTTCCCTGCTCTTCTGCGGCAACTGCTGGCTCACTCTCCCAACGACCGGCGCAAATCTCCGTGGTACTCATCGATCCGCCTTTTCGCCGCCCGCGCATCCAATCCCAACTTCAACATCACCAGTCCAACTCGCAAATTGTGTCCCGCCGCCCGCAAAGCGTGTTCTGCAGCCTGCACCGGTTCGCCGCTCGCTTCCGCCAGAATCAACACCGCTCGCCGGGAAATCTTTTTGTTTGTTAGCACTACATCGATCATCAAGTTTTCATATACATGTCCCAACCGCGCCATCACGGCTGTAGAAAGCATGTTCAACACCATCTTCTGCGCGGTCCCCGCCTTGAGCCGCGTGGAGCCCGTCAAGACTTCTGGCCCGGTATTCGGCGCAATCACGATATTCGCCAATCGCGAAATGGCCATCCGGCCATTCGAGGTAATCGCCACGCGCTTGGCCCCCACGCGCTTGGCGTAGCGCAATGCCCCGAGCGCATAGGGGGTCGTCCCGCTAGCCGCAATCCCCACAACGACATCGTTTTCTGTGAGTTTCTCGGCCCGCAAATCCCGCTCGCCATTCAGCTCTGAATCTTCGGCGCCTTCTACCGCTCCTGTCACGGCCCGCCGACCGCCCGCAATCAACCACGTCACTTCTTTTGCCGAGATCCCGAATGTCGGCTGACATTCAGTCGCGTCCAAAACCGCCATCCGTCCGCTCGACCCCGCCCCGACATAAATCAACCGACCCCCGCCGCGAATCGCTCCGGCCACCACATCGACCGCCCGCGCAATCGCCGGTAACTCGCGCCGCACCGCGATCGCCACCTTGGCATCCTCGCGATTCATCAACCGCACAATTTCCCGCGCAGACATCTGATCCAAATTCTTCGAAGCCGGATTCCGCAGCTCCGTGCGACGTACTTCCTTGTCACTGACTCGGTCTCTATCTTTTTTTGCCATGCTCAAATTATATCCACGCCCCCCTCATCCGGCGAACCGCCGTTGCCGCCCTGTGCCGCATTTGCACGCTCGGTCGGGGCGGTGGGGGCCGGAGCGCAGCAGGTTCGCGCTCGGGCTGGCGCGGCCTGTGCTGCAGCCGCGACTCGTTTTCGCTCCGATTCCTGCATAGCAACATCAGCCAACTAAAGCTCCCCCACCGCCAGCATCCGTGCTAAAAAATAAAGAGCCTTTGGAAACGTCCAGAAAGGGTTCTCGGAACCAAACTTGATCGACGTTCTAAAAAATCTCTTCGAGCAACACTTCCGCACCCGTGTGGAAAATGTTGTGCCCCTGCAAGGTGAGTTGGGCGGCTCCGGTCGCAAAATCATCCGCCTCTCGGCCGGAAAACAAACGGCCATCGGCATCCTCTACAATGTCCGCGAAGAAAACAGCGCCTTCCTGAGCTTTTCGCGGCATTTTCGCGCTCATGGACTCCCGGTCCCGGAAATCTACGCGGAGGACCTCGACCGCGGCGCTTACCTTGAAGAAGATCTCGGCGACACCACGCTGTTCGAATTCCTGTCCAAAAATCGCGATGGGGAAACCGTGGCCCCCGCCGTCGTTGCTAGCTACCAGAAAGTTCTGGAGATTCTCCCGCGTTTCCAAATCGAAGCGGGCAAAGATCTTGACTACAGCGTCTGCTACCCGGTCGGCAGCTTCGACCGCCAATCCATCGCCTGGGATCTGAACTATTTCAAATATTATTTCCTGCGCCTGGCGGGCATCCCATTTCACGAACAATCCCTGGAAAACGATTTCGGCCGCCTCACCGATTTTCTTCTCAGCGCCGACCGCGATTATTTTCTTTACCGCGACTTCCAATCCCGCAACATCATGCTCAAAAACGGCGAACCCCATTTCGTCGACTACCAGGGCGGCCGCAAGGGCGCGCTCCAATATGATGTCGCCTCGCTTCTCTACGACGCCAAAGCCGATCTCCCTCCCGCTCTGCGCCAGGAACTTCTCGATTTCTATCTCGACAAGCTCGCCAACTACATAAAATTCGATCGTCCACAGTTTCTCAGCTACTACTACGCGTATGTTTACGTCCGCATCATGCAAGCTCTCGGGGCGTACGGTTTCCGCGGCTTCTACGAACGCAAGGTTCATTTCCTGCAAAGCGTTCCCTACGCTCTGAAAAATCTTCGCTGGCTCTTGCACAACGCCCAGCTTCCCATCGAACTCCCCACATTGCTCGGCGCATTCAAAAGCATGCTGGGCTCGGAAAAACTGCAAAGCCTGGCCACGGACGCCGATAACTTAGTTGTCCGTATCTTCAGTTTTTCTTTTCATCACGCGCTTCCGAAAGACGATAGTGGCAATGGCGGCGGATTCGTTTTCGACGGCCGCAGTCTGCCAAACCCGGGTAGAGAGGAACGCTTCAAGAAATTAACCGGCAAAGACGCCCCCGTCATCGAATATCTAAACCAGGAAGAAAGCGTCCACCAGTTTTTCGCCAGCGCTCTTTCCCTGGTCGACGCCAGCATTCACGTGTACCAGGAGCGCGGCTTCAAAAACCTAATGGTCTCGTTCGGTTGCACGGGAGGCCAGCACCGCTCGGTGTACTTGGCCGAGCAATTGGCCAGGCGCCTCCGGCACCGCAACGGCGTAGAGGTAGTCGTCCGCCACCTGGAACTGGAAAAAATGGATCTCTTGGTTCCAGCAGAAACATCTTCAGCCAAAACGTAAATGCCATCATGAAGAACCGCCTTCCGGCACTCCGTTCGCACTCCCCAGCGTCTCTGCGCCGGAGGCCTGCATGAGAGCCATGATCTTAGCCGCCGGACTGGGTACCCGCCTTCGCCCGCTGACCGACACCATCCCCAAAGCCCTCGTTGAACTCGAAGGGCGAACGCTACTCGAGATCACTCTCGCTCGCCTGAAATCTTTCAATATCACCGAAATCATCGTCAACACCCACCACCACGGCGCGAAAATCCAATCCTATCTGCAGGCCAAGAATAATTTCGGACTGTCCATCACCATATCCCAGGAAGACGAACTCCTAGACACCGGCGGCGGCCTGCGCAAAGCCAGCTGGTTCTTCCTCGAAGACAAGTCCCGCCTGGATGAACCTTTCGTTCTCCACAACGTGGACATCCTTACCGATATCGATCTGAATGCCATGCGCCAATTCCACCAGCTGCAAAGCGCCGCCGCCACTCTGGCCGTGCAATCCCGCGACACCTCCCGCCCATTGCTCTTTGCCCCGAGCCTGCAACTAGCGGGCCGCCGCAACGGCCGCAACGCCCCCGTCGAACTCGTACCGCCAGCCCCGTTGTCTCGGGCCACAACTTCGGTTCGCCTGGCAGCAGGAAAGACAGCGGAGGTCCCGGCACTCGACTCCTTGGCTTTCTGCGGCATCCACCTGATCTCTCCCCGCCTCCTTCCCCAAATCAGCGAAACCGGGATCTTCTCGGTCATTCCCACCTATCTCCGTCTCGCTGCCACCCAAAAAATCCTCGCCTTCCGGGCCGACCACTACTACTGGCGCGACCTCGGACGTCCGGCCGACCTGGTCCAAGCCGCCGGAGACTTGCAACAAAACCTGGTCCGTTAGGCTGCCCGAAAACGGAATGGGAAAAGCAAAACGCCCGGCTTCGGCCGGGCGTTTTGTTTTGCAGTGAGGGCGATCCTGTTCAGATCGCGGCTTTATTCGTGGTTGCCGGAATCGCCAGAGTTCGGGTCGACATCATTGTGGTCATCCGCCAGAGGCGCCTCGGACTCCGTAGCTGGCGCTGCTGCCGACGTCGCCCCGGAGGCTTTTTGTTGCTTCTCGCGGGCTTCCTTGATTAAGGCTTTGCGCGAGAGGCGAACTTTGTTGCCTTCAATGGAAAGGACCTTGACGAGTACCTGGTCGCCGAGTTTCAGTTCATCGCGAACGTCGCGGATGCGGTGTTCGGAGATTTCGCTGATGTGCAGCAAACCGTCGGTGCCGGGGAAAAGTTCGACGAATGCGCCGAACTCCGCGAGACGAACGACTTTGCCGAGATAGGTCTTCCCGATTTCGGCGCTGGCCGTGACATCGCGCACCATAGCCAGAGCAGCGTCGCCGCCAGGGCCGCTGGTTGAGAAGATGTGCACGGTGCCGTCTTCGAGAACGTCGATCTTGACGCCGGTGGCTTCGATGATCGACTTGATCTTCTTGCCGCCTGGCCCGATGAGGTCGCGGATTTTGTCCTGGGGAATCTTCAGCTTGAACAGGCGCGGAGCGAACGTCGAGATGTCCTTGCGTCCTTCGCCCAGCGTTTGTTCCATGATGCCGAGAATGTGGAAACGTGCAGCTTTCGCCTGCGCGAGAGCTTCCCGCATCATTTGAATGCTGACGCCGAGGACTTTGATGTCCATCTGCAGGGCAGTAATGCCCTGCCGCGTGCCGGCAACTTTGAAGTCCATGTCGCCGTAGTGATCCTCCGCACCGGCAATGTCGGTGAGAATGGCGTACTTGTCCTTGTCACCCACGACGAGGCCCATGGCGATTCCAGCGCACGGAGCTTTCATGGGGACGCCCGCATCCATGAGCGCGAGCGAACCGCCGCAGACGGTGGCCATCGAAGAAGAGCCGTTGGATTCCAGAATTTCCGAGACCAAGCGGATGGCGTAGGGGAAATCCGCTTCCGCCGGGAGCAAGTTGGCGAGAGCGCGCTCGGCGAGAGCGCCGTGGCCGATTTCGCGGCGTCCGGGACTGCGCAGGAACTTGACTTCGCCGACGCTGAATGGCGGGAAGTTGTAGTGGAGCATGAAGCGCTTGAACTGATCCTGTGCGAAGAGCAGATCGAGGCGCTGCATGTCTTCCTTGGTGCCCAGCGTGACGGCGGCGAGGGCTTGCGTTTCGCCGCGGGTGAACAGCCCCGTGCCGTGAACGCGGGGCAGGAGGCTGACTTCGCAGCTGATGTTGCGGATCTTGTCGAACGCCCGGCCGTCGGGACGGCGCCGTTTGTTCAGGATTTCATCGCGGAAGATGGTTTCGCGCAGGCGGTCAAACGCGCGCTTCGCCAGGACCAGCTTTTCCTTGTCTTTCTCGTCCGGATAGGACTTCTTGATCTCGTCTTTCAGGCCGTCAATGAGCGCGTAACTTTCTTTCTTAGGGTGCTTTTCGGTGTCGACGGCGTCAAGCAAACGTGTGCCGTATTTCTTTTCAACTTCCTTATAGAGCGCCTCGTCGAAAGGAAGTGGCGCGACGACGACTTTCTTGGGCTTGATTTGCGCGTGCAGTTCTTTGATGGCGGCGACGATTTTCTTGATCGCGGCGTGACCAAATTCCAGAGCTTCGACAACCGTTTCTTCGGAGACTTCCAGAGCGCCGGATTCGACCATGACGATGGCGGTGTCCGTTCCGGCGATGATGATGTTCAGCGTGCTCTTCTTCTGTTCCGAGGTGCTGGGGTTGATGACCAGCTGGCCGTCAAGCTGACCGACGCGAACGCAGGCGATGGGAGTCTCAAACGGGAGATCCGAGCAGTAGGACGCGGCGGAAGCGCTGGTGACGGCGATAACATCGGGGTCATTTTCGCTGTCGGCCGAGAGCACCAGGGAAATGATTTGTGTTTCATTGCGCCAGGATTCGGGGAACAGCGGGCGCAGCGGGCGGTCAATCAGTCGAGAGGTCAGAACTTCTTTTTCAGAAGGGCGGCCTTCCCGCTTGAAAAAACCACCGGGGATTTTTCCCGCGGAGTAGGTATTTTCGCGGTAGTCCACGGTGAGGGGAAGAAAGTCGCGATCATTGGGAGTGGTGTTCATGCACGCCGTAGTCAGCACAACCGTGTCGCCATAGCGCGCAACGATAGCGCCATTCGCCTGCTTGGCGAGCTTTCCGGTTTCCAGGATCAGGGGGCGACCACCAACTTCAACCGTTACCTGATGCGGTGCCGGCGTGTGTGTATTTTCAGACATTTAGTTATTTCCTTTGGGCTTCGCGTTCGCGCGAAGCATTCTTAAGGTGCGCCCACAGAGGGAGCAACTCTGCAGAGAGCGTCGGCCGCAAGCGGCCGCGAACTACACTGTCTCTGCCGTCAGTCGGATGAACGCACAGCGAACATCCATGAGGAAGATGAGGCGGGAAAATTTTGCGGGTTGCAACGAGAGTCAAAAGCTCTATAAACGAACCGTAAGCCTAACTATGTTCACTCAGGACCTGAAAACTGGTTCTGGTAAAATCCGGTGGTGAAAAAACCGGAAGACAGACTCCAAATGGAATTTGTCGCTTCGTGGGAACGCAATGAAATCCGCTCCAATAGAGCGGTTACTTGCGCAGGCTAAGACGATCAACAATCTCGCGGTACCTGATTGGGTCGCGGCGGTTGAGATAGTCCAGCAGGCGGCGGCGCTTGTTGACCATCATGATCAACCCCCGACGCGATGCGTGGTCTTTCACATGACCCTTGAGATGCGTGGTCAGATAGCTGATCCGCTCGCTCAAGAGCGCAATCTGCACTTCCGGCGAGCCGGTATCTTTCACGTCTCTCCGGAACTGTTCGATCAACACTGTTTTGACGTCGCTCAAGTGCCCTTCTCCGTCGTGCCCTAAATTTTTCCTCTGATCTTCAACCTTTTAAGGCTAACACAATACTAACAAAGCTGTAAATGCGAATGTCGGCCACTTCCGACACCCGGGCCGGCACCACACCGGCAACACCCCGGCATCGAAACTACAGGAGACCTTCCGGGTATGATCCTGCAACTTTTTGCCGTTCTGGCGCTTGGACTGATGTGTGGTAGCGAGCTAAACGTGGGAGCGTTCGCCCATCCTGCTTTCAACCGGCAACCGCTGGCAGCGCACATAGCTTTGCGCTCCCGGTTTGCCATTTTGTTTGGCCACGTGATGCCGTTTTGGATGACGGGCTCGACTTTGCTGAACGGTTTGCTGTTGCTGCCCTTTGCGCACTTAGCGAAACCGGCCTGGAAGCTTGCCGGCATCGCGTTCACCCTCCAGGTATTGGCGGTCCTGTTTTCGGTCGTCGGTCCGGTGCCGATTAACAACCGGATTGCAAAATGGACGCCCGAGAATCTTCCCGGTGACTGGAAGGCGCAGGAGAATCGTTGGGATGCGTATCACTGGTTTCGGACGATAGGGCTGATTGCCGCATTCGCGCTTCTGGTTCTCGGCGTTCGGGTCTGCTAGGGCTTTCCCGGTTGCACTCCGAGCGGAAATTGGGTTCAATGAGTGCGTACTGGGTGTGTCGGGAATGAATTCTGAGGGAGAGTTAACGATGAAGATAAAAAAGTCATTGGCTATTGTAGCGGTGTGCTGTCTCGGCTTGGTTCTGGCGGCAAAGATCGGAATGGCGCAGGGAGATAAAAACAAGCGGCCGAGCCCCCCGGCATCGGCAAAGTGCAGTCTGGAAGGGGGGAAGTCGATTACGGTGGACTATTCAAGTCCACGAGCCAAGGGGCGGAAAGTTTATGGCGGGATTGTGCCTTACGGCGAGGTGTGGCGCGCCGGGGCCAATGAGGCGACAACGTTTGTGACCGACACCGACGTGACGGTCGGCGGGAAGCTTGTGCCGGCCGGAAGCTACACGCTGTTCACGGTACCCAATAAGGACAAGTGGGTTTTGGTGATCAGCAAGAAAACCGGGGAATGGGGAACGCCTTATCCCGGAGCAGATTCCGATTTTGCGAGGGTGGATATGAAGGCCGCGACTTTGCCGTCGAATGTGGAGAATTTTACGATTGGGTTCGACAAGGCGGGGACGGGTTGCACTTTGTATATGGACTGGGAAGCGACCCGGGCCTCGGTTGAGATCACTAAGAAATAGATCCTGCATAATTCGCAAGCAGGTTGGGGCAGGGATGGAATTCATCCTTGCCCCTTTTCATTTTAGGGGAGGAAGTTTGGCGGTGCCGCGATCGACCAGAAAGACGGCAAAAATCACCAGCGCTGCGGAGAGGCAGACGTTTAAAGTGATGGCTTCGCCGGCGAAGAACCAGCCAAGGAGCACGGCTACGATAGGGTTGACGTAGGTGTGCGTGGCGACGAGGGTCGGGGAATAATGTTCCAAGAGCCAGTTGTATGCAGTAAAGGCGGTAACCGAGCCGAACAGGATCAGATACACAAGCGCAGCCCAGGAACGGGGCGTCACGCTGGCGAGTGAGAATCCACGGTATTCGCCGGTGACGGTGGCGGCGATCAGGAGAAGAACGGAACCAGAAAGCGAAGACAGGGAGGACAGCAGGAGCGGCTGTCCGGACAGATTGGAAGTGCGGGAATAGATGATGCCTGCAGACCAGGACAGCGCCCCGATCAGAATGGCGATGGCGGCAATGAACATTCCCGGAGTGGAAGTCAGCGTGGTTTTGCCCATGAGCAGGGCGACTCCGCCGAGGCCCAGGGCCGCCCCGAGAAGAAGTTGCGCGTTTACCCGCCACCTTCTGGCGGCGGCCGAGGCCAGCATAAAAACAAAGATGGGTTCGGTGGCGATGAGCAGAGAAGCCAGACCGGAGGGAACCTTTTGTTCGGCCCAGTGGAGCGAACCGTGGCCGATCAGAAAAAAGAAAAAACCGATTACCATACTGGAGCGGATCTGTGCCCAGGTGGGATAGATCCGTTTTGCCAGGCACCAGGCGAGCAGGATGGAGCCTGCCGTGAAATGACGGAACCCGGCGGTGTAGAGCGGGGGAATGGTTTCTACTGCGAATCGAATGGCCAGATAGGTCGAACCCCAAATTACGTAAATGGCCAGGAAAGCGAAGGCTATCGTGAGGCGTCTGGACTTTTTGACGGCTGCCGAAGAAGCGGCGCTGACCGGCAGGGTGCTCAATTTGGTGGCCATAGGGTCTGCCCTTTGCTTGCTTTCACGTTTCGTAATGACCTAAACATGCTATACTCGTTACATCATACAACCGGTGCGGTAATGAGTCAAATCGATTTATTGCATTACGCGTTTTGAAATGAAAAAAACATTTGCACAATTGGGATTTGGGCGCGAGTTCGCGTGGATTGATTTCGCGAACAGCTTCGAGCTGGACGGATTTGGCGTGCCGACCGATCATTTGGACGATCCCTTGTGGCTTGCGACTTTCTTGCGCCATTGGAATTTGGCGGCGGAGCTTCCCCGCCCTGTTCCGCTCGCGGAGTTGCGGGCACTGCGAACGGTGCTGCGGCGCACTGGCGATTCGCTGGCTGCAGATGGGCGCATTTCGTCGGGCGATCTAGGGGCATTGAACTCTGTGATGAAAGTAGCTTCTGTCGAGAAATTGGTCCAGCACCAAAATGGTTGGGGGGTCAAGATCGTTCCCGTGCGCGGCGGTTGGCCGTGGATTCTGGCGCGGATTGCCGGTTCGCTGGTCGCGATGTTGAAGTTGGGGAAGACCGAGCATTTGAAAATTTGTCCAAATCAGGGATGTTTGTGGCTTTTTTATGACCAGACGAAGGGCAACACGCGGCGGTGGTGCAATGACCGGACGTGTGGAAACCGGGATCGCGTCAGGCGGGCGCGGGCGGGATTGCCGCGACGAGTTCCAGGACAAAACGCATAGGAAATGGGCAAGCGGGGACGCCCGGTGCCGGCCCGACAACACTTCCGTTAGCTGTTTTTATTGCGGACGAGTGAGAGGAATTCGTCGCGAGTCTGTTTGTTGTTACGGAAACCGCCCAGCATGGCGCTGGTTACGGCTTGGCCGTGTTGTTTTTCGACGCCGCGCATTTGCATGCAGAGGTGGCGGGCTTCGATGATTACCCCGACCCCTTCCGGACTGATCTTGTCTTGAATCGCTTCCGCGATTTGCATGGTGAGGCGCTCTTGAATTTGCAGGCGGCGGGCGAACATATTTACCAGGCGGGCGACTTTGCTTAGGCCCAGGACGCGTTTGTTTGGAAGATAGGCAACGTGAGCTTTGCCAAAAAATGGCAGCAGATGGTGTTCGCAAAGGCTGAAGAACTCGATGTCTTTGACGAGAACCATTTCGTCATAGGCAACGCTGAAGGTAGCGCCGTTCAGGACGCTTTCCATGTTGGTGTTGTAGCCGCTGGTGAGAAACTTCAGGGCTTTCTCGAAGCGCTCGGGAGTTTTGCGCAATCCTTCGCGATTGGGATCTTCGCCGACCAGTTTGATGATTTCGCGCATGTGGCAAGCGATGGACTTCCGGTCGATCGACTTCTCTTCTTCGTTGAGCAGTATTTCTTCCGCGGACTTGGTCACGGCTTGTTCCCTTCTGTGCTGTCCCCGAAGTATTCAAAGCTGTTGTTCGAGGTTTCTTCGACGCGCACCCGTTCGAGTTTTGCTGCGGGGAACGCTTTCAGGCGCTGGAAAATTTCAATGCAAATATTTTCAGTTGTGGGCACACGTGTTTGAAACGCCGGGACTTCCTCGTTCAATGATTTGTGGTCAAAATCGTCGAGCACCGCTTGCGCCACAAATTGATCCAAATCAGCGAGATTGGCAATCATACCTGTCGCCGGATCGACTGGACCCGAGACGCTGATTTCGAGCGTGTAGTTGTGGCCATGGCCGTACGGATTGTTGCAACGTCCGTAAACGCGGCAATTCTCCTCGTCACTTAGATGCGCGGAGTGCAGGCGGTGTGACGCGGAAAAACGGTAGCGGCGGCCGAGTTCGACCTTGAGCGAGCCGTTTGGCCCGGGGGTGCTCATTGCGCCCTCTCGCTCCGCGAACTGTTTTCGCTCCGGTAGCAGTCGGCAAACAGATCGGGAGTTTCATAGAGCCGGACACGATGCAGTTTGCCGTTGCGAATCTTGGGCGCAACCAGCTGCCAGATGACCCGCGCTATGTTTTCACAGGTGGGAATCTGACCGGCGAGTTCGGGGACTTCCTTGTTGAGAAAACGGTGGTCCATGCGCTGCATGACTTCGCGTTCGAGGATATCTTTCAGTTCCTTGAGGTCCAGAACCATGCCGGTAATGGGATCGGGATCCCCTTCGATCGTGACTTCCAGCGCGTAATTGTGGCCGTGCCCATGCGGATTGTTGCACTTGCCAAAGACGCGGCGGTTCTCTTCCGGAGAAAAGTCCGGATTGTGGTAGAGATGCGAGGCGGAAAACTCGATTTTGCGAGTTAGCAGAACCATGGAATTTGGCTTATTTCAGTGTACCTGACGACTCGAGGGAATACTCTCGTCCTTTCCACGACACCTTGCCGCGGGCATGGCTGCGCCAGGAGGCCAGCAAGACTCCCCCGTAGAGCACGACCGCGGGCACGTAATAGAGGATGAGCGAGTAAGGGTATTGGTTACGCCGAAGTTCGCCGCCATAGATGGTTTGGCGCATCAGCAGTAACAACACGCCGGCCAGCAGAGACATCGGATACTTGAGGCCCACCAGCAACGCCAAGATCGCGACCCAGGGAACCACTCCGGCAAGTTCACCAAATACCGCTTTCGGCGTCCCGCCGATGAGCTGGTAGAGATTTTTCGTCCAGCCTTCCCACATGGCGGAGAAGGTGCGGTACATGCGAACACGGACCAGGCCATTGCCGGAACCGAAGTAGATGAAGAACTTTGCGGCTTTAATGCGCTTGGCGATGGCCACGTCTTCAAGAACTTCGCTGGCGACGCTGGCGTGGCCGCCGATGGCGTCGTAGGCTTCGCGGTGAATCATGAGGAATTGGCCGTTGGCGGCGGCGAGGCTGGAGTGCGGATCATTCACCGTCTCGAAAGAAAATTTGCGCGCGAGCCGGCAGTAGAGAAACGGGATGAGCGCCTTTTCGTACCAGTTTCTGGTGATTTGTTGCGGTGAAAAAGAGACCAGACCTGCGCCAGCGTCACGGGCAATTTCCAGCGCTTTTGCGGCCGCCTTCGCTTCCAGAACTGCGTCAGCATCGGTGAACAGCAGCCAGACGTTGCTGGCTTCTTTCGCGCCGAGGGCGGCAGCATTGTTCTTGCCAGTCCATCCGAGTGGCACATCCGTGGTCTGGAGAAGACGCAAGTGCGGGATGCGCGCCGCAAGCCCGCGGACGGTTGCCGCCGTTCGATCGACGGATTGATCGTCGACGACGAAAATTTCGGTGATTTCGGGCTGCAACGCAAGGGATTCTAGGCAGGAGGCGATCACGGATTCCTCGTTGCGAGCGGGAACGATTGCCGTGATTCTGTCAGACGGTCTGGCGGAAGTGGGGAGCGTGGTAGCGGCTTCGCTGGACATAGGCTTCGGCAGGCTGGCGGCGGTTTCCGCTGGGCGGCGGATAGGCTAGTATAGCATTTCATGAAGACGAGCCGAAAAATCGTGGCCTGGAGCGCGGTGCTGGCAGCCGTGGTGATTCTCGCGCTTTTTGCGATGCCCAGTTACCGGCAGGGCGAGGATACGATTGCCGGACGGCAAGCCGAGGATTTTGCCATGACGCTGTCGGGAAAGCCGACGCGCCTTTCCGAATTAAAGGGGCAGGTTGTGATTTTGAATTTTTTTGGCAGTTGGTGCCCTCCCTGCATTGAAGAGACACCCGAGCTGAATAAACTGCAGAAGCACATTGCATCGCGCAATGCGGTGATCGTGGGGGTGGCCGCCGATGACGATGTTGCCGCGTATGAGAAATTCCTGAAAGACCAGAATGTGGTTTTTCCAACCTATCGTGATCCGGCTACCCGAGACAGTCACTCCCCGCTGGCGGCAGCATATGGGACAACCATGTATCCGGAAACGTACATTATCGACCGCAAAGGAAAAATCGCGCGGAAGATTATCGGGCCGCAGGACTGGAATTCGGTCGAGATGCTGGCGTACTTTGATTCGATTCTTGGCAAGACCTAGCCGCAACGAACAAATTCCAAACTATTCCTGGCCAAATTATTCGTAGCGGAGTGCTTCAACAGGGTCGAGTTTTGCGGCTTGCATGGCGGGGAGCCACCCGCTGAGAACGCCCACCACGATCAGGATTCCGGTTGAGAGCATCATGGTGATGAAGGAAAGTCGCAGGTGGATGTCGACTTTGCCGGAGTCGTCCTCATACGCGGCGCCGAGGAATGGAATTGTGCCAATGACGGAGGTGAGCGCAGCGGACAGGCACATGCCGATGAGGCCGGCGGCGAGAGTCATCACCAGCGCTTCCAGCAGGAATTGCCAGCGGATGTGAGATTTCTTCGCACCGAGAGCGCGACGAAGGCCGATTTCTTTAACACGCTCGTCGACTGAAACGAGCATGATGTTCATCACCCCAATTCCCCCGATGCCCAGCGTCAAAGCTCCTACGAAAAACAGAAGTGCCTGGATTCCGAGAGTAATGCCGTCGTAGATGACTTTGCCCTCCTGGCGGCCGAACATGGTGATAGCTCGTTTGTCATTGGGAGAAAAATGCTGGCGGCTGGCGACGGCGGTGCGGAATTGCTGCATGGCAGCTTCTTCAAATTCCGGCGCGACAGGTTCGAACAGCGCGACGCTGGCGTAGCGCGCGTCCCAAAGATCACCGGCTGCCGAGTAGGGAATAAAAGCGGACTCGTCGTCGCTGGTGAAATAGTTGCTGTCGGAAAATTTTGTATCCATCGAGCCGATGACGGTGAATTTGACGCCGTCGATGCGAACGATCTCTCCCGTGGCGGGAGTACCGCTGAATAGCTTCTTGCGGAGGAGCGCCCCGAGAAATACGACGCGGCGCCGTTCAGCGATATCTTCAGGAGAGATCCAGCGGCCCTCCAGCGGGACTTCGTTGCGCATTTCGCCGTATTCCGGATAGACACCGCGAATGGCAGTGTCGGAAAGGCGCTCGTCGTGAGTAATGGCTTTGAATTTCGTGGATTCCAGAGATACGCGTTTGACAAGCGGGGATTGCGCTTTGACCCATTGCGCGTCGTCGGAATCAAAACGAACGGTTTTGCCAGCTCGTTCACCGCCGGCTTGTTCGCTTGTGGTGCCAGGCCAGCAAATGACCGTGCCTTTTCCAAAAGCTTCGAAGGTATAGATCAGTACGCCACGGAAACCTGCCCCATAGCTGAGCAGAAGTGTGACGGCAACAATTCCCCAGGCGATACCAGTCATGGTGAGAAAACTGCGTACAGGATTGCGTCCGAGGGCTGCCCAGGCTTCGCGAAAGATTTCAAAAAACATTCAGCCTCCCGCCTCAAAGCGCAGCGCTTCGATGGGATCGACCGAAGCGGCGCGATTTGCCGGATAGACCGCCGAGAGTACGGCGATCAGGCTCAGGAGCGCGACCGACAGGGCACCGATCTTCCAACTTGTGAGCAAGCCGGCGAAGAACAGGGGCATGGGGAGCAGATTCACAAGGGCGCAGAATCCATAGGAAAGAAATAGACCTGCGCCGCCGCTGAGGGCCATGACAAAAATCGTTTCCGCAAAAAATTGGCGCAGGATGGACTTGCGGGTGGCGCCGAGGGCCATGCGCACCCCGATTTCGCGGGTGCGTTCGCGGACGGAGACGAGCATGACGTTCATGACCCCCAGACCGCCGAGAAACAGAGTGGCGATTCCGACGGCGCCCATGAAAATTTCCATTCCCACGATGATCATGCGATTCGCCTGGGCGTTCTTGATGGTGTCCCAGATGCCCGCGGCTTCTTTGTCGCGCGGATCAAAATTGTGCAGCCGGGCGAGCGATTTGCGGACTTGCTTGACGCAATCGGGGTGCGTTTCAAGCGACCACGGCGCGACCAGCAGGCGATCGACGGTGTGTTCAATGGCCGGAGGCTTGTTCGGGAAGTCGCGGCGCATGGAATTGAAGGGAATGAAAATCTTGCGGGTATCGGCGCCGTCGTAGCTGGAGTTTTGCTCTTTGGATTTCATAACGCCGATGACGGTGTAGGGCGTGCCATTGAGCGAAATGCTCTGGCCGAGGGCCTCGCGCTCGGCGAAGAGTTGTTTTCTGGTGTCGCTGCCAAGAAATGCTACGTTGCGGGCCTGGACATTATCTTCATTGTTGTAAAAGCGCCCTTCGGCTACGTCGATGCTGCGAATCTCCGTAAACGGCGGGAGCGAGCCGACAGTGGAAATAGCGCCGCTGTTGAATGCGCTGTGGACTTGGACTTCGTTGCCCAGTTCGGGCATGACGTATTTGCAGGCGGGGGACTCTTTGGCAACGTCCAAATAGTCTTCTTCGCCCCAGCGTACGGCGCGGCCGGCGCGGGTGCCGCCGGCTTGCATGCTGGTGCGGCCGGCGAAAACGATCATTACGTCCTTGCCGAATGTTTCCTGATTTCTCTTGATGCCTTCGCCAAGACCTTCGCCGGCTGCAACCATGACCGTGATGGAGACAATTCCCCAGGCAATGCCGAACATTGTGAGCAGGGTGCGGCGCTTATGGGCCCACAGCGTGGCCAGCGTGTCTTTGAGCAGGTCGCGGAATTGCATTTGCTTTCCTCTCGGGCCAACGCCTATTGCAGGATGACTTGCTGCCGTTCGTTGAGGCCTTCGAGGATTTCGGTTTTCACGCCGTTGGAAATGCCTAGCTTTACGCTGAGCTTGGCTTTGCCGTTTTCGGCTTTGCTGTCCGGCAATTCGACCGTCGCCTTGCGATTTTTGTCATAAATAAGAGCGGCTTCCGGGATCATGAGAACGTTCTTTTTCTCTTCCAGAAGAATTTCGGCGTTGGCGGTCATGTTGGCTTTGAGTTCGAGTGTAGAATTCTGGATGGAGACGCGGACTTCAAAGGTGGTGACGTTGTCTTTTTCTTTGCCGAGCGGAGAAATCTTGGTGACTTTGCCTGTGAATTTTTTATCTTTGAACGATTCGACGACGATGCGCGCAGGCTGATTCAAATAAACTTTGCCGATGTCGGCTTCGTCGACTTTGCCCTGAACGTAAACTTCGCTGACATCGCCCAGGGTCATGACCAGAGTTGCTTGCGAGCCCATCACCAGGATGGAGCTGACGGCGTCGCCCATGTTTACGTCGCGAGACAGAACCAGGCCGTCAATCGGGCTGACGATGGTGGAATTTCTAAGATCTTCCTGGGCATTGTCGAGCGCGGCATGGGCTTCGGCGACTTGCGCGACGGCTTTGGCGATTTCAGCCTTGGAAACTGCCAGGTTGTGGATTGCGCTGTTTTGCTTGTTCAAGACCAGCTGATAATTCTTTTCAGCGTCTTCGACAAAACTCTTGGCCATGACCCCGTCTTTGTACATCTGTTGGGCGCGTTCCATGTTCAACTTAAGAAAAGGAACATCGGGGCCTTCGGCATCGACTTTGTTGCGCTCCAGCGAGGCTTTGGCGCTCTCCAGCGCTGCTTCAGCAGCCTGCAGGCTGGCCCGGGCAGCGCGCTCAGCGGCTTCCAGTTGAACTTTGTCCAGTTCTATAAGAACTTGGCCGGTTTTTACGCGATCTCCGTAGTCCACATAGATTTTCTTGATCATACCGCTGGCTTTGGACTTCACTTCGATTTTGGAGAGCGGTTGAATTTTTCCTGTGGCCACGACGACGCGGGCAAGATCGCCGCGTTCAACCATCGCAAGTTTGGACGGGTCGATGATTCGGCTGGGCCGCAGCGCAGCCATAACACCATAGGCGCCACCGCCCAGGACCAGGGTGATTGCGGCAATCCAGATCATGCGGCGACGGCGCTTTTTGCCCTGTTTGCCGTTGCTCAAGCCATTGCTGTTACTGGACATACGCCACCCCACTCTGTTTGGCCCCGCTGCTATACATCAATACGCACGACGGCTGGAAAAGTTCCCTGCGATTTACAGGTGTAGACGAGGTGAGCGGTCTATTGGTCTGGCCGATGAAACTGCAATCTGCCGATTTATTTATAGTTGCGTTCGTCGCAGGCGGAGAGCGTTGGCGATGACCGAGACCGAGCTGAAACTCATGGCCGCGCTGGCGATCATGGGGCTCAACAGGAGACCAAAATGGGGGTAGAGCAGGCCTGCGGCGACAGGTATGCCGACAATATTGTAGAGGAAGGCGAAAGCGAGATTTTGCCGAATATTCTTGACTGTGGCGCGGCTGAGTTTTTGCGCGCGCAGCAGACCGCGGAGGTCGCCTTTAAGCAGGACCATGCCGGCGCTCTCGAGCGAGACGTCAGAACCTGTCCCCATGGCGACGCCGACGTTTGCAGCGGCCAGGGCAGGAGCGTCATTGACTCCGTCACCGGCCATCGCCACGATTCGTCCCGCTCTACGCAGTTCATTGATGATCTCGGCTTTCGTCTCTGGCGCGATTTCAGCTTTCACCTCGTCGATGCCGAGCTGTTTCGCGACAAATTCGGCCGCGGCGCGACGGTCACCACTGAGCATCACGATTCGGATGCCCTGATGCTTCAGTTCCTGGATGGAGTCCGCGGCGGAGCCTTTGATTTTGTCGCTCAAAGCGATGGCCCCGGCCAGTTGCTCATTTACGGCGACAAAAACGATGGTCGGAGCCGCAAGCTGGTCCATTGCCGCAAACGGACCTGGCGCGTTTTCGGGAGGCAAGCCCTGCACGGATCGCTGCCTAAGATACTTAATGGTCCCCACGAGAACCTGGCGATCGGACACCATTCCTTCGGCACCTCCGCCGGGCATGGCGCGAAACTGAGAGACCGGGGCCAGAGCAATGCGTTTCGCTTGAGCTGCGCGTACGATGCCGCTAGCCAGGGGATGTTCGCTCGACTGCTCGATGCTAGCGGCCAGCCTCAGCACCTCCGCTTCACTGACGTTTTCAACTCCGGCAGATCGGACGGCGGCGACCTCGGGCTTCCCTTCCGTCAAAGTGCCGGTTTTGTCGACAACCAGCGTGTCAACTCTTGCGAATGTTTCAAGCGCTTCCGCGTTGCGAACCAAGACGCCAGCGTGTGCGCCGCGTCCGACAGCGACCATGATGGACATGGGCGTGGCCAGGCCCAGAGCACACGGGCAAGCGATAATGAGCACGGACACTGCATTCACGAGTGCATAGGCAAAACGCGGTGGAGGTCCGAAAAGCGCCCAGCCCGCAAACGTCAATGCCGACGCCATGACGACCGCCGGCACAAAATAGGCAGCCACTTGATCCGCCAAACGCTGCATCGGAGCGCGGCTGCGCTGCGCGGCGCTGACCAGCGTTACGATTTGCGCGAGAGTGGTATCGGCGCCTACTCGTTGCGCTTCCATGATGAGACTGCCGGTGGCATTCAGGGTGCCGCCGGTAACCGTGTCTCCCTTGCTTTTTTCAGCCGGGATAAATTCTCCGGTGACCATGGATTCGTCGACCGCGCTTTCGCCCTCAAGCACAATTCCGTCCACGGCAATTCTTTCTCCCGGCAGAATCCGCAGGCGATTCCCCCTCTCGACCTGCTCTACCGCGATATCGCGTTCGCTTCCGTCCGCTGCGATCAGATGGGCCTGGACCGGCGCAAGGTTCAGGAGGGCCCGAATTGCGCCACTGGTTTTTTGCCGGGCGCGCAGTTCCAAAACCTGCCCTAGCAATACCAATGCCGTGATGACCGCCGCCGATTCAAAATAGACCGGGGCAGCTCCATGCATTCGGCGGAATGATTCCGGAAAAATTTGCGGGAATAGGGTCGCTGCCACGCTCTCGAGGTAAGCCGTGCCAGTTCCGAGACCAATCAGAGTAAACATGTTGGGACTGCAATTTACCAGAGAAGACCAAAAGCGCTCGAAGAACGGCCGGCCACCCCAGAGAACGACCGGCGTGGCCAGCAGAAATTCAATTCCATTGCGAACGGACGGCGCAAGATGCAGGCCCAGCACTTGGCCTCCCATCGAGAGCAGAAGTACAGGGATTGCAAGCGCGGTGCTGACCCAGAAACGGAGGCGCATCGAATTGTATTCAGGATCGGATTCGTCGCCTGCGACGATGTCCATCGGCTCGAGCGCCATTCCGCACTTGGGGCAGGACCCGGGACCGCTCTGAATAATTTCC
>Ga0193726_1001066_pt1 | contig 23460 bp, 22 predicted proteins | sample H2c1metaG_FD_144928 | JGI IMG/M metagenome (GOLD analysis project Ga0193726, IMG submission 144928) | Soil microbial communities from a riparian zone of the East river system, Colorado, United States - H2c1 | ecosystem: Environmental > Terrestrial > Soil > Riparian zone | place: USA: East River...
CGATGCGGCCGGCGCGTTTCTCGTCCCAGTATTTCCAGGCGTCGGAGCCGGAGCCCAGCGTCTTGCCCTTCCAGTTGCCGCGCAGCATCGGACCCGCGGGAAGGTAGATCGCAGGGATGCCCATGCTGGTGGCGCCGAGCAGCAGCGCCGGCGTGGTCTTGTCGCAGCCGCCCATCAAGACGACGCCATCCACCGGATGGCCGCGCAACAATTCCTCGGCGTCCATTGCCAGCAAATTGCGGTAGAGCATCGTGGTCGGCTTCAGAAATGATTCCGACAGCGACAGCGCCGGCAGTTCCATCGGAAAGCCGCCAGCCAACAGGATGCCGCGCTTGACGTCATCGACGCGGGTCTTGAAATGCATGTGGCAGGGCTGCGCATCCGACCAAGTGTTCAATATCGCGATCACCGGACGCCCGGCCCATTCCTCCGGCGCGTAGCCCATCTGCATCGCTCGCGAGCGATGGCCGAAGGCCCTGAGATCATCCGGCGCAAACCAGCGCGCGCTGCGCAGCGAGGCCGGATCTTTTCTTTTTTTCGTCATTTCGAGCCCTGCAGGAAAATTCAGTTGCCGTTGAGATCGGCCGACGACGGCAGATAATAATCGGTCCACGCCTTCGGATGCGTCTTCAGCGTACCGACCTTGTAGAGATGATCGGCGAATTTCATGGTGCCCTGCGGCTGAAGATTCCACTCCATCATCCCGGGCTCCTTGAGCCAGGCCAAAAGATCTTCCGCGCTGGTCTTGTCGCCGGTGACTTCCTTGTAGATGTCGACCGCGCTCCTGGTATCGGAGCGGATCAGGTCCTGCGCCTCTTTCGAGGCTGCGCGCACCGCCTCGATGATCTTCGGATTGGCCTCGGCGAATTTTGTCGTCGTGAAGAACTGCGCCTGGCTTAAGGGTCCGCCCATCACCTCGGTCGAGGTCAGCACCACATGCGCGCCGGGCACGTTCTTCAACTCGATGAAGGTGTAGGGCGGAATCGTGAAGTGGTTACGGATTTCGTGGGTCGGGTTCGACATCGCGCCGACCGCGTCGGGATGGCCAAGCTGCACCGTATTGCTGTCGAATTTCGACCACTGGTCGTCGCCATAGAGTTTAGCGGCGGCGATCTGCAGCACGATGGCTTGCGTGGAAACCTTCACCGTCGGCACCGCGATCTTGTCGTTGGGCCCGAAATCCTTGATGGTCTTGATGCGCTCGTCGCGGCTGATCAGGCTCATCGGCTGCGCCGAGGTGGCGACAATGCCCTTGACGCCGCCCTTGGTGCGGTCCCACAGCAGCAGCAAATTGCCGGTGCCCGTGCAAAGAATATCGACGCCGCCGGCGAGCAGCGCGTCGGTCTGCGCGCCGCCGCCGCTCAGCGTCACCCACTTTACGGTGACGTCTTTCAATCCAAGCAGCACGGCATGCTTTTCGATCAGCTTCTGCTTTTCGATAATGTGGGTCGGCATATAGAGAATGCCGGGCTGGCGCGAGACCGCGATCTCGCTCTTTTGCTGCGCCTGCGCTGCAAGCCCCGAGGCCATCAGGCCGGCGAGGACAATCGCGCCTGCGTAACCACGCCACCAAACCTTCATCGCGTTTCCTCTTATTGTTCTTGCAAAGACCTTGTTGACATTTCTCGCAAGCAACTAATACATTAGTGCATATAGCGTCAAGGCGCGCCCCACATTTCGATCTGGCAGCAGCAATGGCAGGCCCTTCGCAGGCTCTTCTCCGCCGCGCGCAATCCCGCTCCACCGAGCGGCTCGATCGCGACCGGCAGGCCGCGCCCCAGGTATTCGACCGCTTGCGCGAGTTGATCACGTCGCTGGCGCTGCCGCCGGGCTCGCCGCTGTCGCGCAATGCGCTGGCCGAGCAATATGGCCTGAGTTCGACGCCGATCCGCGACGCGCTGATGCGGCTCGACGAGGAAGGCCTGGTCGAGGTGTTTCCGCAATACGCCACCGTGGTCAGCCGGATCGACGTCAAGCGCGCGCAGCAGGCGCATTTTCTGAGGCAGGCGATGGAGCTGGAAATCGTGCGGGCACTGGCGCAGGGTCACGACGCGGCGCTGATCGATGATCTCAATCGCATCATCGCGCTTCAGGTCCAATTCGCCAAGGCCGGCGACTTCGAAAAATTCATGGCCGCCGACAATGATTTCCACCGGCGCCTGTATGCGGCGGCCGACAAGCAGGAATTGTGGGCGCTGGTGAAAAGCCGCAGCGGCCATATCGACCGGCTGCGCCGCCTGCACCTGCCCTCGCCCGGCAAGGCGCAGGACATCGTGCGCCATCACAAATTTATCGTAAAAGCCATTGCCGCCGGCGAACCGGAAGAAGCGCAGCGGCACTTGCGCAAACATCTGTCAGGCACGCTCGGATATCTCGATGAAATCCGCGCGCGCTTTCCGGAGTATCTCAGCGATTGACGTAAGGGACGCACAATCGGACGCCCGCAATAACGACGGACGCCGCTTAAAGGAAACCACAGGGAGCATCACATGACCATTTCACGTCGTAATGTCTTGTTAGGCAGCGCAGGCGCACTCAGCACTGCTGCGTTTTCGTTTCCGAAACCCGCACTCGCCGAATCCGAGCCGATCAAGATCGGCTGGCTCGCCGCGATGACTGGGCCGAGCTCGGCGCCAACCGTCGGCTTCAACCGCGGTGTGATCTTCGCCGTCGACGCCATCAACGCCGCCGGCGGCGTCAAGGGCCGCAAGATCGAGGTCATCACGCGAGACACCCAGGGCGATCCGACCAAGGCGGTGAACGCCACCCAGGAATTGATCAGCCAGGCCAAGGTTCACGGCCTGTGGGGGCCGGTCAATTCCGGCGAAGCGCTCGCCACCACGCCGATCATGGCGCGCGCCAAGATGCCCAACATCCACCCGTGCGTAGTCGAAAGCCTGATTGACACCACCAAATTCCCAAACGCGTTCCGCATGGCGCCGTCGAACAGCCAGTGGGACGATGCGGTGCGTGGTTATTGCCTGAATATCCTCAAAGCGAAGAAGGTCGCCGTGATCGGCGACACCACCGGCTATGGCGTCACCGCGGTCGGCGCATCGGTTGCGGCGTTCAAGAAGGACGGCGCCGACGTGGTCTACCAGGCCAACATCGATTCGACCCAGCCCGACATGACGCCGGACCTGCTTCGCGCGCGAAACGCCGGCGCCGAAGTGATTGCGGTCTGGAGCGTCTCCACCGGCATGGATGCGCGCATGTTCAATACCCGCGCGGCGATGAACTGGGATGTTGCCTTCGTCGGTCACCCGTCGCTGGCGTCGGGTGAAATTGCCGGCCTGGTCGAAAAGCCGGCAAACTGGGAAAAGGTCTATTGCATCGGCTACAAGAGCGTCAGCTATGATGCCGCCGGCAAGCTTCCCGCCCGGACCCAGGACCTGGTCGATCGCCTGATCAAGGCCAAGGTCGAGATTAACGACACGCTGCTGTGGTGGATCGCGGGCGGCATCGACGCCATCGAATTGTTCGCCAAGGGCGTCGAGGTATCCGGATCCACCGACAGTGCCGGCATCATTGCGTACCTGAACTCGCTGTCGAAATATCCCGGCTATTACGGCGACTACACCTTCACGCCGACCCAGCACAACGGCTATCCGACCGACGACGTGGTGATGTCGGCGGCGAATTCCGCCAAGAACGGCACCTTCGCGCTGGCGCCGGGCTACTCATAAGGGCGGCGGAGAGCACGGCCGATGCTCGCCTCGATACTCGCCTCCGGTCTCGCGGCGGGCGCGATCTATGCGCTCGTCGGCGTCACCTATAACACCATGTTCTCGACCTCGCGGGTGATGAGCTTTACCGCGGGCCAGCTTGCGATGCTTGGCGGGGTGTTCGGCTCGATGTTCATGCTGAAGCTCGGAATGCCGATCTGGGCCGGATTGCTGCTGACGCTGCTCGGCTGCGCGCTCATCGGCGTCATCACCGAATTCGTCGCGGTGCGGCCGGTGCTGAAAAGCCTCGACCAGCATCTCTATGTACTCTCGACGCTGGCGCTGGCGCTGATGATCCAGCAGGTGGCGGCGATCAAATGGGGCACCGAACCGCAGCCGTTTCCGCGATTGATCGGCCTTGGCAGCGGCGTCTGGGACGAGAAATTCTGGCTGCCGGTGCTGGCCTGCGCGCTCACCATTCTCAGCCTCGAATATCTCTATCGCCGCACCCTGGTCGGCCGCGCCTTTCTTGCGATCGCCGAGGATAATTTCGCCGCCCGAGCGCTGGGCCTGCCCGAGCGCAACCTGCGCGTCGCCAGCTACGCGCTGGCAGGCGTCGTCGGCGGCATCGCCGGCTTTTCCGGCGGCGAATTGCTGCTGGCGTTCTTCGCCAACGGCGCACTCTTGAATTTCTACGGCTTCGTGCCGGTGGCGCTCGGCGGCCTCGGCAACAACCGCGGCGCCATCATCGGCGGCCTGGCGCTCGGCCTGTTCCAGCAGGCCGCGAATTTCTTGGTCGGCGGCATCTTCTCCTCGGTCGCGGTATTCACGCTGTTCATCGTCGTGCTGCTGGCCGCGCCGCAAGGCCTGTTCGGCGCGGCCACGGCGCGGAGGGTGTGATGACCGCGATCTCCGCCACGCCGCCACGCAGCGAGACCGGCGCGCTCCGCGCAGCACTACCGCACATCGCGCCGTTCCTCGGCATTCTCGCACTCGCGATGATCCTCCCCTTCGTCAGCAACGATTACTGGGCGCTGATCGGCACCCGGGCGGCGATCTACTGGGTACTGGTGTCCGGCCTCAATCTGATCGTCGGCTTCGCCGGCCATCTCGCCATCGGCTATGTGGCGCTGCTAACGCTCGGCGCCTACACCACCAGCGTGCTCGTCGCCGGCAATGTGCTGCCGCCGGTGCCGGTCTTCGCCGCGCTGCCGATCGCGGGCTGCGTCGGCGCCGTGTTCGGCGTCATCGTCGGGCTTCCCGCATTGAGATTGCGCACCTTCTATTTCGCGATGTCGACGCTGGGCTTTGCAACCATCGTCACGCAAATCGCGCTGGCGTGGCAGAGCGTCACCGGCGGCGGCATCGGCATTGTCGGCCCGGAATTCCCGGCACCCTTCAACACCGCGTGGGGCTATTATTATCTCTGCATCGGCTTTGCCGCGTTCACCACCTGGATGAGCGCCAACGTGGCGCACAGCCGGTTCGGCCGCGCGCTGATCGCGGTGCGCGACGCCGAAGTCGCGGCCGAGGCCACCGGCATTTCCAAGCCGCGCATGCTGATCGCGATCTTTTTGTTTGCCGGCGCGCTGGCCGCCATTGCCGGTGGGTTGTTCGCGAGCCTGCAGACCTACATCACCCCGGATGCCTTCACCTTCGACCTCTCGATCCTGTTCTTCATCGCCATCCTGATCGGCGGCCGCGGCTCGATCCTGGGGCCGATGCTCGGCACCATCATCCTCACCATCCTTCCCGAGATCGCGGCACCACTGGCGGCATGGTCGACCTTTCTCTACGCGGTATTGTTGCTGGTGATCGTGCTGGCGATGCCCGGCGGCATCGCCGCACTGCTGGATTTTCGCAACCGCCGCCCGCTTGCCGCCAACCGCGCCATCGTGCCGCGACCGGCGGCGCTCGGCGATGTCCTGCGCAAGAGCGCGGGCGGACGAACGCTTAAGCTCCGCGGCGTCAGCTTGAGTTTCGGCAATGTGCGCGCGATCGACGGCCTCGACCTCGACGTGGCGCCGGGGCAGATTCACGGCCTGATCGGCCCCAACGGCAGCGGCAAGACCACGACGCTGAATGTGATCTCCGGTTACTACGCCGCCAAAGCCGGAACGATGAGTTTGGGCGACGACGAGTTGCCGCCGGGCATGCCGGCGCTGCGCGCGTACAAAGGCATTGCCCGCACCTTCCAGACCCCGCGCGTGATCGGCGAAGCCTCGGTGCTGCAGAACGTCATGATCGGCGGCACTATCGAGGGCCAGGCGACCTTCGTCGAGGCCCTGCTCGCGCTACCGCGCAACGCCCGCGACGAGCGCATGTTAGCCGCCAAGGCCCGTGCGCTGCTCGGCGTGGTCGGGCTTGAAATGCTGGCCGACGTCCGCGCCGATCGGCTGCAGCACAGCGAGCTGCGTTTTATCGAGATCGCGCGCGCGCTGATGCTGGAGCCTGATTTCCTGCTGCTCGACGAGCCCGCCGCGGGCCTGTCCAGCGACGAGATCGAGCGCCTCGCTCAACTGATCAAGGCGATCAGCAAGCGCGGCGCCGGCGTGCTGCTGGTCGAGCATCATGCCGATTTGATCTTCGACATCTGCGATCAGGTCACGGTGCTCAATCTCGGCCGTACACTGGCGGCCGGAACGCCCGAAGAAATTCGCGTCCACAAGGAGGTGGTCAGTGCTTACCTCGGCGCCTGAACCGCTGCTCTCTGTTAACGCCCTCGAAGCCGGCTACGGCAAGATCCGCGTGCTGCATGGCATCGATCTTGTCGTGGCACCTGGCGAGATCGTCGCCCTGCTCGGCCCCAACGGCGCCGGCAAGACCACGCTGTTGCGCGCGCTGTCGGGATTGCTGCCGGTCAATGCCGGCCAAGTGCGCTTTGGCGGCCGCGACATGACCCGTGCCACGCCACGCGATGCGGCGCGCGCAGGGCTCGTACATGTCATCGAAGGCCATCGCGTGTTCACGCAGATTTCCGTCACCGACAATCTGCTGCTGGCAGGCTACGACCTGCCGCGCCATGAGCGCGCAGCGCGGGTCGAGGAGGCACTGTCATTCTTTCCAGAGATCGCCGAGAAACGCTTTGAGCGTGGCGGCGCGCTCAGCGGCGGACAGCAGCAGATGTTGACCGTGGCGCAGGGACTGGTGCGCCGCCCGCGGCTGTTGATGCTCGACGAGCCGTCGGCGGGCCTGTCGCCGGTGCTGGTCGATCGCGTACTCAACGTGATCGGACAATTGCGCGCGCAGGGCACCGCGGTGCTGCTGGTCGAGCAGCTACTGGAAAAAGCGCTGGCTGCCGCCGACCGCGTCTACGCGCTGGTGCAGGGACACATCGTGCTGGAGGCGCCGACCAGCGAGGCCAACCTGCCGCAGCGGATCGAGCGCGCTTACTTCGGGCACGCGGTTCAAACTGCCGGCGTGGATTAGGTTACAAACCGCTCGGGGCGCCTGGCCGCGTTGCCCGATCAAGCAACTTGTGATACTCTCGTTCAATAGATCTTGATGCTTGGTTGAGGGTGATTTTCATGCCTGAGACATTTCCCGCGGTCGGCCATCGCTATCTCGTCGATTTCCAGGCGTTCCGTGTCGAGCTCCATTTTGAATCGATGAAATCGCTGACCTTTGCCGGTGTCGGGCAAGACGGTAGCCGCGGCGACCCCTCGACCGTGAAGATTACGGTCGAGCCGATCCGGGACCAGATGTTCCTCGTCACCTGGCAGGAGTCCGACAACACCACGGTGGTGCACCTGGAGGATTACAAGGAGATGACGATCATCACCAACATCACCGGGTCGGACGGTTCGTTTTCGAAATTCCGCGGTAAAATGACGCTGATCTCCTGACCATCCGGAATTAGCCGAACAGGGCGATAAGGTGCAGCACTAGATGTTTTCGTCAGGGACGCGGCCAATCACGCGTGCTTCGTCTCGCCTCCCTTGGCATCGGGATAGAACTGCGGCGCCTCGCGGCGGTCGAACATGCCGTAGTCGCGCACCACGCGGACGCGGCGAAGTCTTGCGCCATCCTTTAACGCGACCGTGCCTTCGAAGGTTTTGGCGGCGACCTGGTCGCGCCAGGACATCAGCAAGATAACATCGCCGGGCGTCAGGACGGCGTCGAACACATCCCACACGACCAGGCCCGGCGCATCAGCCGGAAGGCCCAGCCATTTGGCGACATCATCCGGCTTGCTCTCCTTCACCCATTCGGGCGGACGTTGCGCATCGATCAGGGTGATGGTGGTAGCGTCGCCGGTTTCGGTCTCGTCCAGCCGCTGCTCACTCAAGGCGTAGCCCGCGGGCGGCTTGCTATCCTGCGTCACCTGGCCGATCCGCAGATGATAGTCGAGAAAGATCTCGGTGCGGCCCTTCTCCTGCACCACGTGATGCCTCGCCTGGGTACGCCAGCGCACCAGCGCCTTCTCGTCGCGCCAGCCCGACAACGACAGCAGCCACCCGTCGTGCCTGAGGCTGCGATAGCGGACGTTGTCGACAAAGCCATCGATCTGCTCAAGCTCGGGCTTGAGCATCTTGCCAAGACCGAGATAGGCATCCCACCGCTCGGGCTTCGGATGAACTTCGAAAATCACGGAGAACATGAATCGCTCCTGTTAATGCCGCCGCACCGCGTCATACGCGGGCTTGACCCGCGTATCCAGCTCCTTCGCAAGAATCTTTCGAAGAGGATGGATGGCCGGGTCAAGTCCGGCCATGACGAGGCACAGTCAGGACTCGCACCTCGGCTACAGCGCCGCGGCGATGCAGTCGATCTCGATATCGAAATGCCCCGGCCACGCCGGTACATTGATGAAGATCCGCGCCGGCGGGTTTTTTGGAAAGTAACGCGCATAGATCGCGTTGACCGCCGCGAATTTCTCCACCGACGTGCAATACACGTTGCATTTAAGAACGTTTTCCAGCGACGATCCGGCGGTCTCGACACAGAGCTTTAGCTGCTCCAGCACGAGTTCGGTCTGGCGCTCGATCGGCGCATCGACGATTTCTCCGGTTTCCGGATCGAACGGCGGAAATCCGGAAACGTAGATGGTGTCGCCGTGCCGCGTAACGGCGGAGGTCGGCGCCTTCCATCGCTCCAGATAGGTGGACAACGGCTCGACGCGGATCACTTCCCGTTTCATCTGGTCTCTCCACTAGCGGACGCCGCCACTGCCAAGTTTAGCCTATCATAGCCGCCGTCACACGCGGCCGCCGCAACATCGGTGCCGCGCAAAAATCCGATACTCTCCTGCCACAGCGCCAACCGCATTTGTTCAAGATGCATCAGATGGGTACCGCGGCCGATCTTGATATCGCGCTTGAGCGGCGAATGGGTGAAGGCGTCGAACAGCCAATGCGCGTCGTCATCGCGCATCAGGCTATCCCATTCGCCGCGGATAATGGCGACCGGCGCGGCTACAAGCGACGGATCGTAGGCCAGCTGCCCGTGCCACGCCTTGACGATTTCGCTGAACGGTCCGAGCGGCGTCTTGACGCCGGCGGGATCGCGCGCGCGGCTTTCCGGGTCGCTATCGAGATAACGCTCGCCCCACTCGGCGAAATGCGCGCGCGACAAAACCTGTGGCTCCTCCGCGGGAACATCTTCGACGAACCGGTTCCATTGATCCTGCAGCGTCACGATGCGCCATGCCGGAAACGACGCCGGCATTTTTTCGCGCGGCAACTCGCGTTGCGCGATCGGCGCGAACAGCACCAGGCGATCGACCAGCGCCGGATGCGCGCCGGCGAACAGGCACGCCGGCATCGATCCCCATGAATGCGAGATCAGCGACAGTTTATCGATGCGCTGATGGCGTAAGATGAATCCGATCGCGGTTTTCAGTTGCCGGGCTGCATCTTCCGCCACGCATAGCGGCGGATGGTCGGCCGCGGGCCGATCCATCTCCGCAGTGCGATCGGAATGGCCGAAGCCATAGAAGTCGAGGCCCCAGACATCGAAGCCGGCGTCGCACAGCGCGTCGCGCCACGAGCGGCCATCGAAGCGGTGCGCGATCGACAGCGCGGAGGGAAACGTCGCGCCATGGACATAGAGCACCGCGCGGCGCGGTTGGGGACCGGTTCGAATGGTGGGAAGCAACCGCAGCAACAGCGACAACCCGTCGCAGGGACCCGGAATACGGAAATGCTGCTCGTTGGGATCGAGTGTTGGCGCCAATGAAACGTCTATCATCAGCAAAGCCTAGCGCATCATGCCTCCGAGATGCTTCGACGCTTGTCGAAGTGTCTTCGGTTGCCCGCAACGTCCGCTCGTTGGCGAGGCAATTGTAAAGCTCGGACCGATCGATATAGCATGCTCGTAAAAGTTGCGATCGCGATGGAAGCGGCCATGCGCTGAAAGTAACCGGCAGTCCGTTCGAAGGAGAGTTTGATGGCCAAGAAAAGTTCGCGGGGTTCGAGCGCCGGTGCGTCCTCGAAAGGGCGCACGCGGACGCCGGCATCGACAGCGGCAAAAAAGGCCGCGTCCGGAACAAAAAAGCCGGCCGCCAAGAGCCCGCCCGCGGCGACAATTTCAGCCTCGGACCGACTGCATCGCTCGATAAAGACCGCGCTGGCCGGCCGGCCGCTGGACGTCCTTCCGGGTCTCACCGAAGCGTGGATGGGATTGTTGAGCGTTCCGGCAGCGCAAAGATGGTTGCAGCATCTTGCGAGCCTCGCGCCCGCCGCTCTGCCAACCGCCGCCGCGCCACCGACGGCTGCCGTTGTTGCACCTGCTGTCGTTGTAGCACCTGCTGCCGTTGTTCTGCCTGCTGTCCCCGCTGCAACGCCGGCCGCGTCGTCGGACATGCTCGGGACGCGTCTGTCGCCCGTCGATAATTCTTCCGCCCAGAGTCTGCGGACGCTTCCCATCAAAATCGATACAGCCATGGACCCGCGTCTCCAACTGGCGCTGGCCAACCATCAAACCGGGAAGTCGGGTCTCAACCTCGCATCGACGACGGGCGATGAGGTCGCGGTGATCGCGCGGGTAAAATCGGTCGAAGAGTGGGAAGCGCTGCCCGACATTTTTGCCGGATGCAATTTGGGAAAGACCGGAGACGGTTCGTCGATCGTCACCGGACGCGTGCCGATCCAGCGGATCGAAGCCGTCCGGGCTGAACCGACGATCGTTAGCCTGAAGGCATCCCAGCCGGTCGGTCCCACCCTTTCGGCGACGATCCAGTCGATGCTGGTTTCCGACCAGGCGCTGCCTGCCAACGCGGCTCCGGACGGCGGCCGCGACGTCGTCATCGGCATCGTCGATTTCGGATGCGACTTCGCGCACCGAAATTTCCGCGACCAGAACGGGAATTCACGGCTGTTGGCGCTTTGGCACCAAAACGGGGCCGCGAGACCCGACAGTCCTTTCGGATACGGCCGCAAATACACCGCCGCCGAGATCGATGCGGCGCTGCCGGCGCCCAATCCCTACACCGCGCTTGGGTATGGCCCCGCGGAGGCCCTGGACGGCACACACGGCACCCATGTGATGGATATCGCCGCCGGAAACGGCCTGGGTTCGACCCAGGCTGGGGTGGCGCCCAAAGCCGGCATCGTTTTCGTCGAAGCCGCGACCTCGGATCTTGCCTCCGAAGGCCCGGCGACCGTCAATCAGGCCTTCGGCGACTCTGTGCAATTGCTCGAGGCCGTCCGGTTCATTTTCGACACCGCCGGCGACAAACCCTGTGTCTGCAACCTTAGCCTCGGCACCAATGGCGGCCCGCATGACGGCACCTCCCTGGTCGAACAGGGGTTAGATGCGATCGTCCGGGAAAAGCCGAACCGCGCGGTGGTGATCGCGGCGAGCAATTCGCAACTGCACGGCATTCACACCAGCGGTCAGGTCCCGGCCGCCGGCAATCATGAGATCATCTGGCAGCAGCGCAGCCAGGGCGGCGGCGAATTCGAAATGTGGTATGGCGGCGCCCGCCGGCTCGAAGTGACGCTGGTGGCGACGGACGGCACCGTATTTGGACCGGTGCAACCGGGAGACAATCTTTCCATCGGGCAGACCGGCGCCATCGCGATTTTCATGAGCAGCCGGCTTTCAGATCCGAACAACCACGATAACGTCATCGGCATCTGGCTCGCCGAAGGCATGCCGGGAGACAATTTCGTCGTGCGCCTGCGCTCGCTGGACGGACAACCCGTCGATTATCACGCCTGGATCGAACGCAATGATTTCGCGCAAGCGTCGTTCGCGGCGCCGGTGTCCACGCACACGCTCGGATCTATTTCCACGGGACATGAAACGGTGGTCGTCGGCTCGTATGACGGACACAAGCCGGCCTTTCCGCTTTCGAATTTCTCCAGCGCCGGCCCGACGCGAGATGGACGCAACAAGCCGGAGCTCTCGGCGCCGGGCCAAAACGTCATGGCGGCGAAATCGCGGACCGGAACCGGCATCGTTCGCAAGTCGGGAACGAGCATGGCCGCGCCCGCCATTACGGGGCTGATTGCATTGATATTCGCCGAGGCACGCCGCAACGGGCGGGACCTGCCGATTTCCGAGTTGCGTGCGAGGCTCCAAAGTAACGCAACGATAAATCCTCCTGCGGTCCCCGCCGGCACATGGGACGGACGATACGGATTCGGCCGCGCCAATGGCGGATCGATCCAGGATACACCGGTTTGAAACCGCCGGCCCTGCGGCGTCTGCTTGCCCCGTTCTTGAATGGGTGCAGCCGAAGGCTTATATTGCGGTGGTGCATCAGATCGGAACGACATGGCAATCGACTTCAAGTCACTGAAGAAACTCGAATCCTTGCCGGCATCCGTCCAGGCCGAGCCTCACGGCGACGAAGACCGTCTTGTGGTCTTGATCAAGGTCCGTCAGGGCGCCGATCACCCGTCGTACATCGTGCCGCGCGCGAAAATGGGACCGGACATATTTTCCGCCGAAATCCGCGCCGGCGATCTCAGCCGTATCGAATCCGACCCGGCCGTCGAAACCGTTTCGGTCTCGCGGCAGATTCCGCTCATCAAATAAGCTTTTTAGCCCGGCGTCACTGCGCCACCGGCCCGATTCCGTTGCCTGCATTTTGCGTGACTGAACATTATTTTTCAAATTTCAGGAGAGCACCAGATGTATGTTTTCGATAATGAATCCAAGCTCGCGGTTCAGAAAATCATCGATGACAACGGGGCATTGCTGCGTTCCATCCCCGGTTTCGTGTCGGCCGAGCCCGGATTTCCGATCATCGACGGGGCGGTCGTCAAGGAGCCCGCGATCCTCGTCTTTGTCGCGCGCAAGCTGCCGCCGAGCCATCTGCTCCAGGAAGAACGAGCGCCCCGGCAGTTGGGGCCATACCGGGTCTCGGTGATGCAAGCCGACCCGATGCGCCAGGTGATGGCGATGGCCGTCCATGCCGACGTCGCGCTACGCGCGGCCGTGTCAGCGTCAAAACTGACTTACAAGAAGATCGACGGCAACCCGATCGACGCATCCTTCACCATTTCCAAGCCGATGCTTTGCCATGTCGGTCCAGATGACGGCTGGCCGGTGCTGAAGACGTTTCTGGAGGCGACCAAGCACACGCTCTCGGTGGCGATGTACGACTTCAATGCCGACTATATCGCCAAGACCTTCATCGATACGGTGCGCGCGAACAATATTCACGTCGTGCTGACGTGGGACAACAGCATGACCGCGCCGGAAACCACGATACGCACCAAGCTGAAGACGACGCTGAAGACGAACCTCGACGGCTGGATCGTTCAATGCGGCAACAACCATCGTTTCGACAGCGCCTATCACGAGAAGGTCGCGGTGCAAGACTCCAAGGCGTTCTGGCTGTCGAGCGGTAACTGGAGCACGCGCAGCCAGCCCGAAATCGATCCGGTCGGCGATCCGCCGTCGGCCAAGGGCATGTACAGCAAGGGCAATCGCGAGTGGCACATCATCATCGAAGATGAAAAGCTCTCGAAACTGTTCGAGCAGTACATCAAGTACGATCGCGACGGTTCGGAGAAAGAGGCGAAGGCCGGCGATCACGGGGCGGTCCTGATTATGGCGCCGCCGGTGAACTTTCCCGACCTTTTCGTTCCGGTCGAACAGTTCGCCATGGCCGAAGCGGTGGCTTTGCCGCAGCCGGTAGCGTGCACGGTTCTGCCGAAAACCGCGCGCGACATCGTGGTACAGCCGGTTCTGACGCCGGACAATTATATCGGCCGCATCATGGAGCTCTTCAACGGCGCCAAGCACTCGATCCACATGCAATACGCCTACATCACCTACAGCGACGCAGCCGTGGACAAGCCGTTCACCGACATGCTCAAGAAGCTGGCTGAACTCAGCAACCGCCCCAGCATGGATATGAAGATCATCCTCGGGGGCGGCAGCAGCGTCAACGACGATATCCGCAAACTCGTCGAGGCGGGTTTCAAATCGACCGTGTTCCGCGTTCAGAGCAGCATTCACAACAAGGGAATCGTGGTCGATGGCGAAACCGTGCTGGTGAGCAGCGCGAACTGGTCCGGAGACGGCGTGCTGCGCAATCGCGATGCAGGCCTGATCATCCGCGACAGCGAGATCGCCGGATATTATCAGAAGGTCTTTCTCGACGATTGGGACAAACGCGCCAAGGCCCGTCTCGACGACGGCCCGGCGGTGATGGTGGCCGCCCGGGGCGCCGAGACGCCGGCCGGAATGGTGCGGATGTCGTGGCGGGAGTATTATGGATAAGGCACAAGAGGCGGCATCGCCGAAAGCTTGAGCCGGCTTGACCTCCGCCCAAAAAACGAAAAAGCCCGCCGGTTGGCACCGGCGGGCTTCGTTTATCATCCCGTCATCGTCAAGACGACGGCGCGCTGCCGATTTAGAGATCCCAGTACATCCGTGGAAATCCTGAAAATCGGCTTCGGCGTCAGACGGCGCGGAGATTTTCCGCGCTGGTCTTGCCGCGCATCGAATCGACCTTCGATTCGAAGGAAAGCTTTTGGCCCTCGTTGAGCGAGCCCATGCCGGCGCGCTCGACGGCGCTGATATGCACGAACACGTCGTTGCCGCCGTCATCGGGTGCGATGAAGCCAAAACCCTTGGTCGCGTTGAACCACTTAACTGTTCCGGTAGTCATTTCATTTCTCCAAAATGCGCGAATGCGCGATGCGCCCGCACGATCGTCGCGCAGGCTTGATCCGATTTCAGCGATGTCTTGGGGAGTGGAGCCGGTTCGGCGCGGTCAACAAGGCAGAACGTCTATTCGAATGCGCGGCGTTTACGCTATTGCGCCGGATTTAGCAAGCGATATGCCTATCGGAGACGGAAACGGTCGAAGGTGCAAAAGTGGCAAAACATTCCGATCCGCAGATTCGCCGCCTGGAAACTGCCGACGCGGCACTTTATCGGGAGATTCGGCTGGAGGCCCTCAAACAGAACCCGGAGGCTTTCGGCAGCACATTCGAGCGAGAAAACAAGCAGCCGCCATCATGGTTCGAAGCTGCCGTGAGCCAATGCGATATTTTCGGCGCCTTCCTGCAAGGGACGCTGGCTGGAATAGCCGGATACGCGGCGCAGGACAATCCAAAGCAGGCTCATAAAGCGGTGCTTTGGGGCATGTATGTTCGCCCGGCCGCGCGAAATTCGGGTCTGGGAAAAAGGCTTGTTGAAGCCGTTCTGGAGCATGCGCGCGAGCGCGTGGAGCTGCTCCAGCTAACCGTGGTGAGCGAGAACGAAGCTGCCCGCCGGCTTTATGGCGGCCTGGGATTTGTCGAGTACGGCTTGGAAAAGCGCGCCCTCAAGCAGGATGGGCGATATTACGACGAGGTCCTGATGGTCAAATTCCTCGGCCAGAATTCGACCTAGGATACTCCCGCATAGTCCGGGCGGCAAAACGCGCGCCCGGATAAAGGCGGCCCAATCATCCCAGCCGGCTGATCTGTTCCTCGGTCACCACGCGCTCGACGTTCTCGGTCTTGCTCTTGATGCGGTAACGCGGGCGGCCGTCGGCCTCGATCGGCAGGCGGCTGACGATGGTATAGACGCTTCGCTGCTTGGTGACGGCGCGGCCCTGCGGCCCCTGAAGCTGGTGGTGGACATCGTCATTGATCGCATAGTTGTGCGCCATCGTCTTATCTCTCCGTGGAAGACCCGGCTTTTAGTCCATAACGGCGCTGCAAAGCAACAAACTTCCGTCGATTTCGTTAAAAAAGCAGCGGTTTCGGCAGGTTAGGGCGCCTGACGAGGCTTTTCGCCCTCAAATACGCCTGATATCGCCTGCTGGGCTTCCTGCTGAATCTGCCTCAAGTGAGCCTCGTCGCGGAAGCTCTCGGCGTAGATCTTGTAGACGTCCTCGGTGCCGGAGGGCCGCGCCGCGAACCAGCCGCTGTCGGTCGCCACTTTGATGCCACCGAACGGCTGGTTGTTGCCGGGGGCAGCATTGAGCGTGGCGCGGACCGGTTCGCCGGCGAGTTGGGTGATGCCGAGCCGGCCGGGGGTAAGCGATTTCAGCAGGTTCTTCTGTTGAGCCGTCGCCGGCGCGTCGATCCGCTCATAGAACGGCACGCCTAATTCGCTGGTGAGGCGGTCGAACAGCTGGCCCGGGTCGTGTTTGGTCCGCGCGGTGATCTCGGCGGCGAGCAATCCCAAGATGATGCCATCCTTGTCGGTGGTCCAAGCCGATCCGTTCAGCCTGAGGAACGACGCGCCGGCGCTTTCCTCGCCGGCGAATCCGAACGCGCCGTCGCTGAGGCCGTCGACGAACCATTTGAAGCCGACCGGCGTCTCCACCAGCCCGCGGCCGAGCGAGGCCGCGACGCGATCGATCATCGCGCTGCTCACCATGGTCTTGCCGACCGCGCTGTTGGCGCTCCAGCCCGGGCGATTCCCGAACAGATATGAAATGCAGGCGGCGAGAAAATGATTCGGATTCAAAAGGCCCTTTGAGCGGGTCACGATGCCATGGCGGTCGGCATCGGTATCGTTGGCAAACGCAACGTCGAACTTGTCGCGCATGCCGATCAGCCGCGCCATCGCGTAAGGTGAGGAGCAATCCATCCGGATTTTTCCATCCCAGTCCGCGGTCATGAAGCGGAAGGTCGGATCGATTACGTCGCTGACAATGGTGGCGGAGATGCCATAACGCTCGATGATCGGCTGCCAGAAATGCACGCCGGCGCCGCCAAGCGGATCGATCCCGATGGTCACGCCCGATGAACGGATCGCATCCATGTCGATCACTTCCGCAAGATCGGCCACATAAGGCCCGATGTAATCATGGCGGTGAACGCACGACGCATTGCGTGCGCGTTCGTATGGAATCCGCTGCACGCCCTTGAGACCGTCTTCGAGCATCGCGTTCGCCGCGCGCTCCACTGACGTTGTGATGTCGGTATCGGCCGGCCCGCCATTCGGCGGATTGTATTTGAAGCCGCCATCCTCCGGCGGATTATGCGATGGCGTGATCACGACGCCGTCGGCAAGCCCGCGCGCACGGCCTTTATTATAGGTCAGGATCGCGTGCGAGATCACCGGCGTCGGCGTAAAACCATCGCGCTCGTCGATCATCACCGTCACGCCATTGGCCGCGAACACTTCCAGCGCGCTCCGCAACGCCGGTTCCGACAGCGCATGGGTGTCGATGCCGATGAACAACGGACCGTCGATGCCGGCCGCAGCCCGGTGGCCGCAAATCGCCTGGCTGATCGCCAGAATATGCGCCTCGTTGAAGGAGTGACCGAGCGCCGAGCCGCGATGCCCCGACGTGCCGAACGCAACGCGCTGCGCCGGCACGGACGGATCGGGCTTGCTTTCAAAATACGCCGCCAGCAGTTTCGGCACATCGACCAGCATCGACGACTCGATGGTCTTGCCCGCACGCGGGTCGATATGGGCGGCCATGTCATTGTTCTCGCGAGCGGCTGACGGGATTTAGAAAACTGGCGGAGAGGGAGGGATTCGAACCCCCGATAGGCTTGCACCTATGCCGCATTTCGAGTGCGGTGCATTCGACCACTCTGCCACCTCTCCAGGCGCCAATTCGGGCGGTCACGCGCCCTCGGTCGGGCGGAGTTCTAGGCGAGGACGGCGAGCCAGACAAGGCGCGGCGGCGTGAAATTCGGGTTTGGGAAGGCGTGCCCCGGACGCAGCGCAGCGCTCTTGCGGTGCGCTGCAGAGCCGGGGTCGTAATGGAACGGCGGCGCCTGGTGCGGTCCCGGCTCTGCGGAGCGGCATGAAGAATGCCGCACCGCGTCCGGGACACGCGCGATCAGACCCCGCCGACGTCGATCACGGCCTGGGCAAACGCCTGCGGCGCTTCCTGCGGCAGATTGTGGCCGATGCCGCCGGTGATGGTTCGGTGCGCATATCTGCCGGAGAATTTCTTGGCATAGGCGCTCGGCTCCGGATGCGGCGCGCCATTGGCGTCGCCTTCCAGCGTAATGGTGGGCACGGCGATGACCGGAGCCGCGGCAAGCTGCTTTTCCAAGTCGTCGTATCTCGGCTCGCCTTCCGCGAGAGCGAGCCGCCAGCGGTAATTGTGGATCACGATGTCGACATGATCCGGATTATCGAACGACGCCGCGGAGCGGTCGAACGTGGCATCATCGAAATTCCATTGCGGCGACGCGATCTGCCAGATCAGCTTTGCAAAATCGTGCCGGTTCGCGGAGTAGCCGGCGCGGCCGCGTTCGGTGGCGAAATAAAACTGGTACCACCATTGCAGCTCGGCCTTGGGCGGCAACGGCAGCTTGCCCGCCTGCTGGCTGCCGATCAGGTAACCGCTCACCGAGACCAGCGCCCTGCAGCGCTCCGGCCAAAGCGCTGCGACAATGTCGGCGGTGCGCGCGCCCCAGTCGAAGCCGGCGAGGATCGCCTTGTCGATCTTCAATGCATCCATCAAGGCGATGGTATCGACCGCGAGCGCCGACGGCTGGCCGTTGCGGAACGCGCCGCTAACCAGAAACTGCGTCGTGCCGTAACCGCGCACATAGGGCACGATTACCCGAAAGCCCGCCGACGCCAGCAAGGGTGCTACATCGACAAAGGCGTAAATGTCGTAGGGCCAACCATGCAGCAGAATAACGGCAGGACCATCGGCGGGACCGGCTTCCGCGTATCCGACATTCAGGAGGCCGGCATCGATCTGCTTCAACGGGCCGAACGATGTGTTGGTGCCCGGCTTGACCGCAGCCGGTGTTGCGGTGCCGGATTGTGCGTTAGCCAAACCGCTCAGGACGAGTTGCGCGGCGGCAATGCTCATGGCCGCGGTGCCGAAGAAGCGGCGGCGATCATGGTCGATGTGTTCGAACATCTTGATCTCCATCGAAGTGGAAAGCGCGGTCGCTTTGATCCGCGGCTCCGCGGACTGTGTCAGTCCGCGGAGCCCGGCGCTAATCAATGGTTAGCGATCTGATCCGGACGGCTTGCGGTTACGCCGCGGCACGCGTGCGATAACGCGCAGCCGGGTTCTTGCGGGAGAGGTTCGGCATCAGCGTCTGCCGCGCGGCTTCATAGGCCTGCCAATCGGCGGCATCCGGGAGCGACGGGATGGTGACGAGCTCGCCCTGGTCGAGACCGGCAAGCGCGGCATCGACCATGTCGCCGGTGCTCATCACGATCTCGCCCGGCAGATGTTCGACCGGCCGTCCGGCCTTTGCCCAGATATCGGTGGCGGTGGCGCCGGGCAGCACGGCCTGGATGCGCACGCCCTGCGCCGCAAGCTCCTTGTGCAGCGACTGGCTGAACGCCAGCACATACGCCTTGCTCGCGCCGTAGACGCCGTTGAGCATTTCCGGCGCAACGCCGACGATCGAGGCGATGTTGACGATGGTGCCGCCGCCGCGGGCGGCCAGGCCGGGAGCCGCGGCATAGGTCAGGCGGGTGAGCGCCCGGACGTTGAGCGTGATCATGTCGTCCATCGCATCGACATCGGAGTCGAGCAGCGGAGTCACGGCCGCGACGCCCGCATTGTTGACCAGCAGCGTGATGCCGGCGTCGCTGCGCAGTCGCGTTTCGACGCGAGCGAGATCGGCCTTGTCGTTGAGATCCGCGGCGATGACGTCAACGCGGCGGCCGGTGTCGCCGGCAAGTTGCTTCGCCAGATCGTCGAGGCGCTCGCGATTGCGCGCCACCAGGATCAAATCGTAGCCGCGCCTGGCGAGGCGGTCGGCATAAACCGCGCCGATGCCGGAGGAAGCGCCGGTGATGAGGGCAGTGCCTTTGGAATGCGAAGCGGTCATGTCAGTCAGCCTTTCTTGGTTGGATGGGGGGGAAGTCGATATCGGGTTGGCCTGCTCTGGTGATGGTGCTGGTCAGGGCGTTGAGACCGGCGTGCAGAACGATCTCGACGACCTCTGCGTCGCCGTAGCCGGCCGCTCTCAGCGCGCCGATTTCATCGTCGCCGACCGCGCCCCGCGCTAGTTCGGCGGCAAAGCGGACGGCGACATCGGCCTGCGGATCGTTGGAGGCGCCACTGCGGTTGGCCGTGATCTCGGCATCGTCGAGCCCGATGCGGTTGCGGGCGCGGTGGGTGTGCAGCGACAGGCAGTATGGGCATCCGCTCGCCTCAGCCGTAGCGAGCGCGATACGCTGCGCGGTCCGGGCATCGAGCGCGCCGCCATCGAGCGCTGCCAGCAAAGCGAGATAGCCTTGCAGCGCGGCCGGGCTCGCCGAGAGCAGCAAAGCCAAGTTGGGCACGCGGCCGAACCGCGCTTCGGCAGTTCGAAGCATTGCCCGGGAACCCGCCGGCGCCTCGTCGATGGTTGCCGGAATGGGGAAGCTCGGCATCGGGATGAATTCCTTCTGTGCGAAAACATGGAGCATTCCATTTAACAGCAGAAGACACTAAGATCGGAACGAACCCTTCCGAATAATGGAAGCCTGAATGGACCGGATCGAGGCGATGACAACGCTGCTGGCGGTGGTGGAGGCCGGCAGCCTCTCGGCTGCCTCGCGAAAGCTCCGCGTGCCGCTGACCACGGTCAGCCGCCGCATCTCGGATCTCGAAGCGCATTTGAAAACGCAGTTGCTCAACCGGACCAGCCGCCGCGTCACCCTGACCGACGCCGCCGAGACCTACATCCAGTCCTGCCGCCGCATCCTCGACGACATCGACGAAGCCGAACGCGTCGTCTCCGGCGAATACCGCGCGCCGCAAGGCGAACTCACCGTCACCGCGTCAATGGCGCTGGGCCGCCTGCATGTGGTGCCGGTTGCGGCAGCGTTCCTGAAGGCCTATCCCGACATCCTGCTGCGGCTTCGCTTAAGCGACCGCGTCGTCAGCCTGCAGGACGAACATGTCGATCTTGGAATCCGCATCGGCGCGCTGCCGGACAGCGGCATCGTCGCGCGCCGGATCGGATCGATCCGGCAGGTTGTTTGCGCAAGCCCGGAATACCTCGCCAGCCGCGGCCGTCCTGAAACGCCTGAGGATCTCGTGGCCCATGACTGCGTGACCTTCACGGGCTTTACGCGTGCTGAATCCTGGGATTTTCAAATCGGCAAGTCGATCACGCCGGCGCCGGTGCGCTCGCGGCTGCAGGTCGACGCCGCGGAAGCCGTGGTCGAGGCGGCGCTGGCGGGCGCGGGCATCATCCGGCTGTTCTCGTATCACGTCGCGCAGGCAGTGAAAGACGGCCGGCTGTCGCTGCTGCTGCAACAATTCGAACCGCCGCAACTGCCGGTCAACCTTGTCTATCTCGGCGGCGGGCTGCTGCCGCTGAAAGTCCGCGCCTTCCTCGATTTCGCCGCGCCGCGGCTGAAGGCAAGGCTGGAGAGGGATTTAAACTGACCCGTGCCCCGGACGCAGCGCAGCGCGCTTGCGGTGCGCTGCAGAGCCGGGGCCGTTACGAACGCCGGTGCTTGGTACGGTCCCGGCTCTGCGGTGCATCGTGAAGAACGCTGCACCGCGTCCGGGACACGGGACTCAATCCTTCCCCTTCTTCTCTTTCTTGTCGTCCTTGTCTTTCTTCTCGTCCTTGTCGCCGTTCTTTTCCTTCTTGCGATTGGTAAATCGCGCATTGCCCAATCCCGTGCCAATCGTCAGCACGCCCCAGCGATCGACGTCCTGCATGAACGGCACTTCGGAAAGGCCCTGCGCCACGCCGTCATTATGCATCAGCACCGCGGTGTCGTGATCGCCGATTTCAGGGATCGCTTCGACCAGACTCGCCGGCAGATTGAATTTGCTGCTCTCCCAGTTACCCGGCAGGTTCTGCGCGCCTTTTTCGATCGAGCCGTCGGCATCGATCACGCCGGGACAGGCGATGCCGATGAACGGCGCAAGTTTTAAGCCTTCGGCGTCGGCGGCGGTGATCAGGTCCTTCAGCATCTTGACCAGCCGCTTCACTGCGCCTTCCCGCGTCGGCTCGTCGTCGGCATGACGCCACAACTCTGATTTCCACACCGCCGCCTTCGACAGGTCTTTTGCCTTCTTCCAGCGCGTCTCGACCACACCGCAGCGGATGTTGGTGCCGCCGATATCGACCGCCAAAATGCTGTCATGGGCCTCGAAAATCCAGGACGGCGCCAGATGCAGGCAGCCGATCAGGCCGGCGTCGTCGGGATCGAAACGGATCGGCACCAGGTCGACTTTGAAATCCTCTGATTTGAGGATGCTGTCGGTGCGCGCGATCGCGAGTTCGCCGACCCGGCTCTGGCGAAAACCGCCGCCGACCACGATGCGCTCGGTGTCGGCCCACGCCTTGCTCTTGAGAAACCGCCGCGTGACATAGGCCAGCTCCTGCGCGAATTCCTCGATCGCGCCATGCACCAGCGCCGCGGCGGCGACGTCCTCCCCCATCAGGGCCTCATCCAGCGCGCTTTTGGCGATATCCTGCGAAGGTTTCTTGCCGAACGGGTCGTCGCCATTGCCGCGCAGCGGCTTGCGCAAGCCGTCCAGAATCTTGCGGAACGCGCCCTTGCTGGCGCGGTCGCCGAGAAAGCCGTCGTCGTCCTTGAGTTCGATATTGAAGCTGTCGACATCGACCGACGGCAGGCGGGTCGCGCCATGCCGGGCGATGCCGGTGGTGGTTACGAGTTCGTCAGCCATTTTTGCCCTTGCCCGCTGGAGTCGGCGGGACAACGGCGAGGGAACCTGTTGGTTTCATGGGCGGATGTCGCAGGCCCAAGGACCGCCGACGCAGCCAAAAATGCGCCAAATCCTTGCATTTTGGCCGGTTTTCGTGCCCGTTTGCCTTGACTCGGGGCTTCCAGCGGCTATAAGTCCCGCAACCCGGCGCGGGATTTTTCTCGCGCTGTTTGTTTTTGCGCGGGCCCCAGGGATCGCTGCGAAAATTGAACCCATAACGACTGACCAAAAAGCCGGCCCGGACCTGTCCGAGGCCGGGATCGAACACGAAGGAATATAACGATGTTCGCAGTCATCAAAACCGGCGGCCGGCAATACCGCGTCGTTCCGGATGATGTGCTCGAGATAGGCAAGATCGCCGGCGATGTCGGGACGATCGTGCAGCTTGGCGAAGTGCTGCTTGTCGGCGGCGAGTCGCCGGTGCTTGGCGTGCCCACGGTTGCGGGCGCGTCGGTTGCGGCCGAAGTACTGCAGCACAAGCGCGGCCCGAAGGTGATCTCGTTCAAGAAGCGCCGCCGCAAGAATTCGCGCCGCAAGCGCGGCTATCGCGACGAGATCACGGTGCTGCGCATCACCGAGATCCTGACCAACGACAACAAGCCGACCATCGGTCCGCGTCCGAAGCGGGAAAAGCCGGTCGTTGCAGCGCCTGCTGACGGCGACGACGAGGCGCCGAAGGCCGCAAAGAAAAAAGCGCCCGCCAAGAAGCCGGCTGCCAAGAAGGCCAAGGCGCCGGCGAAAGCCGCGGCAAAACCGCGCGCCAAACCTGCTGCC
>Ga0193726_1001067_pt1 | contig 23420 bp, 14 predicted proteins | sample H2c1metaG_FD_144928 | JGI IMG/M metagenome (GOLD analysis project Ga0193726, IMG submission 144928) | Soil microbial communities from a riparian zone of the East river system, Colorado, United States - H2c1 | ecosystem: Environmental > Terrestrial > Soil > Riparian zone | place: USA: East River...
AAGGAGTTCAGAGTAATTTCCCAAAGTGGATCGAAGCTGATTCAGGACCGAGTGTTCAAGAAGCTTCTCGAGAGCGAGAAGGAAGCGACCGCCCCCACAGTCAGCGCCCGATCCCAGTTAAACCGGGACAATTACAACTTCGACCTGGTGGGCTACGAGCCGTCGCAAACCGGGGGGCAATACGAACTGCGAGTCATTCCGAAAGCGAAAAGCAAATACGTCTACAGCGGAAAAGTTTGGGTCGATGGTACCGACTTCGCCGTCACCCGCATCGAAGCCGAACCGGCGCAGAACCCATCATTCTGGACCAAGAAGAGTGAAATTCACCACGAATACAAGAAGGTCGAGGCCTTCTGGCTCCCGGCCCGCAATGAGTCGGTGAGCTATGTCCGGCTGGGAGGGCGCGCCACTCTGACCATCGAGTACAAAGATTATCGGGTGACCGACGCCCGCCAGCAAAGTGAAGCCCGGACGCCGCTTCAACCCTAGAAGCCATCTCGCCACCCCTGCTCCCTCCCTTCCCGGCTCGGCCGAGTCGCGTCATGCCCGCCAGAATTCGTCTCCCAGCACAGATCAGGATGGTCGATGCAAAATCGTTGGTGCCGATTGCCTTCCGCAAAGCCACCACGTAAGATTCCAATTCTGCTCTCAATTTCGAGGTCGATCATTGTCTGAAATCGTCACACCCGCCAACGGCACCCGCGCGCCATCGGTCGAGGTCTTCGCCGTCTACGGCGTCGAGCCGGAAGTGCAGGCCTATGCCATGGCGAAGTATTCCCGCTCGGCGCTCTCCATGAAGGAGTCGCTGAAAGAAATCAGCACACAAAAGGCAGAAAAATTTCTCAACACGTTCTACTTTCAGTACGGACATCGCTCCATCGCCGATCTGGCTCACGTAGCCATGGCAATCGAAAAACTCTCCATCCTCGCAGCCATCGCCGTCGCCGACGAGCAGCGTTGGGACGGCCAGGAACGCTCCACCCGCTATCAGGATTTCAAAAAAAGCGGCTATTACACTCCAGATTTCGGCGCCGTCCAATCTCTCTATGGCGACACCGTCGACCACTTGTTCGAACAATACGAGACCTTCTCCGGCAAAATGGCCCACCATCTTGCGGCCATCACGCCCAATCCCGGGGACATGAAGCAGGACGCTTACGAGCGCACCATCCGCGCCCGAGCCTTCGATATTTCGCGTTACCTGCTTCCGCTGGCGGCCAATACGTCGCTGGGCGAGATTGTGAACGCCAGGACCCTGGAAACGCAGGTCGCCCGCCTGCTCGCTCACACCCACCACGAGGTTCGACATCTTGGAGTCTCACTGAAACGGGCCGCAACATCGCCCGCCTACAACGTGAATCAAGAATCATTGTCGAAGCTGGTGGAGCAGATTCGCGCGCTGTCGCCGGAACTGGGACAACGCGCCGAGCAGGAACTACTGCGCGAAGTTCGCGTCGCGCCGACCCTGGTGAAGTATGCCGATCCCAATATCTATGAGATCGAAAGCCGCCGCGAACTGCGGCATGTAGCCGCCGAACTGATGGGAAGTGTCCCCATCGACCGGGCGCCGGTGGTGGACCTTCTCGACAGCGAGCCGCTCGAAATCGAACTGGCCGCGACCCTCATCTACGAACACAGCCATTATCCCTACCGCCAGATTCGCCAGATGGTCGAGGCCGCGGGCGACCTCATCCGCCGCGAGATCATCGATCTCGGCTTGCGTCATCGCGGCCGCCACGACGAAATGCTTCGTCCTTTCTGCGCCGGCCAGCAATTCCGCTTCGACATCCTCATGGACATCGGCGGCTTCCGCGACCTGCATCGTCATCGCCGCTGCATCCAGATCGGTCAGGGATTTACAACCAAGCACGGGTATGACACGCCGCCGGAACTGGAGGCGGCCGGAGCCAGGCCGTCCTACGACGCCGTCATGCAGCGCACCGCCGCTGCCGTTCGGCAGTTGGCGGCCAGTTCGTGCGCCGAAGCCGAAGAAAATTCGCAGTACGCGATTCCCCTGGCCTTCAAGAAGCGCACCCTATTCAAAATGGACTTCGCCGAAGTCGTCTACATCGCCGAACTCCGCACCGGCCCGGCCGGCCACATCTCCTACCGCAACGCCGCCTATGCGATGTTCGAAGCCGCCACGAAGAAATACCCGGCGCTGGCAAAGTATTTGAGAGTGACCGACGTTGGGGTCCCAGTGGATTTGCTGAAAAGATAGAGATGTTCCTAAGTTCCATTCCTGCCTGGAAGGCAAGCCAGCGGCAGGATACCGCGGAACCAGATTCTCAAGCGGCGCCATCCTCGAGCCGCCGGCGCAAAGCGCGGGATGAGGTGAACCTGAAACCCCCGGACCCGCGGCGCACAACCGCCATCCGCACCCGCAAACTGCAAAAGTCCTAGGTGTACATCACCTTGCGCTCGCCCTTCACAATCCTGCCCACGGTGTATGCCTTTTCCCCGGCCCGCTCCAGCACCGTCTGGGCTTTTTTGAACTTCTTCGACGGCACCACCAGCAACATCCCGATCCCCATGTTGAAGGTGCGCAGCATTTCGTCCTTCGGAACATTGCCAAGTTTCTGCAAATGCTCGAAGATCGGCAGCACCGGCCACGATCCCATCTCAATCACCGCCGCGACGCCTCGCGGCAACACTCGAGGCAGGTTGTCGGTGATGCCGCCACCGGTAATGTGCGCCATCGCCGAGACGCATTCGCCATCCACCAGCCGCTTGATCGACGGCCAATAGCTTTTGTGCGTCCTCATGAGCTCGTTGCCGACTTTACCCTTCAGCTCATTCACGTAAGACTCAGGCGTGTACTGGGCAACCTCAAAAAGCAGCTTGCGGGCCAGCGCGTAACCGTTGGTATGCAACCCGTTCGAAGCCAGGCCCAAGATCACATCGCCGATTTCAACGGTTTTCCCGGTGATAATCTTTTCCCGCTCCACCACCCCGACGATAAACCCTGCCAGATCGTATTCGCCCGGCGGATAAAATCCCGGCATCTCCGCCGTTTCGCCGCCGATGAGCGCGCATCCATTATGCTTGCAGGCTTCGGCCAGTCCCTCGACCACTTTCTCGGCAACCTCCGGCTCGAGCTCGCCGGTGGCAAGGTAATCCATGAAAAACATGGGGGCGGCGCCCTGCACCGCAATGTCATTCACGCAATGATTGACCAGGTCGGCGCCAATGGTGTGATGCACCTTCATTTCGAAGGCGACTTTGAGCTTGGTTCCGACCCCGTCCACGCTCGAAACCAGCACCGGATCGACATACTTTGCCTTATCGATGGCAAACAAGCCGCCGAAACCGCCAATTTCGCTGAGCACGCCGCGAGTAAATGTCTTATGGGCGAGATACTTGATGCGTTTTTTGGTGCGAGCGGCGCGGTCGATGTCCACGCCAGCATCGGCATAGGTTACGGGCGCGGTTTTCGGGGAATTCGGGGCCACAGATGAATCGTCCACTTTCAATGATTGTGGGGATGCTTGGGCGTTCTCGTACTCGGAAACGGCTTCCAGACGCGGCTAATTGTAGCACGTTCGTTTGTCCCGGAAACCGTAACCGCGTGATGTCTGATTCCGCGCTCGCGCTCCGTTTACCCGGTTCGTGTCGGGGATTTGCAAGGTTCGTATCGGGGATTTGCCAGGTTCGTGCAGGGCATGGCTTCCGGGGTGGAAAAGACGCGAATGCGACCGCTTCCGCCGCTGCGGCGGCAGCACCAGAGCACGCGCAACCAAAGGGGCGTTTTCGGAGTTGAAAGCTTCCACCGCATGCCTAAGAATGATGCCCGGATGCAAATGAAAATCGTCCGCGGTTCCTGTTTCGACAGCTTTTCAACACTTATTTATGAAATTCGCCTTTTCTTCGCCAACGAAATCGGTATATAATCCGGCCTTCGACACAATCGCAACCCGGGTCATCATTGAAGGAGCCGTACCTCATGGCGGACGAACGCAGCAAAGCGATCGATTTGGCATTCGCAACAATTGAAAAGCAGTTCGGCAAAGGCTCGATCATGCGGCTGGGGTCGAAGGAGATCGTCCCTATCTCCGTGATCCCCACGGGCGCAATTTCCTTTGACGCGGCCCTCGGCGTGGGCGGCTTCCCGCGCGGACGCGTCGTGGAAATCTTCGGCCCGGAATCTTCTGGCAAGACCACCATTGCCCTGCAAGTCATTGCAGAAGCCCAGAAAACCGGCGGCTTGGCCGCCTTCGTCGATGCCGAACACGCGCTCGATCCCGGCTACGCCAAGAAGCTCGGCGTGGATGTCGACAATCTCCTCGTCTCGCAGCCCGACTATGGCGAACAGGCCCTCGAAATCACCGAAACGCTGGTGCGGTCCGGCGCGGTTGACGTACTCGTGGTCGATTCCGTAGCCGCCCTAGTCCCCAAAGCCGAACTCGATGGAGAGATGGGCGACAGCCACATGGGACTGCAAGCCCGCCTGATGTCCCAGGCGTTGCGAAAGTTGACGGGAACGGTTTCGAAGTCACGTACCTGCCTGATTTTCATCAACCAGATACGCGAAAAAATTGGCGTCATGTTCGGAAACCCTGAAACCACCACCGGCGGCCGTGCGCTGAAGTTTTATTCTTCGGTGCGCATCGACATCCGCCGCATTGCCGCGATCAAAGATGGCGACGTCATGACCGGCTCCCGCACCCGCATTAAAGTGGTGAAGAACAAAGTTGCCGCACCTTTCCGCGAGGCCGAGTTCGACATCATGTACGGCGAGGGCATCTCGCGCGAAGGCGATTTGCTGGATCTGGCCGCGAACCACAATATGGTGGAAAAATCCGGATCCTGGTACAGCTACAAGGGCGAACGCATCGGTCAGGGCCGCGAAAATGCCCGCCAATTCCTCAAAGACAACCGCGACACATTCGCCAAGCTGGAAGCCGAAGTGCGCAAGCAGTTGGGATTGACCGCCACTGGCGCTGCTCCAGTGGCAGCTCCAGCAGCACAGCCTGGCGCAATGGCTCCCGCACCAGCTCCAGCCCAGGGAGCGCGCGTGACCACCATGCCAAGCGCAGCCCCCGAGCCCGCGAAGGCCAGCGTGGCTAGACGGTAGTTCTCCGGAAATGTATGGCTTGGCATGGCCCGGCGGGAAATGCTGCTGACCGGAGCGGGGGACCCGACCGCGTTGATCTGCCGGCCATCTCTCGAGGGCCTGAAGACGGCCAGGTTTCTTGGGTGAAACGCTGACTCGAATCCCGCCCGTCCCGGGAGCCAGCAGCCGGTGCTGAGTTCGCTCGGAACCTGGCCCATGGCGAGCCTTTTGATGTCTTGCATATCTTTTGTTTTCAATTCAATAACTCGATCCACCTGGAAAAAACCCGGCCCTCGAACACCCGCCTGTGCCGGACGCTCAAAACAGGCGGCGATGATCCCACATCGTTTTTGCAGAAGCATGCGCGATTGCCATTCCCTTCCCGTACCGTCTAGAATCTTCTTTCCCGCCCGCTGGTTCCCCAGGAAAGCAGCGCGGCGAGCTGCCACAAAGAGGCCCCATTGAAAAAGGTCATTGCCATCTATCCCGGTTCGTTCGATCCCCCAACCCACGGCCATCTGGATTTGATTGAACGGGGAAGCCAGATTTTTGACGAGCTGGTGGTGGCGATCCTGCGCAATCCGGAAAAGAATGCCGTCTTCAGCCTGGCCGAACGGCGGCTTATGCTCGAGGCCATGACCGAAGGCTTCCGCAATGTGCGCGTGGACACATTCGATGGCCTGACCGTCGATTACGCTCTCCGGGTGAAGGCGCGGGCGATCCTCCGCGGCATTCGCGCCATCAGCGACTATGAATACGAATTGCAAATGGCGCTCATGAACCGCAAACTGCATCCCGAGCTGGAAACTGTGTTCATGATGCCGGCGGAACAGTATTCTTATCTAAGCTCCCGCCTGGTGCGCGAAGTTGCGCAACTGGGCGGCTCCGTCAGGGGCCTGGTGCCGGAGATGGTGGAGCGCCGCCTGAAGGAAAAGTTGGACCCGGCCATCAAATTGCAGCACGCAAGAAACACAAAGGCAGGCAGACGACGATGACTCCCGCAACCGAAGCACCCGCAGCCGTGAAGCTCACCGACCGCATCCATCGCATCGAACCCTCCGCCACGATGGCGGCCGCCGCCGAGGCGGAAAAGCTTCGCCAGCAGGGCATTGAGGTCGTCGACCTCACGGCCGGCGAGCCGCATTTCTCCACGCCCCAGCATATTAAGGATGCTGCGATTGCCGCCATCAACGATAATTTCACCCGCTACACGGCCGTCGGTGGCACCATTGAACTGCGCGACGCCATTGTGAACCGTCATACCGCGGATTTCGGTTCCGGGTACAAGCGTGAAGAAGCCATCGCCTCGACTGGCGGCAAGCACGTTCTGTTCAACGCGATTCAGGCGCTGGTCGATCACGGGGACGAAGTGATCCTCCCCGTACCCTACTGGGTTTCTTTCAAGGACATCGTGCGCTACGCCGGTGGAGACTGCGTGCTGCTCTCGACCGACGAGGCCCAGGACTTCCGCATCACCGCGCAGATGGTCGAGCGTCTCATCACCCCCCGCACCAAGCTGATCATCCTGAATTCGCCGTCGAATCCTTCGGGCGCAGTCATGTCCCCGGAAGACCAGACCGAGGTCATCAAAATGGCTGCCCAGCGCGGAATCTGGGTGATCTCGGACGAGTGCTACGTTTATCTCAACTACACGGGCAAGAATTTCTCGGTGGGCTCGCTGCCTCAATACCGCGATCGCGTCCTGGTGGCGGGCTCGCTTTCGAAGACCTACGCAATGACTGGATGGCGGCTGGGATATGCTCTGGCCCCCGCGCAACTGGTCAGCGCGATGCAAAAGCTGCAAAGCCAGTCGACTTCGAATCCCACCTCGATCGTGCAGAAAGCAGCAGTCGCCGCATTGAACGGTTCCCAACAATGCGTCGCCGAGATGCGCCGCGAATACATTCAACTGCGCGATCACGTGGTGAACGGCCTGCGTGCGATTCCAGGGGTGAAGTGCACCATGCCGGAGGGGGCGTTCTATGCGTTCCCGAACATTTCTTCCTTCTTCGGGCGTGGTGGAATCAACTCCGCCGCGGATCTTGCCGGCAAACTTCTGCGGGAAGCGCACGTGGCCACCGTCCCCGGCGAGGGCTTCGGAACCAGCGATCACATCCGCATCTCCTACGCCACCTCGGTCAAAGAACTTGATCGCGGCCTGGAGAAAATGCGCAAGTTTTTCGGATCCCTGTAAGCTCTTCGAAGAAATCTCGAAAGCCTCTACCATCGGGCGTCGGAAATCGGAAAAGGCGCGGCTTAGACTTAGAGTCGCGCCCCACAGCGGTTGGATTCGAGAACGCGCTTAAGCGCCTGAGGTGGATACGACAATCGTGAAGCCCGCCGAAACTCCAATCGCCGCATGACCGAGCTCTATCCACTCCTGATGTCCCCCGTGTTCGACCCGCGTCCATGGGGCACACTGGATCTGTCCCCCATTTATCCCAATCACCGCTACGCGGAAAAAATCGGCGAGTCATGGCTCACGGGGGATCATTGCCAGGTTGCGAACGGCGCCCTGAAAGGAAAGTCCCTCGCCGAATTGAGTTCGCAATACAGCCGTAAGTTGATCGGAGACACTGCCAAGGATCCAAACCGTTTTCCGTTGCTGCTAAAATTCCTGTTCCCGCACGAAAAGCTTTCGGTTCAAGTACATCCCGATGACGCGGCAGCCCAATCCTCCGGCGAACCTTGGGGGAAGACCGAATGCTGGTACGTGGCTCACGCCAAACCGGGTTCGCAAGTAGCTCTGGGTCTGAAACCGGGCGTCACCCAGCAGCAATTTGAGCAATCCATCCACGAACGTCGAGCTGAGGATCTGCTCAACTGGATGGATGTCTTCCCCGGTGAAATGATTTACGTCTGTGGCGGCACCGTGCATACCTTGGGGCCGGGGTCGATCATCGTCGAAACCCAACAGCAGTCTGACACGACTTACCGTCTTTACGATTACGGCCGCCCGCGTGAATTACACCTGAAACAGGGGCTGGCGGTCATGAAAGAGAAAGTTGCTTCCGGCAAAGTCGTGCGTCCCGCCCCATCCCCGATCGATGGCACGAAAAATCTCAAGTCTCCGCTCATTGCCGCCCCGAATTTCGTCGTCGATCGCTTCGAATTGAAGGAGCCCCACGATTTTCGGTGGGAACCGGGCGCGCCGAATTCCGCGAAAATCCTCGTGGCGGTCGACGGATGTGGCGCAATCGAAGTCCGCGGCGCCGAGCCGGTGACCATGGCAAAAGGCGATGCAGTTGTAGTTCCCGCCTATTTCTCCGATTTCCGTGTGCGCCCGCAGTGGACGCTGGAGATGCTCGAAGCCCATGTTCCGGCGGGAGCGCTCCCGGAGCCGGCCACCAGGATGTAGCCCCGGCTTCCTCGGCGGCACACCGGTACCTCTATAATTGGTACCTCGATGATTATGACGCGGCGCCTTGAACCGGGAAAACCCGGGCGGGCGCGGCGACTGGGCTTGGCATCCAAAGGTCCGGCGGAATGAAACCATCAAACTCGTGACCACAAAGACTTCCACTTTTTATCCCGTAATCCTCGCCGGCGGACGCGGCACCCGCTTCTGGCCGTTGAGCCGCAAGCGTCGCGCCAAGCAATTGCTCGCTCTCGACGGCAAGCAAAGCATGATCCAGCAGACCGTCGCCCGCCTGCTCGGGCTGGCCCCGGCAAAATCCTTTTGGATCATCACCAACCGGGACCTGCATCGCGAAATCACTCGCCAGCTTCCGCGGCTCAACAAGAGACAAATTCTCGCCGAACCCGTGGGACGCAACACCGCTCCCGCCATCGGTCTGGCAGCTTTTATTTTGCTCCGCACCACTCCCCGTGCAATCCTCGGGTTGTTTCCCTCCGACCACGTCATCGCCGACGAAAAGCGATATCGCGAAGCCCTGGCGCGTGGAATTGCCATCGCCGCTGCGGGCGACAACGTTGCCGTTCTCGGCATCCGTCCCACCCGCGCGGAAACCGGATACGGTTATATTGAAGTGGGCTCGTCACTCCCCGGCGCCCCGCAACGCGTCCGCCGCTTTACCGAGAAGCCCGACGCGCAACGCGCGGAAGAATTTGTGAAAGCTGGAAATTACTTCTGGAACAGCGGCATGTTTCTCTGGAGTGCTCGCACCCTGGCCGACGCCCTCACCGAACACCTGCCCAAGACGGCTGCGCTGCTCGAACAGATTGCCGCCACGTTTGGCACGCCGAGATTCGCCGCCACGTTCCGGCGTCTCTATCCCAATTGTGAAAACATCAGCATCGACTTCGCGGTGCTCGAGCCGCGCTCCGCCAAGGGAGAGCAATCGTCCAACATTTTCTGCCTGCCTGCGGATTTCGGATGGAACGACCTCGGCTCCTGGACCGCCCTGCACGAGCATCACGTCAGCAAGCAACAGCCGCTGAATGACAACCTGATTACCGCCAACGGCACTTTCACTCTGAATGCCCACGGAAATTACGTTCACGCGCCGGGAAAATTCGTGGCCGTCGTGGGTGTCAATAATCTGGTGGTGGTCGAAACCCCTGATGCACTGCTGATCACCACCCGCGAAAATACGCAGGACGTCGGCAAGATCGTGAAGCATCTGGACGAGAAGAAACTGCATAAATTGGTGTGAAACAGCTGTCGGCTTTCAGCTGTCAGCCCTCAGCAAACGAAACGGGCTGATCGCGGGCGTCTGACGGCGGACGGCTCTCTATGATCAAATTCGGCACCGACGGCTGGCGCGCTCTCATCGCGGACGATTTTAACTTCGACAACGTCCGCAGTCTCGCGGGCGCAATTGCCTCCTATGTTCTCAAGCATGGGGACTCAAAACGCGGCGTCATCGTGGGGTATGACACGCGCTTCCTTTCGCCGGCCGCCGCCCGCATCGCGGCTGAAGTGCTCGCTGACGCTGGCATTCCCGTCAGGCTGGCCAACGATTTCACTCCTACTCCGGCGATTTCTTATGCAGTCAAGAATCTGCAGGCTGCCGGAGGCGTGATGATTACCTCAAGCCACAATCCCTGGAACTGGAATGGCATGAAGTTCAAAGCCCAGTTCGGCGGATCGGCGACGCCGGCCATTATGCAGGCGATCGAAGAGGAACTCCGGGCAACCGCCATGCCGCGAGGGGCGAAAGCCGCGATCGATGAAATCGATCTCAAGCAGTCCTACATCGCAGCCATCTGCCAATTTGCCGACCTGCCTCTCATCGCCAAAGCCAACTTCAAATTTGCCGTGGACTCGATGTACGGCGCGGGCTCTGGCCTGTTGACACAGATATTTGGCAGCCATGGCATTCAGCACACCGCCATTCACCAGGAGTTGAACCCGCTGTTCCCCGGAATCAATCCGGAGCCGATTCAACCGCATGTTGCCGAACTGCAAGCCCTCGTCGTAAGGGAAAAATGCCACGCCGGCTTTGCCACCGACGGGGATGCCGATCGCGTGGGCGCCGTGGCCGAGGACGGCAGTTTTGTCGATGCCCACAAAATCTTCGCCGTCCTCCTTCGCTGGCTGCTGGAGAGAAAAAAATGGCCGGGGGACGTGGTGCGCGCTTTCAACACCACGCGCATGCTCGATCGCATCTGTGCCAAATATGGGCGCAAGCTCATCGAGTGCCCCATCGGATTCAAATACGTCGCCGATCTGATGATGGAACGCGACATTCTCATCGGCGGGGAAGAATCCGGCGGCATTGGTTATTCGCGCTTTCTGCCGGAACGCGACGGCCTCCTGAACTCGCTCCTGCTGGCCAACGTGATGGCCGAAGAGGGGAAGCCCCTGGGGCAGCTGGTCGCCGACTTGCAAACGGAATATGGTCCCCACTACTACGGCCGCCGCGATCTGCACATCGCGGAAGGGGTGAAGCAAGGAGCGATTCAGCGGGCACAAGCCGCCGAGACCAGGCGCCTGGGCAACCATGCCGTCCTCAGGAAGGAAAATCTGGACGGCATCAAGTTTTTTCTCGACGCTCCCACCCCGGGCAACGGCGCGGAAGCATGGATCCTGTTTCGCGCGTCCGGCACCGAGCCCCTCTTACGCGTGTACGCCGAAGCCGCGTCGCCCGCACTGGTGGACGAAATCCTTGCCAGCGGTGAGAACTTCGTAAAGCACCCCTAACCAAGTCGGTCCCATCCCATTGATTACCAGAGCATTACACCTCCGGGTCTCGCATTTCTCGCCGCGCGCGCCGATAATCAACCTTGAAACTATGGGCGCCACGACCGTTCCCGCGCCGGACTCGCCGGAGTCTCGCCGCTACAACCAAATTCGCCGCTGGCTGGGCATCACCGATTTTGTCGCCGGTTTCGCTCTGCTCGTGCTGTTGCTGGCGACGGGGTGGAACGGCACCTTGCGTGACTTCGCCTTGCGCGCCGCGTTTCAGAATTACACCCTGGCCGTCGCGGCATATGTCCTGATCCTCATGGCACTCGCCAAATTGCTCGGGCTGGGACTGGATTACTACGGCTTCCGCCTGGAACACCGCTTTCATCTTTCCAATCAGAGATTGCGGGCCTGGATGTGGGACGAAGTGAAGGGCTTTCTCGTCGGTCTGGTCTTCATCGTCGTGATTGTCGAGGTGTTGTACTTCATGCTCCGCGAATTTCCCCAGCACTGGTGGTTGCTCACCTGGGCCGTTTTCCTGGGATTGTTCGTGCTCCTGGCGCAGCTCGCTCCCGTCATCTTGTTTCCCATTTTCTACAAGTTCGAACCCTTGCAGGACGACGAACTGAAGCAGCGCCTGGTGCGGCTGGGGGAGCGTGCCGGGACGCGCGTGCGCGGCGTCTACAAATGGAACCTCTCGGAGAAGAGTACGAAGGCGAACGCGGCTTTGACTGGACTTGGCAGCACCCGAAGGATCATTCTTGCGGACACACTGCTGGCGAACTACTCGCCCGACGAAATTGAGGCGGTGCTGGCCCATGAACTGGGACACCACGTCCATAAGCACATTCTGAAGGGGATCGCGATGCAAGCCGTCATGACGCTGCTTGGCTTTTGGGCGGCGAACTGGGGGTTGCACTACGCGGTGGACCGGCTGCGCTTGTTTGATGAGCTTTCCGATTTCGCCAATCTTCCATTGCTGGCTTTGGTGGTCACGGTTTTTTCGTTCCTTGCTCTTCCCGCACTCAATGCCTTCTCCCGTTTCAACGAACGCCAGGCGGATCGCTACGCCTTCGAGTCGATCGCCAGTGTGGAGCCATTCATTTCTTCCATGAACAAACTTGCCGAACAGAATCTGGCGGAACGCACCCCCTCTCGATTCGTGGAATGGTACTTCCATTCGCATCCCGCGATCTCGCGCCGCTTGCTGGCAGCGCAAGCCTGGGCGAAGACCGAAGGCTAGAGTTGTTGGATTGTTGAGGGACCGCTTGGGTTGACAATCTGGGGGTCAGCGCCCGCGCAGGATCTGTTCCACGCGCCGCAAATCTTCCTCGGTATCCACCCCTACGGTATCGAACTGTGTCTCTCTCACCTGGATCGGAATGCCGTTTTCCAAGAAGCGCAGCTGCTCAAGCCGCTCGCTACGCTCCAGCGAAGACTCAGGCCATGCCACAAAACGATCCAGCGCCGACTTGCGATACGCATAAAATCCCAGATGCTTGAAATAGCCTGGGTCCGTGTGGTCCCGATCGTGGGGGATGGTGGCGCGAGAAAAATAAAGGGCCTTTCCCGCCGCGTCGGTGACAACCTTCACCGCATTGGGATTGTTGATATCTGCCTGGGGCGCGGGAGTTTTTAGGGTTCCCACCTGGACCGCTGGATCTTCCATCACCCCGAGCAATGCGCTAATGTGCTCCGCCCGAATCAGGGGTTCATCCCCCTGCACATTCAAATAGATGTCTGCGGCCACCAGATTCGAAATCTCATGCACCCGCTCGGTGCCGCTGCGATGACTCGGGGAGGTCATTTGCGCTTTCCACCCATGAAGTTTGCACTCACCCATGATCTCCTCAGAATCGGTCGCAATGATGACGTCGGCGAGCAGGCGCGAAGAGCGCACCGCGTTGTACACGCGCGCCATCAGCGGCTCGCCGGCGATCTCCCGTAACATCTTGCGGGGCAAGCGCGTGGAAGCGAGCCGAGCGGGAATGACGGCGATGGCTTTCATGGAGCTTCCAGTTTCCTGTTTCTGCTTTCCAGTTGCAATAGCGAAGGGGGAGCCGGGGAAGGTTCGTGATGGGTATGTTCTTCACCTACCATCGAGCCGCCATGCGTTCTGCCATGGGCAGCGGCTTGGTTGGGAGGAATCCGATATCGGACGCGTCTTCCCCGTGCGCGCCCCTTCCGCGCATCGCCGCGCCCTGGCCCGACCATGCGAGATGGGCGGCAGAGCGCTTCCTGTTCTAACTGAAAACTTCGCTGCCTTCGCGGGCGCGCACATAGCGATTGATGGGCACCTGCGTGAACCTGCCGACGCGCTTGCTTGGAGCGGGCCAGTGAATCTCAAGCTCGTCGATCTTGGCTGCAGTGCCGATCCCCAGCACTTCTCGCGGATCATGGGAAGATAGATAGCTGCCGCCGTTGTTCTTGAGCCGATACCGCTTCTTGCCGGCCGCGGTCCAATAGATTTTTGCGCCGATGGCATCCGGGTTGCACTGGACACCCTCGAGTTTCAGCCCGAGCCAGTTACTTCCTTTGGCGGCATTATTTTTCAATAACAGAGGTGCGCCGCCGTTGTTGCCGATCAGGACATCGACGGCGCCGTCGTTATCAAAATCCCCGACGGCCAGCCCCCGGGCGGCGAAAAACTTTTGAAACGCCGGCCCTCCCTGATCGCTGACATCCGACAGTTTGTGATCCTCCCCCTGGTGGAACAACAGCAGGGGCTCCTTGTATCTCACCTGCATGGAGTAGTTGTCGATCATGTCGTCGGGATGGCCGTTGGCAAGAAACAGATCCATGGCGCCGTCGTTGTCGTAGTCGAAATACTTGAGACCCCAACCGCTCAGAAGCCGCGTGGATCGGGCGACGCCGTGCGCCTGGGCGGCGTCGCGGAAAGTCTCATCCTTATTATTCTGGTACACGGAGAAAAATTCGTGATCGACGTTGGCCACGAACAAGTCCTGCCATCCTGTGCCGGTCAGGTCGGCCGCGTCCACTCCCATTCCAGAGCGGGGGCGGCCGCTCTCGCTGAATCCGACGCCGGCTTGCAGAGCGATCTCCTCCCAATTCCAGCGGCCGTTTGCGCCGGGGCCGCGGTTCACGTAAAGAAAATTCTGCACCGTGTCATTGGCCACGAATAAATCCGACCATCCGTCATTGTTAATGTCGGTTGCCACGACTCCCAGGCCCTTTCCCAGGGCTTGAGCGATTGCGGTTCCCTTGCTTACCTCGGTAAATGTGCCGTCGCCGTTGTTGTGATAAAGGAAACTGGCGGTAGGTTTGAAGACTCGAGGAACACAATAATAATTTCTTCCGATCTTGTTGTTGCCGCACTCCAGTTTGCGAACGCCTGAATAATCCACAAAACTGCAGACAAACAGGTCCAGACGACCGTCATGGTCGTAGTCGAACCAGACTGCGCTTGTGGTCCAGCCGGGTGTGGCCAGGCCGGCCTTGTCGGTCACGTCGGTAAAGGTGCCGTCATGATTGTTCTTATAGAGAATGCATTTGCCGTAAGCGGTAACAAACATGTCGGCCCAGCCATCGTTGTCAAAGTCTCCGACCGCGACACCCATTCCGAAATACGCGCCCGAGACTCCAGCCCTTTCCGTGACGTCGGTAAAGGTGCCGTCACGATTATTCTTGTACAGGGCGTTCCGCAAGGGTTTCGCGGGCTTCCAGAAATCGCTGGGGCCGCTGTTGACCAGAAAGATGTCCATCCAGCCGTCGTTGTCGTAATCCAGAAAGGCGCAGCCGGGGCCGAGCGCCTCAGGCAAAAAGCGGCTCTCGGACATGGCATTTTCGTGGACCCAGCTGATCCCGCTCTTCGATGCGGGCACCTCCATGAACAGAGGTTCTCTCTGGCCAAGAGCATGTTGCCCACCCAAGAGATGAGCCGCGCCGAATGCGGACGCCAGACGGAGCCATTCTCTTCTGCTCAGGTTCATTGAGTCTTTGCCGCGGAACTGAAGTCGGAAAGAATTATTGTGCCTTCACGCCGGGCTGCTTGGCTTGCGCCGCAGCCGTCAATTTTTGAACGATGTCCCGCTCTTTTTTTCCGTCGGCCGGCCGCTTCAGGCGGTAATAGGCAATCGACAGGGAAACGTGCGCCTCGGTAAACTGCGGCGACTCCTTGACCAGCGGTTCGAGCTTGAGCCTGGCTTCGTCGGGTTTGCCCTGGTCGAGAGCGATCAGCGCCAACTGATAACGAACCGCCGGGTCGCCGGGCCTGGTTTCCAAAGCGCGATTGAAAAATCTCCCGGCGTCATCATAGTTCTGTTCCTCACGCAGCAGCGCACCGATCTGCAGATTCGACTCGTAGCTAAACGGATCAACGGTGAGTTCGGCTTTGTATTCCTTCAGGGATTGATCCGAATCCCCCGTAAGCTGCAGCGCCTTCGCGTAGAGAACGTGAACTTGGGAAAGGTTGGGATTGAGGGCCACAGCCTTGGCAAATTCGTCGCGGGCTCCGGCAAAATCGGCCACCCCCATCCTGGCGCTGCCCAGCATCAAGTGCGCTTCCGCCGAATCGCCGTTGCGCAGGATCCGGTCCACCAGAACTTGCCCCTGCTCCACCTGCTTTTCGTGGATGTAGGCACTGCCCAACATATATGCAATCGCCAGGTCCTCGGGATGTTTCTTTACCGCAGGCTGCAGGACCCGGATCACGTCTTTATCCTGGCCCATCCTTAAGTAGCAGTCCCCCAGCAGCAGCGTCGCCTGGCTGTTTGCCGGATCTTCGGCGCGCACCCGCACCAGCTGGGTCGTCGCGTCCGCAATCCTTCCCATTTTGTAATAGGCCAGCGCCAGGTTAAGCCTCGCTCCAGGAAGCGCCGGCGATTGCTTGAGCGCGGCCTTGTATTCCGCAACCGCTTCTTCAAACTGCCCCAGGCCGGCGAGAGCCGCTCCCAGATTCGAATGGATGGCGGTGGCTTCTGGATGAAGCTTCAGGAATTGCCGGTACTCCGCTACGGCTCCAGCCAGATCGCCCGCCTTCTGCTTGCTCATCGCGTCCTGGACCAATTCCTGCGGCGTCTGCGCCACGGCGCTCGCCCATAGACCAAGAACAACAACGAGAAGAGTGGATTTTCCCATACCGGAGTCTGGCCGCCGCGAGTCAGTTTACAGCAAAAATGGGATGGCCGAAGCCATCCCATTTCAATCACTGCCAGTTTCCCGCTAGAAGAAAAACTTGACCACAAATTCCAGCACGCGGGCGCCGTTTTTGACCGTCGCCTTGCCGAAATTTGCGTTATTTTGCGTGATCTGACCCGTGATCGGATCCTGAGTGTAGCTCAGAGTCAGGTTGCTGCCGTCGGGGAAAGACAACAAAGGATGGTTCAGGAAATTGTAGGCTTGAACCCTGAACTGCAGTTTCTTCGACTCCGTCATGTTGAAGTTCTTGAACAGTGACAAATCGGCATCAAAGTACTTCGGCCCGTAAATCGCCGGCAGCACGTTGGGACCATTCTGGCCAACTTCGGTTGGGGCAGCAAAGCAGCTGGCATTGATGAACTGGTGTGATCCCAAGCCTGAAGTGGGATCGCACACCAGAAGCGGATTTAGCTGAATCGCATTCGTGCCCAGAATGGATTGATTGTTGACCCGTTCGGTGAGCCCTGAACCAGCCACGGTCACTGGACACGCTGTGGTTGTTCCGGGGCAGTTACCACCGAGCTGCATGTTGAAATTCGTGCTCGCAGCGTAAGCGCCGCTGTAGGTGAGGTTGGCCCCGCTTTGCAGCTGGGTGATTCCCGAGAGCTGCCACCCGTTGACCGCGCCCCCCACAAATCTATTGCCGTGCATTGGACTGCCAAGGTCAATCGAATAGGCAATATTGAAGAGCTGCCTGCGATCGGTTGGCAACGCCCCATAGTTCGCATGGAGACTGAACGGATTGAGAGTTGGGCTGACAATGCCCAGTGCCTTTTGATACGAGTAGTTCGCTTGCACCGTGTAACGCCCCGCGTGGCGTCCCCAGGTCACCTGGAGCGAGTTGTAGTTGGAATAGAGCTTGTTTGTTGCCTCATTCAGATCGCTGTAACCCTGCAGAGGCCGGTACGGATCTGGATTCGAGCTATAGGGGTCGGGATTCGGCGTGGTTGTTCCCGGGAGCACAAACATGGCCCCGACTGGAACCAGGTTGATGTTGCTGCCAAAGCCGGTGCTGTTCGCCAAATCCTTGCTTTGGTTGCCGACGTATGACACCTCAAGCAAGCTTTGCCAAGGCGTTCGTTGCGCAATGCTGAAGCTGTAACTGTCGGTGTAGGGCTGCTTATCGTCCGCAGAGTCGACCGCTGAAGGTCCGGCGGGCGACGCGGAGACGTTGAGGCAGGAGAGTTGCGATGCAAACAGATGCGATCCGGTCGTTGGATTGACGGGGCAACCACCGCCTCCAACCCAATTGGCTGTGTTCAGGGTGGCTGTCGCCACACCCGCGGAAGCGTCCAATCCGTTGGTGAACTGGCCGGAATGGAAGTAGGACCGTCCCCAGCCCCCGCGCGCAACCGTTTTGCCGGTGCCGAAGATGTCATAGGCCAATCCAAAGCGCGGATCGTAGTACAAAGCCCGCGTGGGGAATCCGCCCAGGGGAACGCTGGAGTTCTTCGCGTGCCACTCGAATCCGCAGAACGTGGGCGAAGTCGCGCAGCTCGGGTCAAACAGTGAACGGTCGAAGATGGAGTAACCGAAGTTCTCGTCGTCCACCCACGGAGTAAAATGGGTAAACCGCATGCCAAGCTCGAGCGTCAACCTCTTCCTCGCCTTCCAGGAATCCTGGACAAAGAACTCGTACGTGTTATACGAGATGTCGTTGAGGCGATTGAAATTCGATTCCGTGTAGCCGTTGGTAATGTTGCCAGTCAGCATATCCGCGTATTCGTTGCCGTAGCTGAACTGGTTCGAGGCCGAAAACAGCATCTGGCCGTTGGTGTTATTGTTTGCCGGCTGTGCGTTTCGAATCCACTCGTAGAAAAATCCCGCTTTGAAAGTATGCGTGCGCCAGACTTTGGTGGCCGTGTCACTGACGCTGGGCATCCACTTGTTCGCATACAAGCCCGCTGAAGCCCCACCGGCCTCGAATCCGCCAGGATTGAAAACAAGGGCGGCCTCGCTGGGACCAAAGTTGCCAAAAGATGGAATTTGCGCAACCCCATTCTGGAAAACTCCCGCGTACCCGTAGCCCACGTTTGTGCGGTCCACCTTCGCTGGATTCTCAAATACATTGGGGAAACCCACGAACGTGTATGCCATCACTGTCTCATTGGTCATGGTTGGACTAAACACGTGAGTGATCGTCCCCGCCCAGGAGTCGGACTTGTTCTTGCCCTGGATCGGCGTCGGATAAGGAACCTGATCGCCGTTGCGCCACCACAGGCCAACCGGGAACTGCTGGATTTCGCGCTGATAGTTATAACGAACAAAAACTTTGGTGTTATCACTGACGTTGTAATCGACGCGGCTGACCCATTGCCGATTGTTCTGATTGAATATCTCTGCCTGCACGTAGTTGTAACCGCCATTCGAATTCGGATCGGCATTTGCCACAGGAAACAGTTTCATCAGGGCTTGCATGTTGGGGTCGATACATCCCGTTTGACCAGGGGTTGTACAGGCAGGGATCTGACCGCCGGGGAAAGTTGTCGTGCTGACTTGTCCCGGAGCGTGACCGGAAGCGGTGATGAGGCCTTCTTTCTGCACTTCGGCAGCAGAGAAGTCGCCGTTGATCTCGCCATCTGTCGGCACCGTCGCTCTGAGCAAACCCGTGTCAAGAACTTGATGGTAGTACTCAAAGCCAGTGAAGAAGAACAGCTTGTTGCGGCTCTTGTTGAAATTCGTTCCCGGAATCAGCACCGGTCCGCCGATCTTACCCCCCGGATAGTAGTACGAGTTCGAAGGCTGTTGTACACCGCTGAAGTTGTTCAGCCAGTCGTTCGCATTCAGCGAGTGGTTCCGAGCCGAGAAAAACGCGCTGCCGTGGAACGCACTGCCACCCGCCTGCGTAACTGACGTGATGAGGATTGGCCCTTTCTGATTTTCCGCACTGTAGTTGGAGGTGAGAACCTTGAATTCCTGAAGGAAGTCAGAGTTGGGATTGACGGGAGTGTCGCAATTGCATCCAGGGTCCGATACGTGTGCCCCATCCGCCGTGATGTCCAAGCTGTTTTGGGGCAGGCCGTTGTACGAAAACGCAGCATTCAGCGGACTTTGGCTGCCGGAATCGCCGTTGGCATTGATGCCGATGGTTGCACCGTTGTAATTCGGGGCGTTCTTGGTCCCGTTGGTGATGCCAAAACCGGGCACAATCTTGATGTACTCCGCCGCGTTGCTGCCCACCTGGGTGAAGTTCTGCAGCTCTTTGGCTTCGAGGGTGAACGATTTCTCGCCGGAATCCACCGCGGCGACGGCGAAATCCTGGACTCCTGTGACCTCAACCGTCTCGGTGCTGGCGCCCACGGCAAGATTGACATTGACGTTGCGGCGCTCGCCTCCGCCAAGTCGAATCTCGTTCTCTTTGTGCGATTTGAAACCCTTCGCCTCCACCGTCACCGAGTATGAGCCGACCGGGACTGACGCGAACGCGAAGTACCCCTCGCCGTTGGTCTCGGTCTCGCGCGCCGAACCTGAACCAATGTCGCGCAAGTTCACCTTGGCTCCGCCCACCACCGACCCTGACGGATCGGAAACAACCCCGGTTAGCGTCGCGAAAATGCCCTGGGACCAAAGGCTGGTGGTGAGGAATGCAAACAGCGACACAGCGCAAAACAGTTTCCCGAGTCTTGGCATTGAGACCTCCAGCTAAACGATTTTCTACTGCCCCGAAATTGTCCGCAGTCTGTGCGTGGTGTTGAGTGTTTGTCAAGCAATTTGTGCCTGCCAGAGAGTGACTGGCTTTGATCACTCTCCAAAATCCCCCGGCAGATTTCTAGCCCAACCGATCGCATTTTTGCATGGCATTTCCTCCCGAACTTTTCAGGGTTCGCTGCCATGTCCGGACCGATGGTGAGAGCTTTGCGGAGGCAGTCTGAAGCCGACGGGGACGGGAAAGTAAGTTTCAGCAAGTGCTGATACCGTTACCGAGACAAGTGCCTGTCTTGCAAGCATCTTCCGGGCCATGTTACTTTCTGTTACGACTCTGTTACACGGATCCCCTTATATGCCTGAACGGGACCAATGTCTGGGGCAGGTCGACCGTCTATGCGAGAGTGATGTACTCCACGGCTCGGAGTCCCTGTGCCGGCTTCTTCGCTATCTAGCGCAGAAGGAACTTGAAAATCCTGGCGTCCACGTCAAGGAATACCAGATCGCTACCGAAGTTTTTGGCCGTCCCGCGGATTTCGATCCCCAGGTGGAATCGACCATCCGGGTGCAGGCGGCGCGCCTTCGGGGAAAGCTGGCGGATTACTACGCCTCGAAAGGCATGAGTGATCCGGTCATCGTTGAATTGCCACGAGGTTCCTACGCGTTGCAATTTCGTCACCGGGCGCCCACCAATGGCAAACCGAAGCCTGAAACTGCGGGCGAATGGTTGGACAGGCGAACTGCTCCCACCCGAGCCTCCAGCGCGTGGCTGATCGCAACCACCCTGCTTTCCGCAGTGGTCATGATCCTTGCGGTCGCGCTGGCGATCGTTGCCCATGACAAGAACACGGTGCATGCCTCACTGCCATCGGAATCGGATGCCGCCACCCGAGCTTTCGGCATATTCTGGCGGCCGTTTCTCAAAGGACCAGAAATGCCGCTGGTCATCTTCAGCAATGGTGCATTCGTTGGCCGGCCGGAAACCGGCATGCGTTATTTCGATCCTCAGCGCGATTCGAAGAGCCAGATCTGGGACCACTACACCGGTGTCGGCGAGGTGCTGGCGATCCACGAACTCGACCAGGTCTTTGGCGAATTGCGGCAGCGGATCCGGGTGAAGCGCGGCAGTTTGTTTTCGCTCGACGACGCGAACAACAATGACCTGATTTTTGTGGGCTCGCCTTCCGAGAACTTAACCTTGTCGGCGCTGCCCAGTATGCGGGAGTTTGTCTTTCAGCGCCTGAATGCGGGACCAAGAAAAGGCGACTTGGCAATCGTCAATGTTCATCCTCGTGCGGATGAAGCGAATGCGTTTGTCGCGAGTCCATCCGGTACCCCGATCACCGAAGATTACGCCGTGGTCGCCCTGATGCCAGGACTGAATCCGGCACGCTCGCTGATGGTTCTGGCAGGCACGACAACTTTCGGGACCCAGGCCGCAGTAGAGTTCGTTTGCCGGCGCAGTTCGGTCGAGGCCATCCTTGCGCAGCTTTCCGCTTCATCCCCGGGCGAGTTGAGGCCGTTTGAAGCGGTGGTGCGGGTCAAGATTGCCATGGGCGTTCCGGTGGGAATGGAATTGGCAGCGGTGCGGAAGCGGAGTTGAGCCTCTGATACCGCGGGCGTCAGGGCGCGCCCTTCGCAGAGTCTTTTCGAAGCGTTCGAGAGCGCGGTTCCTCCCAACGTCGGGTTACTCGGCGAGCTGTCTCACCGGGCCATGGCAATTTCGCCCGCCGATGCGGCGGATAAGTTCACCGTGACGGTGCCCGCGGCGGCGTCAAACTGGAAATCCGCCACCGTTTTTCCGTCGAGAGACAGCTCGCGCGGCTGGCGGGTGAGTCCAAAAAATACAATCTTCATGGAAGTCCACCAGGGCTTGTAGCTGGCCTGCGGAGTGGAGAAGTTGAAACGCAGAGAATCCGGGCGGGCATCGCAACTGAACTGCATTCGCAGGAATTCTCCGCGAGTGTAGGCGAGGGTATTGCCGTCATCCTGATAGAGCGAACCGCGGCAATCGGGCCCGGGATAAATGGAAATTTGCAGCGGCCCTTGCGGGCGTTCGTCGGTATTTTGCACGACGGGTTGTTTCGGCAGAATGCTGCCGCCACGTACGTACACCGGTAGCACGTCGAGTGCTGGCTCAACCGTCTGGGACCGCCCGTTGATCTGCTTTCCCGTCCAAAAGTCGTACCACACACCCTGGGGCAGCGTTACTTCGTAGGGGCCGAATGTTTCGACCACCTTCGGGGCGACGAGCAAATTCGATCCGAACATGAATTCGGAATCGATGGTTTGCAGAGCGGAGTCCTGGGGAAATTCCAGGAAGAGCGGCCGCATCAGCGGAATTCCCGTGCGAGAGCTTTCTTCCAGGCCGGTATAGATGTAAGGCAATAGCTGATAACGGGTCTCGATATAGCGCCGCCGGATGGCTTCATGCTCAGCGCCATCCACCCACGGCTCGCGATTGCGGCTGCCCTTGGTCGCGTGATTGCGATAGATAGGATTGAAGACACCCAGTTCCATCCAGCGGGTCAACAGTTCTGGCGTAGGGCTTCCCGCAAAGCCGCCGATGTCGTCGCCGACAAAGGCATAGCCCGACAGACCAAGATTGATCAGCTGCGGAATCGACAGGCGCATGTGGTTCCAGGTGCTGCTGTTGTCGCCCGTCCAGGTCGAAGCATAACGTTCGCCGCCAGCGTACGTGGCACGCGTGAGCACAAAGGGCCGAACCTCAGGCTGCAGTCGGAGCAAGCCTTCGTAGGTGGCACGGGCGTTTTCCATCCCGAAAACGTTGTGGATCTCGCGATGGTCGGTTTTGCGGCCGTCCACGCTGTGCACGGTGTCGAGTGGCATGGTCTTATCTGCGCGCTCGAAAACGGCCGGCTCGTTCATGTCATTCCAGAACCCGCGGACTCCCATCTTCACGAAATCCGTGAACAGAGTTCCCCACCATTTGCGGACGACATCGCGCGTGAAATCCGGGAACACGCTGTCCCCGGGCCACACTTTTCCCACAAACACCGAACCATCGGGATTGTGCACGAAGTAGTCGCCCTTGATCCCTTCTTCGTAGGGTTTGTAGCCCGACAGTTTCGCCAGGTGCAAATCGGTAATGGCGACGGTCTTGAATCCTTCGCCCTTCAGCTCCGTCACCATACTCTCGAAAGTGGGGAAGCGGGTGCGATCGATGGTGAAGGGGCGATTGTTCTGCTGATAGTCGATGTCCAGATAGATCACGTCCGCCGGTATTTTGCGTTTGCGAAATTCACCGGCGACCTCGCGCACGCGTGATTCCGGGTAGTAGCTATAGCGGCATTGCTGGTATCCCAGCGCGAAAAACGGGGGCAGCGGCGCCCTTCCGACGAGAGTTGTGAAATCCTGGACCACGCGTTTTGGATCGGGGCCGTAGAAGAAGTAGTAGTCGAGCTCGCCACCCTCTGCTCCGAAGGAATAGAAAGCGTTGGATTGTTTCCCGAA
>Ga0193726_1001068_pt1 | contig 23411 bp, 23 predicted proteins | sample H2c1metaG_FD_144928 | JGI IMG/M metagenome (GOLD analysis project Ga0193726, IMG submission 144928) | Soil microbial communities from a riparian zone of the East river system, Colorado, United States - H2c1 | ecosystem: Environmental > Terrestrial > Soil > Riparian zone | place: USA: East River...
CTCCACCCGATGATCCCGATGCGCGCGGGGTCCACCTGCGGATACTTCGTCTTCAACACGTCCACCGCCGTCACCACATCGTCGACTTCGTTGCCGCCGTAATCGATGGCGTCGTAGAACGCCTTGCCGTACCCGATGCTCCCGCGATACTCGGGCGCGATGACGACGTAGCCCTTGCTCGTCGCTTCTCGGATGTACGGAATGTAGTGCTCGTACAGATGACCGCGGATGTTCTCGTGCACCCAGACGATGGCCGGATGGCCCTTCGCGCCGCGCTGGTGCAGCGGCTGAAACACGAACGCGGGGATGTCGATGTCGCCGGCCTTGCTGCGGTAGGTGATCTTGTCCATCCGCATGAAGCCGTCGCTCGCTGTGCGCCACGTCTGATCCGTGTTCGCCTGCTCCTGGAGCATGCGATCGAAATCGGGCGTCCGCTCCTGGAGCGGCGGTTGAGCGACGAAGAAGAGTGAAAGAATCGCGGCGGCGATCGAGGCTCTCATGCCTCGCAGTTTACACCGGGCGGGAGGCGGCGGCCTGCGCGTACGCGCGCGTGAGCCACGCGCTGAGATTGTGCGCGGCTTCGTCGGGTGTGCGGCCGTAGAACGGCATCATCGCGTTGGGCACGCCGGGAATTCTGACGATGCAGGCGCGCCAGCGATCGGGGGACACGTTCGCGACCTCGATCAGGTATGGTCGTCCACCAATGGATTCTTCGTAACGATGGACGGCCGTGGTCACAATATTCGCGAGCGGATTGAGATGCTGGGAACGATTCGAATTGTAGTGCGTTCTTCGCGGCGATCAAGCGAAGCGAACCGCGAAAACGCGCGCACAGATCCACGCGACGAACTTTGCGACGCGAGCGCTCGCGATAAATATTTTCGCCGACAGTGTTTCAACAGGAAATCCACTGAACATCAACAGGTTTTGCACACGTCGAACTTTCGCGGCGTCTTGACTGGCTCGAGTCGGCACACTACGCTTGAAACTTCATGAAAAGAGGCACGTTAGCGGCCGTGCTGACTGCCGCCTGGCTGCTGGCGCGAGCCACGTTCGCGGGCGCCGCTGATGATGCGACGCTGTTTCGCCTGTTTTTCAAGGACGGAACGACGCTCGTCAGTTATGGAGAGTACGCGCGCGTCGGGGATCGCGTCGTGTTCTCGATGCCTGTCGGTTCAACGGATGCGGCCGGCCCGGTTCCGCTGCATCTCGTCAATATCGCGGCGGATCGCGTCGACTGGGATCGCACCAATCGCTACGCCGACTCAGCTCGAGCGGTCCACTACTTCGAAACGCAGGCCGAAGCCGACTACGCGGTGCTGTCCAACGATGTCGCGCGCACGCTGAACGAGGTGGCGCTCGCGCCCGACGCGGCGAAGCGGCTGGCGCTCGTCGAGCGCGCGCGCAAGGCGCTGGCCGAATGGCCGCGCAATCATTACAACTATCGCGTGGGCGAAATGCGGCAGATGCTCACGCTGCTCGACGACGCGATTACCGATCTGCGCGCGGCGAATGCATCGGGGAAGTTCGACCTCAGCCTGTCGGCCTTTGCGTCCGAGGCGCCCGCGCCTGAGCCGATGCTGCCGCCGCCGACCCCGAAGGACGCGGTCGAGCAGACGCTGCTCGCCGCGCGGATGAGCGAGGCGGCGGCCGAGCGCGAGGCGCTGCTCGATGAAGCGCTCCGGACGATCGATCGCGCCGCGCCCGCGCTGCCCGCCGACTGGGTCAGCGCCACCCGCGCGAACACCAGGGCCGCGCTCGATGCGGAGCATCGCGTCGACCGTCAGTACGACACGCTCACCAGGCGCATCCAGGCTCAGGTGCAGCAACGCGTCCGCCGCGCCGACGTCCGCGGGTTGGAGCAGATGCTCGCCGCGATCCATCGCCGCGACGCCGCGCTCGGGAGCCAGCGGCCGGAGGAGATCGACAACCTCGTCGCGAGCGTGCAGGCGCGGCTCGATGCCGTGCGCGCGCTGCGCCTCGCGCGCGATCGCTGGGCGATCCGCGCTCCCGAATACCGCAAGTATCGCGCGGCGATCACGACGCCCGTGGACGTGCTGGCGCTGTTCGCGCTCGTCACGCCGGCGCTCGAGGACGTCAAGGCGCTCGCCGGATCATCGGCGGGCACGCTGGCCGCCGTTCGGCGCTCGACGGCGCGGATCCTGTCGCGCACGGCGGCGATCGATCCGCCGGACGAGCTCCGCTCGGCGCATGCGCTGCTCGTCAGCGCCGCCCAGATGGCGCAGAGCGCCGTGGACATCCGGCGCGAGGCGACGCTTGCCGGCAGCATGCCGCGCGCGTGGGACGCCTCGTCGGCCGCCGCCGGAGCGCTGATGCTCGCGGCCCGGGCGCGCAGCGACATCCAGTCTCTTCTGAAGCCGCCGCCACTCCGGTGATTACTCCACGCCGCACGCGACTCGTTCGCGTCGCCGATCTGCACGCCTTCCGCCGGGCCGCGACGCTCCTCTCGCTCGGACCGGACGCCGTGCCCTCGCTCGGCCTGTCGCGCCTCGTCATCGTTCCCAGCCGCGGCGCCGCGCATCAGCTTCGCCGCACGATGACGTTGGAGGGCTTGGCGCGCCGAAGCCCGCAGGGCGAAGACGGCGATTTCGTGACGCGCGATCAGCTGTACGACCGGCTTCACGCGCGGCTCGCGGCGCCTCCGCGGCGGCTCTCGACGTTCGAACGCGAGGTGATGATGCGCGCCGCGTCGGGCGAAGCCGCTGCGGCTGGCGCGCCGGCGCCGTTTCATCTCCGCCCGGGCCTCGTCGCCGAGGTGGTGCGTTTCTACGATCAGCTGCGCCGGCAGGGTCAGAGCGTGACGCGATTCGAGGAGCTGCTGACGGAGAACCTCGCGCGCGACACCGACCTGGATCGCGGTGCGGAGCGCATGCTGCGGCAGACGCGGTTTCTGGCCGCCGTGTATCGCGCGTACGAGCGGCGGCTGTCGGATCGCTCCGACGTGGACGAGCACGCGCTGCGCGAGCATCTGGCGCGCACGGCCGCGCCTGATCCCGCGCGCCACGTCATCATCACGGTCGCTGACTGGATCGCGGATCCCAACGGGCTCCACGCCGTGGATTTCGACTTGCTGACGCGGCTCCCCGGCCTCGAAGCGATCGATCTCATCGCGACCGAGGAGCTGCTCGCCTCCGGCCTGCATCAGCGCCTGCACGACTGGCTACCCGGCATCGAGGAAGTGGACGGACGCGCGATCGGCGCCGCGGCCGCGGCGTCGCCGCCCGTGGTGATCGCGCCAGCCGGCGCGGCTGATGTGCCGCGGTTCCTCAGCCGCGATCGCGAGGAAGAGCTCAACCTCGTCGCGCGCAGGCTCCACGCCGCCGGCCACGCGCAGCTCGATCGCACGGCCATCGTGTTCAAGCGTCCGCTGCCGTACCTCTACCTCGCGCGCGATGTGTTCGGCGGCGCGGGCCTTCCGTACCACACCTTCGATGCGCTGCCGCTCGCGGCCGAGCCGTTCGCCGCCGCCCTCGACCTCGTGATCGAGTTCGCTTCGTCGCAGTTCACGCGCGATGCGGCGATCGCGCTGCTGCGATCACCGCACTTCGCGTGGGACGTCGGGCGCGACGCGATCGCGGCGCTCGACAGGTCGCTCAGCGAAGCACGATATCTGGGCGAGCTCGAACGGCTGCGCACGCTGGCCGGCATCTGGAGGGACGCGACGTCGCGACCGGCGCTCGATCGCGTGGTCGAAGCGGCGGGCGAGCTGCAGCCGCTTCTCGAGCGCGCGCCGGCGTCCGTTCAGCTCGCGCGCCTGTCGATCTTTCTCGAGAAGCACGCGGCGCCGGAATCGATCGGCGACGCGGCGTCCGCCAACCGCGAGCTTCGCGCGCGCGCGACCGTCGCCGCGATCCTCGACTCGCTGGCCGTCGCACACCTGGCGCACGACGATCGGGACGCGACCATCGAGGATCTCGCGCCGGACATCCGCCGCTGGATTGAGGACGAAACGTTCCTCCCGGAGTCCGGCAGCGACGGCATCCAGCTGGTGGACGCGCAGGCCGCCCGATACGGAGATTTCGACGAGGCGGTGCTCGTCGGCCTGATCGAAGGCGAATGGCCGGAGCGGCCGCGCCGCAACATCTTCTATCCGCCGGCGCTGCTCGCCTCGCTCGGATGGCCGTCCGAAAAGGATCGCCGCGGCGCCGAGACGGCGACGTTTGTCGATCTGCTGCGTTCACCGGCTCAGCGCATCGCGCTCTCGACGTTCACCCTGGACGAGGAAGCGCTCGTCGAACCGTCGTCTCTCATCGACGACATCAGCCGGGCGCGGCTGGAAATCGTGGAAATCGATCCGCCGGGCTCGGAACGCGTCTTCATCGAGGAAGCGCTGTCCCTCGACCCGCCAGACCTCGGACGCCTTACAGACGAAGCGACGGCGTGGGCGTCGATGCGGATCGCGCGCACGCCTCACGCTGACGCCGGATATCACGGCCAGGCCGGCGCCCAGCCGCCGCGTCGCCTGTCCGTCAGCGCCATCGAGACGTACCTGAGGTGCCCCTTCCAGTACTTCGCGCAGTACGTCCTCCGCCTGCAGGAGGAGCCGGACGATGACGAGGTGATGGATCCGAAGAGGCAGGGGCAATTCATCCACACGGTGTTCCAGTCGTTCTTCGAGACGTGGCAGGAGCGCGGCCATCGCGCGATCACGCCGGACACGCTCGACACGGCGCGCGCGCTCTTCTCCGAGATCGTCGAGGGGCACCTGACGAATCTGCCCGAGGCCGAAGCGGCGCTCGAGCGAACTCGGCTGCTGGGATCCGGCGTCGCGGCGGGGCTCGGCGAAGTCGTGTTCAGGATGGAAGCCGAACGTCCGATTGAGGTCGTCGAGCGTTTGCTCGAATACAAGCTCGACGGAGAGTTCGAGCTCGCCGGGCCGGATGGCCCACGCACGGTCGTGCTGCGAGGCATCGCCGATCGGCTCGATCTGCTGGCGGACGGGACGTTCCGGTTGATCGATTACAAGCTCTCGTCGGCGCCGAACAAATCGCGCGCGCTGCAACTGCCGATCTACGGCGTCTGCGCCGAACAGCGGCTGACGGATCACAACGGCCGGCGCTGGGTGCTGGGCGAAGCGGCCTACATCACGTTCCGCGGGCAGAAGCGCATCCACCCGCTGTTCACCGCGCGCGCGGATCGAGACGACGTCCTCAAGGGCGCGCAGGAGCGGCTCGTCGCCGCCGTCGACGGCATCGAGCGCGGCGAATTTCCGCCGACGCCGACCGACGTCTTCCTGTGCGGTTTCTGCAGCTTCACGGCCGTGTGCCGCAAGGACTACGTCGGTGACGTCTAACACGCGCCTCCCGTTTGACGACGAGACCGGCGCGAGTTCACAGTTCTCAGTTCCCGGTTCTCAGCCGCCAGCCACCAGTCAGCAGCCACTAGTCACTAGTCGGCCCCTCGCCGACGCGGACGCGCGGCGGCATGCGACGAACCCGGCCGAGAACGTCGTGCTCGAGGCGTCCGCGGGCACGGGGAAGACGCGCGTGCTCGTGGAGCGCTACGTCAACCTGCTGCTGGCCGGCGTCGATCCCGAGCACATTCTCGCGATCACGTTCACGCGGAAAGCGGCGGCGGAAATGCGCCAGCGGATCGTCGCCCGCCTGCGCGAAGCGGCGCGGCTCTCGCAGATCGATGCGGGACGCTGGCGCGATCTGCGCGAGCGCCTCGGTGATATCGCGATCTCGACGATCGACGCCTTCTGCCTGTCCCTGATCCGCGAGTTTCCACTCGAGGCCGACGTGGATCCCGGCTTCGATCTCGCAGACGAGACCGAGATCCCACGTCTGGTAGACGAGGCGCTCGACCGCGCGCTGCGCATCGGCCGCCATCTCGCGCGGGAAGACGACGATGTGGCGATGGTGTACGTGCAGCTGGGGGAACGGCGGCTGCGCGCGGGGCTCGGCGCGCTGCTCGATCGCCGGCTCGTCGCGCGCGACGTGCTGAGCAATTTCCTCGCGTTCGGTCCGCGCGACCTGACGCCGGCGCTGGCGTGCCGTCGAGCGGCCGCGCGCCTGCGCGACGTGCTGCTCGGCGTTCCCGGCGGCATCCGGACATTCCTCGAGTGCGGCCCGCTCGGCCATCCGCACTTCACGATGCTGGCCGTCGACCTGGCGCGTCTCAGCGAGCCGGGCGCCGGCGGCGCGTTTGACACGCGCGAAGATCAGGCGGCGTTCCGGATGCTCGTCGATCGCATCCGCGGATATTTCCTGACGCAGGACGGCAAGCCGCGGAAGGCGGGCGGATTCGGCCAGAGCGAGTTCAAGAAGGACCACTGCCGCTCGGACGCGTCGTGGAAGGAGCATCGCGCAGCGGTCGAGTCGATCGCGCCGGCGATCATGGACGCGGTGCGGTCGTTCCGGCGCGACCTCAACGCGATTCTGTCGCGCGGCGTCTGGCGGATCTTTCACATCGCCACCGCGCAATACGTCCGAACGCTCGAGTCGCACGCGGTTCTCGATTTCTCGGAAGTGCTGTCGCGCGCGGTCGATCTGCTTCGGCAGATGGAGGAGTTCTCGCGCAGCCGCTACAAGCTCGAAGCGAGATATCACCACGTCCTCGTGGATGAGTTCCAGGACACGAGCCGCGCGCAGTGGGAGCTGGTGTCCCTGCTGGTAAAAAGCTGGGGCGAAGGATTGGGCGCCGCCGCCGACGCCCTCCCGCCATCCATCTTCGTCGTCGGCGACCGGAAGCAATCGATCTACGGGTTCCGCGACGCGGAGTCCGCGGTGCTCGGCGACGCCGCCGATTTCATCGAGACGCTCCGCCCCGAGGGTCAGCCGCGCCATGCGATTTCGGTCAGCTTCCGCGCGGCGCCGGCGCTCCTCGCGTTCGTGAACGAGATGTTCGCCGAGATCGCGACGACGAGCGACGGGCAGCGGCGCGACGCGTTCCGATATGACGAGCGCGATCGGTTTCCGGTCGAAGAAGGGGAGGAGGGTCAGGAGGCGCAGGACGGGCAGGACGGGCGGGTCGGATTCATCGCGTCGGATACGGTCGAGACCACCGCTGAGCTCGTGGCCCATGAAATCGTGCGGCTGCTCGACGCGAAGACGGTCGTGCGCGACCGCGACACTGGCGTTCCGCGCGAGGTGAAGGCCGGCGACATCGCGATCCTCTTTCGCTCGCGCGACAGCCATCGCGAGTACGAAGCGGCGCTCGATCGCCGCGGCGTGTCCACGTACGTGTACAAGGGACTCGGGTTCTTCGACGCCGACGAGGTCCAGGACGCCATGGCGCTGCTGCGGTTCCTGGCGGATCCGACGTCGGACATGCGCGCGGCGGCGTTCATGCGATCGCGGATCGTGCGGCTGTCGGATCGCGCCGTGGCGGCGCTCGGACCATCGCTCGCGCAGGCGCTGACCGCGTCCGACGCGCCGGCCGCGATCGCCGGACTCGACCCCGAGGATCAAGGCGTGCTCGTCCGAGTGCGCGGCGCGCTGCCGCGCTGGTTCGCGCAGGTCGATCTCGTGACGCCGGCCGAGCTGCTCGACGCGGTCCTGCGCGAGACCGCGTACGCGTTCGAGACGCACGGACCGCGGCGTCAGCAGGCGCGGGAGAATCTGAAGAAGCTGCGCGCGCTCGTGCGGCGCATCCAGAACCGCGGCTACGCGACGCTGGCGCGCATCGCGAATCATCTCGATCAGCTCGCGCTGGGCGACGAATCGAACGCCGTCATCGACGCGCTCGACGCGATCAACCTGATGACGGTGCACGCGTCGAAAGGCCTCGAGTTCCCGATCGTCTTCGTCGTGAACCTCAATCGCGGGACCGGCGGACCGCGCGCGCCGATTCGCGTGCTGAACGATGGACGCGGCACGCCCTCGGTGGCGATTGGGGACTTCGAGTCCGAGGCGGACGAGGATACGCCGGTGCGCGAGCGCGAAGAAACGAAGCGGCTGCTCTACGTCGCCGTCACGCGCGCGCGCGACCGGCTGTACCTTTCGAGCGTGGTCAAGAACGGCGCGTTCAAGGCCGGGCCCGGCAGCCTCGGCGCCGTCCTCCCGCGCTCAGTGGCCGGGAGACTCGAAGGCAGCGTGATCCATGCAGCCCCAGCCCTCAGCCCCTAGCCTCCAGCCCCTGGTGGTGTTCACCATCGGCCATTCGACGCGACCGCTCGAGACGTTCATCGGTCTCCTGCGCGCGCACGGCGTGACGCAGCTCGCCGACATCCGATCGATCCCGCGGTCGAAGCGCCATCCGCATTTCGCCGGCGACGCGCTGTCGGTGTCGCTGCCGGCGGCCGGGATCGCGTATCGGCATTTTCCCGGCCTCGGCGGCCACCGCAAGCCGCGGCGCGATTCGCCGAACACCGCATGGCGGCACGAAGGCTTCCGCGGCTACGCCGATTACATGCAGACGGGTGACTTCGAAGCCGCGCTGGACGAGCTCGTCGCCTGGTCCGGCGCGGTGGCCACGGCGATCATGTGCGCGGAGGCGGTGTGGTGGCAGTGCCACCGGCAGCTGACGGCCGACGCCCTCGTCGCGCGCGGCGTCCGCGTCGCGCACATCATGTCCGCGACCTCGGCGCCGGCCCACACGCTCACCGAGTTCGCGCGCGTCGCGAACGGCGCCGTGGCCTACCCGGGCCTAATATGAGGATTGTTCGGCGAAGCGGACGGCGCGCGCTTCGGCCTCGTCTTTCGACGCGCCGATGAGCACGATCGAGCGGTGGGGCGTGGTGTCGGCGCCGCGGGTCACCCAGGCGATCCAGTGCGGCCCGCGAGCCTCACTGTGGATTTGGTACGCACCGGTCGTGGTCGGCATGAGCGAAAGTTATCAAATTTTGGCCGATTTTGCGAAGGTTTGGCGTTTTGGGCCGAATTTGTCGTTGCGTATGCCGCATCCATTACATAGAATCGAGTTTTTGGACGTCAGACGCCCCTGCGGGGGTGAGGGAGCTTTACGTGGCGTTGACTTGTTCGAGTTGCGGCAACGACCGGAATTTTCTGGTCAAGACGCTGCAAATGCACGTGGTCCGGCTCGAAGACGGGCGCGTGGAAGTGACGGAAGAGACGCAGCCGGCGGTGTTCGAAGTGCTGTGCGACGAATGCGAAACGGCGTTGAAGTTCGAGGACTTCGAAGATACCCTTCGCAAGGAAGTGCTGCTCACGATCGGCGCGCGCTGAACCGGGCGCCGGTTCCTACAATTCATTCGCCTCGGCTTCTTCAAAGTAGTCGCATTCGGGGCACACCCACTCGCGCAGCTTCTGCGCCGTCGGGTGCGGATTCCCGGGCACCTGCACGGACTGATCCCTCTCGCTGAGGTGCATCGTCTCGCCACAGAGCGGGCATTCTTTGGTCGTCATCCGCGTTTTTTTCCTTGACGATCCGACGTTATCACCCGTTCGTCACCTTGACAAGCGCGGAGGCCGCTCCTATCGTTAGCGGAGCCGATGCAGGAGTGCTTCGCGGACGAAATCGCCATTGATTTTCCCTCGGTCGACCTCGTCGTCGACCGGATGCGCGACGCGTTTCTCGGCGAGCGCGCCGACGCCGACGTCGTCCTGACCGACGTGTCGCTGTCGCGCGAAGACGCGTGGCGCGGCGTCGTGATGCCGGTCGAAGTGCCGATCCGCGGCACGTGCGACCGCTGCGGCGGGCGCGGCGAGACGTGGACCGAGCCGTGCGAGCACTGCCTGGGCAGCGGCGAATCGCTCGTCCGCTACGCGGTCCGGCTCACGGTGCCCGCGCGGATCGCGGACGGCGCGCGCATCCGCTTCCGCGTCGTGTCGCCACACGCCGCGCCCGTGCGCGTCGAAGTCCGGATCGCCATCCGATCCGCGGCCTGAGTTGTCCTCGCACGTCGACCTGGTCGGCGTCCTCTTCATCATCTGGGGCACCCTGACGGCGCTCATCGGCCTGTCGACGCTCGCGCTGGCGGTCGCGGCGGCCTCGATCATCGCGTCCACGAACCACGGCGGCGGCCAGGTCGCCGCGGGCGTGACGGCTGCGGCGTTTCTCGCGCTCGGCGGGATCGCGCTCGTCTGGGGTCTGGCGCACGTCGCGGTCGGCGTACCGCTGCGGCGGCGCCATCACACCGCGCGCGTGCTCGCGCTGACGCTCGGCGCGATCGATCTCGTCCTGCTGCCGTACGGCACCGCGCTCGGCTGCTACACGCTGTGGGTGCTGTTGAACGAACAAGGCAGGAAACTGTTCATGTAAATGCAGAATGCCAAATGCGCATTCATCATTTTGCATTTCAAGTATCCTGATAGGTATGCCCGTTGAACAGACGGCCGTGCTGGAAGCCCTGAAGGTCGTCGCCGACCCCGACCTCCACAAGGACATCGTCAGCCTCGGCTTCATCAAAGATCTCAAAATCGACGGCGGCCGCGTCGCCTTCACCATCGAACTGACGACGCCGGCGTGCCCGGTGAAAGAACAGATGCGCGATCAGGCGCGCGCGGCGGTGTCGCAGCTGCCCGGCGTGTCGGCGGTGGACGTCACGATGTCCGCGCGCGTGCGCGAAGCGGTCGGCGGCGACAGCACCCGGTCGCCGATCCCCGGCGTGAAGAACATCATCGCCGTCGGCGCCGGCAAGGGCGGCGTCGGCAAGACGACGGTCGCCGTGAACCTCGCGATCGCGCTCGCGAAGTGCGGCGGCAAGGTCGCGATGATCGACGCCGACATCTACGGCCCCAACGTGCCGATCATGCTCGGCATGAAGGAACAGCTCACCACCGACGGCAAGAAAATCGTGCCCGCGGAAAAGTACGGCCTGCAGGTGATCTCGATGGCGTTCCTCACCGCGGACGACGCGCCGATCATCTGGCGCGGGCCGATGCTGCACGGCGCGCTGCAGCAGTTCTTCCGCGAAGTCCGCTGGGTGGACATCGACTATCTCGTGGTCGATCTGCCGCCGGGCACCGGCGACGTCGCACTCAGCCTCAGCCAGTCGGTGCCGGTGGCCGGCGCGATCGTCGTGACGACGCCGCAGCAGGTGTCGCTGGCGGACACGCGCCGCGCGGTCGCGATGTACAAGAAGCTCAATATTCCGCCGCTCGGCCTCATCGAGAACATGAGCTACTTCGTCTGCTCGAACTGCCATCACGAAGCGGACATCTTCGGCCACGGCGGCGGGGAGGCGCTCGGCGCCGAGCTCGGGATTCCGTTTCTCGGCCGTGTGCCGATCTACCAGCCGATCCGCGAGGGCAGCGACATCGGCGTCCCGCTGATGATCAGCGAGCCCGACTCGCCCGCGGCGCAGGCGTTCATGGCCGCGGCGGAACGGACTGCGGCACAGGTGTCGATCGCGAGCTTCAACCGCCCGTCCACCATTCCGTTGACGGTCGTCAGATGACGGCCATGCGCATGTCGATCGCGTCGCTCGCGGTGGTCGCCGCGTCCGCGCTGGCAGCCGCGTGCACGCCGGCGCCGCAGACCGACAAGACGCCAGCCGCCGGAGGACAGATGCCGCCGTCGATCATGGATCCGTACCTCAAGATCCAGGACGCGCTCGCGCGCGACAGCACGGACGGCGTGAAGGCGAACGCGGGCCTGATCGCGACTGCGGCCAGCGGGCTCGGCTCGCCGGCCATGAAGATCGACATGGCGGCGGTGCAGTTGACGTCCACCGGTGACGAGCTGGCGGAGACGCGCGATCGGTTCGGCGCGCTCAGCGAGGCGATCGTCGACTACATGCACGGCCTGCACCTGACGCCGCCGGCAGGCGTGCGTGAAGCGTTCTGTCCGATGGCGCTCAAGCCGTGGCTGCAGGAAGGCACGGCGCTCGCGAATCCCTACTACGGCACCGCGATGGCGACCTGCGGGTCCTTCCGGTGACGAACGGATGGGCGCCGCGTTGAACATCGGCTTCACGAAGCACACGCTCGCCAACGGCCTCGATGTGCTGCTGCACGAAGATCACACCTGCCCGATCGTCGCCGTCAACCTCTGGTACCACGTCGGATCGAAGAACGAGCACCCCGGCCACACCGGCTTCGCGCATCTGTTCGAACATCTGATGTTCGAGGGATCACAGCACTACGACCGCGGCTATTTCCTGCCGCTGCAGGGCGCGGGCGCCTCGCTCAACGGATCGACCAACGCCGATCGGACCAACTACTGGGAAGTCGTGCCGTCCGGCGCGCTGGAGCTCGCGCTGTGGATGGAATCGGATCGGATGGGTTTTCTCCTGCCCGCGCTGACCGAGGCCAAGTTCAACAACCAGCGCGACGTCGTGCTGAACGAGCGGCGCCAGAACTACGAGAATCGCCCGTACGGTCTCGCGTCGATGGCGATGCTCGCGGCGCTGTACGCGCCGGACCATCCGTATCACTGGATCACGATCGGTGAAATCCCTGACCTCGTGGCCGTGAAGCTCGACGAAGTGCGCGCGTTCTTCCAGCGGTACTACCATCCGGCGAACGCGTCGATCGCGCTCGCCGGAGACATCGATCCGGACGCCGCGCTCGCGCTCGTGCGCGACTACTTCGAGGGCATTCCCGCGGGTCCGCGCGTCGAGCCCGTGCGGGTTGATGCAGTGCTCGCCGGCGAGCAGCGGCTGCGCCTCGAGGATCGCGTGGAGCTCCCGCGCGTCTACATCTCGTGGCTGACGCCCGCGATGTTCGCGCCGGACGACGCGGAGCTCGATCTGGCGGCGGATCTCCTCGCGAACGGCAAGACATCGCGCCTGTACAAGCGGCTCGTGTTCGATGAGCGCATCGCCACCGACGTGTCGGCGTCGCAGAATTCCCGCGAGATGGGCGGCTTCCTGCAGCTCGCTGCCACCGCGGCGCCGGGCCACACGCTGGCCGAGCTCGAGCGCGTCATGCTCGAGGAGATCGCGCGGCTCGTCGAAGACGGACCGACGGCCGAGGAAATCGACCGCGGACGCGTGCAGACGGAATCGCAGTTCATGTTCCGCCTGCAGACGGTCGGCGGCTTCGGCGGCAAATCCGATCAGCTCAACGCATACAACGTATTCCTCGGCGATCCCGCGTATTTCGATCGCGATCTCGCGCGCTACAACGGCGCGACCGCCGAGTCCGTCCGCCGCGCGGCCGCGACCTACCTCCGGCCCACGCGCCGCGTCACGCTCAGCGTCGTCCCGCGCGGACGCGCCGAGCTCGCGATTCCCGATTCCATTCCGGCGAACGTGTCGTGACCGTCAACCGCGACCGCCTGCCCGAGCCCCAGCCTGGCCGGCCGTTCGTGTTTCCCGCGATTGAAAAAACGGTGCTGCCGAACGGGCTGCGCGTCTGGACGGCGCGCCATGCGGCGGTGCCGGTCGTCACGTCGATCCTGCTGATCCGCCGGGGGTCCGCGAGCGATCCGCCGGGCATGGAAGGGCTCGCCGCCATCACGCTCGACATGCTCGACGAGGGCAGCCGCGGGCGATCGGCGATCGAGATGCACGAGGGCCTCGCGCGGATCGGCGCGCAGTTCGACGCCGACATCGGCGCCGACGCGGCGGCGCTCAGCGTGACGACGCTGAGCCGGTTCGCCGGGCAGGGGATCGACATCATCGCCGACATGGTGGCGTCGCCCAGTCTGTCCGACGAGGATTTCGCGCGCGTGCGCCAGCTGCGGCTGCATCGGCTGACGCAGCTGCGCGATCTGCCCGGCGCCGTCGCCGATCGCGCGTTCGTGCGGCTCCTCTACGGCGATCATCCGTACGGGCACACCGCGATGGGCAGCGAACCGTCGCTCGCGGCGATGACGGTCGGCGACGTCCGCGCGTTCCACGCCGGCGCGATCGGTCCGTCGTCCGCCACGCTGATCATTGTCGGCGACGCCGATCACGAGCAGATTCACCGGCTCGCCGCGGACGCGCTCGGCGGCTGGCGCGGCGGCGCGGAGTGGGCGGCGCCGGCCGGCGCCGCGGCGTCGACCGCGGGGCGTCTGCACGTCGTGCCGCGTCCAGGCTCGCCGCAGTCCGAACTGCGCGTCGGCCAGGTGTCGGCGGCGCGCGACACGCCGGACTATCACGCGCTCGTCGCGGCGAACATGGTGCTCGGCGGCCAGTTCGTCAGCCGCATCAACCTGAATCTGCGCGAAGGCAAGGGACTGACGTACGGCGCGCGGACGATGTTCGACTTCCGCCGGATGCCCGGTCCGTTTTCGCTGCAGGTCAGTGTGGCGACCGCGGGCACCGCGCGCGCGATCGCGGAGTCGCTCGACGAGATCGCGGCGATCCGTGGTCCGCGTCCGATTACGACGGACGAACTCGCGCTGGGCGTCGCGGCGCTGACGCGCGGCTACGCGCGCAGCTTCGAGACGCCCGAGCAGATCGCCCGCGCCGCGATGCAGATCGCGCTCTACGATTTGCCGGACGACTACTTCGCGCAGTACGTCCCGCGCGTCGAAGCGGTGACGCCGGGCGAGGCGACTGCCGCCGCCGCGCGCCATCTCGATCCCGCGCGCCTCGTGACGCTGGCGGTCGGCGACCTCGACGCCATCGGCCCCGACCTCGACGCGCTGGGCCTCGGCCAGCCACTGGTCCTCGCGGCCACGACGTTCTGAGCGCCTGTCACTCCCCTTTGGTAGACTGACGCCTTCCGTGAAAGCCGTTCGTTTTCATCAACATGGCGGGCCGGAGGTCCTCCGGTACGAAGACGCGCTCGATCCGGAGCTCGCGCCCGGAGAGGTGCTGGTCCGTGTGCGCGCGTGCGCCCTCAATCACCTGGATCTCTGGGAGCGCCGCGGCCTCGAGCACGTGACGATTCCGATGCCGCACATCTCGGGCTGCGACGTCGCCGGCGAAGTCGCCGCGTCCGCCGCGCCCGAAGCGGCGGCCGGCTTGCGCGTCATGCTGCAGCCCGGCATCAGCTGCGGCCGCTGCATCGCGTGCCTGTCGGGCAAGGACAACGAGTGCCCGCGCTACGAGGTGCTGGGCTACATGAATCACCACGGCGGATACGCGGAGCTCGTCAAAGTACCGGTGCAGAACCTGGTCCCGATCCCTGACGAGATCGACTTCGTGCACGCCGCCGCGTTTCCGCTGACGTTTCTCACGGCGTGGCACATGCTGATCACGCAGGCGAGAGTGACGCGCGGCGAAGACGTGCTGGTGCTCGCCGCCGGCAGCGGCGTCGGCCAGGCGGCGATTCAGATCGCGTTGCTGCACGGAGCCCGGGTGTTCGCGACGGCGGGAACCGAGGCCAAGCTCGAGAGCGCGCGGTCGCTAGGTGCCTTCGAGGTGATCAACCACCATACGCAGGACATCTCGCAGGAGATCAAGCGGCTGACGAACCGCCGGGGGGTCGACGTCGTCATAGAACATGTCGGCGAGGCCACCTGGCCGCAGAGCGTTCGGTCGCTCGCCCGCGGCGGCCGGCTGGTGACGTGCGGCGCGACGACCGGCTACCACGCCGCCCTCGATCTGCGGGCGCTCTTCGCCAGGCAGCTGACGATTCAGGGTTCCTATATGGGCTCGAAAGGTGAGATGCTGCGGGCAGCGCGGTTCTTCTTCGGCGGGCAGCTCAGGCCGGTGATCGATCGGACCTATCCGATCGCCGAAGCGGCCGCGGCGCAGCGCCGGCTCGAGGAGTCGGGGCAGTTCGGGAAGATCGTGCTGCAGGTGTGACGTGAGCATTCAACGCATCAGCGTCAGCGTCTTCAGCTGCGTCGCCCTGCTGAGCATCGTGCTCGCGTCGGCGACGATCTGGCTCTTTCTCACCAATCCGGTGACGGTGGCCAATGCCGTCAACGAAGGCGAAATCTCGCCGCTGCTTCGCGATCTCGGCAGCGTGCTGTTCAACGCCCTTCGCGGGCTTCTCAAGTATTTGTAGGGGCGGAGCTTGCTCCGCCCAACAGCGCGCGCTTCAAAAACCTCGTCAGCAGCCAGCCGTCGAGAAACTTGAACGGCGCCTTGCCGGTTGAATAGTGACCGCACGGCAGCACCGCGACCTCGTGGGGGATGCCCATCTCCGCGAATTCGTTCACGAGGTCTTCCGAGAGGTCGCGCGGGAACGTCAGATCGTACCGCGCGTAGACCAGCAGCGTCTGCCGATCGCGGACGCGCTCCAGATACCACCGCGGGCTGATCGGCTTCCATAGCGAGCGCAGCAGATCCAGTTCGACGTGGCCATCCAGCCCCTGCCGCACGTGCGTCGTCGAGATGCCGCGCCAGACGACGTCGGCGAAGTACGGCGAGATGTGATTCAGCGCCTGCGCCCGGATCAACGGCTCATGCGCCGTCGTCAGCAGCGACAGGCAGGATCCGAGGCTCGTGCCGAGGATTCCGATCCGGTCGTATCCCTGCTTCGAGAGCCACGCGATCGCGCGCCGCGAGTCGAGCACCGCTTGACGGCAGACCTGCACCGTCCGCGCGACGTTCGAGCTGACGATGTAGTCCGCGCGCGTCAGTTCGGGCGGCATGCGCTTGTCGTGATACGGCAGGCTGAGGCGCAGCGCCGTCATGCCGGCCCACGACAACAGCCGGCACAAACCGACGTGGCCTTCCGGATCCGAATTCCATTGCGGCAGGACGAGCACGGCCGCGCGCGGTCCGCGTGTGCGGGCGCTTCGCGCCGCGGGAAAATAGCGGCAACGGACCGTGTTGTTTTCGGGATGCGGCGTCTCGAACGCGCTCGGAAAGGTCAGCTCCTGGCCGCGATCGGGCGATCCCGCGAGCTGGTAGCGATCGGTTGGGGGCGGTGTGAAGAAGGCGTCGGTGTCCGCCATCACGTCCGCGACCCATGCGCCGATCGCGCCAGCCGGGTCATCCGCCGGACGGCCGTTGGCCGGGATCCAGTCGAGCCCCCACTCGAACGGCCTGACGACCCGGTCCTTGCTTATGGAGACGAGGTGGCGTTCCCAAGCGTGAAAAAACGGAGCGAGCACGAGTAATGTTATACTCACCGGCCATGCGATTCATGTCCGGCAAAATGAAATGCCACGGCCGAAAGCGGGCCGGCCGTGCCGGAGGAGTTGCGCTCGAGCGATAGACGACGAATCTAACGAGCCAGTAACGCCCGCCGACACGGTGACAACCGCGTCGGCTTTTTTTTTGGAACGAACGAGCTCATGTCCACGATCCCCGTCGGAATTCTTGGCGCCACCGGCATGGTCGGCCAGCAGTTTGTCGCGCTGCTGGCGCGCCATCCGTGGTTCAAGGTCACCTGGCTCGGCGCCAGCCAGCGCTCTGAAGGCAAGGCGTACCGCGACGCGGCGGCGTGGCGCCTCGCGGCGCCGCTGCCGGACGACGTGGCCGCGCTCGGCGTGGACGCGGCGACGCCGGGCCGCGCGCCGAAGCTGGTGTTCTCGGGGCTCGATTCATCCGTCGCCACCGAAATCGAAGGTGCCTTCGCAGCCGCCGGCCACATCATCGTCACCAACGCACGGAATTACCGGATGAATCCGGAGATCCCGCTGTTGATTCCCGAGGTCAACGCGGATCATCTCGTGCTGCTTGGACGTCAGGGCGCCGACGGCGTCACCGCCGGATGGAAGGGGCGCATCGTCACGAATCCCAACTGCGCGGCCGTGGTGCTCGCGATGGCGCTGGCGCCGCTGCGGCAATTCGGCTTGAAGAGCGCGATCGTGACGACGATGCAGGCGATTTCCGGCGCGGGGTATCCGGGCGTGGCGTCGTGGGACATCCTCGGCAACGTCATTCCGTTCATCGGCGGCGGCGAGGAAGAGAAGATCGAGACGGAGACGAAGAAGATCCTCGGCTGCCTGAAGGACGGAGCGGTGGAGTTCCACCCCGTGACGATCAGCGCGAGTACGACGCGCGTCGGCGTGCAGAACGGCCACACGGTGTCGGCGTCGGTCGGCTTCGAGCATCCGCCCTCGGCGGAGGGGATCATCGAGGCGTGGCGGTCGTTCACGGGGCGCCCGCAGGAGCTCGGCCTGCCGTCGGCGCCGGCGCGGCCGATCGTGTACCGCGACGAGCCGAATCGTCCGCAGCCGTCGCTCGACGTGGATCGCGACGGCGGGATGACGGTCAGCGTCGGACGCCTGCGGACGTGCCCCGTGCTCGATTTCAAGTTCATGGCGCTCGGCCACAACACGATCCGCGGCGCGGCGGGCGCGGCGATTCTGAACGCCGAGCTGATGCACCGCGAGGGGCTGCTGTGAGCGTCGTCATGAAGTTCGGCGGGACGTCGGTTGGCGACGCCGGCGCGATCGACGGCGTCGCGGCGATCGTGCGCGGCCGGCTGAGCGCGTCGGGAGCGCCGCCGGTCGTCGTCATCTCGGCGCTCGGCGGCGTGACGGATCGGCTGATCGCCGCCACACGGCTCGCCGAAGAAGGCGAGGCCGATCGCGCGGCGGCCAGCCTCGAGGATCTCCTCGCCCGGCACGTGACGGTCGCGTCGTCGCTGACCACGGGAACACGGCGGGATCAGCTTCTGGCGGCCGTGCGCGAAGAGTTCGCCGCGGTCACCGGCCTGGTGCACGCGCTCGCCGTGCTGCGCGAGATCTCCCCGCGCTCGCTCGACGCGGTCGTCGCCGCCGGCGAGTTGTCGAGCAGCCGCATCGTCGCGGCGGCGCTCGAGGAGCGCGGCGTGCCGGCGCAGTGGGTGGACTCGCGGACGATTATCACGACCGACGCCGAGCACACCGGCGCGGCGCCGGACATGATCGAGACGTGCGCGAAGGCGAACGCGGTGCTCCGGCCAATCGCCGCCGCCGGGCGCGTCGCCGTGATGGGCGGCTTCATCGGCGCAACGGCGCAGGGCGTCACGACGACGCTCGGGCGCGGCGGGTCGGATTATTCGGCGGCGATCGTCGGCTCGTGCCTCGGCGTGGACGAGATTCAGATCTGGACCGACGTGGACGGCATGCTGACCGCGGACCCGCGGATCATCGCCGAGCCGCAGCTCGTGCGTCAGCTGTCGTTCGCGGAGGCGTCGGAGCTCGCGTACTTCGGCGCCAAGGTCCTGCACCCGAGCACGATTCTCCCGGCGGTCGCCCGGAACATTCCCGTCAGGATTCTGAACTCGCGGCGGCCGGAGGTGACCGGAACGCTCATTACGGCGGAGGCGCGGCCGGCGGACGGCCGGCTGAGCGCGATCGCGTGCAAGCGCGGCATCACGGTCGTCGACATCACGTCCACGCGGATGCTGATGGCGCACGGTTTCCTGCGGCGGCTGTTCGAAGTCTTCGAGCGCTTCAAGACGGCGGTCGACGTCGTCACGACGTCCGAAGTCAGCGTGTCGGTCACGGTGGACGACACGCGGCGGCTCGACGCGATCGTCGAGAACCTGCAGAAGTTCGCCGACGTGGCGTGCGAGCCGGACATGGCGATCGTCTGCGCGGTCGGCGAGAACCTGCGCGCCGATCAGACGCTGTTTTCGCGCGCGGTGACGTCGCTCAATCGGGTGCCGCTGCGCCTCGTGTCGCAGGCGGCGTCGCGCCGCAACATCACGTTCGTGCTGAAGGACGCCGACGTCACGCAGGCGATGACGCTCCTGCACGAAGAGTTTTTTCGCCCCGTGACCGCCTGATGCGGATACTGCTCGTCGGCCACGGGAAGATGGGCAAGCTCGTGGAGAGCCTGGCGGCGGGGTACGGCTGCGAGGTGGTGGGCATCGTGGACAGCCAGTCGGTGGCGCCGATCGGCGCCGACGTCTCGCGCGCGCCGCAGGCGGACGTCGCGATCGATTTCTCGACGCCGGCGGCGGTGGCCGTGAATGCGCCGGCGCTGGCGCGGCGCGGCATGAACCTGGTGATCGGGACGACCGGGTGGCAGAAGGACGAAGCGGCGATCCGCGCGGCGGTCGAGCAGTTCGGTGCCGGCGTTGTCGCCGCGCCGAATTTTTCGACCGGCGTCGTGATCTTCGATGCGGTCGTCGCGCACGCGGCGAAATTGTTCGCCGCGCAGGCCGAATTCGGCGCGTTCGTGCACGAGGCGCATCACGCGACAAAGAAGGACGCGCCGTCAGGTACCGCGCTCTCGCTGAAACGTTCGATGGAAGCCGGCGGGTTCACGAGGCCGATCGATGTCGCGTCGACGCGCGCGGGCCATATTCCAGGGACGCACACGGTCGGCTTCGACGGTCCGGCCGAGTCGATCACGCTGACGCACACCGCGCGCGACCGCACCGCATTCGCGCGAGGCGCGCTCGTCGCCGCGCAGTGGATCGCAGGCAAGCAAGGCTGGTACACGATGCGGGACGTGCTGGGGATCTAGGCGGGACGGGCAGGACAGGCAGGACAGGCGGGAGCGCCTGCGGCCATGCCAGCGGCCGCGAGCGCGAAGCGCGACGCGGACGCGATGGCATCAGCGAGTGGGGGTGGGGCCCCACGAGAAAGTAAGGAAAGATGATGGCTACGCCAACTCGCACACCATGGACCGGAGTCGGCACGGCGATGGTGACGCCGTTCACCAAGAGCGGCGATCTCGACGAAGCCGCGGTGCGGCGCCTGGGCCGCCGGCAGATCGACGGCGGCGTCCACTTCCTCGTCCCGTGCGGCACGACGGGCGAGAATCCGACGCTCACGCCGCGCGAGCGCGTCCGCATCGTCGAAATCCTGGCCGACGAGGCAAAGGGGCAGGTGCCGATCCTCGCCGGCGCGGGCGGCTACGACACGAAGGAAGTGATCCAGCTCGCCGGCGAGATGCAGAAGGCCGGCGCGTCGGGCCTGCTCTCCGTGACGCCGTACTACAACAAGCCGACGCCGGAAGGGCTCTTCCAGCACTATCGCGCGATCGCCGAGAGCACGCCGCTGCCGATCGTCCTCTACAACGTGCCCGGCCGCACCGGCGTCAACATCGATCCGAAGACGCTCGTGCGCCTCGCATCGATTCCGAACATCGTCGGCGTGAAGGAAGCCTCCGGCAACATGACGCAGATGTGCGAGATCTGCGGCGCCGTGCCTCCCGACTTCATCGTGCTCTCCGGCGACGACGCGCTGACGCTGCCGCTGATGGCGGTGGGCGGACGCGGGATCGTGTCGGTGTCGTCGAACGAGATCCCACGTGAGATGTCGCAGATGGTGGAAGCGGCCGAGCGCAACGACTTCGCCGCCGCGCGCGCGATCCATGCGCGCATCCTGCCGCTGCTGCTGATCAACTTCATCGAAGCGAACCCCGTGCCGGTGAAGGCGGCGATGGCCGCGATGGGCCTGCTCGAGAACGTGTACCGGCTGCCGATGACGCCGCCGACGCCGGCGTCGATGGAGAAGATCACGAAGGTGCTGAAGGACCTGGGCCTGGTCGAGAAGCCGGTGCATGCCTGATCTGCAGCAGACGATCCAGGACCTCGTCGCGGCCGGCGCGTCGGCCGATCGCGATGCCGCGCGCGCGGCGTTCGCGCAGCTGCGCGAGGCGCTGTCGTCCGGCCGCGTGCGAGCCGCCGAGCCTGATGCGTCCACCCCGCTTGGCTGGCGTGTGAACACGTGGGTGAAGCAGGGCATCCTGCTTGGCTTCAAGTTCGGCGACACGGTCGACGCGTCCATGGATCACGGACGCTGGCCCTTCTACGACAAGGACACGCTGCCGATGCGGAAGTTCACCGACGGCACGCGCGCCGGCGTGCGCATCGTGCCGGGCGGATCCTCGGTCCGCGACGGCGCCTATATCGCCGCCGGCGTCATCTGCATGCCGCCGATGTTCGTGAACATCGGCGCCTGGATCGGCGAACAGTCGCTCATCGACTCGCACGCGCTCGTCGGTTCGTGCGCGCAGATTGGCGCGCGCTGCCACATCAGCGCCGGCGCGCAGATCGGCGGCGTGATCGAGCCGATCGGCGCTCTCCCCGTCATCGTCGAGGACGATGCGCTGGTGGGCGGGAACACGGGGATCTACGAAGGCGCGATCGTGAAGGCGCGCGCCGTCATTGCCGCCGGCACGGTGCTCACGGGATCCACGCCGGTGTACGACCTCGTGAACGGCCGGATCATCGCGCCCGCCGCGGATCGGCCGCTCGTCATCCCCGAAGGCGCCGTCGTCGTGCCGGGCGCGCGCGCGGTCACCGGCGGCAAGGGTCCGGCGTGGGGCCTCTCGCTCGCGACGCCGGTGATCGTGAAGTACCGCGATTCGCGCACCGACACGCGCACGGAGCTCGAGGCGTGGATCCGGTAGCGCTCGCGGCGCCGCTCATCGACATCGACTCGACGACCGGGCGCGAAGGCGAGGCGGGCGCCTGGCTCGCGTCGCACCTGCAGGAGCACGGATTCACCGTCACGAAACAGCCGGTCGACGCGTCGCGCTTCAACGTGCTGGCGACGCTCGGCACGCCGCCCGCCGTCGTCCTGTCGACGCATTTCGATTGCGTCCCGCCGTTCTTCCCGAGCCGCGTCGACGGCGATCGCCTCTACGGCCGCGGATCGTGCGACGCGAAGGGGATTCTCGCTGCGCAGGTCGCCGCGGTCGATGCGCTTCGCCGCCTCGGCGAAACGCGCGTTGGCCTCCTGTTCGTGGTCGGCGAGGAGCGGGGGAGCGACGGCGCGAAAATCGCGAACACGACGAACGCCGGCAGGGCGTGCCGCTTTCTGATCAACGGCGAGCCGACCGACAATCGTCTCGGCGCGGCGACGCGCGGAATCCTGAGGCTGAAGCTGCGCGCGTCCGGCCGCGCGGCGCACTCGTCATTTCCCGAACGTGGCGAGTCGGCGATCGACACGCTGCTCGACACGCTCGTCGCGCTCCGGAAGATCCCGCTGCCAGTGGATCCAATCCTCGGCCAGACGCATTACTCGATCGGACTGATCGCCGGAGGCGTGGCGCCGAACGTCATCTCGCCGTCGGCCGAGGCGGAAGTGATGTTCCGCACGGTGGGGGATGCGGGCGCCGTCCGGCGCGCCGTGCAGCCGCTCGAACGGACCGTCGCGATCGAACACGTGCTCGACGTGCCGCCCGTGCGTCTGACGACGGTACCCGGGTTCGAGACAGCGATCTTTCCGTACACCACGGACATCCCGTTCCTCACCGCGTGGGGTCGGCCGCTGCTGTTTGGCCCCGGCTCGATTCACGCCGCGCACACAGCCGACGAGTCGGTGTCGGTCGCCGAACTGAGGGCGGCGGCCGGCCACTATTCGACGCTGGCGCAAGCGCTCCTGCGGGAGCCGTGACCGAGCCCCGAGCCGAATACGAACGCCGTCTTGGCGCGAGGCGCGAACGGATTGCCGCGCTCGATCGCGTCAACTTCTTACTTTCCGGGTTCCGCCTGGCGATCGCATCAGCTGGCGCCGTCCTGCTCTGGATGGCCTTCGTGCGCGCGGCCATATCGGTGATGTGGCCGCTGGCGGCCTGGTTCTCGTTCGCCGTCGTCGCCGTGGTGCACGCGCGCCGGCTGGAGCGCTTCGAGCGCGCGAAAGCCGCCGAGCGCGTGTACGCGCGCGGGCTGGATCGCCTCGATGGTCGCTGGCAGGGGCGTGGCCGGGACGGAGGCGTGTTTCTCGACGGACACCCGTACGCGCGCGATCTCAATCTCTTCGGTGCCGCATCCCTTTTCGAGCTCCTGAACACGACCCGCACCGAAATAGGAGAGACGACG
>Ga0193726_1001069_pt1 | contig 23400 bp, 18 predicted proteins | sample H2c1metaG_FD_144928 | JGI IMG/M metagenome (GOLD analysis project Ga0193726, IMG submission 144928) | Soil microbial communities from a riparian zone of the East river system, Colorado, United States - H2c1 | ecosystem: Environmental > Terrestrial > Soil > Riparian zone | place: USA: East River...
TGCTGCGCTTCAAGCCGGGTAGCTGCCGCCGGCTTTTCTACAACCACGTGCTTGCCGTGCTCGAGGGCCATTCGTGCCAGCGCGGAGTGGCTTTCCGGAGGAGTAATGATGAGCACGACATCCACATCCGGCCGCATCACGGCGCCTGGGTCCGCGACCAGTTCGACTTCCGGACGGCGAGATTGAATGAGTTGCCAATTTTCCCGGCGGCGGGCGCACACCGGCCCCAGCCGCGCCCGGCCGCGGGGCAGCAAGCGATCGAGAACCTGAAAGTAGGCCCAGAGCACATTCCCGGCCCCGATGATTCCGACCGTCACTGGCCGCAAGGGATCTGCTCCTCTCGCGATGCGGGCAAGACGGCAGGCTCGTAGGAAAGCATCGCGCCTCCCGCCACCGCGAGCCCGATCCCCAGCCATTGCAGCGACGTCGGCCGTTCCTTCAGGAATGCGGTGGCCAGGATGACGGTGAACAGGGGATACAGGGCGGTCAGCGGAATTGCCACACTAGCCTTGGCGCCTCTTTCAAGAGATGCAAACACCGCCCAGTTTCCCAACCCGTTCACCAGGCCGCCCAACATTCCGACCGTGATCACCATCGCACTCAAACCGGACAGCGAAGTGAAGCTCCACACGAAGGGAAGCAAAACCAGAAAACCGGCGGTTACCCAAATGACCATGGATCGAGCCGAAACGCAGTTGGTCCCCAGTTTCATGGTCAAGCCGCAGACTCCCCACAACACAATAGCGAAGCTCGCGTACGCCATCCAGTGGATCATCGCATCCTCGAAATCATCAGGTTCCTCAGGATCATGGCCTTCAAATCGAAAGAACCACGATGGACGCCAGTGCCAAAACCATGCCGCCCAGCTGCACCTTGTTCAACCGTTCCCGCAACACGACAAATGCCAGCACAATCGTGAGCAGGGGAAACAACCCGGTAAGCGGCGTCACCACGGAGGCGTTTTGTTCACGCAGAGCAGCGTAGTATCCGAGGGTGCCAAGGCCAGTGGCAACGCCGCTCAGCATGCCATAAGTTGCGCCGCCGACATGGCGATCCAGCCTCCACCGCATCTGCAACAGCATGCCAAACGCGACCGGCAGCATGCCCAAGGTGAACAATACTTGCAGTTGTAAGGGATTCGCCGACGCCGATCCTACTTTGGACAAAAAGCCCCACAAGCCCCACCAGAAAATGCACAGAATCGCATACCAAAGCCAGGCGGGAAAATGCCAGCGTTCAGTCTGCATTCTGCGGCACCTCGGCTTTCTTCCGCAGGCCGTGCTCGTCTTCGACGATGTAGGAGCAGACCCGGAAGGAGTCGCAGTCCACTCCAGCCAGCCGGGACAGCCGTTCTGCGGCTAGCTGGATAGGAAGAACGTCAATCACAAACTGCCAATGCGCCGGCGAAGTTGGGAGCTGGCACACCAAATCGGCCGCATCCGGCGGAAGGTTCTCGCCGATGAGCATCACCGACGCGCCCAATCCCTTCAGGTCACGCGCCACCGACAAATCCTGATCGCGCATCTCGGACTGATCAATCCACACGCAAAACCGCATTCCCTGCCGGACAATCTCCTGCGGTCCGTGGCGAAAATTGCTCGTGCTCATCGCGGTGGCGGGCATTTTCACCCCTTCCTCGCACAGCAGTCGCGCTTCATGGCAGGTTCCCAAACTGCCCCCGCGGGCCAAAAAATAATATGGCGCGCCATCCACAGGCCAGCTGGATTCCTGCAACTGGGTTTGCCAGGAACCAAGGTACTGCCCGGCCTGGTGTACCGCGTAAAGCAGGGAGGACGCAAGGCTTGAGAAATCCGCAGTGGCCGAACTGGCCAGCGCACTGGCGGCAATCACCAGCGTGGAGTAAGCATTGACTGAAATGGCGTAGTCGAGCTTGGCCGGGATCGCGATGGCGACTGCCGATCCTAGGGCGAGTGGGCTGTCCGCAGAATTTGTGATGCCGATGACCGTCGCACCGCTGGCTTCCGCCTTGGCGATCAACTGCACGATTTCAATGCTGCGACCGGTGCGGGAAATGGCGATGATGACGGAACTGCGCGGAACCGTTGTGAAGTGCAGCAACTCGGCGGCTTCCTGGACCTGCACCGGAAGTCCCGCCAGGTGAAATAGGGAACCCGCGGCCATGGCGGCATTCCAGCTGGCCCCGATGCCGGTAAGGAAAACGTGACCCGCGGACCGAATCAGGGAACTGGATTGCTGCAGGGCCTTCTGCCCCGGCCCCATCAGATAGTCGATGGTTCGTGACATTTCGGCCGGTTGCCGGAGTATGTCTTGCAGGAAATGAGTGGGTGCGGTCACGCCAACTTTTCCTCCGGCGGAGCGCCTCGAGACGGTCTCTCGGTTACTGGCGGCGGGAAAAGATTGCTGCGGCGGGTAGGGAGGGGCAACAAACGAGTCACAGGAGTCGCCAGGCGTTTATATGTAACCGGTTCCAGAAATCGGACCTTACATTATCCGACCGGTCCCCACTTGTCAAGCCGCGTGGCGCGTGGCACTTACCACCCACTCATGATAGGTTCACAAAGCCGAGTGTCCAGGCAGCCGCTCGCGAGAGTGTTCTTGATGGCAACCTGATTCGGAGGTCGGCAGGCAATATGGCCCACACGATGCGTGAAGTCGCCAGACGAGCCGGAGTGTCCGTGGCCACGGTTTCACGCGTGCTCAACAATACCCAGTATATTTCTGAAGACACCCGGCGGCGGGTGCTCGAAGTGGTTCACGAGTTCAAGTACTTCAAGAACGTGCACGCCAGACGTCTGGCAACCGGCCGCAGCGACCTTTTCGGACTGGTCATATCCGAGATCGCCAATCCGTTCTTCCCCGAGATCATTCGCGGGTTCCAGGCCATGGCGTGGAACCGCGGGTTTGACGTACTGCTTTGCAATACGGAGTACGATCGCGATCGCACCAAGGCGGTCCTCCGGAAGCTGCGGGAAAGCGACGTTCGCGGTGTCGCGATCGTTACTTCGTCGGTCGAGAGAAGCATGACTTCAGAGCTGACCGCTGCGGGGATACCGTTGGTATTTTTTAACTCCGATCCGGCAAGCATGCTGGTGGGCAACATCTGCATTGAATATGAACGGGGCGTCAACAAGGCAATTCAGCACGTGGTAGAACTGGGCCACCGCCGCTCCGCGGTCATTGCGGGTCCGGCCGACAACCCGACCGCCGTCCTGATCAAGAATGCGCTGGTCTCCGGGCTCACCGCCCGCGGGTTAGAACCGGTTTGCGTTCTGGAAAGCAACTATCGGGTTGACGCCGGCGCTTCGGCGGTTCGAGAGGTCTTGTCCCGAACCGAAATACCGACCGTGATGTTCTGTGGAAACGATTTGATTGCGATGGGTGCGATGAGCGCCTTGGAAGAAGCCGGAGTAAAGGTGCCAGAAGACGTCTCCGTCATCGGGATTGACGATATCTTCTTTGCTTTTCTGGCGCGTCCTCCACTTACCACCATCAGTGTTCCGCGCGAACAGCTGGGGGTGCAGGCGTTTGAAGCTCTGGACAGGATTCTGAAGCTCAAGCGCCGCAAAGGTTCGAACTACACGCTCGAAACAGATCTGGTCGTGCGTAAGTCGACCGCTCCGGCGCGCCGGCACACTCTGAAAGTCAGCTCCTGACGGTTGGCCAAACACTCGAATCCTGATTTCGCTTGACACTGCGGAACACGAAAATAGAGACTTTCGGAAAGATGGGATTGACTTCCCCGAGACTTTCCACTCAGCCTAATGTTTGCTCGTCGCATCGGTCCCGGTAAACTTCCTTACAGCGCGGGTCCTCCCGTGGTTCTGGCGCTCCTGATGGCGCAGAGTCTCGTGGCACAGGATCTGAGTCAGGCGCAGAATCACTCCCATCTCGGGCTCCAGCTGGCGAGAGAGAATAGGTTGCCCGAGGCCGAGCAAGAGTTGCGGAAAGCCGTGCAGGCAGCCCCGGCAGTTGCCTTACCCCGCGCCCAGCTAGAATCGATCCTGGGACTGCATCGAGCTACCTGTCTTCACACGACAAGCGCGCTGTTTTCGGATTGGGCAGCTTGCCCTCGAACCATACAGTGGACGTCGAGATTCGATGGCCGAATGGCTCACTGCAGACCGTACGTGCGCTGAAGATTAACCGATATCATGAAGTCGTTGAACTTTGACAAACCGTTGAACATTGACGACGCCGGAGTCATTCCGACAAAGGCTCGAGCGATACTTCCTGGAAGTAAACCTCGGATCCAGGATGGTTTTGCAGCCCGATATAGCCGGAGTCCTGCCGCGGTCCCCGGTCAGGGTCGTGAGAGCCCGGAGACTTTGGTGGCACCGGCTGACCCTCCCGAAAGTCTGTGACCTTCACCGCATTGAGATAAACGACGGTGTGCGGCCCGTCAATGGTGATTTCCAGCCGATTCCATTCGCCGGTCGGTTTCAGGGATCGCGCCAACGCTTTGGTAAACGTGTAGAGCACACCGGTACACGAATAGTTGTCGGGCCAGTCGCCAATTTCAACTTCGTAGCCTCGATTGATCGCCATCCAGGGTTCGGTCGGCCTCTCCGGGATGCGGATGAAGACTCCAGAATCGGCTTCTTTTCCGGTGAGCTTGAAAACAACGCGGACCTTGGCATGTGCAATCTTTTCTCGCGTGTACCAAAGCATGCCCATTCCGCCCTCGGTCTTCATCATGCCGTCCTTCACCACGAAGGAGCCGGGGCCCACCTGCTGCCAGCCGTCTAGGTTTCTTCCGTTGAACAGGGCACGTCTCGACTCTTGGGCAGGCCGCTGGACAGGCAGCTGGGCAGGCAGCGAACTGGCGATCGCGACGAGGGACAGCCAGGCGGCGAGACGATGGACTCTAAAGGAATTGGGTGGTTGCAGATGCATGCAATTTTTCGGAAACCTCAGCCATGAAACCGGTTCCTTACACCAGTATCATGGGCCACGCGGAAGGTCAATCTTGCGGGCAGCCTGGCACATTAGTCTTGACACTTGATTCGCAGCGGTGCTATATGAAATCGCTATCAGAAAACGGTTTCATGGAGCCATTATGGGCGGGCAGGGGGTAGAACGCAGGGAAATTCTCCGTTTTATTGGCATCGCGTCTGTGGCGAGTACCTTCCCCGGCTTCAGTCAATGGGCCTTCGCCTGTGCCGGGGAGCACGCCTCATCTCCGGATCCGCAACCGGCTTCACATCCCTATCAGCCCCTGTTTTTCTCGCCGCCGCATTACCGGATGGTCGAGCACCTGGCCGAAATGATCATTCCGGAAGACGACACTCCGGGGGCCAGGCGCGCCGGAGTCGCTGAGTTCATCGACTTCATGGTGGCAAATAGAGTCCCGGTGAGTGCATCCCGCGATGTTCGCTCCACCCAAGAAGCAATTGAAATGGGGAACGAAGCGCAGAACCGGTTCCTTTCAGGTCTGGATTGGATGAACGCTCGGAGCCACTCGGAGTTCGGGCACGAGTTCATGGACTGCACTCCGGAACAGCAGAACAGCCTGCTCGAGGAACTTGCCTACAAAGCGAAATTCAAACCCACCACCGAGGGCGGACGGGCATTTTTCCAGTTCATGAGGGATTACACCGTGGTCGGCTATTACACGACCAAAATCGGTTTGGAGAGCATCGGCTATCCCGGACTGCGGACGGTGTGGCCGAATATGCCCGGCTGCACCCATCCTGACGACCCGGAGCATGCACATCTTCCTGAACCGGCCGGTGCGGGTATCCCGGTTCAGTCCAGCGGGAAATAAGGGAGGATTGGTCCTTTGGCAACAACACTCTACGACGCGATTGTGGTGGGAACGGGCGCCGGCGGCGGCACGGCGATGAAGATACTGTGCGAGGCCGGCCTCAAAGTCTGCGCCGTCAACTCAGGCCCGCGAACCGATCCGGCGAAAGATTATCGCGCTCACCGCCAGGTCTACGACCTGAAGTATCGCGGCTACGGCGATCCCTTGCGACTGAAAGGCAAGGCCCACCAGGAGCCTTATTCCGTTGAAGAGTCGGAATACAGCGAAGGAAGGGATCTGTTTGAGCACGATGTTGCCTATTCCAATGCCCCGGGGACCGATTGGTACTGGAAGCGCTGCAAAGGAACCGGCGGCAAGGCGAATTTTTGGGGGCGCTCGTCGGCACGCTTCGGCGACATCGATTTCAAGGCCGCGGATCTTGACGGGGTCGGCGAAAACTGGCCGGTGGACTACGCGGAGATTTCGCCCTGGTTTTCAAAGGCGGAGCGGTACATGGGAGTCGCCAGCACCATTCAGAACCGCCCGAGCAATCCCGACGGCGAGTACTTGCCGCCAATGCCCTGGCGCTGCATCGACCACATCATCCAGAAGGGGGGCGAAAAAATCGGCGTACCGTACCTGCCTGACCGCTGCGCCCAGCTGACGGTTCAACACCACGGACATCCGCCCTGCCACTACTGCGGGAACTGCAGCCGCGGTTGCGATGTCGGGTCCTTTTTCTCGCCCACCTGGTTCACCATCCCGGACGCCATCGCCACCAATAACCTCACGCTGCTCACCAACGCCCTGGTGCGCGGGGTCATTGCCGACGAAAATGGCATGGCGAAGGGCGTGGCATACATCGACCGGGCCACCCGCGAAGAAGTGGAAGTTTATGCCAGGGTGGTTGTGCTCGCGGCGTCCTGCGTCGAAACGGCGCACATCATGTTGAATTCGAAGTCGCGCCACTGGCCCACCGGCATTGCAAATTCTAGCGGACAACTCGGCCGCAACCTGTGTGAACACCTGTATGGCAATCCGGGTTATGGATACCTGCCGCAGCTTCTGGGCCATCCTGCGACTCCCGACAACATTGCCGATTCCACGGTTGCCTGGTCGCCGCGCTGGCAGAATTTAAAAAATCCGCACGAAGAAAAATTCATCCGCGGCTACTCCCTGTACATCGGGGGCGGTTGCGGAGAGTTCCCCGGACACTACGGCCAGATCGAGGGCTTCGGTTCGGCATATAAGCGCGAGATCAAGCGCTACTATCCGACTCCGATTGGCGCCCTCATCCAGGCGCCCACTCTTCCCAGTCCCACCAACTACGTCGACATTGACCCTGAACAGAAAGACATATTCGGAATCCCTCAGCTGCGATTTCACTTCCAGTGGGGGCAGAACGAACTGTTGATGTGGGAACACTCAAAGCAGGTGATGGTGGATCTCTTCAAAGCCATGGGCGGAGAGATGTGGGGGGCCGGCGACGAACCCGACCGTCCCGGAACCAGTTTGCACGAAACCGGGGTCTGCAGGTTTGGGAGTGATCCCAAGACTTCGGTCACCAACAAGTGGGCGCAAACTCACGACGTTCCCAATCTCTACATCTGCGACTCCAGCATTTTTCCGAGTTGCACCGATAAGACGACGACCATGCCGATCGTCGCCTTTGCCATGCGGACCTGTGATCACATGCTGACCAATTTCAGAAACGGCATTCACAAGCGTGCATGAAAGATAGAAGACTTTTGACAATGGGACGCCAAGGAAACGAAGCGCAGCCAGTCCACGCAAATCTGAAGTGATCTGGAGTCGGCCATGCTGGGAATCGCGCGACAATTTGCAATTTGCGTTCTGGCGATCTCGACCTTGAGCATTGCCCCGTATGTTGTTTCGCAAAGCAATAACGCCTCCATCGACGGAGAAATCACCGACCCGAGCGGAGGCGTGGTTCCTGGCGCGGACGTAGTACTCGAGTCCAAGGACACACATGCCTCGTCGGCTTTCGTTTCCGATGCCAACGGGCTCTACACTTTTCGAAACGTCGTGCCCGGCACTTACCAATTGAAAGTCTCGGCGAAGGGTTTCGGCGAATACGTTCAGGACGGAATTGAAGTTCGCGTCGGCTATCCGATTCGACAGAACGTCGGGTTGAAACTGGAGGCCACCACCCAACACGTGGAAGTCAGTGCCAATGCCTCCGCTCTGAACTTTGAAAATGCCGAACTCCGCGGCAGCATCGACCCGCAGGTGATCCAACAGGTTCCTCTGCTCGTATCGGGATCTATTCGCTCGGCGGCAAACTTTGCTTCTCTATTGCCTGGAGTCGTTCGGGGGTCCGGTGACGTTACCGGAGCGCATGTGAACGGCGGGCAGTCGCAAACCGGCGTGGTGGTTCTTGACGGCCTCAGTTTGTACAACTCCTCCGGCATTCAGGGCCTGACGGGCGCGGCTCTTGATTTCCCGCAATCCCCGGACCTCATCAGCGAATTTCAGGTGCTCACGTCAAACTATGACGTCCAGTACGGAAGCGCGGCCGGCGTCACCATCGAAAACGTAAGGTCGGGTACGAATACTGTTCACGGGACCGCCTACGAATTCAATCGGAACTCATCCTTGAATGCCACGCAATGGGGCTCCACCGACGGTAAAGCCCAAGACATTGAAAAGGATTTCGGGGCCAATTTCGGTGGGCCGCTTAAGCTACCGATTTGGAAACACAGAGATCATCGCACTTTCTTTTTCGTCAACTTTGAAGCTTTTAAGATCCGGGGTGGCGTGAACCGGCCGACTCTTTCGTTGCCCTCCGCTGCGGAACAGCAAGGGGACTTTCGCGACTGGCCTCTTCCGATCTACGATCCCGCGACCACCCGGCCCAATCCGGCCTTCGACTCGAGCCTGCCCATCCGCCCAGACAATCTCCCGTTCTTACGCGACCAGTTCATGGGATGCGATGGAACCACTCCGAACGTAATCTGCGCCACCGATCCCCGGTTGCAGAATTCCTTGGCCAAGCAATGGTTCCAATATCTCCCGGCTTTGACTTCCGCCGGTCCGCTGAGTAACTACCTGGCCCCGGCAACGCCGGACTTTTTGGGAACGGACGCTTATACGATCGCCAGAGAAGGTCGACGAGTACATTGGATCGAAGGACCACATCTCGGAGATGTTTTATTACAAGTACTTGCCGGAAACTAGTTTCTCGACGCTTCCGGTCACCATCAGCAATAGCGGTACGTCGTTCAAACGCACTTCCGTGTTGCGATTGAACTGGGACCATGCCTTCAATTCCACGTTGCTGAACCACCTTGCATTCGGCTATCAGAATGACATCTTCTACGGCGGCGGCATTGACGGCGATTCGGCCGACAAATTGCCCCAGATCCCGGGCGTGGCGAGCCATCAATATCCGCCGCAGATTATTTTCGCTGACCAGGGCTTTGCAACCTTCGGAACGGGAGCTGGTGATCCGAAAATTCAACCTTGGCTGGCGCCTGCGTGCATCATCAATGACACCGTTTCCCTGACCAGGGGAAAGCACACAATCACCTTCGGCGGCGACATGCGCTTTGCCCAGAACTCTCCGACTTTCCTCACCAACCAGTCCGGGCAATTCACTTTCGCGTCGACGGAAACCGGTTTGGAAGGTTTGGACAGCGGCAGCCCGATCGCCAGTTTCCTGCTGGAACAAGTGGATTCATCGGCTACAACCTTCTACACCTCTACAAAGATCGACGCCCGCACCAAGAGCTACAGTCTGTTCGTAGGGGATACGTGGCGCATCACACCCAAACTTACGATTACCCCTGGCCTCCGCTGGGAAGTGGATCCGCCGACACTCGACGCCAGGGACCGCTTTTCATATTTTGATCCAACTCTTCCCAATCCTGGAGCCGACGGCCTGCCCGGCGCCATTGCCTTTGCCGGAGTGCAACGCTCCGGAAAGAGATTTCCGGAAGATATCTGGTACGGTGGTCTCGCGCCCCGCTTCGGTTTGGCCTACGCGCTCAGTCCGACCACAGTTATCCGTTCCGGATATGGATTGTTCTATGACAACGCTTCCATGCCCGGCTATGACGGCGGAATTTCCCAGGACGGCTACAATTCCTATGCACAATTCAGCAGCACTCAGGCCGGCATGCAGCCTGCCTTCATACTGGCCGACGGACTGCCGCAAAACTTTCCCCTCCCACCGAATCTAGTCTCGACATTCGACAACGGGACGTCCACGCCCATTTACCGTCCACGCAACGCTAATCGTCTTCCTTATGCGCAACAGTGGAATCTGACGGTTGAACATGAGTTCACGCCAAACAACTATGTGGCGGCGTCTTATGTCGGAACAAAGGGTACGCGTCTTTTATCGCAAATTGATCCAATCAATGCGATCAGCCCGAGTTACCTCTCACTACGCGATCACTTGCTGGATACCTTTGCCCCAGGACAGACCGAACTGGATGGCGTACCGGTGCCATTTGCGGATTTCGCAACCGTGATGACGGGTTGTGGCGCAACCGTGGCACAGGCGCTGCTCCCCTTCCCGCAGTATTGCAATTCTATTCGGGGACGAAACGAAAATGAGGGTAGCTCGACTTATCACTCGTTTCAGTTGAAAGCAGAGCACCGTTTTTCTAAGGGCTTGTGGGCCCTCCTGTCGTACACCAATTCGAAATTGATTACCAACTCTGACGCTGCGGAAAATATCTACGGGTCCACGGTTTATTCGCCTTTTGAGAGATCCCGAAACCGATCGCTCGCCATCGAAGACGTTCCACAGGCGCTCAATATCGCGTTCAACACCGAACTCCCATTTGGAACCGGCAAACGATGGCTGAACGGGGGTGGTCCAGTAAATGCCGTGTTCGGCGGCTGGACTTTTAACGGAGTGTATCGAGTGCAATCCGGGATTCCCTTCCAGATTACTAATTCTAATTGCAATGTGCCGGCCCAGTTCAGCACCACCTGTGTGCCTGCATTGCTGCCCGGGGCGAATCCATTCCTGCAATCGCTGGACAATATTGATGTGAACCAGAAGCTCCTCGACCCCCACTCGTTTGAAGATGTCGCCAGCTTCAACTACTACGCCGGAAGCGGACCGCGCGTTCAGGGGTTCCGCCAGCCGGGCTACAGCGACTTTGACATCGGGCTGCAAAAGCTGATTCACATCACCGAGCGGGTCACCTTCCAACTCCGTGGCGATGCGTTCAACGTTCTCAACGCACACCACTTCAATACGGTTGGAATCAACCTCCAGGGAGGAGGCGTCGGAGGAAGCGCCTTTAATACCGATATCGCAAGCGGAGGCTTTGGAGATTGGAATAGAGCCGTGACCTCGCCCAGAAACATTCAGGTGTCAGGCCGGATTTCGTTCTAGCGGAAATGGGGCATTTGCAGGATCGCACCGTCGCGCCATATCATCGCTACGACGGCGCATGGGTTTATGAAAGGTCTTAGACTCTTTTCGATCACAGCTGCTCTACTCTTCCCGATTGTTCTTCAGGCTAGTGATACCGACTACTACCGTCACATCATTTTCGACAACAGCCTGACCTCGGACAATTACTTCTACAGTTACGGGCAGGCTTCGGCGCCCAGTTCGATCGAACAGCAGAAGGATGGTAGGCTTCCGGTCGAGACCAAAACGTTTCTCACTCCTCCGAATGCCTTGCGCCTGGCCTGGCAATCGCAGGCGTCGGGAGGCTGGGAAGCGGAAGTCCGGCTGGTGAACTTTCGATACCGTTTCCCTCAGCTTGATGGACGCAATCTCTATTTCTGGTGCTTCACCCCACAAGCCATTGCTGCCGATGACTTGCCGCGCATCATGCTTTCTACCACGCGAGAGGGTCTTCAAATCGCCGAGTTCCCAGAGAGCTTCACCGAACCTCTGCCCCTCGGACAATTCGTCGGCGACGTGCCGGCCGGCAAGTGGATCCAGGTCCGCATTCCACTGTCCGAATTCCGAACGGGCTCCATCTACGAGTTCCGTCCCCAGTTCGTGCAAAACGTGCTATTCCTGCAAGGTAAGCCCGATGGCGTGCCCCACACGCTCATCCTGGATGAAGTTAGATTTGACGATGACGCCAACAGCATGGCAGGAACCGCAGCTTCACTGGCAGCGCCGCAAAATGTCAAGGCTGTGGGTTATGACCGGCACGTGGAAGTTCGGTGGGACGCCGTCCAGGATCCCACGCTTGATCGCTATGTGGTCTACCGCGCGCTCGACGGAAAGGATTTCCAGCCCATCGGAATCCAGCTTCCCGGAACGGCGCGCTACTCGGACTTCCTTGGTAAGTCCGGTGTCAGCGCTCAGTACAAAATCGCCGCCTCGGATCATCACTATCGCCAGTCGCCGCTGTCGGCCGCTGCAAGCGCATCCACCCGCCACTTTAGCGACGATGAACTCCTCACCATGCTTCAGGAAGCGTGCTTCCATTATTACTGGGAGGGGGCCGATCCGCACTCCGGCATGACCCGCGAGAACATTCCCGGAGACGACCGTATGGTTGCCACGGGGGCAAGCGGGTTCGGGATCATGGCGCTGATCGTGGGCACCGACCGTGGCTTCATCACTCGGGAACAGGGGGTTGAGCGCCTTACCAAGATCGTTGTCTTTTTGGAGGGCGCGCAACGCTACCACGGGGCTTGGTCTCATTACATGGATGGCGGCACCGGAAAAACCATGCCAGTCTTCGGCACCTTTGATAATGGGGGGGATCTGGTAGAAACATCATTCCTGGTAGAAGGACTGCTGGCCGCGCGACAATATTTCCACGCAAATACCAAAAAGGAACTGGCTCTCTACCACCGGATCACGAAGCTTTGGGAGACGGTGGAGTGGGACTGGTACCGCGAAACCAAGCAAAGCGACTTCCTCTACTGGCACTGGTCGTCGCAGTGGGCCTGGCAGATTCACCATCCCCTCGTCGGATTCAATGAGGTGATGGTCACTTACCTGCTGGCCATGTCGTCGCCGACGCATGGTGTGCCTGTTGATCTCTACGATTCGGGGTGGGCGGGGCAATCGGAGACCGCGATTCGCTATCGTGGAGGCTGGTCCAATGCCGTGGATGGAGACCACTATGGGAACGGACACACTTACTACGGGATTAAACTCGACGTTGGCGTAGGCACGGGGGGCCCACTTTTCTTCACGCACTATTCGTACATGGGATTCGATCCGCGCCGCTTGCACGACCGGTTCACGGCTTCTTACTTCGACAACAATCGCAACCTCGCGCTCATCAACCGGGGATATTCGATTGCCGATCCCAAGCACTACGAAGGCTACGGGCCCAATGCATGGGGGCTGACCGCGAGCGATGGACCCACGGGCTATGTGGCGCACGCGCCCGACAATGGGAGTGACGACGGCACCCTCACTCCTACCGGAGCGCTGGCATCGTTTCCCTATACGCCCGAAGCTTCCATGGCAGCCTTCAAGCATTTCTATCTCGACCTGGGCGCACAGCTGTGGGATATCTACGGGCCGCGCGACGCCTATTCTCCCGGCCAGAACTGGGTGTCGAATATTTACATGGGATTGAACCAGGCACCGATCACGGTGATGGTCGAAAATTACCGCAGTGGACTGGTGTGGAAACAATTCATGGCCAATCCCGAGATTGATATCATGCTGCAAAAGCTTGATGCGGCGACGGATAAGAAGCCCTAATCGCGGGTCTTTCCGATCGCTAACAGGAGCAGTTCCATGTCCTTGAAATACTCGATGTCTCGCCGCAGGTTTCTGCAATCGAGTTCGCTGCTCGCCGGAGCAGCCGTGGGTTCGCGCTATGGGTTCTGTGCAAGCGTCGGTTCCCTTCCCCATCCTCTTTCCGAGTTCGATTACGGCGACGTGGTCCTGAGCAGTGAGCTCCATAATAAGCAGATGGAGCAAACCCACAGCGTGCTCATGGAACTCAGTGACGACAGCCTGCTGAAACCGTTTCGCCAGATGACCGGCAAGCCGGCGCCAGGAGAGGACTTGGGCGGCTGGTACCACTACGATCCCGATTACGACTGGCGCACATTCGACGCAGGCTTTGCCCCGGCAGCCACGTTCGGCCAGTGGGTATCAGCCCTGGCGCGGAACTATGCCATAACCGGAAATCGGCTAGTGCGAGAGCGGGTCTTGCGGTTGAACCGCTTATATGCGGAAACCATCTCCCCAGACTTTTACAAGAACAATCGATTTCCTGCCTATTGCTACGACAAGCTGGTTTGCGGGTTGATCGATTCCCACCGCTACGTGAAAGATCCCGATGCGTATCGCATTCTGGAACACACCACGGACACTGCCTCTGCCCATTTGCCGGGGAGAGCGATCGAACATGGACGAAGCTGGCGGCCGGGAACGGACGAGTCCTACACCTGGGACGAGTCCTATACCATGCCAGAAAATTTGTTCCTCGCCTATCAACGAGGCGCTGGCGAGCGTTACCGCAAGTTGGGCATTCAGTATCTTGACGACGAATACTTTGGCCCGCTCGCGGAAGGCCGCAGCAACTTTGAGGGAAGACATGCCTATAGCCACGTGAACTCACTGTGCTCGGCGATGCAGGCCTATCTCACCCTAGGTAGCGAAAGGCATCTTCGTGCCGCGAGGAACGGGTTCGACTTCCTCTCGGCGCAAAGCTTTGCCACCGGTGGATGGGGGCCGGATGAAGGTCTCCGCGCCCCGGATAGCGACGACGTCAACTCCAGCCTCATGAATTCGCACCACAACTTTGAGACGCCCTGCGGCGCCTATGCCCACTTCAAGTTGACCCGCTATCTGTTGCGCGTGACCCGCGACCCTAGCTACGGCGACAGCATGGAGCGGATGATGTACAACACCATCCTCGGGGCATTGCCGTTACATCCCGACGGCCGGACGTTTTACTATTCTGACTACAACTTCCAGGGATCCAAGGTCTATTGCGATCATCGCTGGCCTTGCTGTTCCGGGACTCTGCCCCAAGTCGCGGCGGATTACAGGATCAATACCTACCTCCGGGATCCGCGGGGCGTCTTTGTGACCCTGTACATACCATCCACCGTGACCTGGAAGCAGGACGGTGCGCAGGTGAGCTTGAAGCAGACGGGATCGTACCCTCTGGAGAGCCTGGTGCAAATGGAAGTGGCTGCGTCCCAGCCAAGGGAATTTACCCTCAACTTGCGGATTCCTGCATGGGCGGGGGGCGCTTCGATTTCAGTGAACGGGAAGCGAGGGTTGGAGACGGTGGTTCCGGGAAGGTTTGCCGCCATCTCACGCAAATGGAAGACCGGTGATCGTGTGGAACTGGATCTCCCCCTGGCGAAGCGCCTGGAACCCATAGGCCCTCGGCATCCCAAGACGGTGGCGCTGCTCTCTGGCCCGCTGGTCCTATTCGCCATTGCCGGCAAACCGCCGGTCGTAACCGGCCAGCAATTGCTGGCGGCGAACCAGGTGGGACCGCAGCTGTGGCAAGTCGAGACAGCTACTGGCGCGATGAACCTGCTTCCGTTCACCGCCATTTCTGACGAACAGTATTCCACCTATGTGGTGGTGACTTAGGAGATCGTGAACCCGACCGTCAACTTCCGCTACGTGATCTTCCTGGCCGCCGCGGCCACGCTCGGCGGATCGAGCACTTCGGGACCGGCGAGCAGGCCGGCGCGGACAAGACCAGAGTCGAGGAAGTTCTCAAGAGGCTGGAGCTAGTCTTCATGGAGATGCAACCCGGAGACGGGCTCTTCTTCCATGCCAACCGGCTGCATCGCTCGGACCAGAACCGGTCCAACAATCCGCGTTGGCCGATGATTTGTTGTTACCACGCGGCGCGAAACGATCCCTATTGAAGGAAGCGCAGCATCCGCTGGGTTGAGACGTTCTGGCGGCGACGAACAGGCTGGAACGTAGCTGGACCCGAATCACGATGTGAGCACCAGCACTCTGAATCACAATGAATAACTTGGGGCCGGTCTCTCACCTTGACTCTTGAGCTTTTCCCCTTTGCAACCCGGAGGGTTGGGGAAGGAGGGTCAAAACCATGGGTCAAGGAACAATTTCCAGCGCAGTTTCCTGGCCACTGGCCGAATCCGGACCAATCCAAATCGTCGCCTTCGCGGATTCTACCGTGTATTTGTCGTGATCGTTCCACAACGCAAACGCATCCGCAGGCAGATTGAACTTCACGGTCCTGGTTTCATTCGGATTGAGCGTCACCCGTTCAAAGCCCTTGAGCGCACGAACCGGCTGCGCGATGCTTGTACCTTGCAGCCGGACGTACAGCTCGACCACTTCTTCTCCAGCGCGCCGGCCGCTGTTGGTAATGTCAGCGCTCACCGTCAGAACGGTTTCACCGCTGCCAAGGCTGGGCGCAAGAGCCGAAGCCCTCAGCTGTTTTGCCACAATTTGCGTGGGACCATAAATGAAACTGCTGTAGGAAAGACCAAAACCAAACGGAAACTGCGGCGAATTCTGCTCATCGATGTAACGCGACACATAGCTGTTGTCAGGTGTCGCCGGGTCAATCGGACGGCCCGTGCTGAGAGCGTTGTAATAAAGAGGTTCCTGGCCCACCGTGCGGGGCCAACTAACCACCAGCTTTCCGCTGGGATTGGAGTCTCCATACAGTGTCCGCACCAAGGCCGCTCCTGCCTGGATGCCGGGAAACCACGCCGCCAATACCGCAGGCACATGATCGAAGGCCCAGGGCAAAGTGAGAGGACGGCCGCTGAACACGATCAGCACCACTGGCTTCCCGGTTGCGACCACCCTTTCGAGCAACTCTTGCTGGCGGCCAGGCAGGCCGATGTGGGCCCGTGACGTGGCTTCTCCGGTCATCTCGCCGCCACTCTCCCCGAGAGCGAGAATCACGACGTCGGCCTGGTGGGCTACTGCGACGGCGGCGTCGAGATCCGCGTCGGACCCTGCGGTCACGCCCACACCTTTTGCTTGTAACAGGCGCTCCTGGCCAATCTGTTTCGCCAGGGCCACGGGGAAGGAAACTACCTCCTTGCTGTCACCCAGTCCCGCCCAAGCGCCCAGCATGCTGGCAGAGTCATCTGCCAGAGGCCCAATCAAAGCGATATTGCGCGCGTCTTTCGACAGCGGCAGCAATGGCACTCCATTCAGCCCCGGGCCATTCTTCAGCAAAACCACGGAGCGCTCGGCGGCCCTCCGTGCCAGTTCTAGGCTTTCCGGCCGCAGCATCGCACCCGCTTCCCGGGCTTCGTCGACATAGGGATGCTCGAAGAGTCCGAGCGCGAACTTTACCCGCAGCACCCGGCGCACAGCTTCGTTCAGATCTTCCACGGGAATAGTTCCCGACTTCACCAGCGCACCCAGATGGTCGTGATAGAGGCTGCTGGCCATGTCCATGTCCACTCCGCCAGAAAAAGCCTTGCGGGCGGCCGTAGCTCCATCGTTGGCAATACCGTGCGGAATCAATTCGGCAATCGAGGTCCAATCGCTGTCCACAATGCCTCTGAATCCCCACTCGTGGCGCAAAATTTGCTTGAGCGTGAAAGCATTCGCGGAAGCCGGAACGCCGTTCAATGAGTTGAACGCGCTCATGATGCTGGCCGAGCCCGCGTTCACCGCCGCGTGAAACGGCGGCAGATAGTACTGCCGCAGCGTGTGCTCCGAAATTTCCGTGGTGTTATAGTCGCGGCCGGCCTCCGCCGCCCCGTAGCCAACATAGTGTTTTGCGCAGGCTGCAATGCTGTCGGGCGCGTCGAGCCGTTCACCCTGGTAGCCGCGAACGTAGGCCGCAGCCATGACCGAACCCAAGAATGGGTCCTCGCCGGCACCTTCGGTGATGCGTCCCCAGCGCGCGTCACGAGCAATATCGACCATGGGAGAGAACGTCCAGCGAATGCCGGTTGCCGACGCTTCCGTGGCGGCAACCCGTGCGGCTTGCTCGACCATTTGAGGATCCCACGTGGAGGCCAGCGCCAGGGGTATCGGGAACTCGGTTCGAAATCCGTGAATCACATCCAGCCCGAACAAAATCGGAATATGCAAACGCGACTTTTCTACCGCAAGCCGCTGGTAAGCATTCGTCTCCTTGGCAGTCGAGACATTAAACAGAGCCCCAATCTGCCCTTTGACGATCATGTCTTCGTAGTCCGTGCGTCCAGTGCCGGGGCCCGTAGGCTGGCCTGCCGAGTACTGCACCAGCTGCCCGACTTTCTCGTCGAGGTTCATCTTTCGCAAGAGCATCTCAACTCTTGGCTCTAAGCTGCGGTCATAAATCCCATTTTTCGCGGACATCGGCCCGGGAACAGAGACGGGAGAGGTTTCCTGAGCTCCCAGCGAACCGCACAGGGACAGCGAAGCGGCAAGAATGAGCACACGTGCCTGCAGCATGTCTACAATTATGACATCCAAGCAGATTTATTGTTCTTCGTGTTTTTTCGCAGGTGAAGGCGCTGGCTGGCTCGACAACCCACACCCCTTTCCCCCGCAAACCAGGCACCGAACGAACAACATTCATCATGGTTCAAGGGCACCACGAGCGCACGAACCAGTTCCCTTTGGACACGCGTTCGTCAGCTTCGCATTCCCCCCGGCAGAATCGGGCGCAACCCACCCAAATTCTCCTCCTCTCGCGTGCTCTAGTAACGGGCGAACTTGGTGATCAGGGCACCCAGGCCTCCGCCGATCAGAGGCGCAATGATCGGGACCAGCGCGTAGCCCCAATCCGATTTGCCCTTCCCGGCAATTGGCAGAATGAAGTGAGCCAGGCGCGGACCGAGGTCGCGAGCCGGGTTGATTGCGTATCCCGTCGGACCCCCGAGGCTGAGGCCGACTCCCCAAACCAGCATTCCCCAAAGATAGGGGCCATAGCCGGCCATCAGGCCCGTGGGCGAGACCTCCGAGGACGCAAACGTAAAACCAACCGCCACCAGCGCGGCAGTCCCGATGATCTCGGTCATAGCATTCGCTGCGAGATTTCGAATCGCCGGTGCTGTGCAGAAGATTCCCAATTTCGCGCCCTGATCGGGCGTCTCTTTCCAGTGCGCAAGGTAGGTGAGCCACACCAGAATTGCGCCGGCAAAAGCTCCCAGGAATTGTGCCGCCCAGAAGGGAATGACGTTCGTCCATTGGTGCGACAGAATCGCCACCGCCAGGGTGACGGCGGGATTGATATGGGCGCCTGGACTGCCGCACGCAATCGCGGTGAAGATTCCTGCGGTCACTGCCAATCCCCATCCTGTGGTGATGACGATCCAGCCTGAGCCCTCTCCTTTGGATCGGTTCAGCAGGACATTGGCCACCACCCCATTGCCGAACAAGATCAGCACCATGCTCCCCATAAATTCACCAAATATCGGTCCGTGCATAATTCCAGCTCCTTGCCGTCACTCCGCGGCGCTTACAGGTTTTCTTTCTCCGGTGCTTCCTCAATCCAATCGAAGCTCTTGGTCACAGCCCTCTTCCACAGCCGATACATCGCGTTGCGCTTGTTCTCTTCCATGTTCGGCTTCCAGGTCTTGTCCACCGACCAGTTCGCACACAAATCGTTCAGGTCCCTGAAGAACCCGACAGCCAGACCGGCCGCGTAGGCAGCGCCCAGAGCGGTGGTTTCCTGAATGACCGGACGAACAATAGGTTTTGCGAGGACGTCGGACTGGAACTGCATGAGCAGTTCGTTCTCAATCATGCCGCCGTCGACGCGCAGCTCACCGAGTTCGATCCCGGAGTCCTTTTCCATGGCCTCGACCACCTCGCGCGTCTGGAACGCCGTGGCTTCCAAAACTGCACGCGCGATATGGCCTCTGCCGACATATCGTGTCAGGCCAACCATCACTCCGCGAGCGTTCGCATTCCAGTACGGTGCGAACAGTCCCGAGAAGGCCGGGACGAAATATACGCCTCCGTTGTCCTCGACGGTGCGCGCAAGGGCTTCGATTTGGGAGCTCTTGCTGATCAATCTCAGGTTGTCGCGCAACCACTGCACCAACGCCCCGGTGATGGCAATGCTTCCCTCCAGGGCATACTCCGCAGGCTGTTTCCCCAATTTGTAGGCCACCGTGGTGATCAGTCCGAAGCGCGACTGCACGGGGCGCCGGCCCGTGTTCAGCAGCAGGAAATTTCCCGTGCCGTAGGTGTTCTTCGCCTCCCCCGGCTTGAAGCAGGTCTGGCCAACCAGCGCCGCCTGCTGATCGCCCAGAACACCGGCAATGGGAATGCCCGCGATGGTACCGACCTTCACATTTCCGTAGACCTCGCTGCTCGAGCAGATCTTGGGCAGCATGGCTTCAGGAATATTGAATGTCTTCAGGAGTTCCTGGTCCCAGGCGAGCGTTTCCAGGTCCATCAGCTGCGTCCGGCTGGCGTTGGTGACGTCGGTGACGTGAATTCCTCCATCCGGGCCGCCGGTTAGCTGCCAGATCAGGAACGAATCGATGTTCCCGAAAATCACTTCTCCATGCTCCGCGAGTCTACGAACCCCAATCACATTCTCAAGAACCCAGCGGATCTTGAGGCCGCTGAAATACGTGGCGAGCGGCAGACCGGTTTTCCCGCGGAAACGGTCCTGGCCGCCCTTTCTGGAGAACCCGGCGACATCGTCGGCCACGCGCGTATCTTGCCAGACCAGAGCGTTGTACACTGGTTGGCCCGTCTTGCGGTTCCATACCACCGCAGTCTCGCGCTGATTCGTAATGCCGACCGCAGCCAGATCCAGCGCAGTCAGTTTCTTGGCCTTCATGGCCTCGGCAATCACCTCCTGGGTCCGCTGCCAGATCTCGTCCGGGTTGTGTTCGACCCAGCCGGGCTTCGGATAGATCTGCTGGTGCTCTTTTTGAGCGCTGGCCACGACGTGTCCAGATTTGTCGAACACCATGAAACGAGTGCTCGTCGTGCCCTGATCGATTGCTGCAATATACTTCGTCATGATTTTCTGCCTCTTTTGTAACGCGTCCCAAAAAGACGGGTACGGAACTGTAACGCCGCTGCGTGCTCGGGCGCCAGACCCGCGACTTCCGTGGGCCGCCTAAGACACAGTGGAACCGCTTCCTGCGCGGGCAAGGGTAGCCAGCCAGCGGCGGCTTTGAGGTTCCTCCTTCCTCCCTGGTTCGCGACGAAGCGTAGGGAATCGCATCGGCTCTTCAACACGCGAGTTTCGGGTGCCGGCTGTTTCTTGGCCTTACGGGATTCACGTCTGCGATTCGAGGTTGGTATAGACCGCGGTACGATTGCCGTTGCTCTCCAAAAGCAGTCTTGGAGAACCGCCTCTCGATCAAACCGGCCCACCGAGCTGTCTGGGATCAAGACTTGACGAGGAATGCCAAGCGGAGCACGGGAGGAACGGTTTCGGCCTCTTCGTCTCGGCCGGAAAGCCCAACATGCCTGCGCCCCGCCCTAAAGTAGCATCGATCGGCCAGTGTTTGAATGACACCACGGGTTTCACAACGGAACCGTGCCGTCTGTGAGTAAACCGACGGGCCGTTTCCGCTGGTAACGTGGCGCAGCAAGCAAACCCTCAACGTCGGCGGGCGCATTCTGCTGAAGGGTTCGGTGTATCTCCGCTCAGGACCCAGAGTTTTCAAGTGCAGATTCAGCAGATCGATCGGATGAGGTTACAGACTCCAGCATTGCGGAAGCCTTGCAGGGTAGAGGGCAGGTCGCCGCCCGAAGCAGGGTGCGAAGCGCGACCCCATTGGTTTTGATCGCATGGAACAATCAAGAATCAGATCCTCACAAAATGGTCCCCCCGACCAAGCGGCCAACTCAGCCACCGGCATTGACATGAGTGGCCCCCACCCCACCCTTCGGGTTCCACCGGTACTCCTCGGAAGAAACCGGCGCGGAGGAGACCTTCGGTCTGTCCGTTTTCTGCTCTTGCCCGAGAATGGCCAAAGCCTCCCCAATAAGGACTCTGAGCAACCAACTGCGAAAGACGCCTTCGTATTCGAACCGCGATAAATTGCCGGAGGCTGTGCGCCGACAGTTTTGAACAGCTTCTTCGGCCCGTTCGGAACCGCCGAGCACACGGCATGCGATGAAGTAAAGCATCCGATGACAGCGCTCGAACCGAGCCGTAAACTCCTCGGGATGTTCTTGCCGACTTTTCAAGCAGACGCCATCCTTTCTTTGTGTTTCCGAAATGGAGTCAAATGTCGTAGATAAAATGAATTCATGATGACAGTGACTGGGGATGTGCGACCGGATGTCACCTGCGCTCATGGGATAAGACACGCGTGCGGCGTGGTTATTCCCGGCAATAAGAGAACCACTCCGGCTGCGATGGTTGGCCATCTGTGTGGGGGCACGTTTGAGAACCGAGGCAAGAGAGTCCAAACAACACAGTGCGCCCGACCAGTCGTCTACGGGCGGGCCCTGCACGCGTCATGGCCTGCCGCGTTCTGATGACAGACCAGACAGCAGGCTCGTGCCGAGTCCGACGCCGGGGACGAGATAGGCTCTCGGCACGTGTTTCATCCGGCATGGGTCGAACGTGATCTGCCGGGGCTTCCCGCGGAAAGGCTCGCCGGCCAACTCTTTCACGGTCAGAACCGGAACACGAATCCGACTGACGGCTGGGCGGTATGGGTTGTCGTGTTGGTGTTGAGCGCGGTCAGGCCGAAGTCGGGAGCGCTGTACACCAGGCCACGATACTCGGCGCGCAGGCCGACGTGTTTGAAAAGTGGATAATCGGCGCCGGCTCCATATACAAACACGCCGGTGGCCTGACGTTGCGCACCCGCACCGCTTCCGAAGCTGTTTCCCGTAGGATCAAAAACGAGCGCGCCTCCTTCCGCGAGCACGTATGGGCTAATGCGGAACTTCGCAGGCGCCGGTACGCGAAAAATGAAGCCACCGGTCGCCTGGTGAACATTGGCCTGAATTCTCGACAGTCCAGCGGGGGCAAAATATTGTTGCGTGTTTCTGTCATATCCGTAGACTGCTTCGGCCGCCAGCCAGCGGTTGAAGTGGTACCGGTAACCGATGAGAAAACCACCGGCATTTGTGCTCCGTTCGGTTGTACCTTGGCCCGTGGTGTCCTTGGTGAAGAAGCCTGTCCCCTGCAAGCTGATCTCAGAGCGCGATTCCTGCGCCGCCGCGCTGACACCCAACAGAAGAGCAACGCTTGCAATCATAATCACGATTTTCCGCATGTTCTAGTCTCCCTCGCAAAAGTTTTGGCGCAGCCTTGAAATGGCGCCCATGCCGCCCCGGCTCCCGCATTCGTACTGACGTGACTCAAGCACCGGGCATGCCAAAGTCGGGCACATGGCTCGGATGGCCCAATCGGCTTGATGCGACGTAGGTTTAAAAGCTGTGGAGGAAATGGAATGCGGCAGCATTGTCGAGCGTTTCGACAGCCCTTTCGACAGATGTCGAAAGCTCCGACACTTTTGAGAAGCGTTCGACACCGTCGCCGCATCACATTAGTCATACATTGTCTTCCCTCGGGCCCGAGCGGTTGGAGAAGGGCGGGAATCAGGCGCTCGCGCAGCGTCAACAACCAACGTGAACGGATCGATGTTTATGGCCACGGCGACAATTTTTCCAAGAGTAGAAGAGGATCGTTACCTGGCGCTACTGCGGGCGGCCAACGCCATCGCCACATGCAGCGATTGCAGCAGTGCCGGCGACACCCTGGTCCAGAAACTGCGCGACGTGACCCCGTTTGATTGTCTGCACTTGGTTGCGTTTGACAACGGGACGGACCTGTCCTGCTGGTCTTTGCTGGAGGCAAATG
>Ga0193726_1001070_pt1 | contig 23392 bp, 15 predicted proteins | sample H2c1metaG_FD_144928 | JGI IMG/M metagenome (GOLD analysis project Ga0193726, IMG submission 144928) | Soil microbial communities from a riparian zone of the East river system, Colorado, United States - H2c1 | ecosystem: Environmental > Terrestrial > Soil > Riparian zone | place: USA: East River...
GTCCCAGTAGCCACGAGCACCGTCAGCGCCCGTTCGAGTATTGCGAGCCGCACCGAAGAACGGGCGCTGACGGTGCTCGTGGCTACTGGGACGCCATCGCCTTCCACTGGGGTGGCTTCAACACGACGGATCCTTCGGTCCCCCAAATTGGTCGCCGCGATGTTTTGGGTGAGTTGTGGGGTGATGGCTCGATCGAAACTTACGGTGGGCGCATGCGGGGCCTCAAGGCCAACCGTGCGGATCAAATCGGTCTGAACACGACCCAGACGTATACGTGGAACCCCTTTCTCTACCAGCAAGTCACCTTCGTCCCTGTCGTCAACACAGCGTTCGCGGTCACCATCGCGATGTTGGGCACCTACACGCCGGTATCGGGCGACAAGCTCACCTTCTTCCTGGACTACTCGACCGCGGGGTCTTTGGCCACGTTCGTGTTCCCCGGGAATTTCAGGTTCAGCGGCACTGACGGGACCACCCCTTTGATTCTAGGGACGGTGTCCAAGTACGAAGGCACGTTCTCGAACGGCAACTTCTTCTTCACCCGGACTGAGTACTACTAATGGGAACCCTATATCTCATCGACGCCCACAACACTGTTCTTCTCAGCTCGAAGATCAACGACGTGGCGAACCTCATCGCAGGGGATACCCACTCCCTTCGCGGAAGTTTTCCCGTCAATGTGCCGTTCGACATCCCGATCGACGGGAACCCAACAGACCTCAACGACTTGATCACCAAGAAGTACTTGGGGATCCTGGCTATCTATCCGGGCTTCAACCACATTCTTTTCGATGAGCAGATCGACGCCTCGGATTGGGGTACGGGATCAGGCTCCATAGCCTACACTTTAGGGTTCCGGCAGAACAACAGTGTGCACGGTGGGGCGTCCGACTTTCTGGTGTCCACCACTCAAGCGTTGTCCAGCACCCCCGACACGGCTGTGCTTCGTTTCGAGTTCTTTCAATACATCGAAGCGGACCCCATTTCAGGGCAGTACACGCGGGCTTACCAAGACATCACGACCGCAAGCGACATTGTTTTTGAGGTGTCGTTCAACGGCGGCACCTCCTATCTGGCAGTCTCGAACGGGGTTTTAGTGAACATCCCGTTGGGGTCCCAGGGGAACCAATTCAAGGTCCGGATTCACCGTACCGCGGGGACCCCGGCCTTTATCGGGTCGTGGGCGGTCGTGTACTGAGCTTTCACTGATGAAAATGGAGATTCAATAGGTCATGGCTGAAAACTTCGGACCCGGCGTCTCGCGTGTTCTCGACCCTACTGCGGCAAGTCTCGTGCAGGTCGTCTGGCAGCAGGGCAAACCCCCGCTCGACGCAGAACTGAACCTCTCCCAGCAGGTTGCCTCGGAGTGGAACCGGCTGCATGTCCTGCGCGGGACCCCCTCGGGCTTCTACGGGGACGCCACGAATCCTCAGGACTCGTTCGTCACTGACCCCACGTTCTCGAACTGGTTCAAGTTCGGTCCGCAATTCTCGGGAGAGAAGAGCGCCATCATGTGGGCGGTCGTGAATGGTTGGCTGGTCCCGGTGACGGGCACCCTCACGGGTAGCCCGCCTGGCAGCCCCAACAACACCGATACGTGGAACCGCATCACACTCCCACCTTCGCCCTCCAATACGGGGGATGCTCGCATCGACTTCGTGTTCCTCGAGGCGTGGCTGGCTCGTGTGCCTCCGAACCCCGCTACTACCAACAAGCCGGCTGCTTCGGCCATCTGGCGTTACGGTAACGTAGAGGGCGGCACCAGTTTTCTTGCGGATGACATCACGGATCCGGCCCTTGGGTTCGAGACCACTCAGCGAGTGCAGCTTCAGTACCGCATCCGAGTCATCTCGGGTTTGGTCGGGCTCGCAGGCTTTCCGGACGGTTTCGATCCGAGTGTCGTGAAGGGTCAAGGACCTGCGACCTCCGTTTCGGCTTTCGTGTTCGAGAACATGCGGAAGGAACTAGGAGACCCCGGTCTCTGGCGTGCTGGCGATGGTACTCAGAATGCTCTAGGAACCGTGGATGGCTACACCTATGGCGTGCCGATCTGTGCGGTCTTCCGTCGTAACCGTGTGGCTTGGAGTTCCAGCAACCTGAACGGTAGCTTCGACCGCAATCCCACTGCGGTGGACCGTACGGGGTACAAGACCTTCTCCACTACGGCGACCTTGAGCGCTGATATGTCGACCACTCAGACGACGTTCAGTCTGACTTCGGCCACGGGCGTTCAGCTGCCCCTCACCCCTGCAACTCCAGTGACGGTGCAGATCGGTGATGAGTACTTGACGTACACTGCCATCACGGGAACGACCGTGAACGGCGTCATTCGTGGAGCCTTTGGTTCGCGGGCTGAGATCCACAAGGCCAACTCGGTCGTCAAGGTGGTGTCGGCTCGTCCAGACGGCATGTTCGCTGACCAGGTGGCCAAGACCGACATTTTGGACCTTCGACACACCGTGAACCCGGGTGGCTTCGACCACGCGGGGTTGCTCAAGAACAACCTCGACAAGCTGCTTCGAGGCAAGCTTCGTTCGACCTGGAAGCGCTCGGGCGGCGGCCCCCAGGGTCCTTTCGTCCAGTACTTGGACGCGATCTCGACATCGGCTCCGCTCGGCGTGACCAAGCTCTTGGATACGCCCGATGGTATCCGCACCATCTGGGGTGACCCCGCGGCATTGCAGCCGGTGGTGATTCCTGTGATCTCGCCCGCTACGGTCAACAGTGCTCTGTCGATCGGTGGCGTGTTGGGCAACAGCTTCAGCTCGGTGGTGGTCAACCACGCGGGCTCGGCGGGCTTCCAGCAAGCGGATGTGATCACCATCCCCAAGAGCTTGTTCACCGTTTCGTTCCCGGGTTCGGACTCCGACCAGGTGCGGCTCATTGCCGACCCGACGTTCCTCAAGATCCGTTTCATGGGTGAGACGGCGGATCTTGCGGGCATCCAATACAGCCTCTCCAACAACGGTGGAGGCGACCTGCTGATCACCTTCACGGGTTCGTTCACTCCGCGAAACCTGGGTGCCTTCATCACGGTTTACGTTCAGTACGGAGCGGGTCGTGGTTTGAGTCACCGCCCGGAAGCCGTACATAGCGTCAACTACGTGTCGGCCTCGCCTGACATCGCGCTACAGCCTCAAGCGGTCCCCACGGGCTCGACGAAACTTCGAGCTTCTTGGTTTGGTCTCTGGAGCGCTTTCAAGAACAGCCTGTTCAACGGTGCGGTGCCTTCGACAGCAGAAGCTCACGTGGACCCAGGTTCACGCTCGGTGGCCCTCACGCCTTTCCGTCGCATGACGTGTGTGCTGCCGGGTGGATCTACAACCCTCAAGACCATCCAGAAGTCCTCGGGGTCTTTGACGGGCGCAATGCCCTCACAGGACCTCAACGGCAACCCCAAGTGGACTCCGGGTACCGATCCCCTGAATCTCTTCAGTGGCTACACGGATCCCACCAACACGCGGGCCAACATGGTGGTTACTTTCCCTCGGGCTCTGTGGCCCACTTGGGGTGAAGTTCGGGCCCCCATCCTGTACCAGGACAATGGCAACGTGGACCAAGGGGTGAACTTCGGCATCTTTGCTCCGAAGGGCACTGTAGCGGCGGACGTCAGCAACTACGTACCGATGGTAAACGGCTCGTCGTCCTTCGCCGTTTTCTCGACGCTGAACCTCAACACCTCGACGGCAGCGACCTACAACACCTCGTTCACCTACGGGGTGCCGATCGCGGGCATGCGGTTCTTCACGGATCCCAACGGTCTCAGCCGGCAGGGCTTAGAACTACCCCCGTTCTATGGGGTGGCTCGTCTCTTCGCCGTCTATTCGGCCTCCGACTACCTGAATGGGTCGGCGTTCAACCCGTCCACTCGTGAGCCCGACCCCACGCCCGGTCGAGCGACAAATCTCCTTCGTCAGAACTTCGATGGACCCGTGATGTTCATCACGAAGGACGCCGATGGGGACAGCACCTTCGTTCTCAATGCGGATGCGCTCGATCTTTCGAGAAGCCCTACTCCGATCGCCAGCTTCGGTGCTGGCAACTACGTGATCGAGGCATCGATCTTTGGCGTAGACCGAGGTTGCTTCGACTACGACCAAGACCCCCGCATTGTCCTGACTCGAGATCGTTCGGAAGGCTTGACGGCGGGTTCGGCCCTCAGCCATCCCCCGACGTTCATCCTCCCGGGTGCTCCCGAACTAGGGGACGAGCTGACGGTCTGCTACAGCCGAAGCCCTTACCAGGGTGATGCTTGGAACAGCCAAGGGGCAGCGGCCGACACCGGATACAAGCCGGGAGCGCTCTCGACTTCGGTTCGGTACCAGCTGCTCAACACGACGCTCGACTACCCCAATCTGACGAAGCCCAACCCCAAAACGCTGGAAGTGTTGTGCAGCGTTGGGTTTGAGACGACGCTCGGAACCGGGCGTTTCTCGGGCGACATGTCCAGCAATGCGGCCGATATCCGTACCGTGGGGTACGAGCCTTGGACGATCCCCGTTACCTCAGTGGATGCTCGTCCGACCATCACTCCCACTGCTTTGACTTCGACCGAGCGGGGACTCAGCGTGGGAACCGAGCTGCTGGGTGCAACCTGCAACCTGCCTCTTGGGGCTCTCTTCCTCGACAAGGACTTCCGAGGCAACAGTGTCGGCGGGCCTACGGGCGACAGCCGTCACATGTTGCTTGGCGATTACTCGCCGGGCACTCAGGGAGCCAGCGTGGCTCCCGATAACTCCGAGTTCCACATCGCACCCGTCCACACGGCCAGCATCTCGACTGACAGCGGGGTGGTGGTGCATCTCGACGGCAACGGTGACTCGTACAACGTGCTGCTCAACTACCGCACGAACCGTGGTGGCTCGGCCTTCACGGCGTCGGGATTGTCAGGTGGTGATCTTGGAGCGGTGCTGCCGCCTTCTACGACGGCCACGACTTCGGGAGGCATTCTCTCAGGCGTCGCATACCTGGTCCGCAACGTGCCGACCAGCATTGGGGCCAATGAGGTAAGTGCGGGCCAAGAGCTGATGATGCTCGTGGTCACCACTGCCCGTACGCAGAAGAACGACGCACAGGGCACTCAGAACACCGTTCAGATTGGTGCGGCAGGTTCCGGTGAAGGGTTCAGCGCTGCTGATCTATACCGCATCAGCGGCCATCCTCTGTCCAACGACCCCGCACGCTCCACAGTGGACCCTCTGGCGATCATTCTCGCTCGAAAGTCTACCACTCTCTCTTCCACCTGATTCTTGAGGGTTCATGGCGGCAGCGCTCATCCAGTTTTCTCAGGACACGATTGGTACTGGTGGCAACGGCCAGGCTTTCGTGGGCGTACAGGGCCAGGTCGCCACCGTAGCGAATTCCGACAATACAGGTGTGGGGTCTTGGCAGATCGACCTGGTGTACTCAGACCCCTCCAGCTCGATCCCTCCCGCCACGCCTTTTGCCTTCAGCAACAGCAGCTCAACTCCGTCCGCGACCTTCACTCCGGACGTCAACCGTAGCTTCCGTTTCGTGTTGAAGGTTTGGACGGGCGCCAATCGAGCAGGGAATCCAGCCGACGTCGATATCCGTGTCTTTACCGTCAAAGAGGGCAACACTGTTATCGTCCCGCCCTCTCAGATCTGGCCCCGTCCTCTACCCCCCACTCAGTCGGCGGAGCCCGGTAACAAGCCCAATGAGATGAACTTTGAGGGCCAGCCTGATGGGTGGGCCGGCAACGCTGCGGGCGACGGTCTGTTGAACGACACTCTGACGAAGCTGCTCTATGCCAGCCCAAACGTCCGGTACGTTGAGCTGTCGACTCTCGTTCCTTCCGACAAGCAGAACGGTAGCTTGACGCTACCTTATGCCTCGCTTCAGTCAGCTTTCGACGATATCGCGGGTTCGTCCATCAACACGTCTTGGGTCGTTTATGTAGCGACGGGCCATTACGATGGCCAGGTCCTCAACATCCCCGCAGAGCGTAAGATTGCGGTCATTGGTGACGACCATTCGTTGGTGGACATCAACACCGGCTCGAACTTCACCGCGACGTGGGCCACCAAGGGGACCAGCTACCTCACGTTCAAAAACGTTCGGTTGTACGATCTGGAAATTGTCACAGGAGGAAGCGACCCGCCCAACGTGGCGACCCTGTACTTGGACAACGCCAGCATCCAGATCATCGACACGCAATCGGGCGTTGCTTGCGATGTCATTGTGGCGGGTTCTAGCTCTTACCTGACTAGTGCAGGCGTCACGGGTCGTCTAGCGGTTGACGGTGCGGACCATTTGGGTAGCGCTACTTGCGGCACGCTTGCCGTTTACGACACCCTGATCTCGAGCAACTCCAACATCAACGTCACTGCGGGCGACGGCATTGCCACCAACTGCCAGATCAACGCAGGGGTGTCCTTCACTTTCACTGGGTACTCGGCGAAGTTCTACGTCGATACCATGACGAAGTACTGGATCGACCTGCACAGTATCGAAATCACTGGGGCGACGGTCGTGGTGATGGGTGCGTCCTCGGCTGCGGATCCCGTTCCTACCATTTACGTCGACATTAACTCAAATGCGACCACTCACGATGGGACTATCTCGAAGCCCTTCTTGACCATTACTGAGGGTATGGCAGCCGCTATGACCCTTGCGGCTTCTGGGTACGGGGAGATCACGATCGTAGCAGCGCCCAGCCAGTACACCTCAGAGGGCACTCTTACGTGGAGTCCTGTGAGCCCGTACCCTGTCCTCAATATTGTGAGCGCGAACGGTGGGGCCCTCGATACGTCAAGCGTAGCGGGCACCGGTGGACGTGGTCAGGTGACGATCGATAGCTTAACGGTCAGCGGCGGTTACGTGAGGTTAGTGGGTGTCTCCGTCTTCCTCGGAGACACAACACTCGACATCAGCAGCACTTTGGAGGCTTATCAGTCTGACTTCAATTTCATTGGCGGTGCCATCCACGCTACCTGTCCCGTTCGTTTAACGGAGTGCACGGTCAACACCACGTCCTCCAACACGACCGCACTTTTCTCGGCCATTCGATGCAATTTTCCTGATGGCCTCAACATTACCTGCTCCTCCGTTCGTGTAGACCTGATCTCGTGTCGCATTCCAAGTAGCACCAACACCGTTACTTTCTCGGGAAGTGCGGGTACGGTGAACATGGACGACTTCACGTACCGGAACTGGGACCTCGTCAATTCGTCAGTAACGAACGGCAGCATCACCACTTTCGGGTTCTTCGGGATGGAGCGCCAAGTCGGCCCTCTCACCACCACCTCGACAGGTCTTCAGACGGTCGGCAGCGCCGATTTAACGCTCTTCGGTGGAAGCGACTGCCAGATCGTCGGCAAAGTTTGGATGTCATCCCGGCAGACCGGCGGCTCTCAATTCGGTGGTTTGATCGAGAAGACCTTCTGTGTTCGACGAGTCTCGGGCACCCTTGCCTTCTCGGCTTCAGGATCGGACGTCGTGACGGCCGCTTCTGCCAATCCTGCTGGTACCCTCACATTGAGTGTTTCGGGCACCGCTCTGGTGGTGCAATGCACACCAAGCGGTACGGGCGCTACCAAGTGGTTGGGTAAGGTCCACGTAGAAAACGTGCATAACATCGTCTAAGGCGCATGAGCAGCCACTTCGTCATCTGTCCCTACAGCAAGCCAGAATACAGGGACAACTTGGTCGAGTCCTTGACTCGTCAGTCGTTCCGGGATTTTACGGCCATCGTTGTCGAGAACGGTCCAGCAGTGGGGACCTTCCCGCAGCTCCCTGGAACGGTGGTCCTTCAAAGTGAGGCCCACCAGAGCCACGCCAAGAACCTGGCACTTCGTTGGATTCGGGACCATCATGGGGATGGCGCATGGTCTTGCTTCGACTGCGACGACTACTACGGACAGGACTACTTGAAGAGTCAGATCGAAGCTCTTGTCCACGGTGATGTCGTGGGCAAGAGCTTCGGCAACATGATGTACATCTCGTATGAGGACGGGCTGTACTTGCACTGCATGGGGGCTCTTGATCGAAATAAGAGCCTGACGGGCGGTGCTATGACGTGTCGAACGGCACGAGTACCGGACTTTCCGATCGTACCTGTCGGAGAAGACGGTCACTGGTCTTGGGAGATGCAGACCAAGCACAAGGCCAGGGTTTACCCCACCGGTCCTCGTCACTACTGCTACAACCGAGGTGGGACGGGTCATACTTGGGATCTCGGCACGGGAGAAACGGGCATCAAGGCTTCGATGCTCTTCCTGGGTCCGCTTCCTTTGGAGACCGTGAACTCGGCGCCACGACTTGCTCTTGCACAAGACCAAAATGTCGCTCGAGTGGTGATGCTCTACACCCCCGACTACGCTCCAGCGCTCATCTCGGTACCCGACATTCGGACTTACTGCGGCATCTGGGAGTACCCGCTCACTGTGTACGAAGATAAGATCGTACCTGAGTGGCCTGCTGCTTGGGGTAAGATTGTCGCTACCCGCAAAGCTCTGGATGAGGTCCCTGAAGGCGTTTGGGTGATGTGGATGGATGCCGACATGTTGTTTCGGCGGTACAACCAGACGCTGGAGTCCATGCTGCGACCAGGCAAGGACTTCATGATCAGCGTGGATCACAAGGGTATCTGCACAGGGTTGTACTTGATCCGCAACACGCCCCTCATGAAGCAGTTCTTCGACGACCTCCTCAAGGACGTCCGGATGGAGTGGCCTTGGGAGCAGGACGCCATGAAGGACTTGTTGGCTGCTCGGCCCGACTATCAGGAGCGGGTGGGACTCATTTCTGAGTCGATTGTCGCCAATCCTGCTACGGGCCGAGCCCCCGGCGCTTTAGTGATGCACTACTGGGCGAATGGGTACCTGAATAAGGACCAGCTCCTGCAAGCCATGCACCGGGACATCTACTACCGAGACACCGGCCGCAGTCGGGGCCGGATGTTCGGCTAGGGTTTCACAACCTTGTACACGGCGGTCGCTTGAACGTCCGGGATGTTGTCGTACGGCAAGGCGTTCCAGTAGCCGTAGCTGCCAAAATACAGGGAGCTGCCGTCTATTGAGAGTGTGCTGGACGCCAGCTCATGGTTGGTCCAGTAGGCGGTCGAACCGCCGCCCGTCGGGACTCTCATATCGTCGAGGTAGACGTACTGCGAGTCCGCCACGAAGTTCTGAGTCAGGCCAATTGGGCTAGTCTTCGTGACGTACAGGATGGTGCCCGTCGGGGTGACGGCCAAGACGAGATTGTTCTGGTCAGGGGTCAGGATAGTGCCCGTCGTGTACCCGATATTGACGTTACCGTAGATGGATGACCCCGCTTTGGTGAGGCCCGGCATCTTGTTGTAGCTGCTCGTCAAGTCGTACGTGACGCCTTGGTCGACATAGTAACTCTTCTGGACTTCAGTGTTATCGGTGGCGGGGTTAGTGAGGTTGTACCGAACCAACGAGGGCGCGTACGTCTCCGACACGCTCGGGCTGCCGTCGTAGTTCAACCCCAAGCGCCACACGTAGAGGTACGTGTCGTCGACTTCGATGTCGTTCGAGATCTCGACACCGTTGAAGGCGAAACTGAAGGTAGTGGGAGTCGCGCTGCCGAGGAGGGTGCTGAAGATCCTTGTGGAGCCCGGGTTAGCGCAGACGCAAGCAGTTGTCTTGGCGTCCGACCAATAGACGCGGGTCGAATTTTTAGCGAACCCGAACGTTGCTTGGTTGGAGACAGAAGTAGCGGTCTGCATGGCTCCGCTAGTCGAGATACGGGACACCTGACCTGACATGAGGGTTGGATTCCAGAACGTCTCACCGAAGTACAGAGAGGTGCCCGTAACGATGATCGAGTAGATCCAGTCGGTCGAGTTGGAGGTTTGGTACAGCACCGTCTTAGCGCCGCTACTCTTCGTGTAAGCAATGATTTGAGCCACGCCCGCAGACGTGCGGACGGAAGCGTAGATGTTCAGGATGTCGTTGTCGGTTGCGAGGACGGCCCCTCCTGCCGCATCGTCGACTTTCTGAGGAGCTGTATTGAGGCACATGAGGCCGCCTGCATCGCAGGCGCCGTAGCAACTCGTTGTCGTAGAGGTGGGGCAACTAGTGGAGCCCCCACAAGTCGCTTGAGCGGTGAGGGTGCCGTTCGAACAGTTGGAGGACCTGCACACTGTGTTGGGGGGTGCCGCCGAATGCCCGCACGTCCCTGAGCCGTTACAGGTGTCGACCGTACAGACGTTTTGATCATCCGTGCAGGGAGTATTGACAGGCTTGAGATTCTGTTGGCAGACACCCGCTTGGCATGTGTCGGGGCTGTCGCACACCGAGCTAGTGCTAGAGCCGCACGCCAAGCCATTGGTCTTCGGGGGATGCGTGCAGGCCGTTCCTTGAGCGTTGCAGACATCGTCCGTGCAGGAGTTGCCGTCGTCCCCGCAGGTAGAGTTGGGGACGCACACACCCGAGCAGGTCCCGCTCGTGCATGTGAAGGGGCAAGCCGTGCCTTCAGTGAGCCACATTCCTTGAGGGCTACAGGTTTGAATGCCACCCAAAGGACCGCACTTTTGGGTACCGGGCACGCATTCGCCCGTACAGGCTCCGTCAGTGCATGTGAAGGGGCATTGAGCACCGCTCGTCCATTCGCTGGCGGTGCATGTTTGCGGGACCTTGCCTGAGCATTGATGGGTGTTCTCTGTACAGGTGCCGCCGCAGGACGCTTGGTTGCCGGAGAAGTTGCAGGTGTACTGGCACGTCTGATCGGTCGTCCAAGCGCCGTTGCTGTCGCACAGCTGGGTGTCGTTGCCCGAGCACTGTTGCGAGCCTGGGACGCAGCTACCGCCGCACACGCCCGCTCCGCCGCACATGAAGGCACAGGTAGAGCTGGTGACCCATAGGCCGTTCTTGTCGCACGTCTGACTGTTGACGCCGCTGCACTGTTTGGTGCCCGGTTGACAGGCTCCGCCACAGCCCGTTTGGGCATCACACACGAAACCACACGCTTGGGAGGTCCAGCCCGAACCGTCGCCCTTGCAGGTCTGGAACGACCCGTTCGAGCACTGCGTGGCCGCTGGGTTGCAGACCATCACAGGAGGGCTGCCCGCGGAGCCGGCTTGGTTTTGAGCGCCACCGGTGCCCGAGCCTGCTGTTCCTCCTTGGCTGCTAGAGCCCGAGGTCCCTGCCGAACCCCCTTGGGCCCCCTTACCTCCGCTAGAGGAGCTTCCAGCGCCTCCTATAGAGGCTTCGCCGGCATCACCTACATCAGGCATTCCAGCAGCATTGTCGATTGCCGGAGCATCTCCAGCACTAGCGGTGAACTCTCCGCCCCCACAGCCGACAAGGCTTAGGAGGGCTACGCAAAATATGAAAAAACGGGCCATAAGCTCAGGATGCAGCAAGAGACTCCAAAGTTCACCTCAAAATCAAAAAGTCCACTTATTCGGCAGCTCTCTGTATGGCCGTACGAAGTTTCACCTACCTCGACATCCCAGCTGCCAAACGACAAGAGACGGCGACCAAGGTCATCAGTCGGTTGCGGGAGAACTTGAACGATCCCACGACCACGTCCGATCAGGCCGCTCGGTTGACCCAGCGAGTAGCTGTACTCGAACAGTGGGCGAACGGCACGATCCCCACGAACCCTGAAGGATGATCTCCATGGACGACGCTGTATCTCAGTTTTTGACCAAGGGCACTGCGATCATCGCCATCGTTGTGGTGATCCTGAACTTCTTCATCAAGCGTATCGTGGAGATAACGTGGCCCAAGCTGATCCCCATCGGCGGGGCTATGGACAGCAAGCCCATGTACAGCGGCAAGCCCGCCATGTGGTGGAACGAGATCGGCCTCTACGCGCTCCCCGTCTTCATCGGCTGCATGATCGGGCGCTTCGTAAAGGAGCCGTTCCTTTTCGGAGCCATTGGAACCGTGGTGGGTCGAGTCTTCTACGCTGGCGTGGTGGGTTGGTTCGCTGACTTCTTGTACACGGTCATTCAGAAGGCGCTCTACAGGAGCACCGGTGTCAAGCTGCCGAACCCGGACCAGTTGGTGGCCATGCAGCAGACGACCACTACTGTCGTGGCTTCAGGTAAAGATGCGGCGGCCAACGCTGTCGCGGCTATGGACGAAGCTAAGAAATGAAACCGATTTTGACGACCGTTTGGGCTTGGGTCCGCAAGTACTTGCTCGCCCCTCTTCCCGTCATCTTGGTGGTGGCGGGCGCTATCGTCCTTGTGATCCTCGGGGCCAAAGACCTTCAGGTCGGCGGCATCATCGCGAAGCTGACGGGCAAGAAGACGGATGGCAAGCTGGCGGTCGACGTCGCCAACTCAGTGCCGGCTCATCGGGTTGACAGCAGTGGCAAGATCATCCCTGTCGGCACACCCGACGCTAAGGGTCAGACACAAGCTGTAATAGTTCCGATCGTGTCACCCGGTCTTTTTTCGAATCCCGATACAGTAACGATTCTAAGTCCCGACACCAACACACCCGTCGTGGTGCAGCTTCCTGACGGCGTAAAGTCCAAGGATGTGGACAAAGTGGTGATCGTTTCGCCGGAGGTCCATGTCGTAACGGTCAAGGACTCGTCCCAAGTGACAGGCAAAGACGTGGACGAGCTGCTGACCAAGTACAGTACCTGACCTGTTTTTGCGCCATTTCTTTTGATGAATCAGCAAGGACATGCTGAAGATTTATCATCATCAAGACGGCTCTGAGCATCAGGTACATCTCCACGGCTGGAAGAAGCAGCATCACGACCCCCGTGACGAAGCCTTCCGACTGAAACTGCACCCCGGGATTTTGGGAGTCACGGCCCCCACGTCGGCCGACCTCCGTCCCTTCTGTAGCCCGGTCGAAGACCAGGGTGACTTGGGCTCCTGCACGGCCAACATGTTGGCTGGCTTGGTTGAGTCCAATGAAGTCCGTGCCGCTCAGACGGGCCTCGCCGGCATCGTGGTCTCGCCCACCAAGTCGCCGACAGTGACGGTCTCGGGTATCACTGTGGCGAGCGACGGCAGCGTGTCGTTTACGACGAAGGTGGGTGCTGTAGCGCCAGCTCCGTCCCCCACGCCAGCTCCGTCCCCCACGCCGGCACCGACGCCAGCTCCGACGCCCGCCCCCCACACGTTCATCGACGTGAGCCGCCTGTTTCAGTACTACGCGACTCGTACGATCGAGAACACGGTCAGCACGGACTCGGGTGCCACCATCCGTGACACTCTGAAGGCCGCCAACCAGTACGGCATCCTGGACGAGAAGCTCTGGCCCTACGACGTCTCGAAGTACGCCGTCAAGCCGGGCGCTACCCTTTGGACGGACGCCCTCTCGCACAAGGTGACCTCGTACCACTCCATCGCGGATGGCGACACCACCACCATGAAGGCGATGATCGCTTCAGGGTACTTGGTCGGGTTCGGCTTCAACGTGTACTCGTACTTCATGTCGCAGGACATGGCGACGAATGCCGTCCTGCACCTGCCGTCCAAGACGGAGACGCTCGAAGGTGGACACGCCGTATGCCTCTGCGGCTACGACGACGCCAAGGGAGCGTTCCTGGTCCGCAACTCTTGGGGCACCAGTTGGGGCCTCGCGGGTTACTTCTGGATGGACTACGCTTACGTGGCCAAGACCACCCTCTGTTCGGATTTCTGGGTCGTTCAATCGTCACCTGTGTGAAATGTTCTACGTCTACCTGATCACAAATATCGTCAATGGGAAGCTCTATGTGGGCAAGGCGAAAAATCCGTCGAACAGGTGGGCTGGGCATCTCTACCGTGCGAGAAAAGAGGCTCCCAAATCTCTGATTACAAGGGCCATTAAAAAGCACGGGCCGAGTAACTTCAAATTCGAGATTTTGGAAGGATATCCCACCGAAGAGGAAACTTTTTGGTGGGAATCTTGGTGGATTCAGTACCTGGATTCCAAACACAATGGGTACAACTTGGCCAACGGGGGGACCGGCGGGTCGAGTATCTCTGAAGAAACTCGAGCACTTTTACGCTTGCGTAACGGGGGTAGAAAGCAATCTCCTGAGCATGCGGAAAAGCGAGCGGCAGCTATTAGGGGTCGTAAGCAAAGTCCGGAGCATGTTGAAAAGCGCATAGCCCCTTGTCGAGGGGTTCCCCGTCCGCCAGAAGTAAAGGCAAAGATTTCGATGACCAAGAGAGCTGCATTGTTAGGGGTCACCGCCATCTTGGTGTCTTCGATTGCAACCGCTCAAGAGTGTGCAAACGGCACCTGTGTCTCTTCTGAGGACATGGCAAAGTTTGTAACTGTCTTGAAAGAGAAGAAGTGTCTGCAAACGGAGAAGCCAACTTTCACTCTGGACCCCATAAATCTTATCGTCGATCAACAAGGCCGAATATTCTACTCAGGAGCCAACCCCTCCCCCTACAAGCTGAGGATGGCCTGGTGTACTTATTCGTTAGAAGCTGAGGGCAAGGTGAACGTACTGGCGGCTGTCGAGCAGCCCCCTACGTATGGCTTCAGGTTCCGCCCTAAGGCGTACATTGGCTACCTGCTGGCGGAACCCTTCCGTGCCGGCAAAGTAGCGAAAGACGGCATTGACGCTGGCCTGATGCTCGATCCCCTGTACCTCAAGGACTTCAACTTGAACGTGCACGTGGGGTTCCGAGCGGTTGGTGTAGGTCTAGGCGTGGACATCTTCCGCAGCTTTGGTGTTTACGCCGGGTATGCCCTGACGTGGGATGGCTTTCACAGCAATCCCGAGGCGTCCACCTGGTTTAGCTTCTGGTGAGCCTGCGGCCTACTAGGCGTTTAGGCGTTCGTTTGGGCTCGAGTCGGGCCGGAACCCCTACCGCTTGGGCAGCCCAAATAAGCTGATTCTGAGCGACTAGGCTGTTTTTTGACCGGTGTAGGGCACCGGCAATGGCAGAACCCAAACCGCTTTGGAACGAGAAGGAGTTGCTGCTCCTCAACAAGCTGCGGGTCATCCGTGAGCGTAAGGAGGAGGACTTCAAGCCTCTGCCTCCGTCGAAGTACCTGCGCTCGCATGTGCGGAACCTCGAAGGCGACATGGTGCCCTTCACGTTCCGGTACTACCAGGTTCAGGGAATCCTCAACATGGTGGCCGTCACCCGCTTCGTGCTCGGGGACGGCACGGGGCTTGGGAAGACGATCGAGACCATAGGTACGCTTTGCTACCTGCTCGAGAACTCGCCCAACATGAAAATCGTTGTGGTGGCTCCTAAGAGCGCCATCCGACAGTGGAAGAGCGAGATCGAGCGCTTCACTGACGGCATCGACGTCCATCTTGCGACAGCCCCTAAGGGCAGCAAAAGTACTGACGAGTCGGCGGTGGAGGGTCGCAAGCGAGTCTACGAGGCTTGGTTGAGTTCCACCAAGCCTGCGGTGCTGGTCCTCAACTACGCGATTCTGATTCGGGATTGGAACCACGACGGGTTCCAACCGTTGCTGCCCAACGGCAAGCCCGACATCAAGAAACCGGTGATCCCCGGTTTGCTGGACAAGATGATGAAGGAGAGGGGCTCGGACATCACGGTTGTGTTCGATGAGGCGACCGCCTTCAAGTCTCGCCGGACCAAGACGTGGGAGGTCGTCCAGTACTTCTCCGGGTACTGCAAGCGCGTGTACGCCCTCACCGCTACCTTGCTGAAGAACAACTTGATGGAGGGGTACAACATCTACAAGGCCATCAAGCCCAACCTCTTCGGGACACAGCAGTCTTTCTACGATCAGTTTTGCTACACCGAAATGCAGAGGGTGGCGAGGGGCCAAAAGATCCCCATCGTTGTTGGCTACAAGAACCTCGACCAGTTCAAGGAGCGGATCGAACTAGTGTACTTGGGACGACCCAAGCACCTCGTATCCAAAGAGCTTCCGACGCTCACCACTCGTGAAGTGACATTCGAACTAGACCGGGCGGAGCAGACCAAATACACCGAGGCTCTTTCGGGGGTGTTGGAACTAGGGGACGGTGAAGTCCGGGAGTTCGAAGACACGAAGGCCCTGACGTCCCTCATTTATTGCCAGCAAATCGTCAACTCGCTGGCGCTCCTCAAGTTCAAGGGTGGTGAAGGCGTCCGCGAGTGGAACGACATCGAGGGACATAAGGTCAAGGAACTATCGGGCAAGGAGCAGGCGCTGCTCGACTTGTTGCTCGAAGAACTAGAGGACGAAAAAGTCATCGTCTACACCAGGTTCGCAAGCCACGTGCCCCGCTTGATGGAGATCTTGAAGAAAAACAAGATCCCGTCCGTGTGCATCACGGGCGTTGAAGGAGACGACAAGAGGAAGGCCGCTCAAGACGTGTTCCAGGACCTCAAGTCCAAGACACGAGTGATCTTCATCACAGCGGCCGGGAGCGAGGCCATCAATCTCCAGGCAGCGGCAGGCATGATCTTTTTCGACATGCCGTGGAGCTGGGGAGATTACGTGCAGGCCATCGGTCGAATGATCCGCATTGGGTCGCCTCACAAAGGCGTCCTGTGTTTCCACCTGCTGGCCGAGCAGGCTGGTGTAGGCAAGGAACGCAAGACCATCGACCATCACGTGCTCAGCATGCTCAAGAAGAAAAAGACGCTCATCGACAAGGTTCTGGGTGAAGCGGCTATCGGAGCTTTGAAGTTCGAGAAGGACGGATCCAGCATGTGGGACCTCATCAAAGCTCTCCAGAAAGACGCTCGTGCCGCCTGAGTTGCTTTGCCAACTTTGCGGCCGTCAGCCTGTTGCTGAGTGCCTTGGCGGCAGTATTCGTATTGAAAGCGTTCATGAGGAAGACGTCAGTGCACGGGAGTGCCCCAACCTAAAGATCCTTCGAATAGACCAGTTGATGCGGTCTCGTTTGACTCCTGAGCTTTACGAGTCCCCCATGATCACCGAGAGCCCGCTCTACACTCCCGGTAAGTCTCGAGGTGAGCCCGCCCTCATCAACCGTACGAAGCAAAACCTGTTCATCAAAGGCGTCACCCTAGGCGGCCTACTCCAGCACCTTCGACTGGTTTTTGCTTGCCTGCCCTTGAAGTACAAGATCGTAGACGACAGTCGTATCCGCGACGTTTTCGTCGGAGGTGAGAGCTACAACTCGAAGACTAAATCACTTCGAGATCAGAAGGAGTCGCACAACGTCATCGCCGATTTGGTGGGTCGTGATTTCGACTTAGTGGTCATCTGCCTCGGTAAGCTGGGCTACAAGAACATCGCGGCAGCAGGCGTCTTACGTGAAGCCCTGATGGTTCGTGAAGGGCTCCGTAAGCCCACCTGGCTCTTCGAGGACAGTGACCCTACCGTTCGCTGGGAGCACTCTCGTGATCTCGACGTGGAAACCTATATTGAGAGTCGTTTCACCGATGTCGTCTTGACGCCCGGCGGTCCTGAAGCTGAGGTGGAGAACCATATGACGGTCGACGGTGACGATCGTCAGGCTCCCACAGAGCACTACGAGCAAGTACCCCTGGAAGAGAGAGGCGCAGCGAGCTTGACCGAGGAACTTCCTGACGACGGCGGTGATTTCAGCATGTTGGGCGGTGGGGATAGCAAGTCCAAGAAGAAAACCTGGCCCAAAAAGTCTTGGCCAAAGAGGAGCGGCTGAATGCCCAAGCGACTCCTTAGGGGCATCATCGACTTCGGGGACAATCGAGTCTCCGAAGACAACCTCAGCGTCAACTACCAGCGAATCAGCCGGTCGAACTTCGACTGGAACAACCCTGATGAACGCAAACTATTCACGTTCATCAAGGAGTACGTTCAGCGGAACCATGAGCCCCCCAACGCGGCTATCATCCGCGATTTCTTCGAGCGCCTCAATGAGCTGACGGTTACCGAGAAGCTGCTCGACGTGAAGGCCGTTGAGGTCTACACACGCACCCACTACGAGACCCTGCTCAAAGATTTGCTGGAGGAGCAGAACCAGAACAAGGTCCGGAAGCTCCTGGGTGACGTCGAGGAGATCTCGACCAAAGGCCGGATCATCGGCGTCGGCAAAGACAAGAAAACGATCCGCGGCGTCAAGGAGGGCCTCCAGTACTTCAACGAGAAGATCTACGAGATGATCCCTCCGGAGACGAACGCCCGGACAGAGGGCGACGTTCTCAACGATGCGGGCGAGGCTTGGGAAGAGTACCAGGTCGCCAAGGTCAACAAGGGCAAGGTCTACGGCAAGTTCACGGGTATCGATCAGATCGACGTTGCGTGTCACGGCATCAAGAAGGGCGAGATGTGGGTCCATGCAGCGGCCCCGGGCGGTCTAAAGACCACCTTCGCCATGAATTGGGCCTACAACTTGGTGACCCGCTATCGGGCCAACGTTCTCTACATCTCCCTGGAGATGAAGTACGAGCACCTTCGCCGGTTGGCGTGCGTGATGCACACCTCGAACGGCGCCTTCCTGGCCCAAGGCCAACGTCCTCTTGACTACCGTAAGGTCCGCGACGGTGAACTCAACGCCCAAGAGGAAACGTTCTATCAGACGGCCCTGAAGGACTTCGAGACCAATCCGGAGTACTGCCGGTTCAAAGTGTGGGCTCCGGACCGGGATGTGACGGTCCAGGACATTCGCGTTCATGCGGAGCTGATCCATCGCACGATGGAAATCGGCCTTATCATCATCGATCACGGCGGGCTCGTAGCCGCCGCTAAGTCGCACAAGGACTACACGATCGAGTTGAACTCGGTACTCCGTGACACCAAGAAGATGGCCCTGCACTTCAACGGTGGCGAGGGTATCCCCATCTGCGTACTGTTCCAGGTTAATCGGCAAGGCAAGGAGTCGGTCGACAAGTTGTCGGGTACGGAGGCCGAGGGCAAGTACAGCATGACGCACTTGGCGTACGCCAACGAAGCTGAGCGCTCAGCCGACTACATCACGACGTCGTACATCAACGACGACCTTAAGCGGCAAGGGCAGGCGGTTCTGTGTAATCCCAAGAACCGCGACAACGACCCGTTCGCTCTCACGAAGGTCCGGGTCGACTACACCTGTCGCCGCATGATGACCTGGGATGCTCAAGATCAACTCGACATGGGGCACGGTGAGCTGTCCCAAGACGACCTCAACTCTTTGGTGTAACCATGGACGAAACAGCCATCAAAGCCTGGTACGCCATGCGTACCAAAACGATCCATGACCGTGTAACGGCCCACGACATTCTTCGTCGGAACGGGGTGAGCTTCCGGCACAGTGGTGACCGTGAAGAACAGTTCTCATGCCCCTTCCACGGTAAGGACGAGAGCCCGTCAGCCCGTGTGTACCCTTCTTCACCCCGAAGCCCGTCTCATGTGTGGTGCTACGTGTGCCGTGAGCGCTGGGATGCCATTGCCCTGTGGAAGAAGTACAGCGGCGGCGAGAAGAGTTTCCATCGGCTCTTGTCCGAGCTAGAGAAGCTGTACGGCATCACAGTACCCCCGGTCCCTGAAGGGGCCTACGACAAGGGGGGCGTACCGGTATCCGAACAAGAGAAGGCGGAGTTCGATCGCTTCTACAACGTCTGTGAAGAACGTCTCAAAGGATCCCGAGAGGACTACGTCAAGATCCAGGACATGAACGGGTACCTCGTGGCGGGGTCGATTCTGGACAAGGTCTATTACCAAGTCGGTGAGGGGACGCTGGGTTCGAGAGAAGGACTCGAAGTACTCAAGCGGCTGATCCTCAAGATTGGAGAGCGGATCCGGGGTGCCCCGGCTCATTAAGATCCCGACACGCGAGATGGGCGAGCTGCGATTGATGCTCATTAGCGTGGAAAAGGACGGTTCTTGGGAGCCTGAGTGGGAGCCCTTACGAGGCACCGTCTTCGGAGCGCAGTTCAGCGTGATCTCAAAAGAGGTGCTCGACCATGCGTTGAAGCGGTGGTCTCGCCCGTTGGCGGACGCGATCGGAATTCCGCCGGCCGGGGCCCTCAAGAAAATACCGCTCGAGGGTCGAGAGTGTTTTCGACGCGAAGTCTGCCAGCTCTACAACCCCAAGCAGTGCTTCCCAGAAGCCAAGAATATGCCCTGGTGCTTTGAGCCCGACGGTGTACCGGACGAGACCGTTCGTTACGCCGCGACCCGAGCTTTCGAATATTGGCGCGATCGAGTGTACCTCGTAGTGGTGCAGTCCTGATGGAGACGACATGCCTGAAGACGAAAACGAACTAACGGATTTCCTCGACTCCATGAACGAGTCTCCTCCGGCGGCCGAGCCCCCGGCACCTGCGGCTATTTCTACTGTGGGGTTCGAAACCGACGACGCAGAGCTGTTGGCGGAATTTATCGGCACTCACTCACTGCCGCCGCCTCCTACCGTGCCCGTAGTGGCAGTGGATGAACTAGCGACGGATGACGAAAGCCTCGCCGACTTCTTTGAAGGATCAGGCATCAAGATAGAGGCAAAGGACACCAAGCTCATCAAGCCGTGGATGAAGTTCCACCAGTTCAAGCTCATCAAGACGATCGAACAGGTGCGAGAACTAGTGGACCTCGCGTTGGCTCACGGTCGTTGTGGGCTGGATCTCGAGACTGAGGGATTCGACAACAGGGTGGAGTACGCTCCGGACGGCACGAAGACCACGGTTCACAAGATCGTCGGCTACTGCATTTCTGTCCGAGGCGTCGGGCACTACATCCCTGTCAGGCACCGGTTCGACCCTCTCTACGGTGAGAAGAATCCCAACGTGCCTTTGCTCGAGACAGAGGCTGAAATCCGACGTCTGTGCCTTGCTAGTCAGCCGGAATTGACGGAGGAGGGCCGAAGGGACGATCCTTTGGCGTCTACGAAGATCGTGGGCGGGAAGCCCCGGATGCTCCTCTACTTCTGGAACGCCAAGTTCGACCAGGAGTTCCTCTTTCCCATCACGAACATCGACTTCTGGCACCCTGATTCGTTCGAAGATGGCATGCTGTCGTCCTACGCCATCTACTCTGACGACCCCAACTTGGGCTTGAAGGACAAGGCCAAAAAGAAGCTCACTATCTTCGATCCTTCTCAGCTGGTTGACGGTAAGCCGGCATCTCTGGCGTACGAGATGATCGAGTTCCCGGAGCTGTTTCCAGTAAAGACCGCATCTCGGGAACGCAAGTTCTATGACCTGTACCCTGAAGAAGGCTCGACGGTTGTCATCTATGCTTGTTCGGATGCCATCTGCACCGAGGCTCTGTGCGAACGAGACAAGAAGACGCCTTGGGAGCACACCGTTCCAAACGTCAAGTACGACTACAAGAACGTGGTCGAAGAGGCGTACGAGCAGCGCTTCTACTTCACCTACCGTTTGGAGAAGCAGACCGTTCAGGCTGTCCGTGACATGGAGCGGCAGCGGGCGAAGATCGACAAGAACGAGATTCTGATCCTGCTCAAGAGGGCGGGAGAGGAACTAGCCAAGTACGAGGAGTTGATCACGGCGCTCGCCAAGAAGAGCGGCTTCGATCAGTTCAACCCGGGCTCGTCGCAACAGCTCTCGAACTTCCTCTTTGAGAAAGAGGGGCTCGACATTGCACCTAAGCCTGAGAAGAACGTCGCGTCGGGTTTTTACAAGACCGACGCCGCCACTCTCGAGCACATGGCCGAGAACCCGGACTCCCCGCCGGTTCTGGGTTGGATTGTGAAGTACCGACAGATCGACAAGATCATCGGCACCTACCTCACGAGCATGAGCAATAACTGCGACTCGTTGGATCAGCTCCGGTTCAAGTTCAACCAAACGGGTGCCACTACGGGCCGCTTCACCGCTCCCGCGGGTGAGCCCGACCACGGCTACGCGGGCATTCCTATCCAAGGCATTCCTGCTCGAGACGACCCCAAGAAGCCTGAGGTCGCGCACTCCCTTCGACGCATCTTCGTGGCCCGTACAAGCTACACCCTGGTGAAGGTCGATTACGCGGGTCAGGAGCTTCGTATCGTCGCCAACCTGAGCGATGAACCCAAGTGGGTAGACGAATTCATGATCGCACGGTCTGAGGGTCGTGAAGCGGATTTGCACACCCTGACCGCTAAGGCGTTCTTCGGGGAGCACATCACGAAGGCCAACAAGGTCGAGCGTAATATGGGGAAGATCGCTAACTTCTCCCTCATTTACGGCGGCGGTTCTTCGGCCATCATGCGGGCCACGAAGTGCGACAAGGTGGAGGCAGTTCGTAGGAAGGCCAACTTCGACAAGAGCGTGCCGGTGTTCGCCAATTGGGTGAAGGGCCAGCACGCTGGAGTGAAGAGGAACAAGGGGGTGATGACGGCGTTCCGGCGTTTCATCGCTATCCCGGATGCGAATCTGAAGGCTGGAGAACTAGACTCAAACGGTGCGCCTGTCACGGTTGAGGATGCCCGTAAGATTCAGGCGTCGTGCGAGCGAAAGAGCACTAACTTCCCCATCCAGGGGACGGGTGCCGACATCTTGAAGATCAGCCTCGTGAAGCTCATCAAGGAGTTCCACAAGAGGGGCTGGCGTCGGGAGGGCGGGGACGACAGCGTCCGGATGATCATGACCGTCCACGACGAAATCGTCTTCGAGATCAAGCACGAGCGTTTGATGCAGGCAATGCCGGTCATCATCGAAGCGATGGAATCCCCCTGGAAGATGGCCAAGTGGAAGATCCCCTTGGTGGTGGAGCCCCTCTTGGGTTTGACCTGGGAAGCCAAGGTGGATTGGCACGCAATGCTGAGCGGCAAGGAGGCGGTGCCGCCGTGGCTTCAGGGTATCATCGAGCCTGGAGTCCACCCTCCTGAGCCCGAGGCAGAAGCGGCCCCTAAGGCGGCGCAGCAAAGGCCTGCTGCGGCTGTGTCCACGAGCCCGGGGGTGGCCGCAAGCTCGAAGCAGGACTCCCAGCCGCCCTCTAAGCCCAAAGGGACGCACGGGACCCTTCAGGTGGCGACGTTCGCATTGGCGTCGACCTATCTCACCAACCGCATGGTGGAGGTGGTGTTCGAGTCTGTGGCGGGTTCGTTGGATCCCGACAACAGCTTCATCTTTTTGAGGCTGGTTGATGACGGCGGCAATGTGCTGCTCGATCCGTCTCATCATCGTTTGCCCATCCTACCCGAGAAGCTCAAGCTTCGATTTCAGGACAGAAACCTGGGATCGGGCGAGTACGAAGTACGGGAAGAGCCCTTGTAGGACCCCCTTGTAGGGGGCATAGTGAGGACCTAGTGGCTGAAGAAAAGCGAGACTACCTCGGGCTGTGCAACGAGACCAAGATCCCCTTCCAGGACTTCATCACGAGATTCTGTTCGCGATGTTTCCAAGGGGAGTGCTCTAGGTCTCTGCACGGTAAGAGTCGGTTCGAACACCGGATCCAAAACTGGGAAGGGGCTCTCTTCACCAACGTGGTGACGCTCGACCCTAAGGATGACCGCTACAAGGATATTTCGGCCAAACGCTTCCTGCCGGTTGATCCCGGTCAGGCCAACGCTCCTTCTGCTTGGCTCGACCCTCGAGAGATCGAGCCCGCACGGGAGATAGTGATCCCGGCAGCACAGCCTCTTGTGGTCAAAAATC
>Ga0193726_1001071_pt1 | contig 23381 bp, 19 predicted proteins | sample H2c1metaG_FD_144928 | JGI IMG/M metagenome (GOLD analysis project Ga0193726, IMG submission 144928) | Soil microbial communities from a riparian zone of the East river system, Colorado, United States - H2c1 | ecosystem: Environmental > Terrestrial > Soil > Riparian zone | place: USA: East River...
ATGCAATTGTCGGCAGCCCGCTGCCGCCGGTTGCAACCATCACAGTTCTCGCCATCGTGACAGGCCGCTGCTGCGAAACAGGCGGCGCCTGTTTCGTAGGTGATTTGCGGAGCACGACGACTAAAACCGCGACCAGCAACAGCGCTCCGACAATCGCATAAATTCCTGTCATGCCCACAGTTTCAATCGCCTTCTGCGAAATATTCAAATGATCTTCGCCATCCACAGCTGCCGCGCGAAATTTCCTGGCGTCCGGAAGATCCGGCATGAATTGCAGCACGTTATCGAATTCCGAAATCGCAGCCTTAAATTCACCGGCGTCGTACATATCCAGCGCGCGATGCCAATGCTCGTCAAATGTGCTGCCCGAAGGTGACACGCCCGTCTGCCGCACAAATTCCATAGCCGTATTTATTGCTACCAGAAAATTAAATCCCTGCACACTGTCATTTCCGAAGGTGGCGATACCAATCACTTTTCCTTCATCGCTGAATGCCGGCCCGCCACTATTTCCGTGCGTGATCGCCGTATCTGTTTGCAGCACCGGCATTCCCAGCGGTCCGGTTTTCACGGCGGAAATGTGTCCGTTGGTTGCAGAGGCTTCGTAATTCGAGTCCGCGCTAATCAGCGGATTATCGCCCCACTGCGAAGCAACTCCGGGATATCCCATCACCATAATCGCGTCCTGCAAACGTACCTGGTTTGAATCTCCGAGCGGCACCGTCGGATAATTTCCACCGGGCACTTTCAATATCGCCACATCTTTTCCGTTCTCATCAATCGGCGCGCTGTATTGCAAAATATCCGCGTTCACCGTTTTCCGGTTTTCCAGCACAACTGTAATTGTTGGCGTGCCAATTTGCGTGATGCTCGCGTTATTCCATAGTGCTCGCATCTGCGCATCCGTTACAGTTTTTCCGGTTTGTTTTTGATACGCGGCGATCACCTCGCGCAATTTGCTGACGTTATCCGCTTTCAATTCATCCTGGCGAGATTTTTCAGCCTGCAAATCTTTCATGTTCGCGTACTGCACCACGTGGCCGTTGGTGATTAAATATCCGTCGGGATGGAAAAAGAATCCGGTGCCGATTTCGCGGTGCGTCAATGTGACAGCAGTATCGCCGAGCGTCCATTTCGCTTTGAATTCCACGACGACGAGAACAACCGCCGGTTTTGCTTCGAGCGCGCGCTTTTCATCCGGCTTCAACTGTTGGGCGATCGCCGGCGAAGTAATTCCAACTATCATCAGCACGGCAATTAGAAAACGTCGAGCCACGAATAATCCTCCGGACGGAATTCTGCGATGAATTGGTACCAGAAAAGCTTACTGCTTCGCGCGCATCATACGCTGCAAATCCGCGCGAAACAATCAATTTGACGGATGAAACACCGCTGCTTCAGTGCGCAGTTGCAGGCACGGCCACCGGTGGCAAGTGTTCTGCAAAATATCCGAGAATATTCGTGTAGACATCGACGCTGGTTCCGCGGCCCTCGAAAATTCCGTGTGTTCGAGCCGGATACACGCGCATATCAAATTGTTTTCCGAGCGAAATTAATTTATTAACAAGCAACTCGAATCCTTGGAAGTGAACGTTGTCGTCGCCGGAACCGTGCATTACCAACAAATTTCCGCGCAGACCATCTGCGAAATTAATCGCAGAACTTTCTTCGTAAGCTTTCGGCGTATCTTGCGGCAAACCCAAGTAGCGCTCCTGATAAATTGTGTCGTACAAACGTTGATCGGGAACTGACGCGACGGAAACACCGACGCTGTAAACATCCGGATAGCGGAACATTAAATTTAAAGTTTCCGTTCCTCCGCCGCTCCAACCCCACACGCCCACTCGCTTGGCATCAATATAAGGATGTGTTTTCTCCATGGCCTGAAGCGCGGTGGCTTGTTGTTTGGAAGAAAGCGGACCGATATTTCCGTAGACGATCTTGCGCCAATCGCGTCCGCGCGGCGCGGGCGTGCCGGAATTATCGAAACTGGCCACTAAATATCCGGCGCTGGTTAATGCGCGATCAAATCCGGCGGTCCAACGATCGACAACTGTTTGCGAAGCTGGCTCGGAATACACCAAAACAATCAGCGGATATTTTTTCGATGGATCGAAATTTGGCGGTTTCAAAAGCCAAGCGTCGACGCCGACATTGTCTCCGGCATCGAGGCCCATAAATTCCACAGGGCCACCGGAGAGTGCTTTCACTTTTTCTGCGATTGCGGAATTATCGGAAGTGCTGCGCGCAACTTTGTGATCGGGCAAATGTACGACGTCAGAACTTGGGGGCACGTCAAACGCGGAAAAATTATGAAACGCCCATTCGCCGTTCGGAGAAATGTTGTAGGAATGTGTGCCGGAAACATTTGGCGTGACGCGTTCTGGCGCGTTGCCGGTGCCGTCTAATTTCGTGCGATATAAATAACGTTGTGTCGCGTTCGATGGTGAGGCGATGAAATAAACCCACTGTTCATCGGGCGTTACGGTTTCTAAAGTGACGACGTCAAAATCTCCGTGCGTAACTAATTTGATTGCGCCGGTATCTTTTGTTACGCGATACAAATGTCGCCAACCATCGCGTTCGCTGAGCACTAAAAATTCACTGCCGTGATTGATCCATGAAACATTTTCGTTTACGTCCACCCACGCTTTATCTTCGTCAATAAAAATGCTGCGCGAAACTCCGGTGGAAGAATCGGCCAGCAGATAATCATTCTTATTTTGCAGACGATTCATGTGTTGCAGCAGAACGTGATTCGCATCGGCCCACTGCATTTGCGGAATATAAAAATTGTGGAGATCGCCGGAAGTCTGCATCCACGTTACGTTTCCGCCGGTGGCATTTGCAACGCCCACACGCACGGCGGAATTCTGCGAACCGGCCAGGGGATATTGATACAACATAGTTTGTGGATATGGACCGAGTTCAGGGTAAGGAATTCCGGTGACGATTTCTCCGCGCGGGGCGCTAAGGTCGTAGATGAGCGTGTAATTCTTCATGCCGGTTGTGTTGAATTGCCAGAAGGCAATCTTCTTGCTGTCCGGACTCCACTGAAATCCATCGCGAATGGCGAACTCTTCTTCATTCACCCAGTCGGAAGTTCCGTTGATAATATTTTCGGCGCCGTCATGCGTGAGCTGCATGATTTTTCCTGACGCGAGATATTCGACGTAGACGTTATTTTTACTTACATATCCAACTTTAGAACTGTCCGGTGAAAATTTTGCGAACATCAAACTGGATTCAGGAGCGTCGCCGCCAATTTTGTGCAAATTGTTGATAGGAAAATCGAATCTCCCTAAAGGCAGCAGCCAATAGTCGCCACGCGTGTTCTGGCGCCATACGGTTTTTGAGTTTGTGAAAATTAGAACGCTTTTTCCATCGGGAGAAAATTTGTAGCTCTCGACCGTTAAAGGAGTTTTTGCGCCGGAGGGAATCATTTTTGCGGCGGCGATAAAAATATCGCGCGCGCCCGTTGCTGTGGCGTAGCGAACGATGTCTGTGCCACCGGGAGTGTCTTTGGAATTTTCAATGGCCAAATAATAATCACCGTTGCCGAGCCACGCGCCGCCGCGAAAACCGCGGGTGCGAAATTCGGGATTGTTCATGGTGCGCGCTAGAATTTTTGCGGCTTCGATGCGCGGATCTTTGTAAGGCTCGACTTGCTGGGCGCGCAAAACGGATGGCGCGAGGATGGTAGCCGTCAAAATTACGAAGATGGAAAAAGTGATTCGATAATTTCGTGTTGCTTGAAACATGCGATGCCTCCGAAAAAGCGTTGCGGAAGGAGACAGTATCAGATTTGGCGGAGAGATACAGCAGGGGAGGGTAAGTCTTTTATTTGCATGACGATCACGCGAGGGACGGGTAGAAAAGTTACGAAAAACTGCATGATAATGCAGTCTGCGATGATGATTGCTTAGTAAAATGCATTATAATGTATGTTTTGGGGAGGGAAAAAGACAAATCAAGAGCTCTCAACGCAGAGACGCAGAGTCCCGAAAGCTCGGGAGCAGAGAGTGCGCAGGGAGGAAGCAGAGAAAAAACAAGTCGAGACCCCGGCGTCACAGTGCGCCGCCGGATATCCTTCGAGTCAACGAACCTGGCCGGTTCGTCTCAGGATGACGGCGAGGTCAAGCCCTCGATCGACGGCTGCTACCCTCAAGGGTAGCTCTACACGTTCGAGACCCTAGAGCTAAGTCCCTTATTAGCACACACTTACGCATGAGATCGGTGTAAGTCCTTTATTAGCACACACATCGGTTGCGAGGGGGTGGGGGGTACCAGAGTTAGAATGAAACGTGACTTATTTTGGTTAAGTGGTGGGTTCGCGGTGAGTTAGGGAAAATCATGCGCATTGAACGCAGAGGCGAAGAGACGCTGAGAAAAGATTTGGGTCGAGCGGAAGCATCAGGGGCGAGGTTCGGGAGTCTGCGGATCGGCGGTTTGTAGGATCTTATTTGTGTGCATTGGTGGCCTTGCGGCTTGGGAGGCAAGAAGGGGATTGCTTATCGTGTTCAGGGCATAGGCGAGTTCGATGGTGCCGGAAATTGATGGATTGTTTGAGACAACCTCGAAGCCTTCGATGTCGTTGTAGAGCAATCGCGATGGAGCTGTGCCGTTGTAGAGGAATTTCACGTTGAAGAATTTGCAATCGGTATATTCGGTGTCGTCAAGTGGGACAATTTCGTTGCGAAAAGTTTTTCCGGCGACACGATTCCTGGGGGAATTGTTGCCTGTCCATTTGAAGCGGTACGGCTCGATATTTGTTACGACTTTTTCGACGGTTCTGGGGCGGTAATTGAAGTAGAGAGAAGTGGCGGAAAGAAGCAGTCCAACAGCCAATGAAAGATGGATTGCCTGGTGAGAGAGCGACATATTTTTCAGGCCGCCACTCTGTTTAACTTTGGCGCGAAGTATATTTCCGCCGACGATGATTACGATAGACCAAGCTGTGAATTGTAGCCACGAGACGAGTGATGTTATGTCGATTCCACGCACGGTACGAACCTCCCCCGGTATGAGTGCTTAGGGTTATAGATGGGAAGAGTTTGAGGGAGGTGGGTGGGTTAAACCAATAGTACTAATTTGGGTGGGGAGGCGGGCATGCGCCGGGCTGGGGGTGGATGCGGGTCGAGCGAAAGTTACATCAGGAACAGCACGCTTGGTCCCGAAGCTTTGGGATCAAAGGCTGCGCTCTGCAACCAAGTACTCGGTAAGATAATCCGACTGACTACTTTTGTTAGTGGGCTGCGGTCTTGAAGTAATCCGGCAAGTCCTTTTTGGTTTCGCGCAAGATCTCAACGATGTTCTTTCGGTCGCCGCGGGAAAGTCGAGCATACTTCTTATCCTTTTCTTTGCCTGAAAGAATCTGCCACAGACGATTGTAAATTGCGGTCTTGGCTTCGGCTGGCAGCGCGTCAAAGGCCTCTGAATAAATCATGTAGCTGCACGGATACCGCATCAAGCGGTGTTGCAGATCGAATTGCCGCAACGAGCGGCCTTTCGCGTCGAAAGGGCCTTCGCCAGCAAATTTCTCGCTGAATCCCGACGTGCCGCGAATCTTGTCGCCAAGCGCAGCCTCATCGACGAATAGCATATAGTCCACTAGTTCCTTGGCACTGTCGTTGATGCGCAGCGCAGAGTCTGCAGGATTTGCAGTAACAAGGTTTTCTGGCCCACCAATCTTTTGTCGCTCGAATAGGGCAAAGCGGGTTTCCCATCCAACTCGGGTGAGTAAGTTGGTCATGTGCATTTGGTGCTCGAAAACCATCAGAGCAACGATGTCGCTGTAAGGAGAAAGGTAGGCGTCAGTGTCGAACTTTCCCTTTAGCGATTCTATATTCAGCGTTTGATCCGTCACGACTGAACCCGGTTTATCCGAGTTGGTCGCCATCGCATTGCCCATGTGCCGAATCGATCCCGAATTGCCCGTCACATACCAACCGGCCCAGGGTTCTTCCAATGGACTGCGATGATCGGTAATGTTATTGCCCAGCCACGGAAGCGTGTTTCCGGTAGGTGCGGTGACGACGCTTCGCACTAACATGCCTGGGACGCCAGCGCTGTTCAGTGATTCGTGGCAGCCCAGGCAATCACCGTCTTGGCGGACAAACTGTGGTTTCTGCACAAAACGTTGCGACAAGGTGTAGAAAATCACGCCTTGCTGTGGAGCTTCCGCAGCCACCTCTATGAATCCGCCGCGAACCCAACCGACTGTCACACTGTCGTTGAAGAAGAGGGTGCGGGGATTCTTAGGCGTGATGCGATAAGATTGAACGCTGGTTTTTGAAAACGGTACGATCTGTGATTCAACTGGAATTCTGAGCGTGTCGAGCACGGAGCGAAGATAGCCTTGCTCCCCGTCAAACTTAAGCTGAACCTTCCCCTCCTGAATATCGTGGTTCAACTCCGCGACCGCGTCATTCGTGGGACGCGCGTGATATTGAATAGCAGGATGGTCAAGACCAGGAAGAAATAGACCCTCAAGATTTGCGAATGCGACAGAAGTCGCGATGACAGTCAATATTCCGACAAGCAAAAAAACGCGACGCATGATTTTACCGCTCGATCGGAATTCTACACCCGGCCTGTATATGCCGAGCGCCTAATTGAAGTTCCGCTGTGTAACTTGCTACCTGAAAATCCGTGGCTTCGATTTTGCTTTGCCTTTAAGTCCGTTCGGATACCGAGCTGCGATTTACATGTGCTCGGGTGCTGGGTGCTAACCAACGGAACAAGATTGTCGCGGCAATGGCTCCGGAAAATTGCGCGAGAATAAAAGGAGGGACATCGGTTGGGCGAATTCCGGAGAAGGTGTCGCTCATTGAACGGGCGATTACTACCGCAGGATTTGCGAACGAAGTTGACGCGGTGAACCAGTATGCTGCCACAATGTAACTGCCCACCGCAAAAGAAACAATGTGGGATCGCGTGCGAGCGCAGCCCCAGATTACGCACATCAGGCCGAAGGTTGCCACGAATTCGCTGAAGATTTGTGCGGAACCGCTGCGAACACGCTGTGAGATTGAGAGCATTCGCAAACCAAACATCAGATGCGCGGTACAAGTGCCTGTGATGCCGCCGAGAATTTGGGCGCAGATATATCTAGAAGCTTCCCTCCAAGAAATGCCGCCTTCCATTGCTTCCGCGAATGTTACCGCCGGATTCAGATGCGCGCCGGAAATCGGTCCGAAAGTGAGAATCAGTGCGACTAGCACGGCGCCGGTGGCGATGGTGTTCGCGAGCAGCGCGAGTGCAGCATTACCGCCAGAAAGGCGTTCGGCCATAATTCCGGAGCCGACTACTGTGGCCACGAGAAAAAGTGTGCCGAGGAACTCTGCCGCGAGTCGACGCATGATCGAAGGTTTCATTGGCGGCCGATGCGATCGACTTCATTTTTGATGGAGAGCTTTTCGAGGCTTGCGATTGGAAGCGAGAGAAATAAATTAATTCTGCGGTCGAGAATCAGGAAGGCGTCTCGAAAGGCGCGCTCGATTTCCGTAGGCGTGCCTTCGACTGCGGCGGGATCCGGGACGCCCCATTGAGCAGTGATCGGTTGACCGGGCCAGATCGGACAGGTTTCGCGCGCGGCGTTGTCGCATACCGTAAACACGAAATCCATTTTCGGCGCACCCGGCTTGGCGAATTCGTCCCAACTTTTGCTGCGCAGCTCTGCGGTGGGCAGATGAGAATTTTCGAGTTGCTTCAAGGCCTTCGGGTGGACTGCTCTCTTTGGGAAACTTCCTGCGCTGTAGGCGGTGAAATTTGCGCGGCCTTTGTGGTTGAGAATTGATTCGGCAAGGATGGAGCGCGCGGAATTTCCGGTACAAAGAAACAAGACGTTGTAGTGAGGTGGCATACGTTGATCCTTTAGGATGTAGATGGACTACAGCAATCGGGGCCACAGCAGGTTTCTTTTTTCGGAGTGACTGGTTTTACGGCTCGCACGAATGCACTCATAATTTTCCCGTCGACCTGCGGCGCGATAGCGTCCGCGTTTATACCCGCGCCGGAAAGAAATTCACGCGCGTCATCCGCACGATAAATCCGCGTCGGCTCCACGTTAATCTGTTCAAATCCAGCGGAAGCGAGTTTCGCCCGATAGTCAGCTTCATCCAGTGCCCCGGCGACGCAGCCGATCCACAAAAGCACGCTTTCTCGAATTTCGGGTGCAATGTCGCCGCGTGTGACTACATCGGAAACCGCAAATCGCCCTCCGGGTTTCAGGACACGAAAAGCCTCTCGCAATACTCGGCTCTTGTCCGTCGAAAGGTTGATCACGCAATTGGAGATGATGACGTCCACGGAATCGTTTGGCAGCGGAATGTTTTCGATCTCGCCTTTCAGAAATTCCACATTTTCAACACCCGCGGATTTCTTATTTTCGTTGGCTAACGCCAGCATTTCGCCGGTCATATCCAGGCCGTACGCTTTCCCGGTTGGGCCTACGCGTTTCGCCGACAGCAAAACATCTATACCGCCTCCGGAGCCAAGATCCAGAACGGTTTCTCCGGGATTCAGTTTCGCCAGCGCTGTAGGATTTCCGCAACCGAGCGATGCGAGCAACGCGGCCTCAGGAATTCCTTCGGTCTGAAGCGCTTCATAAAGGTTTGAGGTAATCGGGTCGTCGCAACATGAAGATGGAGCGGCTCCGCAGCAAGAACTGCCGCCCGCTTTAGCTCTTAGTGCGGCTTGCCCGTACTTTTCCTTCACCACATCTTTAACGTTTGTCTCAGCCATGGACGTTCTCCGATCTGCATACCTGAATAATCTCTTGCGGTTTGAGCGCTTTATTTCGCGTGCAGCATTCGGCATAAAGGAATCGGAGTAGCTCCTGCAGGCCTTCCGTGTTTGCGGTGTAACGCAGAAAAGTTTTTTCGCGCTGCACGTTTACGAGGCCTTCATTCTTCAGTTTGTCCAGATGATGAGAGAGCGTGGAGTTGGGAATATCGACCTCGGATTGAATGTCGCCAACGACGAGACCTTCGGGATGCGCGGAAAGTAGAAGTTGCATGATGCGAAGGCGGGGCTCGGTGCCCATGGCGGAGAACATGTCGGCGAATTTGGCTATTTGGTTTGAGTTGGGTTTTGGATGTGGCTTCATATTTCGATATTGGCGGAAATAGCGAAATGTGTCAAGGGGGGAGCGGAGAGGAATCGGGAGGAAGATCACCCGCCGAAGACTGTTCGTTGACACGACGCCACGATAAGTTGTAGTCTCTCTTTCGCGGAGTGTATCGCAGGCGACTGCAATCACATCCGCAGCGTTAAAATTCTTGCTGCAGGGATGCAGCTTAGGAGACTCAAGTGACCAATTCTGTTGTTGTCCCTCGTTTTCCCCGCGTTGCCGCTGGCGAATTATTCCTGAAGGTTTCACCTAAAGACATCAAACGTCTAGATGATCCGCACGATGACTCCCGGTATTCATATGAAGTGCAAGTTCCAGTCACCGAGGCGGAAAAACTCATCGTCGGTTCCGCAAATCCTCGCGACCAAAAAGTGACCAGTACGATACCGCAGGAAATCCGAACTTCGCTTGACCAATCCGCTGATACTTTTCACCTCAAGAATCGAGGCATATGGATTGCCGCGAAAAAAGCGGAATACGACAACCAAACCCAGACGCTGACGTTGTACTGTCCTCAGGGTGATGAAGAACGTTATGGAGCGGTCGACGGTGGCCACACGCTCAGAATCATCAAGGAATACGTCGAGGAATTGCGACAGAATCCCGACGTCAAATGGGCGAACGGATTGCCAAGTCTTAAGGCGATCCCTTACGTCATGCTTCACATTCGTGTTGGAGTCGAGGGCGACTTGACCGATATGGCAGCTTGCCTCAACAGATCCGCGCAACTAAAAGAATACACATTGGCCAATTATCGCGGTCAGTTTGACGAGATGAAGGAAATTCTCGACAGCGAGAATTTCGGAAAGATCATTGATTATCGCGAGAACGGCGAAGGTGAATATGATGTTCTTGACGTCATACAACGACTGACTCTTTTTTGTAACGGATTGTTTCCCGCCAAGAGTGGTAAGCACGCGGTAGTCGCATACAGCCAAAAGGCGAAATGTCTCGAGTACTATCTAAAGAACAAGAGTGAGTATTTGGCACTTCGCCCGATAATTGGCGATTGCTTTCGACTACCCGACCAAGTTGAGAGGCTACTTGCTAAAGCCTCAGGCTCACCTCGATTTGGCGGGTATGGTTTCGTGAATCCCTTGAAAAAGCCGCGACTCTCGCCGTCACTAAGGGGATTCGCGGAAAGTGATCTCGTAAAGAGTTGGGCCATCGAGCACGAAGTAACTGGGGTGGTCTTTCCGATAACTGCGGCCCTGCGCGTACTGGTCCGCCGGAAATCTGACGGCACGGTCCTGGGCTGGCGGGAAGACCCACTCAAGTTCTTGCTAAAGCACGGTAAAGAGTTGTTCGAGCCCTTCACCACCGCTGAGTATGAATCTCCGAACGCGCTTGGTAAAAACCACGAGTTATGGAGTACGACATATCTCGCGGCCTACCAAGCGCTCCATCCGGAGGACTAGCAAAAGCTGCGCGACGACCGAGGCCGGTGAAACCCTATCGGCCCGGTCGCCACCCCACCGTGGCAGCATTTGGGCATCTTCCACCGCATGAATGAGAATTGTGAGCGAAAAGGCTGTGATTAAATCACGAAACAAGAGTCGGTTTGAGCCAACGCCAGCAGACGCATTTAAATTTGAAACGTACAAGAACTATGTATGCAGCCTTGGGCTCTTCATAGGCCACCATTATGGAGGCGCTGAACAACGTCTCGAACGACTGAAATCACACTTGTATCCCGAAGGCGTTCGCCACAGTGTGCAAAAGCCCAGCGGCTCGATAAGTGCAATCGAAGAAATCAAGAAGTTATTGTTTAACGCCTGGAACACCGAGATAGTCCTGACGCTCCCGCGGTCAATCTCTGTCGATTTCGTTAAGTACGCCAATCACTGGAGCCCTGTCCAATCGTACTACTCGATTTACTTGGCGCTGCAGGCTTACTTTCGAAGCCGTGGATCTGTTCCACCTAAAAACCATACCACTGCACTTAATATGATCGGATCACAATTACTGAGCGAGAATCTTTTTCCACCCTTTTGGAGTGTTTGCTGCGCGGGAGGGCTTGAAATAGAAACCTCGAAGTACACGAACCTGCCCGCTGGAGTCTCTGTTCAGAGCGCCAGCTCATTGGCCACACCGACGCACCAAGGGCTGTGGGACTCGTACGGAATGCTCCTCAGGACAACTCGAAAAAGGCAATACGAGAATGTCAAAGAAGGAGCTAAACACTTCAAGACAAAGGGCGGTAAGCGTGATTATCCTCTTGACACAAGGTAGGGAGTTTGGTAGTATTTGGCTCATGAGGACGCTTACTTCAACCTGTTGCCTTTCTCGCCATGAGCGAGTTTCTTCAGGTGTTCGTGTAACGGCTTCGGAAACGCTCGGCGCATCAGTTCTTCCGTTGTTTGCTCATGCGCTCGTTTCTTTTTCTTCTTAGGTGCCATATGGACTCCTTGAAAAACATGAACCTAATGAAATTGATGGACGAATGCGACACGCAAGACGAATGCCGCAAAATCCTAGAGGAGCTTCGCTGGCCCGATGGCGTGCGCTGCCCCGCCTGCAAGTCTGACAAGATTTCCAGCATCCGAAAGCGTTTCCAGTATGACTGTGATTCATGCCGCTATCAATTCTCCGTCACGGTAGGAAGCATGTTTCACGATTCGCATTTGCCCCTGCCGAAATGGTTTGCTGCCGTCTATTTGATGTGCGAGTCCAAAAAAGGTATCCCCGCGCTCCAACTCAAGCGTAGCCTCGGCATTGGCTACAACACCGCGTGGTATCTTACGCATCGCATCCGTATCGCCATGCAAGAGGTTGAGCCGCGTGCATTGCTCGGCGGCACGGTTGAGATTGACGAAACCTACGTTGCTGGCAAGAAACGCCGCTGGCGTCCGAAGAACACCCCGCAAGTTGTAATTGGTATCCGTCAACGTAACGGAGATCTCCGCATGATTCGCGCTAAGGATGGGAAGTCTAAGACCGTGAAAGACATCATCAACGCGAATGTTGGCGGACACGTCGAAGTTATTTTGACAGACGAATCCCTGATTTATCCCTTCGCGCTGAATCAAATGCAACTTGCGAAACACAAGACGATTAACCACTCCCGCGAATACGCGCATGGCGACGTGCACACCAATACGGTTGAATCCGCTTTCTCGCTCTTGAAGCGCGGCATTGTAGGAACGTGGCATAAAGTCTCTGCGAAACACTTGCCTGCCTATCTGGACGAAATGTGCTTCCGTTTTAACAACCGCAAAAATCCTTATCTTTTCCGCGACGTTCTACTAAAACTTATTCAAACACCGCATGTCGAATACAAGAAACTGACCGCCGAAGTACGGGAGCCAGCCGCATAATGGGTGTCTTATTTTTGCAAGTTTAATACTCCCGCCGTTCGTGCCCGGATTTTTACCATCTCGGCGTCAACACCAGCAACAGCTTTCATTAATTTATCTGAATCCAGATTGCTATCTATGGTCAAGTTCTGTTGAAGCAATATCCAGTCAGGCCACGATATTTTGTATTCCATCCTCGCCGTCAATAAATCTATTCTTATTTGATTTTCTAATTCATTTTGTTTTTGCCGAGATAGCCTTTTAATTTTACTAACTACATCTTGCGGAAACCATTGGCGCGTAGCTACTTCCAAAATTTGGCTCCGATTCTTTTCACGAACGACCGTCATCCCTCTTTTCCCAAAGTTAATAAAATCGAAACTGAAATAGCACGGGCATGTCGGATCATCGTTCTTTTTAACGTCTCCAAGCTCACTGAGCCACGCCTTTACATTGGCCTCAAGTTTCGCATCACGTTCTTCTTGGGACTCCGGTTTAGCGGCAGCAGGAAGAGATGTTGCAATATGACGCTGTAAATCAGCATGTACGTATTCGTTCCATACTAATGAAGCACCAAATACCAAAGCGGCAATAATTAGAATCAAAAAACTAACCAATCCGCGCTGTTCATGTTTTGAAGTTTCTTCAGCCAAAAGACACTTAGAAATCAGCAGTACAATGGATATGAAATAAAGAACAGCAGCGGCGATATAAGCATTTGCATACATCGCGCTTATTCCTGCACCGGAGATGATTGCAAATGCCAGTAAAATAACTGGCCAAGCCCAAAGACGAGCACCAATCCAATACACGGCCTTCCGAAAACGGCCTGAGTCCAGCACCTTCGTAGGATTAGAATCGCTAATGGGTTTATTCGATGCTTTTTGCATTGCTCTTTGGTGACTATTCCCGCCCGGCATGCAGACACACCTCTCCGCGAATACAAGCCAAAAGACTTGTAAGCGGAGATACTGTACTCCGTTGGCCTACCTTGCGTCAACGGCGTAATCCCGCGGTAAGTCGAGGAAAAGGTTGACGCTGAAACAGAGGCAACAATTAATTGCTGGCATGCGACCAACAACAATTTTCGATTTCTTTTACCGCTTAAGGCTTCGATCAAACTATGAAGATGCCGACGCATTTATTCTCGGAACCATGACGCAAGGAGTTGCCGAGGACTTCAACCGCGCCCTGTGTGATCTCACGTCGTGCACACTTTTCCTTCTTGAGTTGCACATCGCCGCGAGGATCGGAGCAAGTATGGCGTCGTTCATCGGCGAATTTACGAAGGCTGACAAAGTCGGTTATTCGGCCAAGACCATAGGCGCGCGGAAACTCTTTCTGACCTAATTCAAGTTCGGGAGGCGAGGCGCCGGGTGCCGCACCCTTTGGAATTTGACGGCGCGGTTCTTGGTCTCAGTCACTCGCTCTTCGAAATACGATTCGAATACTCTTCCACAGTTCCCCTGTCGAATATTTAGTACTAAGTACCATAGTTTAGTTGACATCTATTGTCCGCCCGCGCTAGAGTGAAAGGCAGAAGGACAAAGAAGTGGTTAGTAGCTGTGGGCTGGTGGCCAGCGCAGAGGGCGCGTAAGAATATCAAAACAAGTGACTTATAAGTCCTTTGTTTTGATATTGATGCCAAAATCGACTCACCTAAGTCCTTTGTTTTGATATTCATCCTCAAAAGACGGGGTAGGGGGAGGGGTGGCGACCTAGTCACCCCCGACGTGACAGCGGCGGGAGTTCATGACGATGAATTCTGGCGTGGGTCTGAGGCGCCGATCAGGCGATCGGCGTTCCCGAGAATATGCACCGACAGGAGTGTCGGTGCTACTTGAGGCGTCGCGATTTAGAGGACATGAGTAGAGCGTTCGCGTTTAGGTTGGGAGGACCGAGAGTTCTAGGGATTGCAGCGTGTTGGGATCGGCGATGATTTCGATTTGCGTGATCTTGCCGTCCTTTATTGCGCAACGGAGAGCGCGGCCTAGGTGGCCATTGGGGGCCCAGACTGCGCCGACGGAGCCGTCGATGAGGCAGACCGTGGCGGAGGCGAGTAGGCGGGAATATGCGACGGCTCCTGAAGCCCAATTTTGCGCGCCACGGAGTTCTTGCGGAGTGTTGGTGCGGGAGGCGGTGGCGTCAACACGGACTACTAGATCGGGATCGAGTACGGCCATGAGGCCCTGGACGTCACCGGCGCGGAGGGCGGTGATGAAGGCGTCGACTAATTTTCGATGCGCGATTAAATCGCGATGCTCGGAACTGTCGGTGCTGGGCGGATTGGTGACGCCTTGGACGCGTTTGCGGGCGCGGCTGGCTAGTTGACGGGCTGCGGCTGGCGAGCGGTCGACGATGGTGGCTATCTCGTCGAAGGAGAGGCCGAAGAGATCGTGCAGGACCAAGGCGACGCGTTCGGCGGAGTCGAGACGATCGAGGACGACGAGAAGGGCGAGGCCTACTGAGTCGGCCAGGATGGCTTCTTGTTCGGGATTGGAATTATTGGAACGTGTTGTGGATACGCCCTTACGATCGATGGGAATGGGTGATGATTGCGGATTCGTGTGGGACGCTTGGTCGTCGAGTGATTCTTCGGCGCGGGATTTGCGGGAGCGGAGTTGGTCGAGACAGACGCGGGCGACGACTGTGGTTAGCCACGCGGTTAGATTTTCAATTTGAGCGGCGTCGGAACGGCTTAGGCGGAACCAGGATTCCTGAACGGCGTCTTCGGCTTCGCCGAGTGTGCCGAGCATGCGATAGGCTACGGCGCGTAGGCGGGAGCGGTTTTGCTCAAATTGTTCGGCTAAGTAGTTTTGGTCGGGCATGGCGCGCGGTTCCTTTGTCGTCGTTGGTCGATATTAACATTGACGGGTTGGGGTGGGGGATTGTGACTGGTGGTGGGGAAGAATTTTAGGAGCAAGACCCCGGCGTCAGAAAGCGCCGCCGGATATCCTTCAAGGCGACGAAGCTGATCGCTTCGTTTCAGGATGACGGCGAGGGCAAAAGACTCGCGTTCGGAGAACGCGAGCTACACGCGGGAGTGGGCGATTGAGAAAACATGCACCGACAGGAGTGTCGGTGCGACTGAGGGCCGCGTGGAAATTTGGGGCAGTCACATTTTGTCGGAGGGATACGTCATCGTGGTGAAGGGCGAATTTAAATGAAATTACGAGGAGACTTCCGATGATGAATCAGGGTATCAAGACGATTATTTTTCCGGTGAAAGACGTGGCGAAGGCGAAAGCGCTATTTGCGAAACTGATTGGGAGCGAGCCTGTGGTTGACGGACCTTATTATGTGGGATTTAAGGTGGGCGGGCAGGATATCGGATTGCTGCCGAACGGACATGCGCAGGGGATGACGGCGCCGCTTGGATATTTCCATGTGGACGACATTAAGAAAACTTTGGAGACGTTGGTGAACGAAGGCGCGCAAATTCAACAGGCGGTGAAGGATGTTGGCGCGGGGAGATTGGTGGCGTCAGTGAAAGATTTTGACGGGAATTCGATTGGGTTGATACAGAACGCGTAAGGGAGTTGGGATTGGGATTTAATTTCAAGAACCCCACGTTCGCCCGTCCCTGAATTCGGGACGGGACGAACATGGGGCACCCGATCTAGATGCAAAATCAAATTCAAAGCAGATTAGTACTGCGGTCACCTGCGAAAAACCCCACACGTAATCCCGAAATGTCGGGACGGCGTGTGGGGCACCCGGCCGGGGTAAATTTTGATTCGCTAGTCTGGTATATCCAAAGGCGGGAGGGGTCTTGGCTGACGGAGGCACTCGTGGAACTTTGAGAGATGCCGGCCTGGGACGAAATTCGCCTGGTACATAAATTCGGCGATGCGGACGCTGCCGTCCAGCCGGCGGATCTGACATTTGCCGCGGCGTTCTCTTCCACGAAGTAGCGGCGGACCGTGGCGCTCGAACCATGGAACCTGGCCCCATGGGAGAAAAGCGTCGAGCGTGAAATCCCTTACGTGTTTATCGGAAATGCCGAACAATCTGAGCGCAGCTTGATTCACGGCCAGAAGGCGGCGCGAATCATTCATCACAACAATTGGCTCGGCGGAGTCGGCGAGAAGTTTGGCGAGATGGGTTCTTTTTCGCGGAAGGCGTCGTGTAGGCGCTGATGTTCCTTCTTTGTTCTGGCCTGAACTGCCGATAGTTTTTTTCTACCCACTGGAAACACACACTCGCCTGCTCGACTGCCATCATCAGGCCCTGCCTGGCGCGGGATCTGGCGGCGGTGAGATAATCGTCAAATCTGAAATGAAGGCGTTCCACATGGAGGGGATAATCGACCATCTGCTGAGGACGGACTACTGTCAGATTTACCAGAGAACGTCGACTGGCTGATTGGGAGAGAGTGGAGAGGAAATTCCACAGGCTGAAGCCTGTGCTACTTTTGGTAGAGAGATGTAACCGATTGGATGTAGTGGTACTTCCTGTCCATTCCCCTTGAGCGAAATTGAATAGGAGGATTAGAAGCGGCGTTGTGTGTCTGCTGCTTGCGGAGGAATTGTGAGAGATGGAATGCGTTTTGTGGTGGGCGTTGCGGCGATGCTGATGGTTGGATTGCAGATTTGTCCTGTGGTGCGGAGTCAGGATCCGCCGCCGACGTTGGGCGACGTAGCGCGGAAATATCGCGAGGAGAAAGCTGCGCAGGACAAGGCTACGCCGAAAAATACCTTTACGAATGAGGGACTAGTTTCCGGGAAAGGCACTCTTCTTGGCGCGGGTGCGCCGGATGTTGCGGCGAGTCAAGCGACGGGATCGGCATTCAACGACGCGATCGCGAAACTCGATGAAGCGATGCAGAAACTTGATTTGCTCGGAACGCTGGACCGCGCCAATTTATTTAACGCTGCGACGGGAGGAATTTCCTCGAATTTTCCGGGCCGGAAGGGCTGGGAAGATCGCATGTTGGCCGCGCGGCAAAATTACGTGGTGCATGGAAAAGAATTGATTCAGAACAATAAGACGCTGATGTTGCAGGCGAAGGCGCTGCATGATGCCCAGCCGAATCTTGCGCAGAGTGATCCGAGGGTACAATCGTTCGAGGCGAAGTTAAGAGCAAACATGGACGCGGCGGAAAGATTGGAATCGGATTTCAAGGCGGTGGTCATGGAAGGCCATGACCGGGCGGCGCAGGCTGCGCACTAGAGCTACTGTGTTGCGGGTAGTGCCTGACATTCTGTTAGTGAAAACGGCGCGGATTTTGGCGCGGCCGTTTCGGAATGAATGGCGTTGTCGCTGGTGGAGCAGAAATTTTTCGAGCCGTTTAGCGCGTCTACCGGCGTTGCGGTGATCACGTAGTCTGAACACTTTCCGTTTGCGCAAATTCCCTGAACATTAAATTTGTATTCATTTTGCGTGCACCAGATTGTTCCGGTGCAGGCGGAATTTCCTAGCGGGCCGGCGATCATGCAGCCGTGCGCTGGAGTTGTGCCTTCGGCGCATTTGCCGTCGGGGCCGGGGCCTAGTGATGCGAGATTCGGCGCGTATTCGGCGTCGGTGAAAGTGGAGTAGTAGTTGACCTGACTTATGCCGATGTTGCGAACGTTGACGCGTGCGGCGGATTCGTTGACGCGTTTGCGGGTGTCGTCGAGGCGTGGAGTGAAGAGATAGATGCCGAGTAATCCGAGGATTATGATTGCGCCCATGGAGATTAAGATTATCACGACGAGATTTGCGGCGCCACATTGTGGGTTGGGTTTTGTTTGTTTGGACATTTTAGTTGGCTGACGATACATGGGCGGGTGTGATTGGGGCAAGAGATTTGGAGTGGAGGGGCGGGTTGCACCGGATTTTGCGAATGCGGGGTGAAATTAGATTCAGTGGAAAGCGCCCAGCCAGGATTGGCTGTGCCACGTTATGGAATTTGACACTCGGCGGTGGCTTGGTTACGCTCGTTTATTAAATTTCAGGAAATAGTTTTTTGAGAGGAATGGTGTATTCGCATGTCGGATCAGAAGCTGCCAACTCGCGCGGAAGATTACAACGAGTGGTACAACCAGCTGGTGCTGCGCGCGGAGCTTGCGGATTATGCGCCGGTGCGCGGATGCATGATCGTGCGTCCGTATGGATGGGCGATTTGGGAAAATATTCAGCAATCGCTGGACCGTCGCTTTAAAGCTACGGGGCACATGAACGCCGCGTTTCCTTTGCTGATTCCGAAAAGTTTTATTGAAAAGGAAAAATCGCACGTTGAGGGATTTTCGCCGGAGCTTGCGGTGGTGACGATTGGCGGCGGCGAAAAATTGGAAGAGCCGCTGGTGATTCGTCCCACGTCGGAGACGATTATTGGACACGCGTATGCGAAATGGATTCAGTCATATCGCGATTTGCCGGTTTTGATTAATCAATGGAACAGCGTGGTGCGCTGGGAATTGCGGACGAAATTATTTTTGCGCACGCTGGAATTTTTCTGGCAGGAAGGGCACACGGCGCACGCCACGTTTGATGAGGCGGAATTCGAGACGCGTCAGATGCTTGATATTTATACGGACTTTGCGGTGAACGACGCAGCGATTCCTGTGATTCCGGGACGGAAGTCGGCGTCGGAACGATTTGCCGGCGCGGATCAAACGTACAGCATTGAAGCGATGATGGGCGATGGCAAGGCGCTGCAGTCGGGCACGTCGCACAATTTGGGACAAAATTTCGCGAAGGCTTTTGAAATTAAATATTTGGATAAAACGGGAGTGCAGCAATTTTGCTGGACGACTTCGTGGGGACTTTCGACGCGCGTGGTTGGCGCGATCATCATGGTGCATGGCGATGATCAGGGACTGGTGCTGCCGCCGAAACTTGCGCCTTATCAAATTGTGATTGTGCCGATCGCGAAAACGGATGAAGAGCGTTCGCAGACGATTGAGGCGGCGCGGAAATTGAAGTCCACTTTGGATAAGGCGGATTATCGGGTGAAGATCGACGAGCGCGACGGCGTCAGCCCCGGATTTAAGTTTAATGATTGGGAAATGCGCGGAGTACCACTGCGAATTGAAATTGGGCCGAAAGATTTGGCGAAGAATAGCGTGATGCTGGCGCGACGGGATCGGCCGGGGCGCGAAGGGAAGTCACCGGCGAGCATGGACGACATTGCCGGGATGGTTGGAAATATGTTGAACGAAATTCAGGCCGGAATGCTGGCGAAGGCGTTGGCGTTCCGCGAGTCGCGCACGTCGGAGCCAAATGATTACGCCGAGTTTAAGACGGCGGTAGAGACTGGATTCGCGCGTTCGTTCTGGTGCGGTAGTGCGAATTGCGAAGCGAAAATTAAGGAAGAAACGAAGGCTACGATGCGCTGCATACCGCTGGAGCAATCTGGTGGAGATGGGAAGTGCATTTTCTGCGGAGAATCGGCGAAGGAAAAGGGAATTTTCGCGAAGGCGTATTAGCGATAAGGTGGGAAAAGGGCGGGTCGCGTCCCGAGCCCTCGGGACCGCCCTACGTTGGCACAGGTTACTCACGCGCCATACGGACTTTCGCATATCTCGACACTGGCATGACGCGGTGCTAGCCTGATTACCGGATGATTTTACAAATGAAACGCAGTGAAAATGGTTATCAAATTGAGCCGGTCGCTACGCGCGTGCGTGACGGGCAACGCGGCGGCGGGGCCCTTCGAGCGATTATTTGGACGGCGATTCTGCTGAGTTTCGTTTACGTCAGCTACAAAGTGATTCCGCCATATTATGCAAATTATCAGTTTGAAGACTGGTTGAAGACGCAGGTACCTTTCCTGATGGTGAATCACACGACGGACGAATCGCTAATTGCGGCCATTATTAAAGAGATGAAAAATGACGGGGTCACAATTACGAAAGAGAATATCAAGATTATTCAGAATAATTCGGCGGGCATCAACGTACAAATTAATTACGATGTGACTTGCGACTTGATCGTTTATCAACAGAAGTTACATTTTTCGCCGCAGATGAACAGCCAGTCATTGGTGCAATAGGATTCGCAAAGTATTGAGCGTGCTTAGAACGGCAGTTGATTCCGCAGAAGGTTCCGCCAGCCAGCAGCACATCCATCGCGTTTCCTGTACAATTTATTTGTGGATAGTCCGAAGAAAGCTCCGTTTCAATGGATAGGAGATTTACTTTTGCGGATCCGGCTGGGCAAGGGATTCTGGGCGTCGCGCTGGGGTTTGGCGATACTGGGCACGACGCTGGCGCTACTGCTGACCGGCATCGGACTTTTTACGTACTACTACATTGTTTACGCTCGGATGATTGACGAGCGTCTTTCCGGGAATATTTTCCAACACACTACAGGAATTTATACGCAGCCCGGCCGAATTTTTAATGGTCAGGCAATCAACACGGCGAATCTTGAGGAATATCTGGGACACAGCGGATACAGCGCGAAAAAAGATACGGATGGCGCCGGGTATTACGTTGCGCGCGGGAACACGCTGGAAGTTTATCCGGGGAAGTCTTCTTACTTTCACGGCGGTAATGCAGTTCGCGTGGAGTTTACGGGCAAGCAAATTCATGCCATCCGATCGATCGCTACAGCCGCGACGATGGACAGCGCGGAAATCGAGCCGGAGCTGCTGACCAATCTTTTTAACGAGTCGCGCGAGAAGCGAAGGCCTGTGAAGTTTGCGGACTTGCCGAAAAATCTGGTGAACGCGCTGCTGGCCGCGGAAGACAAGCGCTTTTTTGAGCATCCGGGATTTGACGCGATTCGTGTGGCGGGCGCGGCGCTGGCGGATATGCGTCACAATGCGAAAGCACAGGGCGCGAGCACGTTGGACATGCAATTGGCGCGCAGTTTCTTCTTTACCACGGAGCGCACCTGGCATCGCAAAGTTGCCGAGACGATGGTGGCGCTGGAACTTGAACATCGCTACAGCAAGCAGCAGATTTTTGAACTCTATTCCAACGAAATTTATCTGGGCAATCGCGGAAGTTTTGCGATTCATGGATTTGGCGAAGCGTCGCAAGCATATTTCGGAAAAGATGTGCGCGAGCTGAATCTGGAAGAGTGCGCATTTCTGACGGGGATAATCCGGCGGCCGAATCATTATTCCACGGCGGAGCAGCATCCGGATCGAGTGATTGAAGCGCGGGATCACGTGCTGACGTCGATGGTGGAAGATAAATTAATTACACCGGAGCAGGCGACGGAGGCGAAGAAGAAGCCGTTGAAACTGGTGCGAAGTGGGCTGGATGTCGGCGGAGCGCCTTATTTCGTAGACATGGTTAAGGAAGATTTGCTGGACCATTATTCCGAGGCGGAATTGCTATCTGGAAATTTTCGCGTTTATTCCACGCTCGATCCGGCGTTGCAGCGCGCGGCTTCCGCGGCGATCGATACCGGCATGGCGAACGTGGATAAGTTGCTGACCAAAAAAATTGCAATTTGGAAACGTGAACTGGCGAAAAAGCATTCCACGGAAACTGTGCCGCAGGCGCAAGTGGCGATGGTGGTGCTCGATCCGAAGACGGGCGAGATTAGAGCGCTGGCGGGCGGAAGAAATTACGGGCAGAGCCAGTTAAATCGCGCGGAAGCGAAACGTCAGCCGGGATCGGTGTTCAAGCCATTTGTTTATGCGGCGGCGTTTGACGACGCGGCGGAAACTACTGGACCGATTTTGACGACGATTACGACGGTTGTCGACGAGCCAACTACATTTCAATTCGATGGGAAAGATTACACGCCGAACAATTACGGCGAAGAGTTTATGGGCACGGTGACGTTGCGCGATGCGCTGACGCATTCGTTGAACGTTGCGACGGTGAAAGTTGCCGAACTGGTGGGATTTGGGCGCGTGGTGGAAATCGCGCGGCGAATGGGAATTGATACGTCGCTGCAGCCGACACCGGCGCTGGCGCTTGGCTCATACGAAATGTCCCCACTGCAAGTGGCGGGCGCGTATACCGCGTTTGCAAATGGTGGACGCCGCGCGGAGCCGATGTTTATCCGCAGCGTGGTGAGTGGCGACGGAACGGTTCAGGAGTTGGATGGCGCGAAAACGCGGCAGGTGCTCGATCCGCGTGTTACATTTTTAGTGACGAACGTGATGGAGGATGTAATTAATCGCGGAACGGGCGCGTCGGTGCGCGCGATGGGATTTACGATTCCGGCGGCTGGGAAAACGGGCACGGCAAATGATGGATGGTTTGCCGGATACACATCAAATTTATTGTGCGTGGTGTGGGTGGGATTTGACGACAATCGCGATTTAGGATTGGCGGGCGGATCTTCTGCGGCGCCGATTTGGACGGAATTCATGAAACGCGCGGTGACACTGCCCGCGTACAGCAACACCGATACGTTCATTGCGCCGGCCGGAATTATTACGGTGAGGATTGATCCGGAGACGCTGCAACTGGCGACGCCGGATTGTCCGGTAACGCGCGACGAAGTTTTCATCGAGGGGACGCAGCCGACGCAGTATTGTCAAAAGCACACTGCAGGAGCTGCCGAAAAGGTAGGGTCGTGGTTATCGCGCTTGTTTGGCAAAAAGAAGGATCCGCCGGATAAGTAAGTTTTAAGGGCAAAATAGGGAACCGATTGCGAGTGGTTGGTGTCCAACTGGGCAAAGCAAGGCGCAGAACGAGCAGAGCCAGCAAGATGTCGGCGCTACGAGTTCTGGCTAGGGCGAGTGGATTCCTTTCACAGCAGTGGGACCGAAAAAAAGGACTCCATAGCGCGCGTTTTTTGCTATCGTTGAAGGCAACGAGGGCGACTAGAAGCGCCCATACGGCAAATAGCATTTCCTGGAGGTCGCCATGAGAAAAGTTTTGATGGCGTTTGTGGTTTTGAGCTTGGGTGTAGTTGTCTCCGCACAGCAAATTCCTGAAGCGTCCACGACAAAGATGAAGCAAGCGGTGGGAGTGTCGCCAGATAATTCCACGCGGGATACCGCGGTGGAGCGCGCGACGCTGGACATGATTCACAAGGATTACGCAGGCGCGGCAGAC
>Ga0193726_1001072_pt1 | contig 23375 bp, 13 predicted proteins | sample H2c1metaG_FD_144928 | JGI IMG/M metagenome (GOLD analysis project Ga0193726, IMG submission 144928) | Soil microbial communities from a riparian zone of the East river system, Colorado, United States - H2c1 | ecosystem: Environmental > Terrestrial > Soil > Riparian zone | place: USA: East River...
CGCTGGCCGGAGGCGTCGCCGGACTCGTCGTTGCGCAATGGTGCGTGCAGCTGATCCGCCTGCTCGGGCTCGACGATGCGGCGCACGGTTTCGTGGTCGGCCTCGACGGCAGCGTCATCGCCTTCACGCTGGCGCTGGCGCTGCTGACCGGTGTCCTGTTCGGCCTGTTCCCGGTTGTCGCGCTGTGGCGCGAGCGTGCCTACGAGGTGCTCAAGGAAGGTGGCCGCGGCAGCGGCGGCAGCCGCTCGGCGCGCGCGACCCGGCGCGTGCTGGTGATCGTGCAGATGGCGCTCGCGGTCATGTTGCTGACCGGCGCCGGCCTGCTGATCCGCAGCTTCGTCCGTCTGCAGGAAGCCAGCCCCGGTTTCGACACGCAGAGCGTGCTGAGCGTGCGCCTGGATCTGCCGCAGAACCGCTACAAGGACACCGCCGCGATCGCGCAGTTCTACGAACGCGCGCTCGCCGCGGTGCGTGCGCTGCCGGGCGTGAGCTCGGCCGGCGTGGTCAGCTCGATGCCGTTCACCAACAACAATTCGCAGAGTTCGTACTTCATCGATGGCCGTGAACCGGCCGCCGGCGAATCCGTGCCGCACGGTTTCGTCCAGGTCGTCGACGAGGATTTCTTCAAGGCCATGCAGATCCCGCTGCTGCAGGGGCGCGGGTTCAGCACGGGCGATTCGGCCGATGCGGGCAAGGTCGTCGTGATCGACGATGTGTTGGCGAAGAAGTATTTCGGCGACGCGGCCAAGGCGCTCGGCCAGCGCATCGGCCAGGAGGACAGCATGAAAGGACCGTGGTACACGATCGTCGGCGTGGTCGGCACGATCAAGCGCAACAAACTGTACGAACTGACCAACAAGGAAACGTACTATTTCTACTATCGACAGCGGCCTGAACGATCGTCGACCATCGCGCTGAAAACCGATCTGGCCCCGACCGCGCTGATCGCACCGCTGCGCAGTGCGCTGCTCGCGATCGATCCGGAGCAGCCGATCTTCGATATCCAGACGATGAGCGAACGCATCCATTCCTCGCTCGACGACCGGCGCACGCCGATGCTGCTGCTCGGCTTGTTCGCCGCGCTGGCACTCGCGCTGTCGGCGATCGGCATCTACGGCGTGCTCGCCTTCTCGGTCGCCAGCCGCACCGGCGAGCTCGGCGTGCGCATGTCGATCGGTGCGCAGCGCGGCGACATCCTGCGGCTCGTGCTGGCCGACGGCGCGCGCCTGGCCGGCCTCGGCCTCGGCATCGGCCTGATCGGTTCGCTGGCGCTGTCGCAGCTGATCAAGACCCAGCTGTTCGGCGTCGGTGCGGTCGACCCGCTGACGCTGATCGGCGTCGTTGCGCTGCTCGCGGCCACGGCGTTCGTCGCCTGCTGGCTGCCGGCGCGCCGCGCGTCGCGTGTCGATCCGATCGAAGCACTGCGCCACGAATAGGAGAAAGGAGATGATTCGCGATCTGCGCTTTCCGGTGCGCCGCCTGTTCCGCAGCCCGGGTTTCACCACGACCGTGATCCTCTTGCTCGGGCTGACGCTCGGCGCAAACGCGAGCATGTTCAGCGTGCTCTATGGGCTGCTCTACAAGCCGCTGCCGTTCGCCGCGGCAGAGCGCATCGTCGCGCTCGACGTGCGCATCGCCTACATGAACTACAACGTTGGCTTGTCGGTGCCGTACTTCGAGGAAATGGCGGCGACGTCGAAGACGCTCGAGACCATCGCGGCGTTCCGCGAGCGCCAGCTCAATTCCGGTGACGACGACGCAGCCGCCTCGACTTACAATTCGGCGCTCGTGCAGCCGGCGATCCTCTCGATGCTCGGCGCGCAGCCCGTGCTCGGGCGACTGTTCGTCGACGAAGACACTCAGGACGGCGCGGCCCGCAGCGTCGTCATAGCCTCGGACCTGTGGCAGGCTCGCTACGACGGAGCCGCGGATGTCATCGGCAAGAATCTGAAGCTCGCCGACGGCGACTATCGCATCGTCGGCGTGCTCCCGGGCGGCTTTGGCTTTCCGCGCAGCACGACGCAGTTGTGGCTGCCGTTGCATTTTTCCGCAGCCGAACGCGCGCCCGACCAGGGCGGGTGGTTCGGCAAACTCTACGCGATCGCGCGCCTCAAGCCGCCGGCGACGCCGGCCGACGTTGCCGGCGAGATGGCCAGCGTGGCACGCAACGTCGCAGGGTTGAAGGAAATCGTCGATCAGATCGGGTTCCAGGCCAGCGCGGAGCCGCTGCGCAGCCTGTGGCTGGGCAATCGCGCGTCCGCGCTCGAACTCATGTTGCTCGCGGTCGCGCTCGTGCTGCTCGTGGCGGTCGCCAATATTTGCAATTTATACATTGCGCGGCTGCTGGCCCGGCGTCAGGAGCTGGCGTTGCTCGATGCGCTCGGCGCAAGTCCGTGGCGGCGCCTGCGCCAAACCATCGCCGAAACGCTCACGTTGTGCCTGACGGGTGCGTTGCTCGGCATCCTCGTGATTGCGCCCAGCCTGGAACTGCTGCGCCGCTTCGATCTCATTCCCGCCGATGCGCCGCAGGCGATCGGTATCGAGCCGGTGACGCTCGTGTTCATCGTCGCTCTTGCGCTGGTGCTGGCCCTCGTCATGGCGGGCAGCGCGACCTGGCTGCAACGCCGCAACCTGGCATTGGCGATTCGTGCAGGCGGCACGCGCCAGACAGCCGGCCTGGGTGCGCAGCGGGCGCGCCAGGCGTTGATCGTCGCGCAGATCGCGCTGACCGCCGCGCTGCTGGTGGGCATCGGTCTGCTGTTGCGCAGTTCGCAGCGGTTGCTGGCCGAAGACGTCGGCTTCGATGCCGATCGACTGGCAATTACCGGCATCGCCGATTTGCCGCACGTGGAACCGGGCGTGTCACCGGACGTTTCGGCCGCCGACGCCGCGCGCGCCACGATGCGTGAGGCGGTCGAGCGCACGCGCGCGTTGCCTGGCGTTACGGCCGTCGGCCTCGGAACGATCGCGCCATTCGGCTGGAGCATGGGCGTCACCATTTTCGCGCTGCCCGGCGAGGAAGACCGTGTTGCGGCGCAGTCTGTCGCCAATCGCGCGTACGTCAATGCCGATTACTTCACCGCGCTCGGCACGCCGCTGTTGCGCGGCCGCGCCTTCACGCCGGAAGAAGCGCGTACGCACGCCGATGTCACCATCATCGACAGGCAGTTCGCCCAGCAGGTCTTCGGCGACCGCGACGCATTGGGCCAAAAAATCATGATGGACACTGGTGATCAGACGCCGCTGCGTGCGCGGACAATCGTCGGCGTCGTGCCGACGCTGAAACTGCAATCGCTCAAGGAGAAAGCGGAGCGCCCGACTGCCTATCAGCCCGAGGAGTTGCCGCTGAATGGCATGTTGTTGGTGCGCACGCAGTCCGATCCGGCATTGCTTGCCGCACCGATCAAGGAACTGTTCCGCACGATTGCACCGCGTGCCCGGTTGCGCGAGGTTGTGCCGATGCGCGAGCGCATTGCCGATACGCTGCGCGATGCAATGCGCTTGAACGCATTGCTCGAACTGCTCGGAGCGATGGCGTTGACGCTCGCCGCGGTTGGACTGTATGCCGTGCTCGCCTATTCGGTGCGCATGCGCACGAATGAGTTCGGCATTCGCATGGCGCTCGGTGCATCGGGCTCCGGCGTATTGCAAAACGTGCTTTGGCAAGGCGTGCGCCTGATCGTTGCGGGCCTGCTGCTGGCCTTGCCGCTGGCTTACCTGCTGACGACATTGCTCGCGACCCGGTTGTACCGGATTGGTGCATTCGATCCGGTGACACTGATTGGTGTTGCCACGTTGCTCGGCGTTGTCGCATTGCTCGCCTGTTGGTTGCCGGCGCTGCGCGCGGCGCGCGTCAGTCCTATCGAAGCGTTGCGCTACGAATGATCTCGATGTCTCGCCAATTCGCCAACGAAACCAACAGGGGACGTCCATGCTGTCGGCACTGACCTTTGAACTACGCCAGGCATTGCGCGCGCTGGCGAGCAACCCGGGATTCTCGGCGCTGGTCGTCGGCGTGCTCGCCTCGGGCCTGGCCTGCGTGATCTTCATGCTGGTGATGATCAACGGCCTGGTGTTGCGGCCGCTGCCGTTCCCGCAACCCGAGCGGCTGCTGCACGCCGGCGTCACCGACGGCAGCAATGACGGCCGCCTCGACAACGTCACCGCGCGCGACCTGCTCGAAGTGCGTCGCCGACTGCTCGAGCAGGCCGATGTCGCCGGTTACGAATCGGCGACGATCAACCTGAGCGATCTGGATCGGCCCGAACGCTTCGACGGCGCGATGATCAGCGCCAATCTGGGCCGCGTGCTCGGTGCGACGCCGGTGCTCGGGCGCGATTTCAGCGAGAGCGATGAGCAACCCGGTGCGCCGGCCGTCGTGCTGCTGTCGGACACACTGTGGCACAGCCGCTACGGCGGTGATCCGGCAATCGTCGGTCGGCAGATCCGCGTCAACACGCGCCCGGCGACCGTCGTCGGCATCATGCCGCCGGGAATGAGCTATCCGTTTCGCGAAGTCGTCTGGATTCCGGCGACGTTGCGGGAGGACGCCGCCGATGCCGACAACAGCTATGTCATCGCGATGCGGCTGCGCAATGGGGTCGACCAGGCCGCGGTCGCGACCGCGCTCGACGCGTGGCGCAACGATGCGATGCGCGTCGATCCGGAGCGTTTCCGCGGCGTGCGCGCCGGCGTCGAATCGCTGTCCCTCTACACCATCAATCGGCAGACGCGCACGGTGCTCGGCATCATGCTCGCCGCGGTCGTGCTCGTGCTGCTGGTCGCCTGCGCGAATGCGGCCAATCTGCTCTTGCTGCGCACGCTGAGCCGGCGTCAGGAGCTGGCCGTGCGCGTCGCGCTCGGTGCCAGCCGCAGCCGCATCGCATTGCACCTGCTGGCGCAATCGCTGCTGCTCGCGGTCATCGCCACCACGATCGCGCTGCCGCTCGCCACACTGGCGATGCATTGGGAAGGCGATCTGCTGCGCTCGTCACCGAACGGCGTGGCCGAATGGCTGCGCTTCGATCTCGACTGGAAAGTGGTCGGGATGGCCGTCGTCGCGGCGCTGCTGACCGCGCTCGCGACCGGCCTGCTGCCGGCGTTGCGCGCCGCGCGCGACAGCGTGGCGACGACCTTGCGCGACGGTTCGCGTGGCAGCTCGGGCGGTCGCTTCGTCAGCTTGAGCCGCGCACTGGTGATCGGCGAAGTCGCGCTGTCGTGCGCGCTGCTGATCGTCGTCGGCACGATGATTCGCGGCATCGTCGCGCTCGACCGCCTCGATCTCGGCTTCGATGCGACGCACCTGTTGAGCGCGCGCATCGGCCTGTTCACGAATACCTATCCGACCGGCGCCGACCAGGTGCGCCTGTTCGAGAAGCTGACCGACCGCCTGCGCGGAGATTCACAAGTCGTCGAAGCGAGCGTCGCGACGACACTGCCGCTGCGCTTCGGCGGCAACCGCGACCTGCTGCCCGAGGGCGTTGCCGCCGAGGGCGACAACGCGTTGCCGAAGGCGCGCTATGGCGCAGTCGACGATCACTTTCTCGCGACTTACGGGCTGCGCCTGCTGCGCGGGCGCTTCTTCGACCAGCGCGACACAGCCAGCGGCGAACGCGTGGCGGTCGTCGACCCGGCCTTCGCTGCGCACTATGCCGACGGCGGCGACGTCATCGGCCGGCGCTTCCGTCTGGATCCGCGCAGCACCGACGGTCCGACCGTCACGGTCGTGGGCGTGATCGCGCCGCTCAAGCTCGATGCGCCCGGCGATGTACCGCAACCGGTGTTGCTTGCACCGCTGCGCCAGGACCCGGCGCGCTTCGTCAGCCTCGTCGTGCAGGTGCACGGCGACCCGAACGCCTTCACGCCGCGGCTCAACGCGATCATGCGCGAGGTCGACGCCGATACGCCGCTGTACTGGGCGCACGATTTCCACGCGGTGATCGCCGAAGCAACTTTCGGCGAGCACATGGTCGCGCAAATGTTCGGCGTGTTCGGCCTGATCGCGCTGGTGCTGGCCGGTGCCGGTCTGTACGGCATCATGGCGTTCAGTGTCGGCCAGCGCACGCGCGAGATCGGCGTGCGCCGCGCGCTCGGCGCGCCGGCCGGTGGTGTATTGCGCAGCCTGTTCGCGCGCACCGGCTGGCAGCTGGGGCTCGGCCTCGCGGCCGGACTGTTCATCGGCATACCGCTGGCGCGCCTGCTGACCGGTACCCTGCACAGCATCGGCGAAAACGACTTGATGACGCCGGTGGTCGTGTTGACGATCCTGGCCGGCGCCGCAACGATAGCGATCATCGTACCGGCGCGACGCGCGTTGCGCATCGATCCGACCGAGGCGCTGCGTTATGAATGAAGACGCGATGATGCGATCAACGAATCAATCGCCGATGCGAACGACATGAGCATGCTGCTGCACGAACTTCGCCACGCCGTGCGCGCGATTCTTGCGCGACCGACGTTCTCCGCACTCGTCGTCGGCGTGCTCGCCGCCGGCCTGGCCTGCGTTGTGTTCATGCTCGCGTTTCTCGATGGCTACATGCTGCGGCCACTGCCGTTCGCTGCACCCGAGCGCCTGTATCAGGCCGGTCCCCTGGACGAGGGCGGGCTCGGCGCGGTCGTGCCGATGGTGGATCAGGATCTGATCGGGATTCGCCGTTACATGAACGATGTCGCCGACACGGCCGGCGCGGCGCGATCGACGGTGAATCTGAGCGACCTGGATCTGCCGGAGCGCTACAACGGCGCGCACGTCAGCGCCAATCTGTTCCGCGTGCTCGGTGTTGCGCCGATCCTCGGCCGCGACTTTGCCGATGCAGACGAGCAACCGGGTGCCGAGCCGGCCGCGGTGCTTTCGTATGATCTCTGGCAGAGCCGCTATGGCGGCGATCGTGACGTTGTCGGGCGAACCATCCGTATTGATGCGCGACCGGCGACAGTCATCGGCGTCATGCCGAAGGACTTCAGCTATCCGCGCCGCGAGATGATCTGGATTTCGGTGTCGTTCGCCGCGGCGGCGACGCCAGGCGAATACCAGTACTGGGTCGTGCTGCGCCGGCACGCCGATGTCGCCGAGGTGAATCTGCGCACCGCCTTTGCATCGTGGTTTGCCGACACCGAGCGCGCCGAACCGGCGCGTTTCCGCGGCCTGCGGCCTCGCGTCGAGCCGCTGTCCGGCATGGTCATGGACCGGACCACGAGCTCGACGCTCGGCATGATGCTCGCGGCGGTGTTCATGGTGCTGCTGATCGCCTGCGCGAATGCGGCGAACCTGCTGCTGACGCGCACGCTCGGGCGGCGCCAGGAACTGGCGGTGCGCGTAGCGCTTGGTGCGAGTCGCACGCGCCTAATCGCGCATCTGTTCATGCAGAGCCTGCTGCTCAGTCTCGCCGCGCTCGCCATCGCGTTGCTGCTGGCGCAGGCCGGATTGCGCTGGCAGCAGGCGCTGTTGCGCGAATCGGAATTCACGCTGCTCTGGCTGCATTTCGACATCAACGGCACGGTCATCGCACTCGCAACGGCGGCGGCCGTGTTGACGGCTTTCGTCAGCGGCGTCCTGCCGGCCCTTCACGCCAGCAATGCGGCGCCGACACCAGGCCTCCAAGACGGTGGGTCGCGCAGCGCCGGCAGCGTGCGTTTCGCGCGCGTCAGCCGCGTGCTCGTGATCGGCGAAGTCGCGCTGTCGTGCGCACTGGTGATCTGCCTTGGCACGCTCATACGCGGCATCGTCGCGTTCGAACGCGCCGACCTCGGCATCGATACGCAGCACTTGCTGACCGCACGCGTGCGCCTGCCGACCCAGGCCTACCCGGCCGCGGCCGACCAGTCGCGCCTGTACGAGCGCATCGGCGAGCGCCTGCGCGCCGATCCCGGCGTCGTCGACGCCAGTGTCGGCACCGTCTTTCCGGGAACTTACTTCAACGAGCAGCGCGACATCCTGCCGGCCGGCGCGACGGCCGGCGATGCGGCGCTGCCGCAGACCTACTTCGCGGCAGTCGACGATCATTTCCCCGGCGCATGGGGCGTGAAGCTGCAGGAAGGTCGCTTCTTCGACAGCCGCGACACAGCCGACGGCGCGCGCGTCGCGGTCGCCGACCGGCGTTTTGTCGAGCGCTACGCTGACGGCAGGCCGATCCTCGGCCGGCAATTCCGCCTCGACCCGCGCGATGCGCACGGTGCAACCGTCACGATCGTCGGCGTGATCGGTTCGGTAACCCTCGATACGCCCGGCTTCGAGCCGCAGCCGGCATTGCTCGTGCCGTTGCGCCAGGCGCCGTTCCGTACCGCCAGCATTGCGGTGCGCACGCACGGCGATGCGCTTGCGTTCGCGACGCAGCTGTCCGCGGCGATGCGCGAGGTCGACGCCGATACGCCGCTGTACTGGGTCCGCGACTACGCCGACGTCCTGCGCAGCATGAGCTTCGGCGAGCGCGTCGTCGCACAGAGCTTTACGCTGTTCGGCGTCGTTGCGCTGATCCTCGCGGGCGTCGGCCTGTACGGCGTCATGGCTTTCACGGTCGGGCAGCGCACGCGCGAGATCGGCATCCGCCGTGCGCTCGGTGCCTCGCGCACTGCCGTGCTGCGCGCCTTGTTCTCGCGCAATTTTTCCCAACTCGCACTCGGCCTCGCGCTCGGCCTTGCCGCTGGTATTCCGTTCGCCTGGCAGCTCAGCGCGTCGCTGCGCACGATCCAGCCCGGCGGCGTGCCGGTCGTCTCGACCGCACTGTTCGTGCTAATCGGCGCCGCAGTGCTGGCGGTGATCGTGCCGGCCCGGCGCGCGTTGCGCGTCGACCCGATGCTGGCGCTGCGTCATGAGTGACCAATTCAACCAACCGGATCGGCAAATGATACGTTTGCACAATGTGGAAAAATCCTACCCGCTCCAGGCCGGACGTGTCTGGATCCTGCGCAACATCTCGCTGGATATCCGCGCCGGCGAATTCCTCAGCGTCATGGGGCCGTCCGGTTCGGGAAAGACCAGCCTGCTCAATATTCTCGGCCTGATGGACAGCGACTGGCAGGGGGAATACCGGCTCGGCGAGCAGGCCGTGCATACGTTGAACCAGAAGCAGCGCCAGACGCTGCAGCGCGAGCAGGTCGGTTTCATCTTCCAGCACTATCACCTGATCGACGACCTGACCGTGCAGGAAAACCTCGACCTGCCGCTGAGCTATCGCGACGTGAAAGCCGGCGAGCGCAAGGCACGCGTCGCCGACATCCTCGACCGCTTCCAGATCGTCGGCAAGAAAGACCTGTATCCGAAGCAGTTGTCGGGCGGACAGCAGCAACTGGTCGCGGTCGCGCGTGCGGTCATCACGCGGCCCGGCTTGCTGCTGGCCGACGAGCCGACCGGTGCGCTGCACTCGACCCAGGGCAAGATGATCATGGACCTGCTCAAGGAACTGAACGAGCAGGGGATGACGATCGTGCAAGTCACGCACTCGGAAGACAACGCGCGCGCCGGCCAGCGCATCGTCGAGTTGCGCGACGGCTGGCTGGCGGCGCCGGCGGCGTAGCGCGGTGCTTGCGAGGTCGCCGCGGCTATACTTCAGCCGTTCGTGGTGAGGTATCGAACCACGAACCCACGCTGATCGCGAGCCCGCGCCCTTCGATACCTCAGGGCGAACGGCCGAGTCAAACGCGCGCGGCATTGCAACTATGAGCGAACAACAACTGCCAATCCTGATCGCCGACGACCAGCGCGATGTGCTCGAAGCGCTGCGCCTGCTATTGAAGTCGGAGGACCACGCCTGCCGTGCGTTCGGCGACCCGGGCGCGGCACTTGCGGCAGTCAAGTCGACGCAGTTCTCGGTCGCGCTGATCGATCTGAACTACACGCGTGACACGACCTCGGGTGCGGAAGGGCTGGAGCTGCTCAAGGCGCTCAAGCGCGCCGATGCGGACCTGCCGGTCGTGGTGATGACGGCGTGGGGCTCGATCGATCTTGCGGTCGAGGCGATGCGCCTGGGCGCCGGCGACTTCATCGAAAAGCCGTGGGACAACACGCGCCTGATCAGCGTGCTGCGCAACCAGATCGCGCTCGGTGCGGCGACGCGGCGCGAGCAGCGCCTGCGCGCCGAAAACCGCCTGCTGCGCGACGACGACGTGCAGGAGTTCATCGCCGGCTCGCGCGCGATGCAGCCGGTGATGACGCTGATCGAGCGCGTCGCGCCGACCGATGCGAACGTGCTGATACTCGGCGAGAACGGCAGCGGCAAGGGCGACGTCGCGCGTCTGATCCACCGCCGCTCGCGCCGTGCCGAGCGCGCGCTGGTCAAGGTCAACATGGGTGGCCTGGCCGACAGCGTGTTCGAGACCGAAATGTTCGGCCATGTGCGCGGTGCGTTCACCGACGCCAAGACCGACCGCATCGGCCGTTTCGAAGCGGCGGACGGCGGCACGCTGTTTCTCGACGAGATCGCGAATATCCCGTATCCGCAGCAGGCCAAGCTGCTGCGCGTGGTCGAGGACGGCGAACTCGAGCGCGTCGGTTCGTCGCGCACGCTGAAGGTCGACGTGCGCCTGATCGCGGCGACCAATGCCGACCTGGCCACCGAGATCGCGGCGGGACGCTTCCGCAAGGACCTGCTGTTCCGCCTCAACACGGTCGAGGTGCATGTGCCACCGCTGCGCGAGCGGCGCGAGGACATCGCGCCGCTGGCGCAAGCTTTCCTCGCACGCTGCGCACAGCGTTATCATCGCACCGGCGTGCAACTGAGTCCGACCGCACTGCGCGCGCTCGAAGATTATTCGTGGCCCGGCAATGTGCGCGAGTTGTCGCATGTCATGGAGCGCGCGGTGCTCATCACGACTGGCACGCAGATCGCGCACCTTGATTTCAGCCTGCCGCTCGCGGCACCTTCGGGCGCGCCGGCGCAGCAGACACTGGACGCAGCCGAGCAGGACATGATCCGCAACGCGCTCGAGCGCTGCGGCGGCAACATCCAGAAGACGGCCGAGATGCTCGGCCTGAGCCGCGCCGCGTTGTACCGGCGTCTGGAAAAATTCGGCATCCGCGCCGCCGAATGACGTTGCCCCCGGGTCGCGTGTCGCTTAGTGTGGCGCCATCCGATCGGCGCCTCGATTCTGTCGCCTCTCCCGCTGGCGGGAGAGGCCGTCGCGCACAGCGCGACGGGTGAGGGTGGTGGTTGGAAGGGCGAAACGCCATTCTCTGGCGCCACCCTCAACCGCCCCACCACATGCGCCTGTTGAAGTGGGTCCACCATGAACACGCCGCTGAAGGGCGCAAGTGGTGGGGCACCTTCTCCCGCCAGCGGGAGAAGGGAAGAACATAAGAACATCCGGATCACTTTTGGCGCGTTCCGTACAAACCCCATCCCGCCAGCGCTACTTCGAGAGCTGGACCTACGATGCGCGCATCCTCGCCGCGGCGTTTGCCGTGGCCGCGCCGGCGGTCATTCTGCTCGGCGTCGTGCTGGTGTGGCGTGACCTGCCGGCGGGCCTGCTGGTCACATTCGTCATCGTCGGGGCGCTGCTGACGCTGTGGTTCGCGGTGCGCCTGCGCAACCGCGTCATCTATCCATTGTATACATTGTCCAATCTGCTCGAGGCGCTGCGCGAGGGTGACTTCAGCCTGCGCGGGTCGCGCGCGCGCCGCGGCGATCCGATCGGCGAGGTGATCTGGGAGATCAACACGCTGTCGCAGACGCTGCGCGACCAGCGCCATCGCGTCGAGGAAACCGGTGCGCTGCTGACCAAAGTCATCGGCGCGACCGACATCGCGATCTTCACCTTCGATTCCGGCCGCCGCCTGCGCCTGGTCAACCCGGCCGGCGAGCGCCTGCTCGCGCGTCCGGCAGAAAACCTGCTTGGCCGCAGCGCCGATGAACTGGGCATTGCCGACTGCCTCGCGCTGGATGACGCGCAGATCCGCAAGCGTGCGTTTCCGGGCGGCAGCGGCCGTTTCGAGGTGCGCCGCGCGCGCTTCCGCGAAGGCGGCGTGCCGCACGACCTGCTGGTCGTCGCCGACCTGAGCCGCGCGCTGCGCGAAGAAGAGCGCGCCGCCTGGCAGCGGCTGCTGCGCGTGCTCGGGCATGAACTGAACAATTCGTTGACGCCGATCCGCTCGATGACCGGCACGCTCGGCAAGCTGCTCGCGCAACAGCCGCCGCCGCCCGACTGGCGCGAGGACGTCAGCGGTGGCCTCGCGGTGATCGGCGATCGCGCCGAGGCGTTGACGCGTTTCATGGCTGGCTACACGGCGCTGGCGCGCTTGCCGCCGCCGAACAAGCGCGATGTCGAAATCGGCGAACTGGTGCGCCGCGTCGCGCGGCTCGAACAACGCGTTGGCGTAGAGGTCGCCGACGCCGCAGTGCTGACCGTGCAGGCCGATGCCGACCAGATCGAGCAGGCCATGATCAATCTGGTCAAGAACGCGGCCGACGCCGCGCTGCCGTACCGCGGCGGCGTGCGCGTGCGCTGGCGAAGCGCCGGCGAAGCCGCACACATCGAGATCGAGGACGACGGCCCCGGCATTGGCAAGACCGAAAATCTCTTTATCCCTTTTTATACAACCAAGCCCGGCGGCTCCGGCATTGGCCTGGTGCTGGCGCGGCAGATCGCCGAAGCGCACGGTGGCGCGCTGACGCTGGAGAACAAACCCGGTTCGCACGGCTGCATCGCCAACTTCAGCTTGCCGTTGCAGGACACCGACGGCGCGAAGCGCTGACGCTCAAAACGGCCAGTCACTGGCACAGTAAAAGACAGCGATGTAGTCGAGCGTCGCTTCGGCCGCGCGCAATGGCTTTTCCAGCACCGCGTCGCGTAGGCACGAGCGCAACAGTCGCAATGAGCACTGCGGCGCCCAGCGCGCACACCGCCATTATCTTCTGCCAAGTCGACAATTCCTCCAGCTCCCTGCCGCCGCGCCAACCGACCCTCTGCGCCGTTCGATCGAAAATAGACGATCAGCGAAAAGGAACGTCCGCAGTTGGCGCGCCCGTGGGCTTCGAGCCGCCGAGCGACGGCTTCGGAAGCCGCTGGTTGCGGGGCACCGGTTGGAGTAAGGTCCGATCAACGCCCTTCCATGTTGCATACCGGCCGTGCCAAGCGCGCTTCAGGGATTGAGAATGCGGGTCGTGCTGCGTGCGCCTTGGGCGCTGGCGCTGGCAGCATTTGGTGTGACAGCGCAGGACACCACCCGCGGCCCTGACACGGAAGCCGCAAGCGACGACGACGCCTACCAGTTGCAAGGAGTCATGGTGACCGCGCGGCGTCGCGACGAGGCACTTCAGGACGTGCCGATTGCGGTGACTGCGCTCGATGCGGCCGAGCTTCAATCGCGCGGCGCCGAAGACATCAGTGCGCTGGGCGCTGCGATGCCGAACCTGACGATCTATCGCGCGCGCGCGTTCAACGGCACCGTTACGGCGTACATCCGTGGTGTCGGACAGAATGATCCGGTCTGGGGCGTCGAGCCGGGCGTCGCGATCTACCTCGATGACGTATACCTGGCGCGGCCGCAAGGCGCGTTGCTCGACATCCTCGATATCGAACGCGTCGAGGTGCTGCGCGGCCCGCAGGGGACGCTATACGGCAAGAACAGCATCGGCGGTGCGATCAAGGTCGTCACGCGCCCGCTGGACGATACGTTCTCGGGCAGCGTCGCGTTCGCTGCCGGCGACTATTCCCGCCGCGATGCCAAGGCGATCGTCAACATTCCGCTCGGCGACCAGTGGCGCATTCGCGTGGCGCTCGGTAGTTTCAATCGCGACGGTTTTGGCGAGAACCTGCTGACCGGCGCGGACGTCAGCGCACGGGACGCCACGGTCGGTCGCATCACCTCGGAATGGTTGCCCAGCGACGGTGTCAGCGTACGCCTGGCCTACGACGATTATCGCGATCGCTCCGGCGTGGTCGGCGCGAAGCGTCTCGCGGTCAATCCGTTCGATCCGCAACATACGCCGCCGAACGACAACAACTACGACGTACAGAGCGACATGCCGAATGTCGACAGGCTCAATGACCAGGGTGCATCGGCGACGGTCGACTGGAGACTCGACGATCACTTTCGCGTGAAGTCCATCAGCGCGTATCGCGATGGCGACTCCGCGACCAATGTCGACTTCGACACGCTGCCGCTGATGCTCGCGAGCCTCGATCGTCGCTTTCACGATTCGCAGACCTCGCAGGAATTCCAGCTGCTCTGGGACGGCAATCGCGATCAGGTCGTCAGCGGTTTGTACTGGTTCGACGGCGAGGCGGGCGGCACCGGCAACACGGCCAATCTGTTCAGGGCGTACCAGCTCACGCGGGGCTTGGTGGAAACCAGGAGCGCGGCTCTGTACATCGACCTGACGCACGAGTTTGGCGAAATGCTGAGCATCGAGGCGGGGCTGCGCTATACCACCGAGCGCAAGACCGCCTCGGTATTCCTGCAGAACTATGCCGACCTCGCGTTCACCCTGCCGAGCGGAGCACCCAACACCGATTTCACCGATTCGAAGACTTTCAATGCGTGGTCGCCGCGCATCAATGTTTCGTTCAAGCCGCGCGAGTCGGAAATGCTGTACGCGCAAGCCAGCCGCGGTTTCAAGGGAGGTAGCTACAACATCCGCGCCGATGCGGTGAGCTTCCCCGAGTCCGTGCATCCGCTCGACCAGGAATCGGCGACCTCACTCGAACTCGGCAGCAAGACGCAGTGGAGTGAAGGCCGCTACACGCTGAATGCCGCGATTTTCCACACGCGGTACAACGATATCCAACTGAGCACGCTTACCCCCTACGATAGCAATGGCGACGGCGTCAATGACAACTCCTTCGGCGACTTCCGCAATGCCGGCTCAGGAACGATGCGCGGGGTCGAGCTTGAAGGTTCGGCGCAAACGGGCAGTAGGCTGACGTGGCTCGGACATGTCGGTTATCTTGACGCGCGCTATGACGAATTCCTGAGCAAGGGCGTGAACATCGCGCGCGATCAGCGCTTCACCAACGCGCCGCGCCGGACCGCTGGAGCCAGCGCGATCGTCGATATTCCGCTGCCGTCAGGCTCGCTGACCGCACGCCTCGACGGCAACTACCAAAGCAAGGTGTACCCGACCACGGAGTTGAACGAAAAGATCGCGCAGGACGGTTATACCTTGTGGAACGCGACGCTGACCTGGCGTTCGCCGCGGCAGGACTGGCAGCTGGAACTGATCGGACACAACCTCAGCGACAAGGCCTATCGCACGACCGGTTTTGCACTGCCGCCGTTCGGAATCCTCACGGCCGAGTACGGTCCGCCGCGCATGGTCTGGCTGGCGGCCACGTATTTCTTCTAACGTGCGCAGGCGCGCGCGGACTCGCCGCGCCTACGGCGTGGCGGCGGCCGGAAAGTGCATTCGCTCCATCAGCGCCTGAAAGCGCGGCTGCTTGAGCAGGTTGCTCCAGTTCCTGTCGACCTTGAGAAACGGCATGCGCACGCCGCGTTCCTCGTAGCCGCGCTCGAGCAGGTCGAGTGTTGCATCGGTATTGCCCAACGCGTTCTGCACGGCCGCCATGCTGGTCGCCGGCATGTACCCGGTGCGAGCCCGGGCCTGCATGTCGGCAAGCACCTGCTCCGCCGCGGCGCGGTCGCCGGCCCGGACCAGCGCCGGCCCGAGCGCAGCGAGCACCTGGCTGCAGTCGTCGCAGATCTCGCGCGCACGGCGCAGTTGAGCGATCGCGTTGGTGAAGTCGCCCTTGCTCATCAGATTGCCGCTGCGGGACAACAGGGCGATCCAGAAATCAGATTCCAGCTCCAGAGCTTTCTCGTAACCCTGCCGCGCCTCGTCCGCTTTCCCCGCGGAATCGATGAAAGCTGATGCCAGCGTGTTGATCAGCGGCGACAGCGGATCCAGCGCCACTGCCTGACGAGCTTCGCGCGCCGCCTCGGCGTTGCGCCCAAGGTTGTTCAGCAGGTGCGCATAGGCAATATGCGCTTGTGCCAGGCTCGGGTTGAGCTCGATAGCACGCTTGAGGGAAGTTTCAGCGCCGGCCCAATCCCAGTCGTACCAGAACTGGATGAAGCCTAGCGACGCGTAGGCTTCGGCCAGGTTGGGCGCTATCGCCAGCGCGCGTTTTACCGCGGCGGTCGCCAACGGGAAAACCGTTCTGGGTTCCTGGTCTCCGGTCATCGCCAGCGCGCGATAGGCAAACGCCATGCCGGCGTATGCCCTGGCGCAGGTCGGGTCGAGATCGATCGCATGCTGGAACGCGGTCAACGCCTGGCGCATGCGCGCCGCCGAAGGCCGCTCGAGCTGATACTGGCCGGTCAGATAGGCGCGATAGGCGTCCGCATTGGCGCCGTCACAGGGACTGCGGTCCAGCGCTGCGCTGAATTTCACCTCCAGCGCCGACGTCATTGCCGTCGCGATGGCGTCCTGAAGAGTAAACACGCGATCGAACTTTTCGTCGAACGTGCCGCTCCAGACCGCGCTGCCGTCGCGCGCCGACAGCAGGCGTATGCTGACTCTCACGACGTCGCCGTTGCGTTGAAGGGCGCCGTCGACAACGTAAGCAGCGTCGAGTTGGCGTGCCGCGTCGAGCGCGTCCCGGCTAGTTCCGGCAAAGCGCTGGCTCGAACTCGAGGAACGAACCAGCAGGCTGGTCGAATGGCTGATGCGCGCGATCAGCGTCTCGGCGAGTCCGAGCTCGAGCAGTTCGTCGCGCGGCTCCGGTGACAGCGAGCGGAACGGCAGCACGGCCAGGGTGACAGGCGCTGAAGGCGGCGCGACCGGCGTGTCGTGCCGTCGCAACGCCACCAGCGCAAACAGAGCCAACGCGATCGCCAACGCTGCCGGCAGAATTGCCCGGCGCCATACCGGGACGACCGCCGTGCGATTCGCGCCGGCTTCGAGCACCGGCACGGCGTCCGCATGCAATTCGGCGACGAAGCGATAGCCGCGTCCCGGCACGGTGACGATGTAGCGCCGCTCGCCGGCCTTCGTACCGAATGCGGCGCGCAGCGCCGAGATGGCCTGGGTCAGGTTGTTTTCCTCGACGACGCGGCCGGCCCAGACGCTGGCGAGCAGTTCGTCCTTGCTGACAACCCGGTGCCGGTTCTCGATCAGGAAGCAAAGCGTGTCGAACGCCTTGGTCGTCAGGGCCATCGTCGACCCATCGTCATGGCGCAACTCGCGGGTCAGCGTGTCGAGACAAAACGACTCGAACCGGTAGCGATCGGGCGCGGCGGACATGGTTTCCATAGTTTCATGAAGCCCCCGCGGGGACAAGCGAACGGCCCCGTTGCGAAGCGATTGCCGTTTGCCGGCGGCTCGCCGGTTATGATGGCGCATCAATTTCCGCCATCCGCCGCCACGGCATCTACGCGCGAGGATTTCCCGATGAGCAGATCGCCATGAAAGCACTGCTGACCACGGCGGCACTGCTCGCCTGCCTCATCGCCGTTCCGCAAGGCGCCTGTGCGCAGACCCGCAAACAGATCGTCGCAGGCGAGGTCGCAGTGATGCACGACGGAATCAGCGGTTCTTTCGAGGTAAGGGAAGCATCCTCCGGCATCGCTTCAACGGGGACCGGCGGAGCATGTCTGGTTTTCAGCGAGCAGTCGGATGGACGTTCCGATTGCAAGACCGACAGCGACTGCACGCTCGACCCGCCGTTCGCGGGAGGATATGCATATTGCCTGCGGCAGGCCGGCGATAGCGCAAAGCAGGGAAAGTGCTGGGTCCGTCCGTCCGGCAACTACTGTCTTCGTTCACCGACGGTCCCATATCCGCTGGACACGAAAATCGCATTTCCGGTGGCTGCGGCCGGCAACCTGGAACCGGTATCCAAGCCATTGCCCGGATGGTGGCGTGTTCACGCTTGCCTGAATGGCAAAGTCAACAGCACGTGCGGGGATGTGGCAAATCCGGACAAGCTGATCAGCGACGGTCCGCCGACAAGGATTCCCTAAACGCCCCGCTAGTTCGGCAGGTCCAGCCTTGCGCAAAGGCGCCTCACCTGACCGCAGCAGATTCTCGGCCAGCGGCTCAGACGTGCTTTCAATTCGAGGGACTTCGTTGCGTTAACGCGCAGCGCACGCCTGACTGACAGGCTGACACCGTCCCCGCACTCGGCATTCCGCAATCGCTTGCGGCGCCATAGCTGAAACCGCACGCGTAACTTCGATCAGTCCGCCCGGCGACGTACCGGCAAAGCGGCGGAGAACCGGCCGCGTTCGTCCTCGGATCATCTTTCGTGTGTCAACGGCGAGCAGAACGCCCGCCCTGATGCGCGCTTCAGAAGATTTCAGCTTTTCTCAGGAAATCAAATGGACTGTCTGCCGACGACAGTACCAGTCTCGGCGCGCACCTCGCCACGTGGCGAGGGATGCAACCAGCCAACCAGGAGAATCGCCATGTACTTGAAAAATTCGCTGCTCGTCGTCGCCATGTTCGCTTGCGCCATCGCTACCGTCAGCGCCGCCCCTGCCACCAATGGTGCCTTGGCGGTTCCGGCCAACCGCATCGCCGGCCTGTGGGGTGCCCAAGCCGCTGTCGGCCCATGCGGTAGCGGCGTGACGCCAATTGCCATCAACACCACCCTGCTGTTCCACGCGGGCGGAACGGTCAGCGAAAACCCCAAATTCCCGCCGGCGGGTGTGGCCAATGCGTTCGGCGTGCCCGGGATCAATCAGCGCGGCATCGGGCTTGGGACGTGGTCGTACGACCCGGCCACCGACGAATACGCGCTGCACCTGCAGTTCGACTGGTACGTCGGCGGCATCTACCACGGCTACCAGACCGTGGATCGCGAAATCATGCTGAGTGCGGACGGCCAGCAGGCCTTCGGCCCGGTGCGCTCCGTTCGCTACGCCTTCGACGGCAGCACGATCATCGAAGTGTGCGGCGCGGCGGTTTCGCAACGCCTGTAGCTGAAGTTTCACCGACATGGCGGCCAGGCGCTTTGCCGTAACGGCAAGCGCAAGTTTGGAATCATTCAACAGGCCGCCACGTCGCAGCAACCTGCGGCGCATTTCAACTCTTGGAGAATGCCATGGACACAACACAGGCGATCTTTCGCAACACGTTGCACCTCAAACCGCTGGCCATATGTTTGATGTTCCCCCTCGCGCTGGGCGACCTCGCCTGCCGCAGCGTTGCGGCCGCCACGCTGCAGGTGACCAATTGCAATGACGCGGGCAGCGGCAGTTTGCGCGACACGGTGGCGACTGCCCATAGCGGCGACAGCGTCGATATGAGCGCACTGACCTGCGGCACGATCTCGCTCGTGACCGGAGAGCTCCGCGTCCCGGTCGACGACCTCACGCTGCAAGGCCCGGGTGCCCACAAGCTGACCATCGAAGCAGCGATCCACCACACCGGATCGGGCTCGCTACGCGTCGAGGCCTTGACCCTCTTCACCTATGAATTCGCGCCAGGTGAGGGTCCTCCCTGCATTCTGTCGAGCGGGAACGTCACGCTGGAAGACACGGCCGTGGAAACCTGCTTTGGCACAGGCGTGGATGCCAAGGGCTTGACGATGCGAAATGCCACGATCAACGACAGCCGTGGCCATGGCGTGCGAACATCGGGCGGTGCCGTTTCGATTATCGGCTCGACGATCAGCAACAACTTTGGCGGAGCGTGCAGCGGCTTGGAAATCGGCAGCGGTGGCGACCAGCCCGTGCTGATCAGCAACAGCACGATTTCCGGCAACATAAGCGTGTATCACGACAGCGCCGGATGCATTTATCAGCCCACTACTATCGTCAGCAGCACCATCGCATTCAACGGCGCCGTGCGCGATTGTTACCCCTGCGCCGCAGGACAGCTGTCAATCCACGCCCCGCAAGTCACGATCGAAAGCTCCATTTTCGCCAACAACGACTACGGCGATCTGCACGTCGACGGCGCCGCGTCGATCGGCGGCCACAACAATCTGGTCGTGCTGACCGCCGGCGCGCCCGCGCTGCCGGCCGACACGCTGCGCAACGATCCGCGGCTGCTGCCGCTGACCGACAACGGCGGCACCACCGCCACTCACGCGCTGGCGGCGGGCAGCCCAGCCATCGATGCCGGCAGCAACAGCACGGGCCTCGCCACCGACCAGCGCGGTAACGGCTACGCTCGCGTCGCCGGTTCACGTGCGGACATCGGCGCATTCGAGTCAAGCGCCGCCGCGTCGACCAGCGGGTCGATCGGTCCGGGTTTCACTGGTAGCTGGTTCGATCCGGCTCAAAGCGGACACGGTCTGATGCTCGAGGTGTTGTCCGACAACCGCCTGCTGGCGTTCTGGTTCTCGTTCAACCCGCAAGGCAACCAACAAGCCTGGTTCGGCGGCGTCGGCACGTACAGCGGCAACGCTGCGACCATCACCGACGTCGCTCTACCGACCGGCGGTCGCTGGATTCCGAATTTCGATCAGAACGCGATCGTGCTCAATCCGTGGGGCACACTGACGTTTACGTTTACCGATTGCAATCACGGCAAGGTCGATTTTAATTCGGTGCGCGGCTATGGCAGCGGCAGCATGAACCTGACCCGCCTGACGCTGCCGGCAGGTTTGACGTGTCCGTAAGGCATATAAGCAACAAACGAATCGAATAATGATTTATTTGATGCGTCGCCCTCGCGCGCCAATGGAGCGCGCGATTCGTGAAGCACGAGGGAGCTTCTGAACAAAGTCGTCATCCGCGGAGGCCGGGATTCAGCGCATTCTTGAACTGTGGAACCCTGGCTTCCGGCTTGCGCGGAAAGACGAGCAAAGAAGCATTCATCCTTCTCTAGCGAACCGGTCGTTCGTCGCTCACTGTGTTGTGGCCGCGGATACCTTTCTGTCGGCAAGCAAGCGCGGGGAACGCGGAGCCTTGCGTAGCTGGCCCCTCCAGTTGCAAAAAGCGAGGTCGCCACTGCGATTGGGTGGCCGTTGCTCCGGAGCCGCTGCGGAGGGTCACAAACTAAAGCCCCCGGCTCTGCCAGGGGATTCTTACCCGAGGTTTGTCAGCACCACTTCAAACACTTGGTGGCCGTCGGCCGAGTCGTCCCAGTGGACCAGCTCGAGTCCCTGCTGCGCGGCGAGCCGCTCGAACCAGCGTCTGGACAGATAACTGATGTGTGCCGGCACGTGCAGGTAAGCGTAATCCAGCCAGGGTTCCAACCCATCGCGCGGCTGCCACAGCGGCGGCCGGAACGGCGCGGTGATGTAGACCAGGCCGCCGGGTGCAAGGTAAGCCGGCAGGCGCGCGATCATTTCTCCTGGATCGGGCAGATGTTCGATCACATGGGTCAAGCTGATCAGTCGGAAAGAACCGTCAGCGGCCAATCTTTCGAGCGGCCCAACGACATACCGATCCACCCACGGGCATTGGTCCGCGCACTCGGCGCTGACGTCCTGTGCCACCGTGCGCACACGGCTATCGCGTTGCTTGCAGGCTTGGGAAATCCAGGCGAGTCCCGCGCCAATTTCCAGGACCGAATCACCGCCTGCCGGGAACAGTCGAAGCTCCGCGAGGCGGCGCGCATACGAACTGACGGTGCGTCGTGCGACCGCAGCGTCGGCGCAGTGCATGTTTTCAAACTGGCGTGCTTCTTCGTACATCATCTTCAGATCGGTCGGCGACGGCAGCGGATCCAAGTAGACGACGTCGCACGCCGTGCAGCGAAGCAGGCGATAGTTCGCGTTCTCGAGCCTCAGTGCCTGGGTCGGGGCGACCGGCCCGAGCATTTCGTGCAGGCGCAAGGCAACGCCGCACAGCCTGCAGTCAGAGATCAGGGTCGTGGCTGCGCGAACCTCGCGGCGCGGAACTGACCGGGCCTGCCAGCGCAGGAGCCATGCACGCACGCGGTTTCGCGGTTTCTGCAGGAGCGAATACAGCATCGGCTATTCCCAGGGACCAGCGCGGAGCCGTTCATTGCCGTTGGAAATAATTGGGAGCATTGCGAGTTGGCGCGCCCGGAGGGATTCGAACCCCCGACCAACGGCTTCGGAAGCCGCTACTCTATCCAGCTGAGCTACGGGCGCGGAAATCGGCGAACGCGAATTTTCGCACGGAACCGCGCTCCGGCGCACCATTGACGCGGATCATTCAGCCCGAATCGCCGCAATCGGATCGAGCAGCGCGGCCTGGCGCGCGGGATAGACCGCGAAGGCCAGGCCGACCAGCGCGCACATCAGGGTCGACAGCAGAATCAGGATCGCCGGCCACGCGACCTGCCAGCCGGCGAATGCGGCGATCAGGTAGGCGAGCGCGGCGCCGAACAGCAAGCCGATGCCGGCGCCGCTCGCGCAGATGACGACCGCTTCGCGCAGGAAGCGCGACACGATGTCGCGCTGGCGTGCACCGAGCGCGCGCAGCAGGCCGATCTCGCGGCGCCGTTCGAGCACGTTGGCGAGCATGATGTTCATGATGCCGATGCCGCCGACCAGCAGGCTGACGCCGGCGATCGCGCCCATGACGATGCTGAAGATCTGCTGTGTCTTCTGGTTCTGGCGATACAGCTGCTGCGGCACGATCAGGCTGAAGTCGGCGACACCGCCGTGGCGCTGATTGAGTACGGCCGAGAGCACGCGCGCGCCGGGCGCCAGTTGTTCGGGGTCGCCGACGCCGACCATGAAGCGGTCGATCTCGTCCTCGATCGGCGGAAAGCGAAAGCGTGCGAGCGTGCTCGCCAGCGGAATGAAGATGCGATCGCTTTCGGCGCCGAGCGCGACGCCTTCGAACTTGTCCTTGCCCAGGTCGCGATCGGCGAGCACGCCGACGACGCGCAGCCAGACATGGTTGACCTTGACCATGCGTCCGAGCGCATGGCCGTCCGGAAACAGTTCATGCGCGGCCTGATGGCCGAGCACGGCGACCGCGGCGAGCCGGTCGTCGTCGTCGGCTGCCAATGCGCGGCCTTCGGCGACGCGCAACGAGGCGAGCGGAAAAAAGTCCGGGCTGACGCCGCTCGCCTGCGCCGTTGCCTCGGCTTCGTCGCTGAATACGGCGAATGTATGGATGCGTTTCTCGGCGGCGAAGTGGCCGGCACCCGGCACGACCGCAATGGCGGCACGCGCATCGGCCAGACTCAAGCCGAGACTGCGCGCGCGACTTTCCTTGAGCGTCTCCGGATCCAGAGCGATGCGCTCGACGATCAGATTGTGCAAGCCGAGGCTTTCGACCAGGCGCAGCGCCTCGCGCCGGCTGCCTTCGCCGACGCCCTGCATCGCGACGATCGCGCCGACGCCGAAGATCAGTCCGAGCAGGGTCAGCAGCGTGCGCAGGCGCCGCCGCCACAATTCCTCGATCGCTTCGCGCCAAGACGATGTCAGCATCATGGCGGCGCCTTGCCAGCGACTGCGGCAGGCGCCGGCGTTGCGGACGCTTTTTCGAGCGGGACGGGAGCGCCGCCGAGAACGATGGTCTCGCCGGCCTCGAGTCCGCCGAGAATCTGCGAACGACTCGGGCCGCGTAC
>Ga0193726_1001073_pt1 | contig 23356 bp, 22 predicted proteins | sample H2c1metaG_FD_144928 | JGI IMG/M metagenome (GOLD analysis project Ga0193726, IMG submission 144928) | Soil microbial communities from a riparian zone of the East river system, Colorado, United States - H2c1 | ecosystem: Environmental > Terrestrial > Soil > Riparian zone | place: USA: East River...
TGACAGGCTCCGGCTCTTGAAGCTCAGCCGGCAATCCCCCATTGATAATCGAACGCACTCGAACCATCAGGCAGTCCCGGCTTCCGAACTCGGAGGGTTCGATGGCCTGGTGGAAGATCACCGTGACCGTTCCGGGCCGAATCGCGAGGCGCCCTTTTGGCATGGCATCATGCGTCCCGACAATCGTCACCGGGACCACGGGCACCGAGCACTCTTCCGCCAAATAGAATGGCCCTTTCTTGAAAGGCAGAAGCCTGCCATCGAAGGAGCGATGGCCCTCGATGTAAACCGTCATGTTCACTCCGGAACGAATGACCTCAGCGGCCGACCGCACCGCGCTGATTCCGGCGTCACGATTGCCGCGATCGACAGGCACCAGCGATCCGAAGCGCATCACCCTCCCCAGGATGGGATAGCTGAACAATTCTTTTTTCACCATCACCGAAGTGCGGCGCGGAATGAGGGGCAACAAAATCGGCGGATCCAGGTTTGAGACGTGATTGGACATGAAAATATAGGTGCGAGCGGGATCGAGCTTGTCCAGGCCAACGGTCTGCACCCGAATTCCGGCCATGCGGACACCAGTCCAGGCGCCCCACATCCCCATGCGATAGAGAAAACTTACGTTTCCGGTGAGCAGCGTCCAGGGAAAACCGAGAAGCGCGGCCAGCGGCAGCAGCGCTGTCCAAAAGGCGAGCATCCCGATTGCCCGGATCACGGGCGGGCCTCGAGCGGAGGCGCGGATTTGCCTTCGGCGAGACTTCGCAGCCGCTGGGGAAGCTTTTCGTAGATTCCGCCAAAGCCGCCATTGGAGAGGATCGCGACCACATCTCCCGGGCGCATCTCTGGTGCAGTCTGTTCGACGATCGCATCGGCGTCCGCCATGATCCGCGCACGGCGACCATGCTTCTCCACCTGGGTGGTGAGCGCGGTTAAATCCAGACGCTCGGCCTGGGGAATGGCCTCGGATCGAAACACATTGGCGACGATCGCCTCGTCGGCGAGTGCCAGGCTTTCCGCCAGAGCATTCTGAAACACATTTCGCCGGAGCGTGTTCGATCGCGGCTCGAGAATCACCCACAGCCGTGCCCCGGGATAAAGGGACCGCAGCGCCGTCAGCGCGCCGGCAATCGCCGTGGGATGATGCGCAAAATCCTCGATGACCGTGATTCCGTTTACCTGGGCGCGAACTTCCAGCCGCCGCTTCACGCTCTTGAAGCTTTTCAGCGCGGCAGCGATTTGTTCCCTGGGTATTCCGCATCCCGCTGCCATGGCCGCGGCCGCGGTGGCATTGCATACGTTGTACTCACCGCCCAGAGCGTATTCGAAGTCCGCCCAAGGTTCGCCGTCGCGAAGCACCGACCAGGCGGTTCGCGCCGGCTGCAGCTTAAGGTTGGTGATCTGCCATGCCGCCCTGGAGCTCGACCCGTAGCGCTCGACGGGACAGAATGCTTTGGCCAGACAGCGCTCCGTGCTATCTCCCGTATCGAAGGCAACGATGCGTCCCCTACGCGGAACCAGGTTGACCAGGCGCTTGAAAGCGGTTTCTACCGCGTCGAGATCCTTGTAAATATCGGCGTGGTCGAACTCGACGGAGGTGAGAATAAGGGCGTCGGGGAAGTAGTGCAGGAACTTGGGACCTTTGTCGAAGAACGCGGTGTCGTATTCGTCGCCTTCCAGGATGAAATGTTTTCCTTGTCCCAGCTGAAAACTGCTGCCAAAGTTTTCCGCGATCCCGCCGATCAGGAACGATGGCTGCAGTCCAGCTGAATCAAAAATCCAGGACAAGATGGAAGTCGTCGTGGTCTTGCCGTGGGTTCCCGCCACCACCAACACCTCTTTGCCGCGCAGGACCTGGTCATGGAGAATCTGCGGCATCGAACAAAACGGGATCCGCTCATCGAGGACTTGCTCCAGCTCGACATTTCCTCGCGAGATGGCATTTCCTACAACCACCAAATCTGGACGGGGCTCAAGATTCCCGGCCGCGAACGGCTGGGTCACGGGGACACCGAGCGCCGCCAGAAAGTCCGACATCGGCGGATACGCAGCCGAGTCCGAGCCGGTGACGCGAAACCCGCGCTGCTGCAGCATTCCGGCCAGCGACGCCATCGCCGTGCCGCAAATGCCGATCAGGTGAACGTGCTTGTCTGCAGTCATGATTTGAGCTTCCGATTCATGAACCGACGGTCGCCGCCTCTTCGATCTTCAAGCTTACTTCCCTGCCCACCACCATCAAACGCGCCTGTATGCCAATGGGAACAGTCACGTTCAGTCGCGAGACGTGCCCAGAACGCAAACCGTACGCCACCGGGACCCCAAGACTGCCTACGATCCGCAGAATGATTTCTTCCAGGGTATAGCCCTGGTCTTGGTGCTGGGCACAATCGATCATTTCGCCAAACACCAGGCCGCGCACCTCCGCCAGCTTTCCCGCCAGTTTCAGCTGCATGAGCATGCGATCAATCTGGTACGGCTTGGTCGCGACATCCTCGATAAACAGAATCGTGCCCGCAGTCTGAACTTCATAAGGCGTTCCCAACGAAGCCACCAGCATCGACAGACAGCCGCCGTACAGGACCCCGCCGGCCACGCCGCCGACCAGCGCCTTGACCCCGGACCCGGCACCGGTGTCGATCGCCCATTGCGACTGCGCGGTCACGGCCGCGTCCCATGAAACCAGGTCGATGCCGTCCGGACGGGCAAAGTCTTTTGTGACCATCGGGGCATGGAAGGTCACAAATCCCCCCCGGTCGGAAATGCAGGTTAGCAGAGTCGTAAGATCGCTATAGCCGGCAAATATTTTTGGATGGGCGGCGATTTTCTCAAAATCCAGCGCTTCCAGAAGGTAGTTCGAACCGTACCCGCCGCGCGCGCAAACGATTGCATGCACATCCTCGCGGACGAACATTCCTTCGAGCTCCCGCGCTCTTCGCTCAACGGATCCCGCAAAATAGATATCTTGCTCGAAAATGGAATCGAGGTAGAACGGCTTATAGCCTAACTGGCGCAGCCTCTCGCATCCCGCTTCCAGGAGACCCCGCTGAATATGGCTGGCGGGCGCAACAATGCCAATGGTGTCTCCGCGCTTCAGAGCGGGAGGCTTGATGCGCGGGTTCGGGGAAACAGTTTGCATTTGCACGCCTAGACGAAAAACTCTCCCCGGCAAATGAGCTGTGCCGGACCACGCAAGAACACCTCCTGCTGCCAGCGAACCGTCTGCGTCCCGCCCGGGGCATGCACTTGAACCGGGGACTCGCATCGTTTTGTGACCATTGCCGCCACGGCGGAAGCGCACGATCCTGTTCCCGACGACTGGGTCTCACCGACTCCCCGCTCGAAGAACCTCACCGCGACGCTGTTTCTATGCTGAACCACTACCAGCTCGACATTAATCCCGTGTTTAAAACCTCCAGAATTCTGAATTTCAGCGGCGTGCATTTGCCAGTCGGCTCGAAACTCGTCGACAAAAGACACATAGTGGGGATTGCCCATCGAAACCGGAATGCCGCGAACCACCACGTGCTCCAGCTTGACCGCGAATTCTTCGCCAATTTCGGGCTTGCCCATTGCCGTCTCGAACTCGTAAGTCATTTCATGCCGCGAAATGAGCATACAAGTTTTCAATCCTGCGCCGGTTCCGATCACGATCTTTTCCTTGTTCTGTTCGGAGCAAATATGGGCGGCGACACAACGCGTACCATTGCCGGAAATTTCCGCTTCCGAGCCATCGGCATTCAGCAGCATGGCATACACGTCGGCATCGGGGGCTGGAAACAGCCACTCCACGCCGTCGGCTCCGACGCCCTGACGCCGATCGCACAGCTTCCGAGTCGCGCCTGCCAGATCGGCAATTTCGCCCGGCATGACCGCACCTTCCACGATGAGGAAATCATTGCCGCAAGCGGAGGCTTTGATAAAAGGAATGACTTTCACGGCGCGCTCATTCCGACTGCACCGGCCCGAGCGGAGTCGCGCTTTCGAACCGGGTGGATTCACGCAGCGCGTGCAGAAACCGGTTCTGCTCCTTCCTTGTCCCTTCCACGTCGAAGAGCACTCGGACGTGCTCCTTGGTGACCGCGATTTGGACATTCTGCGGAATCGAGTGTATGCACTCCAGCAGGCGATTGACCTCGGCGGTGATGTCGGATGCGTCGCGGCCGACAACTTCGTAAGTATTGAATCCCTTCTTCAGGCTGAATTTTTGCTCGGCGACTCCCAGCAGATAGAGGCAAAGCAGGATCAGCGCGGTGGCAAAAATCGAAGTGAGGTAGAGTCCGCCGCCAACCGCCATACCGACGGATGCAACCACAAACAGAGTCGCCGCCGAAGTGATGCCGGTAACCAGATCGCCGCGATTGTGCAGGATGGTTCCGGCCCCGATGAAACCGATGCCGGGAATAATCTGCGCCGCAATGCGGGTGTGGTCCCCGAGATATTTCACCGCCAGTTGGTCGGAGAGGAGCGTGAACATGGCCGCGCCCAGGCAAATAAAAAGATTGGTGCGCAGTCCAGCGGGCCGATGCTTGAACTCGCGCTCCAATCCAATCAACCCGCCGAGGATGGCCGCCACGACGAGCCGCGCCAGCGAGCTTCCCATGAAAGAAGTCTCCGAGCCCAGAACATCCAGGATGTGGTGCAGACTAGGCATGAAGCGTGAGTTGGCTGGATTTTATCACCGGGAAACTCCCTCCCGACGACTTAGTCTGCGCTTCGGTTAACGCGCGTGATTACCGGGGCACAGTTGACGGCAATGGATGCGTCCAGTAAATGGTGACGGGCGGCTGACCGGAGACATGGAGAACCACAATCGAGGTGAGCTGGTCTTTTTGCGCGCGCAGAGAGACCTCGTCCCCTTGCGCAGCGATGGCGTAGTCAACATAGCGACCAGGAGTCTCGAGCGCCCTCTCCCACAAACCGTCGGGATCGGAGGGCCGCTTCCAGGTGCGGTGATTCCCTTCATGGATTACTCGGCGCAATGGAACGCCGGCCTGCTGCAGTGCGCCCACATGATCGCCCAGATACATGAGAATGCTGCCATCGCGCGGAAGCTTTTTCAAGTTCACAGCGAGGTCGGTTTCCAGGGCGATGCGGGTGCGGGAATTGATTCGAGCTTCCTGATAGCAGATGGGATCCCGCCAGATGAACAGGTAACTCGCGGCCAGCAGAGCAGCCAATGTCGCCGCGACCGCGACTCTTCGCTTTGCATCCCGAAAATGATTGGCCAGGAGGCAGATTGCCAGCGCTACAAACACCGCGAACATGGGCAGCAGTTCCAAGCCGTATCGCACGTTGTAGCGGGTGAATGGCCACCAGACCGGAATGAAAATCGGCACCCCTGCATAGGCCACAGAAAACATGTAGAACGGCAACGGAACTGCGAGGAGCAGCAAAGGCCAGAGCCCGCGGTCTTGGCGGATCGCCACGCCGATCCCCAACAGCAGCCCCAAAACCCAAATCCTGCCCCAGTACCCGTTCGCTAAATTCAGCTCACCCGACTTCAAGAAATAATTCGCGGCCTCGATCAGGTCGCGCGTGCCGGGATGCGGTGGAGATCCCGGAACTGCCGTCTTCCGCTCCACCCCTTTGGCGGAATAAGGGCCATTGGAAAATTCCAGAGGATTTCGATAGACCACGGCGTTGTAGGTAATCCACAAAACCGGGGCCAACGAGGTCAGCAGGACAAACTTGGCGAAAGCGAGGCGCAATCCTTTCTGGTCGCGGAAACAAAGCAGCACAAACAGGGCGGCCACAACCAGCACTGCGGCGAGGAACCATCCGTCGTAACGGGTAAGGCAGGCGCCCACCGCGCACAAACCGCACCGCACCAAGGAGGAAGGCGCGTTTTTCTCCCTCGGCGCCGCACCGGGGGCGCCTTGTACAAACTCGCTGAAATGTACCAGCGCCCAGATAAACCAGGCCAGATAGAGCGGTTCCGTCATGGCCGTGGCCTGCAGGTACATCAGGTTTGGATTTGCAGCGTAGATTGCGGCGGCCAACCATGCGGCAACCCGCGCCGAACTCGCGCTTGCGGAATGGAAACTCAAGGCACCGCGAACCAGCCGGAAAATCCCGACGGTCCCCAGAATGTAAGCAATCAGCGAAGGTATCGAAGCTCCAATACCGCTTTGCCACATGCGGTCGTTGATCACGAAGGGAATGATCAACAGGTGTGGCAACGGAAGCCACACGGTTCCCAGTTGTAGCAATCCCGGAGTGCGGGAATCGAACACCCGGCGGGCTATATTCGTGTGTGCGACGGCATCGCCGTACAGCAGCAAGTCTCCGTGCCGGAGATAGAACAGGAATGCGATGAAAGAAATTCCGGCGGCGATCTGCGCCACGAGTATGGTCTCGCGGTCCCAGCGGCGCATGGCAGGAGCAATCATTCCAAGTGGGTCAGTTCGCGAAAGATCTGAAATCGCTCTTCAATTTGCTCACGAGTCAGCGATTGCAAGCGCTCGGTGCCGAAGGTCTCTACGGCAAACGATCCCATCACGCCGCCATAAAACAACGCCCGCTTTAGAACTTCGCGGTTCAGGGTCTCCTGGGAGGCAATGTATCCCATAAACCCGCCGGCAAAGGAATCGCCGGCGCCTGTCGGATCTTTCACTTCTTCGATGGGAAGGGTGGGCGCGCGGAACGGATGCCGACCAATCCCGAACGCGCCTTCGCGAAAAAAAATTGTCGCGCCGTACTCGCCGTGCTTGATCACCAAAGCCTGCGGCCCCATGGCCAGAACTTTTTGCGCCGCCCGCGGCAGGTTGGTCTCCAGGGCGAGCATTTTTACCTCGGTATCGTTGATTAACAGCACGTTCACCATCTTTAGCGTTTCCGCCAGCTCGCTCCTGGCACCCTGGATCCAGTAATTCATGGTGTCGCATCCGGTGAGCCGAACCCGGTTCATGTTGCGCCGCACATTGGCTTGCAATGTCGGCTGAATGTTTGCCAGGAACAGAAACTCCGTGTCTGTATACTCGTTCGGGATTTGCGGATGGAAGCTCTCGAATACATTCAGATCCGTGAAGTTCGTCTTGGCTTCGTTCAAGTTGTCGCTATAGCTCCCGCCCCAGCGAAAGGTCTTCCCCGGGGCGCGTTCAATGCCGCGGATATCGATCTTGCGTCCGGTAAAGACAGCCTCCTGCCCGGCGCCGAAGTCTTCGCCGACCACGGCGACTACGCGCACCTGCGTAAAGTAGCTGGCCGCCAGCGAGAAATAGGTGGCTGCACCCCCAAGGATGTTGTTAGCCGTTCCCGAAGGCGATGTGATGTCGTCGAACGCTACCGATCCAACCACCAGAATGCTCATGCGATGAAAGTCCTAGTTCCCCAGGTATTTGCCGATAATGAGTGCAAGCTTCTGCCGCGTAGCTGCAGGAATTTTGTCGCGATCGGTGAGAATGGCGTGCGCCAGCGCAGAACCGCACTTGCATTTGCGGTCTTTGGGCATGGCGGCAATGGACTGGCGGACGACTCTCGTCGCGTTCTCCGCATTCTTCGTGAGCACGGCCACGATTTGATCCACCGTGACCGAATCATGATGAGGATGACAGCAGTCGTAATCGGTCACCATGGCGACGGTCGCGTAACAGATCTCAGCCTCGCGGGCGAGCTTGGCTTCCTGCAGGTTGGTCATGCCGATGACGTCCATGCCCCAACTGCGGTACACATTCGATTCCGCCCTGGTGGAAAACTGCGGCCCTTCCATGCACAGATAGGTTCCGCCCCGCTTGGCGGTTACGCTGGCCTTCTTGCATGCGCCTTCCACCACGTCAGCGAGATCGGAACACACGGGATCAGCAAAGGAAATATGCGCCACAATCCCGTCGCCAAAAAAGGTATCCACGCGATGACGCGTGCGGTCGAAGAATTGACCGGGAATCACAAAGTCGAGCGGCTTGTGCTCTTCCTTCAACGATCCAACAGCGGACACGGAAACGATGCGCTCGACACCCAGCTGCTTGAATCCATGAATATTGGCGCGGAAGTTCAATTCGCTCGGCAGGATGCGATGCCCGCGTCCGTGCCGCGCGAGGAAAGCCACCTTGCGACCTTCCAGTGTGCCCAGGACATAGACGTCGGAAGGATCGCCGAACGGCGTCTGCTGCCGGATTTCCTGCACATCGCTCAAGCCGGGCATGGAGTAGAGTCCGCTGCCGCCGATGATTCCGATCTCCCCCTGCGCCAAAAAATCCCCCTGAGATGTCCGATCTCTGTCGCCGAACCATTGATTATACAAAACCGAGATTCCCTCGTCGGGCGCCCGGTCCTTAGCTTGCGTGCTTTTGCCGAGGCGGGGCGGTTCTGATATGCAACCGCGAGACCAACCTGGCGCTAGTGCAGGCCAACGGCAAACACATCGTGCGACAACCGCTTGGTGGTAACCGGGTCGAGACTCTCGGTGACCAGCACTTTGTCACCTTCGATTTCAATCACGACCGCGCCCTCTTCAGTCATCCATTGCCGGACGCCCTCCCATGCTTGCAGTTTTTCCAAGGAGGCCGCAGATTTCGCGCCGTCTTCCCCGACCGTTTGAACATGCTGATATCTTTTCGCGATCGACTTCGCATACACAGCTGCAAACCGCGCTGCCTTCTCGGCACTCGACCAGCGCGAGACGTACAGCAAACCCAACGGCGCACCCGCGTCACCTTTCGGCCTCGCGGCATAGTAAAAACCGCCACGCCAGTTCGGGTACAGGCTTCGAGATACTTCCGGCCCGGCGTATTGATCGAGCAGCATGGAAACGTCGAACTCGCCCATCGATCCAACATCAAAGCGTTCGTAGTTCTTGAAAATCTCGCGCAGGTTTGGAACTTCCACAGGCTCGATTCGCTCTCCCGACAGATACGTTTTTGGCTCCATGATCTGGCGCGTGGTGTGCGGGGGACTCCTGAACAGCCCGGCGAAGGCTTTCGGTTTGCCGCCTTCCTGGCCCATCGCCGCCACGAATTGAACCCCGTAGCGATACGGGAACGTGAGGGACTCTTTGAGAAAGATCGGGGCGTTCTTGAATACCACCGACTCGGGATCGCCCTTCAACATATCCGCATCGAGCTCTGCCAATACTTCCGGCGCATTCCAAACAGCTCGTCCCGCCGGCTCTAGCAGGTAGTCGACCATGACTGCCTCGGCCTGGCCTTCGACGACCGCTTCGAGCGTTTCGTCGGCTTCATCTTTTTCGATGTCTGCAGCGCTGATGTCTTTCTTCTTGTCCAGATCTTCGGAATTTCGCTTCAACCATTTTCCCAGTGCGAACGACTGATCCTGCAGAGCATGCGTCAATTCGTGCGCCAGCACCGGGCGCTGTTGCTCGGCGGGCACCCAGTCGAGCAAGTTCATGGTCTTGGTCTTCTGGTCGTAGTATCCGGCAACCTGCTCACGCAGCAGCGCGACGATGGATTTCTCAAAATCAAAGTCGCGCGGCAGGAGACCGAATTTTTTCAACACCAGCTCGGTCCGGCGAAGGCGCTTGGCGTCTTTGTCTTCCCGCAGACTCTTTTCGAGATACGCCGACACTTCCTCCCGACTGGCGAGATGGCGCTTGACCTCATGCTTGATGGGGAATGCCGTATCTTTGCTGACAAACTTGAGAATTTGGTCCACTTCCAGGAACAGCTCCTCAGCGTCTTTGGCGGAGATCTTCTTTTCGGGCTTCGCATTGCTGGGCGCAACGGCAGTTTTTTGATCGGGTGGGGCTTTCTGGTCTTCTGTGGTGCGGGCGTCTCCCGCGGCGTTCGCTTTGGATTGCTGAGGGCGTGCTTCGGACCAACCCGAACCAATTACCAGCAAGAAGACAACAATGAGGCTACCCATCCACAACGGAGCCTTCCGGTAACCGCTCTTCAGTCGATCCATTCAACCAAGTCTATACTTTCTCGCAATATCCAAACGCGTTGTCCTGTGGAGCGAACGGGAAATGGCGCGAGCCGCGGGTTCCCCGGTGCAGTCGAAAGACTTCCATCAGGGGGCCTCGATCCCGCAAGATCGAGAAAATCGCAGGCTATCGCCCGGCAACCCGTTCTGCGACCCACTCCCCCACCTCGCTCGTGTCCAGCGCACCGCCGACATCGCGAGTCATTCTCTTCCGCTGCACGGCTTCGAGCACAGCGTCCTCGATCTTGGAGGATTCCCTGGTCAATCCCAGGTGAGCCAGCATCATCGCCGCCGTTAGAATCGCGCCCAAGGGATTGGCAACATTCTTCCCCGCAATCAGCGGCGCGGAACCGTGCACTGGCTCAAACATCGAAGTCTTTCCCGGGTGAATATTCCCGCTGGCGGCCATGCCCAATCCGCCCTGCAGTGCGGCGGCCAGGTCGGTGATGATGTCCCCGAACATATTGTTGGTGACGATCACATCGAACTGGCGTGGATCGCGAACCAGCTGCAGGCAAAGAGCGTCCACATACATGTGTTGCGTGGTGATCTGCGGATACTCCTGACCGACCTCCTTGAACACGCGCTGCCAGAGCCCTCCGGCATGCGTCATGGCATTCGATTTGTCGCACATCAGCACATGCTTGCGGGGGGAGCCCTCCTGCTTGGCGTGGCGCTCGCAGTATTCGAAGGCATAGCGAATCACTCGTTCCACTCCCTTGCGAGTATTGATGTCCTCCTGGATGGCGACTTCATCGGGGGTGCCCTGCTTAAACACACCGCCAGCGTCGGTATAAGCGCCTTCGGTGTTTTCCCGCACCACCACAAAATCGACGTCCCGGGGCTCCACCCCCTTGAGCGGACACAAACACGCGTCCAGCAACCGCACCGGCCGGACGTTTGCATAAAGATCCATCTTGAAGCGCATGCCCAGCAAAATTTCCTTGGCATGGATGTTGGAAGCAACGCGCGGATCTCCGAAAGCGCCGGCGAGAATGGCGTCGGAATCGCGGCCCAGCATGGTGAAGCCATCGGGCGGAACGGTGATACCATCAACTAGATAACGGTCGGCGCCCCAGTCAAAGTGCGCCAACTCGACATCGGCACCGGAAGCGGTGATGACCTTCACTGCCTCCGCGACCACTTCCTTCCCAATTCCGTCGCCGGGAATCACGGCGATACGCTTCTTTTGGCTCACGCGGAGAAGCTTATCAACTAACTGAAAGCGTTGTCATGTGCAGGGCGGCGGCGCGGCCATTTCTGCCGCCACTCCGCTATAATCAATCTTGGCACCATGAGTCCAGCACCCCTAAATTCGAGTCCGGAAGCGCTGGTTCTGCCAGTGGATCACTCCTCGGGCGAGGTGGCGTCCGACTACGGAGACGTGCGCGCCGAATTCGAGGCGTTGGTTTCTGACTGTGGCGTCTATGACCTGAGTGGACGGGTCAAGATCAAGCTGAGCGGAACCGACCAGGTGCGCTGGCTCAATGGCATGGTCACCAACAACATTCGTGATCTCGGCGTGAATCAAGGCGTCTACGCCTTCCTGCTCAATCCGCAGGGCAGGATTCTTGCCGACCTCTATGCTTACAATCGGAACGGTTCTCTCGTCATCGACACCGACCGATCGCAGCTCGACAAGCTGCTGGCGATCTTCGATAAGTACATCATCATGGACGACGTGGAAGTCGAGAATCTGGGCGACCGGCTGACTGCGATCGGAGTTGCGGGACCGAACGTCAGAAACGTATGGCAGGCTGCAGGAATTGAACTGCCCGAGCAGAAGCCGCTGCAATTGGCCGAACTCACCTGGCGGGACATCCAGCTGACCATCGTGCGCAGCGACCATCCGAGTGTGGAATCCTATGAGATCTGGCTGGGGCCGGAGGGTGTCCCCAGCCTTTGGCATGCGCTGCTAAAATCCGGAGCAAGGCCCGCAGGCACAACTGCGCTGGAATTGCTTCGCGTCGCCGCTGGCCTCCCGCGATACGGATTGGACATTCGAGAGCGCGATTTGCCCCAGGAAACCGAGCAGGATCGAGCTTTGCATTTCGCCAAGGGATGTTATGTTGGCCAGGAAATCGTCGAGCGGATTCGCTCGCGTGGCGCCGTCCATCGTCAGTTTGCAGGATTTGACATTCAGGCGCAGGGTGGCACTGTCGAGCTTCCCGCGCCTGGCGCCAAAATCCAGGTGGACGGCAAGGATGTAGGCGAACTCACCAGCGTTGCTTGCTTGCCCGTCGCAAATGGCGAACGCCCCGTCGCGCTCGGCTACATTCGCCGCGAAGCCGCCATGGCCGGCAAAAAGGTCAGCGCCGAGGGCAAGGAACTGACAGTCGTTAGATTGCCATTCATCGAAACGAAACGCTGAAAATCTGCAAGCATTACTACAAGGAAGAAAATATGGCTGAGAAGAAGCAAGAGAGTTTCATCGTTACCGACCGCCGGCTGTTCACCGCCGAGGGCGAGTCCCGCCAGGAGGCGTCGGAAGAAGTTTCTACCGCGACCGTGGCGCCCGCAGCGGCTCCGCCAGCCCCCGCGACCGTCCCCGAACAGGCTTCCGGCGCGTTCCAGCAAGATAGTCCGCCGCCGCCCAGCGCCGCCGAGCAGAAACAGCAAGCCGACGCATATCGCGAATCGGCGAAGGATATGGATGCGCGCGTCGAACTCAGCGGCCATTCCGCCAAAGAGCTCGAAATGACCTTTGAGCGATTCATGGCTTCGCTCTACATGACCGCCATGATGCAACTCGGCTTGATGCACGAGCAGGGCGGTGAGCCCCGACTCGACATCATTGGCGCCCGTCAGACCATCGACACGCTCACTTTGCTGGAGACAAAGACCAAGGGCAATCTGACCAGCGTTGAAGATGCCTTCATCCAAAATTGCCTGTACGAATTGCGGATGGCGTACCTGGAAGTAACCAGCGCAATCTCGCGCCCGGTGATTGCTACCGCTCCGGGAGGCGGGATCGCGAAGCCATGAACGCTCGGCTGACGGTGCTGGGCAGCGGCACATCCATGGGCGTACCTACCATTGGCTGCGACTGCGCCGTGTGCCATTCTTCCGATCCCCATGACCGCCGCACTCGACCTTCCGTCTTGATCCAATACGGCGGCCGCTCCGTGCTGATTGACACCACTCCTGATTTCCGCGAGCAGGCCATTCGCGAAAATATCCGCCAGCTCGACGCCGTGCTTTACACCCACACCCACGCCGATCACATTCTGGGGATCGACGACTTGCGTCCGATCAGTTTTTTACACATGCCGAACAAGCTGCCGCTGTACGCTCGTCCGGACGCAGCCGAATTCATCCGAAACATGTTTCGCTATATTTTTGAAGCAAAGTATAAATTCGGCAGCCTGCCGCAAGTGGAACTGCGTCCGCTGGATGGGCCTCTTGAGCTGTTCGGCGCCCGATTTGAGCCCGTACCGGTAATTCACGGGGAAACGGAGATTTACGGCTTCCGCTTCGGATCAGCTGCGTACCTCACCGATCATAGCGACATTCCCGAGAATTCGTACGCCCAACTGCAGGGACTCGACATTCTGTTTCTCGACGCTCTGCGGCACAAGCCGCACCCCACGCACTCCACCGTCGAGAACTCGCTGCGGATTGTGGAAAGAGCGAAACCCAAGCGGGCATTTTTTACCCACATCTGTCATGATTTGCCGCACGAAGAAACCAACGCGACGCTACCGCCCAACGTGCGGCTTTCCTACGACGGCATGAAGCTGGATTTCGAGATTTGATGCAAATCTTCCACACCCTCGCAGACATTCCGGCCGACTTCGGGCCTACCGTGGTTAGTGTCGGTAACTTTGACGGTGTGCATCGGGCGCACGCGTCGGTGCTCAAGGAAATCGTGAGCCGCGCTCGCCAGCAGAACATGAAGTCCATGGCGGTGAGCTTCGAGCCGCATCCCGTCCGCATTCTGCGGCCGGACTCAGGCCTCAAACTTCTCACGCCCACTCCGGAACGGCTGCGTTTGCTCGAAAGCAGCGGTATCGATGCCGTCTTATTGCTTCCCTTCACCCGCGATTTATCGCTGATGACACCCGTCCAATTCGCTCATGACATCCTCAAGCACGGTTTGCGCGCCCGCGAAGTGCACGAAGGCTACAACTTTCATTTCGGTCACAAAGCCGAAGGGGATGTGAAGCGCCTTGCCGAATTAGGGGGCGAGATGGGTTTTGAAGTGAGGGTCTATCCCGAAATGCGGCTGCGCGGAGAACCCGTTTCGAGCAGTCGCATTCGCAGGCTGCTTGGCGACGGTCGTGTCAGCCGGGCGCGGCACCTGCTGGCGCGGCCCTTCAGCCTTCTTTCTACGCCCGGACGTGGGCGCGGATACGGCTCAAAGTACACCGTCCCCACGATCAATTTAAGCCGTTATGAGGAACTGGTTCCCAAAGACGGGGTGTACATCAGCCGCACGCGCCTCGCGAAAGAGTGTTTTGACTCTGTGACCAATATTGGAAATCGCCCCACCTTCGGAGCTGATTCTTTCGCGATCGAAACGCATCTGCTGAATTTTCACCCCGTCGAGCTGGGACCCGACACTGAAGTCGAAATTTACTTTCTGGTTCGCCTGCGGGACGAAATTAAATTCCCGTCCGTGGAGGCGCTGCGGGAACAAATTGGCGGTGATCTGAAGAAGACCCAGCGCTACTTCCAGTTGTGGAAGGTCTCCAGCAAATAGTCGGTTACTGGTGGGGCAGGTAGCCAGTCTCCAAAGGCAGCTTTCCATCCACCTTCACCACTTTCACTCGATCGTTGATTTCCCGAACGTCGACCAGGCCCACCGCGCCCGGCATGGAACCTACGAACTTGAGCACATCCGCGTCGGAATCCACCTGAGTGATTCCGTTGCCGTGGGCGGCAATTCGTGTCCGGAGTTCATGGTCCGACATTTTCGTCAGCCGCTCGAGCGTGAGCATCTCTCCGGGAGCATCCTTGTGCAGCACAATCACGATGTCTTTCCCGTCCGGCCATTTCTTCAGTTCGGAGCGAAAAATTTTCGCCAAATGAACGTTGGTCACGTTGCTGACGGTGTTGTCCTTGTCGACGATCACCGCCAGGTGATGAGCCAAGCAAGGAGTAAGGAAAATCAGCAGGAAAGCCGACACAAGGATCGAACGGGAAGATTTCATAGCGCACCTCTCAAGCCTGGCGACGAATAGGCTCGATCATAACGCGGCGCCATCCCCGAAATGCAGCTCTGTCGACACAAACCAGCCACCAAAGTAACCTTGCAGTTCCGACCTCGACTCCCTGCACTCAAATTACTCGCGCACTCCCGCTTCCACCTGATTCTGTCCCGAGGTCTGCACCACGAGAATTGCCGCCAGCACCACCAGAATGCCGACCGCCTGCAGGGGATGGAGCACTTCGCCCAAAACCACGGCCGCAATGACGATCGAGAAAACCGGCTCCAGGCAACTGACGATGATTGCCCGCGTGGGCTCCAGATGCTGCAAGCCAGCGAAGTAAAACGAGAACGGCGCCAGCATGGAGAGCAGTGAGAAGACGAAAAGGAAGACCCACTGAGACCCCGAATAGTGCGCTGCCATGATCTTTCCGGGCGGATTCACCACAATCCAAAACAAAGCCGCTGCGAAAGTGGTGTATAGCAGCACCGTCCAGCGGTCGTATCTCGCCAACATGTCATGGCCGCCGACGTTGTAAAAAGCGAAAGAAAATGCGGCCAGCAAGGCTGCCGTGACTCCCAGCGCATGCAAGCGCAGGCCGCTGGTCCCAAATATTCCAACCACCATGGCGATTCCACTGACCGCCAAAGCGACGCCTGCCAGCCGTTGCAGCGTCGGTTTCTGCAGACCGCGCAGCACCATGTACAGCAGAACCCACACCGGCGCCGTGTACTGAATGATGATTGCGGTCGCTACGTTGGTCTTCTGGATGGCCAGATAATAGAAATAGTTGGATGCCGCCACTCCAAGCACTCCCAGCACCAGAACTCGTCCGAAGTCGGCCGCGGGCAAGCGCAACTTCCTCCATCCCCTCTGCGGGGCCAGAACCGGCAACAGCACGAGAAACGAAAACGTGGTCCGGGCCTGGGTCAGAATCAACGGATCGATGAAGCCGAGGGTGTGCCCGCCAGGATGCAATCGTGCTGTAAACGCGGCTCTGCCCAGCGTGGCCGAGATTCCCCAAAATAGTGCGGCGGCGGCAATGTAGAGAGCTCCGCGGACGGGATGGGCTTGCTTTGGCAAGGGGTTGGGCGCCGTGGGGTTTAGTCTGTGTATTCGATTTCGTAAGTGATCCGGGCGCTCTTCTGCAGCATGGCCGACACCGAGCAGTACCTCTGTTCGGACAGACGCACCGCGTCTTCCACCGCCTTGTGAGAGACCTTCCCGCCCACTCTGTAAACCAATCGAATGGCGGTAAAAACCGTCGGCGGCTCAGCAGCCCGCTCCGCCCGAGCCGAAACCTCCAGGCTGGTAAAGGGCTCCCGCTTCTTTCGCAGGATGCTGGCAACATCGTAACCGGTGCATCCGCACAGGCCGGCCAACACCAACTCCACGGGGCTGTTACCGGTTTCGCTGTCGCCATCCACCACAATCGAATGGCCGGAACCGGCAATGGCGGTGAAGCGGTGTTTCTCCATCCAGTTGGCCCGCGCTGTAATCTCTTTCATCTTCTGTTGTCCGTCTGCGGTTCGGGATGAATCAAGACCCGGAAGAGTTCGGGTGCTTTCTGTTTGATACGAATTTCAAGTTCAGTCTGAACATCGTGAACCCGCGAGAGCGGCAGCTCGTCACCAAACGTACAGTGGCAGGAAATATAGAGCCGGTCCCGCACCCGCTTGATCTCGACATCATGGACATCGAGGATTTCCGGAAACTCCTTCGCCGCGGCTTTTAGCTGCTTCTCCAATTTGGCATCGCGCACGATCTCGTCTCCGGTCTCGATGGTCGAGGGCTCGCTCTCGATGTGAGTGAGGATCGAGGAAATCTCCGGCACATCATGGCGAATTTCCGATTCCAGCAGAGTGACGTGATTGTGCGCCTCCTTCAAACTAAGGCGCTCATCGAGTTCCAAATGCTGTTCCACATGCAGGCGTCCCTGCAAGTCTTGCACGCTCACATCATGCACATTGAAATTGTGGCGAGTCGCCACGGCCCGTACGCGGTCAAAAATGTTCTCCCCGAAGGATGCGCGTGCGACCGAATGCACCACGACGTCGGCATTTGGCAGGACATGCTGGACAGCTTCGGTCACCGCATCTGCAACTTGTTCCGATCGCTGGAACGTGACGTTGCGCGCCAGCCCGATGGAAAGATCGGCAAAGTAGCGGTTTCCGGCCCGTCGGATGCGTACACGGTCAACTTCGAGCAAGCCGTCCACATTCCGGACCGCGGCAATAATGTTGTTCCGCACTCCCGCGGGAGCGGCATCGAGCAACGCGTCCACGGTTTTGAAGGCCAGCCGCGAACTCACGTACACCACAACTCCGGCGACAAAAAGCGCAGCGACTGGATCCGCATTCCGCAGCCAGGAGACTCCGAGCGATTGTCCGAGAGCCGACCGTCCCAGTAAGACCAGCGTCAAGCCCAGCACGACGACACCGCTCGACCAAATGTCCGTCGAAAAATGCAGCGCGTCAGCCTCCAGCGCCTGGCTGTCGTATTTGATGGCGATCTTTCCCAATGCCCGCGAACGCCACCAGTCCACAAGCATCGAGAAAAACATGACCAGAAAAGCTGCCAGGCTGGGCTCGATTTCCACATGCTGGAAAAACAGGCGCTTCACGGCCTCGTAGACGATCCACACGCAGGTCAGCAGAAGCAGGCCGGTTTCAATGAAGGCGGAAAAGTTTTCCACCTTGCCATGCCCGTACTGGTGGTCGGCATCGGCCGGTCGGTCGGAAATTCGTATCGAAAGCAAGGTGACAATCGCGGCAATCAGATCAAGCCCGGAATGCGCCGCTTCCGAGCGCAGGCCCAAGCTGCGGGTGCTGTATCCGATGACGATCTTCAGCGCGGTGATGGCCAGGGCCGCAATCACCGAATTCCACGCCACCGCACGCTTCTCTGCGCGCATGGAATTGGAGTGGTAGATCGCGGGCGTCACGGACATGATTTCATTATCGCTGTCCGCCAGGCTTCCGCCAAGCAGCTTCTCTTGTCCGGCAGTGGGCCTCTACTTTGGATCATTCGCTCTTAAAACAAGAATGTAGCAACCGATGAAAGACAAAACGATGGCCAATCCCATGCCACCCAGCAATAATATCGAGAAGATCGGAACTCTGGCGGAGCTTTGGGCGTAGCGGAAAATCGTGGTCAGCATGGCCCATAAGCTCATGACTGACATTAGAAACACTCCGATTCCGCTCGCCAAATGCACTGGATGTTTCATTTACGCCGCTCCTTCCGCCCTCTCGTGCTCGCATGATTTCCCAGAGGGCAACCAACTCAGAGACGTCCCAGAGCCGATCTGTTACGCCCGCCGCCATTGCTGGCGAGGTGCGAAGTGTACGATGAATCCTGATGAAGTTGCAGGCGAAATAATTTAGGGCCGCGCCAGCGGCCACGATGGGCAGCAATCTCACAATGAACGCCCGCTACCCTCTTCTCCTGCTGGGCTGGAAATGCCCCCCACCGCTGACCCTCTGGACACTGTGCTAGGATTTTCCCTGTCACTTCGATATTTTTGTGGAGGAATTCTACCGATGATTCTACGTGTCCTGGTCTGTATCCTTTTTTCAAGCTTGCTCTGGGGGCAAGCGGCGACCCCACCGGCCTCCCCTGCTCTGGGCCCGAAATCAGCCGAAGCATCCACCTTGTCGCCCGACACGCCGGTAATCACCATCGAAGGTCTGTGCGACTCTGCGGAGAAAGGCTCATCGGCCGATTGCAAGACCATAATCACGCGCGCGCAATTTGAAGAAATCCTCACGGTCATTGGATCGAACATGCCGGCCGCCGCCCGCAGACAGCTTGCCAGCCGCTACGCGGGCGCGCTTGTGATGTCGCAAAAAGCACACGAAATGGGACTGGACCAAGGCCCAAAATATGAAGAGCTGATGAAGCTGCAGAAACTTCAGGTGACCGCCAACCTGGTGAGTCAGGCGGTGCAGCAAAAAGCTTCTGAAGTTTCCGATCAGGAGACCGACGACTATTACAAGAAGAACCTCGACGCCTATCAGGAAGCCACCTTCGAGAGGCTGTTCATCCCTCGCAACAAACAGTTGGACACCCCAAAAGAGAAACTGACTGACGCCGCAAACCAAAAGCGCCTGGATGACGCTGCGGCGGCGATGAAGAAGGAAGCCGACACCCTGCGAGCGCGTGCCGTCGCCGGCGAGGATTTTGCCAAACTGCAGACCGAAGCCTACACCGTCGCCGGACTCAAGAGCACCCCTCCCACTCAAAAGGTGAGCAAAGCCAGGCGCAACAGCCTCCCGCCCGCCCAGGCGTCAGTTTTTGATTTGAAGGCAGGCGAGGTTTCGCCCGTGATTGCCGACATGAGCGGTTATTTCGTGTACAAGGTCGAAGCCAAAGACACCCTCCCGCTGACGCAGGTACATGATGAAATTTTTGGTTCGCTGAAATCTCAGAAAGTCCAGGATGCCATGCAGGCGCTGCAGAATTCTGGAACTCCCAAGCTCAACGAGGAATATTTCGGCCCCCCGACTCCAGCCGGGCCACAGGGCAACATGCCTCCCCCGGCCAGCCATCGGCCAGGGCCCAAAACTCCCACCCTCGGACCTAAATAATGGGGGAAGGGAGAGCCACCATCGTTGTCACCGGGATCTCCGGGAACCTCGGACTGCGTTTGCTGCCGCAATTGGCGGGCTTCGAGGTCATTGGTATCGACCTGAACCCGCCAAAAACCGAACGCCGGGTTCAATTTGCACAGATGGATCTCGGTAAGGAGGAATCCTGCCGCCAGTTGTACCTTCTTGTTCGGGAGCACCGGCCGGTGGCGGTGGTCCATTTGGCGTTCGTGATTGATCCGGTGCGCACGGGGATTCTCGATATCGACGAAATGTGGCAGGTGAACGTGGCGGGAACGGCGCGCGTGATGGAGGCCGTGACCGAGGCCAACCGCGAGGACTCCATCGTACAGAAATTTATTTGTCTCAGCAGCGTGGCCGCCTACGGATCCGACCTGGCCGAGCCGGCGACGGAAGAATCTCCACTGGCGGGTCACACCCTTCCCTACGCGATTCATAAGATGGAGGCCGACAAAGTCTTTCAACAGCGAGCGCCGGCTCTTCGCGGGTGCAGCGCCTACATGCTTCGCCCTCACATTTTCGCCGGCGCCAGCGTGGAAAATTACATTTTGGGAGCCTTTCGCGGCACTCCCAACGGACGCAGCGAACGCGCCGCCAGGATGCGCAGCCAGGGCAAGCGCCTTCCCTGCATGCTGCCCTACGGACAGCCCTACTTGGAAAAACAACTTCAGTTCGTTCACGTCGATGATGTGGCGCGGCTCATTGCACACATCGTCCGCAAGACTGAACCCGAGTCGCAGCGCCTGACCGTATTAAACGTGACTGGACGGGGAGAGCCGCTGACTTATGAACGCTGCGTCGAGATGGCGGGAGCCAAGCTGGTGCGAGTTCCAGGGAAACGGGCTTTTCGATTGATCCTGCAGCTGTTGTGGAAATTCGGAATTTCGGCAATTCCGCCGGATGCAATGCCTTACATGACCGGCCAATACATCATGAACACCGATCGCCTTCATAAGTTCCTGGGCAGCGAATACCAGCACGTGATGAACTTCACCATCGCGGAGGCCTTCGCGGATTGCTTTGAAAGGGCGCCTGAGCCCGCCAAACAGCGTTCGCTGGCGGAATGAAAGCTGCGGGCCGCTACTTTTTCCCCCGATACAATCCGGCGATCCCAAACGTATACGGAGTCCACGATGCTTCTCTGAAGCCGGCGTTGCGCATGCGCTCGAGCATGTCTTCGGGTGCGGGAAATCTCTCTACCGAGGCCGGCAAGTACGCATAAGGCCCGCGTACGCCGGAAATCATGGTTCCGATCCTTGGCAGCACGTGCTTGAAATAGATTTGATACAAGGGTCCCATCACGCCGGCCGGTTCGCTGAAGTCAAGAATGCCACACTCTCCTCCCGGACGCAGCAGGCGCAGAATTTCACGCAAGCCGGCATTGTAGTCGGTCAGATTTCGGAACCCAAACGCCGACGTCGCGAGATCGAACGACTCGTCCTGGAACGGCATATTCAACGCATCCGCCTCCACCCAGCACAAATCGGTTCCCTTGGATTTCTCGGCGGCACGCTGCAGCATGGCATGCGAAAAATCCGCTCCCAGAATTCTCGCCGACGACTTCCCCGCCTTGCGGCGCAAGGCGAAGGTCATATCGCCGGTACCACAGCACAGATCCAGGACCCGCGCCTCGGGGCGCGCCAAGATCGCCGCAAAGGTTCGTGCCGTGCGGTTCCACCACAAACGATCGACATTCATCGACAGCACATGATTCAGCAGATCGTAACGGGGCGCAATCGAAGTAAACATCTCCCGCACCGCACGCGCAGCCGATTCTCGATCGCGGGCTCCCTCAGGAGCCGCGCCCACAACCACGGGCTTAGAAATATTGTTCAAACCCTTTGTCATCCTGAACCTGGTGGAAATTACGCGCAGCGCGCTTTCCAGGCAACCGGAGGGCCCCCAGGGCCCCGGCAAAAATTCAATTCTTATTTGGACAGCCGCCGCAACTCCTCCACCGCCTGAATCACAACCTCATCCGGCACGTCCCTCGCAATCTCAACCCGGCCGATCTGGTTCGGCAGCACAAAGTGCACAACACCAGCACTCGTCTTCTTATCCGTCTGCAAGAGCCGCAAGATACTGCCGCTGGGAGAGGTGACCTTGGGCAGCGGCCCCGCCTTCAGCACCGCCGCATTGATTCTCTGCGCCACGTCGAGCGCAAGATGACCCGAAGCAACGGCAATGCCATTGGCGGCAATCATTCCCCAGGCCACAGCCTCACCGTGCAGGAAGTGGCGGTAGCGGGTGGCCGCCTCCAGCGCGTGTCCGATCGTATGGCCGTAGTTCAACACACGCCGCAATCCCCCCTCGCGCTCGTCCTGGGAGACCACTTCCGCCTTCAATTTCACCGATTCCGCGATCACCCATTCCAAAGTCGCAGCGTCCCGGCGCAATGCTTTGCCGGAAATCTTCTCCAGCCGTTCGAACAATTCCGGACGTCCGATCACTCCGGCTTTCCACGATTCGTACAACCCGGCTCGAAACTGCCGATCCGGCAGAGTGGAGAGAACCGCAGGGTCGATCAACACCAATCGTGGCTGCTGAAATGTTCCAACCAGGTTCTTGCCGGTGCGAAGATTGACCCCCGTTTTGCCGCCGATCGCTGCATCCACCTGCGCCTGCAGGGTCGTGGGAATCTGCACCAGCGCAATGCCACGCATGTAGACCGAAGCCAGGAATCCCGCCACGTCGCCAACCACTCCACCGCCAAAGGCAACGACGGCCGCGCTGCGATCCGCGCCCAGCTTGGTCAGTTTCTCCGCCAAGGATTCGACAGTCGCAAGCCTTTTGTAGCGCTCTCCGTCTGGCATTTCCACAAGATTGGCGCGAAAGCCGGCTGTCGCCAGCGAAGTCAGCAACTTCTTGCCCCATTTCCTCCGCACCGGCAACGCGGTGATGACAAACAGCCGTTCATGCTCCTGCAGGACTTCGCGCAGGTGCGCACCAGCACGTCCCAGCGCGCCGTTTTCGATCAGGGCATCGTAGGGACGAAGCGGCACACGAATGGTCACGCGGGTCATCGCTTTCCATCATAGCGTACCGATGACCGCAGGCGCCCCGCGCCTACGTGATACCATTTTCACGAATGCAGCCTGTGCCATCCGCAACCGATTTTCTGGTCATTGGGGCCGGCGTCGCCGGACTGCGTGCAGCTGTCGAGCTTGCATCCGCGGGCCAGGTCGTCGTACTGGCGAAGCGCGAAGTCACCGACTCCAACACCCAGTGGGCGCAGGGCGGAATCGCGGCAGCGCTCAGCGATGAAGACGAAATCAGCCTTCATCTGCAAGACACGGTCAACGCAGGCGACGGTCTCAGCAATCCTGAAGCCGCCAAGGTTCTGGTCGAAGAAGCCCCGCAGCGCATCGAAGAGCTCATTCAATGGGGCACGGAATTTGATCGACAAGGCACCCGGCTGACCTTCGGCCGCGAAGGCGCGCACAGCCGCAACCGTATTCTCCATGCTCACGGCGATTCCACCGGACGGGAAATCCTGCGGGCGCTTTACGCCAAGGCAAAAACGCTGAAAAACATCTCCGTCCGCGAGTTCGAATTTTCCACTGATGTCGAACTACAGGACGGGCGTGTCTGCGGCATTCACCTGATCGACGAACATGGAGAACGCCGTCAGCTCACGGCTCCCGCCGTCCTGTTGGCGACGGGCGGCATGGGACAGCTTTATCGCAATACCACAAATCCCGGCGTCGCCACAGGAGATGG
>Ga0193726_1001074_pt1 | contig 23343 bp, 23 predicted proteins | sample H2c1metaG_FD_144928 | JGI IMG/M metagenome (GOLD analysis project Ga0193726, IMG submission 144928) | Soil microbial communities from a riparian zone of the East river system, Colorado, United States - H2c1 | ecosystem: Environmental > Terrestrial > Soil > Riparian zone | place: USA: East River...
ACCTCTGCCTGGCGCGCGAACAATGACAGCAATTATTGATCGTAACGGGGACTCATAAGCCAAACAGCGGCCGCGAAGGCTAGAGCCTTGGCGCATTGCACATTTTGAACCAGGTGGTTGAATGAACCGACGCGATTTCCTGACTGCCTTGTTCGGCGTTGGCTGCGCAGCAGTGGCGAACCCGAGCCAAGCGCAGACGGTGCGCCGCAAGAGACTGGGCTACCTGTCCGGTGGAAAGCAGAGCAGCACCGGAGAATTTACCATCGACATTTTCAAGGCATCGCTGCGCGACCTTGGCTGGCGCGTCAACGAGACCATCGACATCGATGAACGGTGGGCCGACGGCGACGCTTCGCGCCTGGCTTCCCTGGCAAGCGAGCTGGTTCAACTTCGCCCCGACGTGATTGCTTGCACAGGTACCAGCGAAGCCAAGGCGCTGCAGTCCGCTACCCGGGAGATTCCTGTCGTCTTTCTTGTAGTTGCCGACCCAATCTCGAGCCGCTTGGTCGCGAGTATCTCGCGCCCGGGCGGAAACATCACCGGCTTCGCGCAGGGGCCTCAGATCCTCTGGAGCAAACGGCTCGGCCTGCTGACGGAAATGATCGGGCGTCAGCCCCGCCGTGTGGCGTGGCTCGGCAATCCCGAGAGCTCCGGAAGTGTACCGAACTGGTCGGATGCCAAGGAAGCGGCGGAGCGAGCGGGTGTCGAGATCGCCAGGATCGAAGCCAGCCGCGCGGAGCAGCTTGACGGAGCCTTCAAAGGCATCAGAGGCATGGATGGGCTATTGGTTCCATTTGATTTCCTGTTCGTCGTCATGCGCAACCGGATTGCCGAACTTGCCGCACAGGAACGCGTTCCCGCCATCTATGAGAACCGTGCCCAGGTGTCAGCGGGCGGGCTGATGTCGTATGGTGGCGATTTGCGGGAAAACTTTCGGCAGGGAGCGGTGTATGTCGATCGTATCTTCAAGGGCGCTCGTCCGGGCGACCTGCCGGTGATCCAGGCCAGCCGATTTGAACTAATCCTGAATACCGGCGCGGCCAAGGCGCTGGGGCTGACGATTCCCGACAACCTTCTCGCCCGTGCCGACGAGGTTATTTAGAGACGTCGACTGCGACTTCCGCTGTTGGCACTTTTCGGACGTCACAGCTGGACTCAGGAGTGTCTGCTGTTGAGGGAAGAGCGGAAGTCGTGATTGCGTCGCCCGACTTCCGAGTCTGACCCATAGCGGTCGTTTCCGATCACACACTACATTCGCGTTTTGAGGCGGCTGGCTTCGCCCTCCCCACGTGTTACTGGCCGCGATGGTGCTCACGTATTGAAAACCGTGTCTTACTGGCGTTGGCCTAGAAGTTAACTGTGGCCCGGCGTATAGTAGCGAGGATTTTTGCCGAACCCGGATACACATGAGGCGGCACGCGCTTGCCTTGTTCAGCGAGAGACGTAGCCGATGGTTGAGGCACCCATCAGTCATATGCCTGACGGTACCGACCGCGGCCAGATTTCATGGAAGCCATCTGAACCCCTGACGAACTACGAACGATTGTTGAGGCTTTACACAGATGAGCTACAGAAGGATGAGTTCAATCCATATCAACCCATTCCGTTAATATTATTGAAGTCGGTTTCTCCGTCCTTTCAAATGCTTATTTGGAAACGCGCAGTATCTATTTTTAAGGTTCCCAACACGCTCGGGCAGGATCTCGTCCGAGGGGCCACAATACTTCAAGAGCTTGAAAGACTGAACGATCAGACGCTGCGCGGTGTCGCCGAGTGCACCGCATAAATTATCGGCGACTGCTTCAAAGAAGCGTGTTCGGATTGGTGCCGAAGATTACCGGCGCCGTTGGTCTCTTGCTTGCGGTAGCCAAAACACTAAAGGAGAGTGTCGGCGTAGATATATTTGCGGCTCTCCCTTCCCCAGTGTGGCGCTCCTTGGTAGCGTCCGCAATTGGGCTATTGCTGGGATCGGTAGGGAATCTCGTCCTCTTGCTTCCAGGGCTGCTTCAGGTGCGGGCTCTTGATGATCTGATAGCCATCGCAGTCGCACTTCGAGGCACTCCTAAGCCGGAACGATGAACGCGAGCCTGCCCTTTGCGGCTCCGATTGCCGGTAGGTAGCGGTACGCCCGGTTTTGGCACATTTTGGACATGACGCGATGCCCGACTTGAGTCCGTTATGCGCACCAAAGCGGACATCAGCCTACGCTAGGATCACGGATGCATGTTCGCATCGTCCGAACAGTCACCAGGTTTCCCGCCTTGCCTGATGCAAGCGCGAAATAGCCACGGCGCAACGTAACTGCCTGCCCATATTCCGCGCCCCGCATGATCAGCTTCGCTCTGCGACTTGTCGTACTTCCCCTTCGAGTATAAAGGCCAATCCAACGCGAGCCCGTTGCGTACCAACCACTCCGCAATGTCGACGCCATCAATCGAACACGCCGCAACTGTGCGCCCATATTCATCCAGGCTAATGGGCGAGCAATCGATCGGCCGTCGCGCAATGAAGGTGTCAAGCTCGTTCGCTGCCTTCGCGCCGCATTGGTACTGCAAGTTATTCTCACTTCGACAAAGCTGATTACTCTCAGGCGCGTCAATCCCCCACAGACGAATACGCGTCCCATGAATTTCTAGAGTGTCGCCATCGACAATGCTGGCTTGCCCGCTGAGATTATCCGCGAAAGCCGTTGAAGCGCAGAGACATGCCGCTACGATAAGAAACGGTGCGAACGTGAAACTTCGTAGCGTCATGTAGAGTGTCCCAACCCGTTCTCTGCTAACGTTCTGATGCTCTGTAAAAGAATCTGCAGCGCGCGTGAACATCTTCAACTTCGTCCGATCCATCAGCCAAACTGAGAATGTTACGAACAGCTTCTCCCGGTGTCATGACCCGCCCCTGCTGTTATACGTGCTTGACTCGAAGTCGCGCGTAACGCGCTAACGCAGCGGCAGACGCCGGAAGCATTTCTGGTAAAAGTGTCCTCGTTTGCTCCGCTGATTAAATCCTCCACGTTGTTCAATAAAAACAGTGCTGGCTTCTTGTTAGACGCCTTAGTCGCCACATCGGCCATCGGAGTTAAATCAGCCGGGGGATCCATTCAGCCTTTTTGTTCATAGCCTTGATGCCACGGAAATAGTTGAACCTGTAGATCGTGTCGGCTGTCTTCATCTTGCCTCCGCCGCGTCCCGCTGCCATTCCGGGTCGTAGTGTCCGTATGTGTCCAGGAACGTCTGCAATGTCATCCCCAAAAACTGTGCCGCATCCGCATCAGACACCGTTCGATTCTTCTTCAGGTGCGTCGCCCGACTGTGCCGGAGCGTGTGGGGCGTCACGTCATCCGGCAGCTTCGCCCGCTTGCGCGCCGTCGCCCATGACCGGCGCAGCTTGGTGATCTTGTCGCCGTGACGATGCACGACGTAGTCCGATACGCCCCCGTCGATCCGTTGCCAACGTAGCAGCCATGTCTTCAACCGCCTCGACATCTTGTGCGGCGGCGCTCGCTTCTTAGACTTGCGCGCCCCGTGGGGTTTGCGCTGCATGAACTCGTGCTCGAAGTCCAGCATCGTGTACTTGGTGCCGAACATCACGCCGCTCCGACTGCCGGTATAGTATCCGACGATGATGAAGCGTGATAGATGCCGAACGAGACGAGGACGTCTTTTGGGTTCGGGCTCTATATTGTGGACCGCCTTGCGGCTTGCCCACAAGAGCTGTGCGATATGCGACCGGGTCATCCACTGCTTGCGGCCTTCGGGCTTTTGCGGCAACACCACAACGGGCACCCGGTTCAGCGGGCCGTGCTCTTTGTGCCAATAGTTGATTGCGGCGCGAAGCACTTCCAGATCACCACGTGCGCCGGTCGCACCGCCGCCGCCCTTCTTGGCCTTCGAGACCGTCTCGCGCCACGCGACGTAGGTCCGGCAGTTCGCAGCCGAAACGTCTTTCAGTTCCTTGTCGCCCCACCATTCTTCGAGTGTGCCAACGCGGTACTTTGCTATGGAAGAGGATTCAATAATGGGGATATGCTCGCGTAGATACACCGCGAGTACGTCGGCCAGTGGCGGCTCAGGGCCATTCGACACAACATGCTTCGCGCCGATGTAGTCTGCTAGGGTTTGCTGTGCTTTCCGAGCATCGCCCTTAGTGAAGCCCGTGCGCTTTTGACGTTTGCCGTCGATGATTGTCCATTTATCTCGGGCTTCGTCGAGCCAGAGGTGGGGGCCTGAGCTAACACGCGGCATTTCGTTACCATGTCCTGTATGGCCTGTTCGGTTGTAAAGTATGCGCGGCCGATCTTGGAGATGACAAGGTTGCCTCTTCGCGCCTCCACCTTCAACGTGGCGACCGAGATTGCTCCGTTGAAGATTCGCTCGCACGCTTCTCGAAGGCTGATTGGTGCATCGAGCCCCGTCGAACCGACGCGGCCTAAGCGAGCCTTGTCGTCGTTAGGCAAATAACGGATGGGCATTTAGATCGTTGCTTTGATAAGGTTCCTTTTTTACCTATCACAAAATGCCTGCAAGGTGGGTTAGCTGACATAAGTTCTTCAGCTTACAAGACTAACAACGTTTCGCCATCGGCGCATCGCGCCATCAGTTCGCACGCTCGCATTCTCCCAGGCAACGCTCAAGAAACTCAGCACCACGACCCTTGACGAGCGTCTTCATCGCAACACGCAGGATGTACTGCTTACGCGAAGCCGCCCATGTCTGTGCAGGCAGCAACGAGTCTAGAAGAATCAGAGTTTTCAAACTCGCAATGCCGGAGCTTCATCAACGCAGGGAGCAAGATGTCCAGCGGCTCTTTATACGTTGCGCCTGAGCGGGGGCGCATAGTGGACGCCAGGTATGCCCTGCATTACCCATCTTCCCGCTTGCGCCCCGGCTGCACGATCTTGACGACGATGCGCGATACGCCATCAGGCAGCGATTGCATCGGTTATGATCACTGCGGTTTGCGCCTGTTGTTCCTCAGTGACTCAAAAACTACGGTCGCAACCACGATGGCGGACCCACCCTCCTCCAAATACCAGGTGGAAAGCCAGTAAAAAAAGCTGATCTGTGTTTGTGCAGTTATCGAAACTACGGTCGCCAACCACGGTTAGGGTTCATCGCATTATCTAACACCGCTGCAAAAGCTCGGCGCGATACGGCTGTTGCGTGTGGCGCCGTCGGAGTAAGGATCACGTCTGTTAATGGCACTCAGCGTAATTGCCGGGACGTCGCCGTTCCGACAGCTCTCGGATGCGCTAGGACGAGATTTGTGAGCTTTCTTGTATGACCCGAATCCCACATTCAGCGCCATCCGCAGGACTGTCGAACCGATATGTGAAGGCAATCCACTGGGACGGGGGTTGAAGCTGTGGTTACGGGCCGGTTACCCTTAGATGCAGGGGCACGCGTCCCTTATCCGAATCGATAATATAGAGCTGCAGCTTCGGCAAGATCTTCTCCATGGCTTCCAGATACAGTCGTGTCCTGGTGACGTCCGGCGCCTTTTCATACTCCTTCTGCAACGCCAAGAAACGGCTTGTCTCGCCGACGGCGTCGGCGACGCGCTGTTGCTTGTAGGCCTCCGCCTCGCTCAGCCGCGTGCGAGCCTCGCCCCGTGCTTTGGGAATGAGGTTGCTGGCGTAAGCGCGGGCTTCGTTGATCACTTTCTCACGGTCGGCCATGGCGTTCGCGACGTCCTGGAACGCCTGGACAACCGATCTGTCGAGAGTCATTGTCATGATGCTCGCAGACACGATGCGAATGCCGCTGCGCCGACGGTCCAAGAGTTCCTGCGTCTCGGCTTTGACGCGTTCCTGCACGGCGACCCGCCCCCTGGTCAGTATCTCGTCGATGGGCATGCCGATGACCGTCTCGGTCAGCACCCCCTCGGCGACGGCCTCGACGTAGGCCGGTGCTTCCTCGATCTGAAAAAGGAATTCCGCCGGATCGCGGATGACGTATTGCAGAACGAGGGCAGCATTGACGATATTGGTGTCCCCAGTCACCAGCTCCATGCCGGACGGCGCGGCCGATTCACCGGCGGGTATCGCAAATCCCACGCCGACTTTCTTCACGCTGGTCGTCTTGACGACGTCCAGACGATCAACGGGCCAGGGGAAGCGGTAGTGCATGCCGGGGCCGACCTCGGCCTCGACGGCACCGAACCGGCGCACCACCGCGCGCTCGTCTGCCCCGACGACATAGAAGCCCGAGGCCAGATCGGCTCCCAAAAAAAGGCCAAGGATGGCGAGGATCCAATAGCGATGGCGACGCAAAGCGAGGAGCGATAGTCGGGGACGCGACCGCGGTTCGACTCCGCGCGTCAGATCTTCTGCGGCGTGGTCTGCTGCTCGCCGCGTGTCGCCAACCAGGGCCTCATCTGATGCGAGCGTCATCGGACCTCCTCCTCGCGTTTTTTGTTCTGCAGAAGATCGGCGCCGGTTGAAAATTCTCTGGGCGCGGGAGGGGACGGTTCGACCTGGCCCGGTTGCTTGTCGAAGTGCAGCATCCGCAGAACGTCAGCGTCCGCAGGAAGGAAGAGAGTCGTCTTGTCGTCGAGGAACTTGTCGTAGGCCCGCAAGGTCCGCAGGAATTGGTAGAATCCTGGATCTTGCCAGAAAGCAGCAGCATAGGTGCGCGAAGCCTCGGCGTCGGCCTCGGCCTTGATGCGCTCGGCCTGTCCGGCAGCCTCCGAGTCGATGCGGATTTTCTCATGGTCGGCCTCGGCGAGGATCTTCCTCGCCTCCAATTCGCCCGCCGAGCGGTTCTCCTTGGCGATCTTGGCCCGCTCCGCCCTCATGCGTTCGAAGACATGCTCTCGGTTCAGTTCCGGCAGGTGGAGGCCACGGATGTCGACGCTGACCACATCGATGCCATAGGCCGTTCGGGCCAAGTCTGCGACGCGGCGAACGACTTCCGACGCCATGGCCTGATAGTTACTCTTTGCTGGGTCGGTGGAGATGAGAACGGACGCCGGATACCGGCCCATGACGGCGCCGATCTCCGCCAGGATGGTGTCGGAGAGACGCTGCTCGCCCGCAGCGGGGGTCGCGACCGCGGCGAGAAAGCGTACCGGGTCGGCGATCCGCCACGTCACGAGGCTATCGACGCCGAGGTTCTTCTTGTCGATCGTCAGGAATTCGGAAGGCGCCGGGCGAAAGAACAGGATGCGTTTGTCCAGCCGCACAACACGGTCAAATGGCGCAACGACGTGGAGGCCGGGGTCGGCAAGAACACGGACCACACGCCCGAAGCGGGTGACAAGTCCATATTCGGTGACGTCCAGGGCGAAGAACGAGGATACAAACGCCCAGACCGTGAGCGCCGCCGTTAATGCCGGCAGGATGCGCCGAAGCACGACGTTCGATCGTTTATTCGCCGTGGTGGATTGTTCCGCCATTCTCACCTGCCGACGCCTTGAGATCCTATCCGTTTGACCAATGGGCTTCGTCTTCTCGCTTCCACCTGATCCGGCTGCTTCCTAGAGTCTCTTGATCCTCGCGAAGCCGGCCTTGCTACTTGCTTTGGCCCGAACCGATGGGCTGCAGGAGCCAAATGTCGAAGTCTTTCACGTCGCCGGCACCGGGCCGCACAAACTTCCGCCGTACCGGGCAGCACGTCTTCGAGCGTTTCCAGCTGCAATCGGAATTTGGTAAGCTCCGGGGCGTGCTCGTAGGCTTCGAGCCGCAGCGCAAAAGCGTCCGCATCGGCCTGAGCGCCCGCGATCCGCTGCTCCTTGAAGGCCAGCGCCCCCTCGGTCATTGCCGCGGCTTCGCCTTTCGCCTGGTTGATCTTCTCCACCGCGAAGACGTTCGCCAGGTTGATCGTGCGCAGCTTGTCCTCAAGCGCGCTGGCGACGTCTCGGAAGGCGTTGTGGACCTCGTCCGGCGGGTGGTCGTAAAGTAGGCTGACGGAAAGCACCTCGATACCGGCCTGGTAGCGGTCCAGCATCGACTGGGCGGCCGCACGCGTTTCGCGTTCGATCTCCTCGCGCGCTGTGGTGTAGACCGCATCGATGGCGCGGGTCGCGACCGCACCCCGGAGCGCAGCCAGGATCGTGCTGCGCACGAGTGCCTCTGGTTCGGCGAGATGGTAGGCGAAGGCCAGCGCGTCGTTGATCCGGTACTGGCCTGTGGACCTTAGGTCTATGAGGTTGCCGTCGCCGGTGAGCAGGAAGGAGTCGCCGGACGTCGTCTCCTTCTGGAACCAGACGCCGCTCGCCGCCTGCTGTGGCGCTGGGTTTGATCCAAAGGCCAGCCGGCTGCGAAGCTGCGCGCGCGTCGCCTCCTCCCGCGACAGTTCCGGTGGAAGTCCGAACTCGAGCCGTCGCGTCAAATTCTGCGCAATGAGGCGGTGGCTCTCGAACGGCCAGGGCCATCTGAAGTGCAGGCCGGGCTCGAGAGTCGACGCCAAGATACGGCCGAACCGGAGTCTCATGCCGACCTCGCCCGGCCCGACTGTGAAGAGGCCACTCACGAGCCAGAGGACCGCCACGCCGCCGGCGGCTGCGAACCCCAGACCGCGCGGGGTAACGGCGATTCCAGTCAGCTGCGCGGCTCGGTCGCGGAGCCAGACCCATTCGTTTGGAACGTGCGTCCGGCACATGCTGAGGATCAGCAGGCCGGTGAGCAGCACGGCGCCGGCTTCCTTAACGAGGTCCGGCACGAATCCGGCGGCCGTCCCGAATGTCGCGCGTGGGTCGAGCCCCCAGGCATGGTAAATCGCATTGAGGGCGAGACCCGCAGCGAGCGTCATGATGACGACCGCGACCAGATAGGCAGCCACTGCGTGGCGGCCCAGGACCTTCAGCAGCAGGACGAGGCTGCCGATGTTCGTGGCCGGCCCGGCGAGCAGGAAAACGAGAACGGCGCCTGGGCTCAAGCCTTTGAGAGCCAGCGCGGCCGCCATGGGCGTCGAGCAGGAAGCGCAAGTGTAAAGAGGGATGCTCAGAACGAGCATCAGCACCATCGAGGCGATTCCGCCGCCCCACATCCCGTCAAACAGCTGCGCTGGAATTGCGACGACGGCGACAGCGGACAGAACGATACCCAAAACGAGCCACCAGCTCACGTCGTCGAGCAGCTCGATGAAGCCGTAACGGATGATGCGCCTTGTCGTATCAACTACGGTCCTGCCGGCGCCACGGTCCGGCAGCGAATTCGCCCGGTCGTCGCGGTGATCGTGGCTGTGCGCGTGATCATGTCCTCTGGGGTCGACCGCGTGCTGACATCGCTCGTCGCCCGCGGCCGGAGTCTTGGCGACCTCCCGCGGCTGCTCGGTCACTTTGGAGCGCGGGGCGCCGAACAGATTCGTGGCGAGCCCGGCGGCAATCGCCGTGGCCACCCCGGCGATGGGGCGGAACACAGTCATGACCGGGTCGGTCAGCGCGTAGGTCAGGCTGATGCTGTCGACCCCCGTTTCTGGCGTCGCGACGAGGAACGCGACGGTGGCGCCCGGCGTCGCTCCCTGCTTGCGCAGTCCGAGCGCTGTTGGCAGGACGCCGCAGGAGCACAAGGGGATGGGCGCGCCGACAACCGATCCCCAGAGCACGGACTTGATCTTTCCAGTCCCGACCAGCCGGGTCAGCAGCCGGCCCGGCACGAGGATTCCGAGCATCCCGGCGAGTAGGAAGCCGAAGAGGAGGAAGACCGAAGCCTCTTCCAGGATTTCCCAGGTTTGCCGAAGGACGCCGAACAGAAAGCTGATCATCATAGTCCCTTCTTCGCGGCAGTCGGGGCCGAATGGTCCGGTCCCAACCGCTTTTGCGCCGCGGCGACGCCTTGCGCGGACGCCGCCGGCGGCGGGCTGTTACTTTGGCAGATATTTCTTGTTCAACGCGCAGGCCACGGAGAACTGCGGGTCGACGACGTTGGCGATGTAAAGATGCGCCGTTTGACCAAGCAATTCGACGGCGTCGTATCTCTCGAAGCCATAGTCGGTCATCAGCCAGCTGACCATGTCGGCGCAGGCGAGCCGCAAGGCGTCGATCAGAGGCCGCGTGCTGCCGATCGACATGATCTCATTGTCATTGATCAGGCGCGGCCAGTTGATTTTCTTGCCCTTGATCAGGTTCACGGTGAATTTGACGGTGAACGGCGTCTCGATCGCAGCACCGTCGATCTCCCCGTCGCCTTGGGCGGAGTGCCCATCGCCCAGCATAAACAACGCCCCGGGTTCGAACACCGGGAAGTGCATGGTGACTCCTGCGACGACCTCGTTGAAGTCCATGTTCGCGCCATGGGGCCCGGGATTCAGCGAGCTGATGCACTCCTTGCCCGCCGGAGCCGTGCCGATGGTGCCGAAGAACGGCCTGATCGGAACCTCGACCTTGCCAACTTTGCTGTTCGGCATGTCGAGAGTAGCGACCTTGCGGGTCTTGTCGAGACGCCAAATGAACAGACGGTCGGGGGCGGGCGGCGTCACCATGGCGGTCTTGTATTCGGGCGCAAGCAGCCCGAAGTAGGGGATTGAAGCCCCCCACCCCCAGTCGCGGTTGAGATCGATGCTGTCGATATGGACCTCGAGAGTGTCGCCGGGCTCGGCACCTTCGACGTAGAACGGACCCGTCTGCGGATTGACCTTGGTCAGGTCGAGCTTTTCCGTGACGGTCTTGTCGGAGACCGAGAATACGTCGTTGGACGCGTCACGCGTGCTGGTGATCACCGAGTCCCCGGATTTGATGCGCATGGCCGGCGGATGGGAATGGCAGTAGGTGAAATAAACCTTGTCGCCTGGATCGTACCTCACTTCGGCCGCCACGGCCGGCCGGGCCAGCGAAAGCCCGGCGATCGACAACAGCAACGCGGCCGGCAGCAGTCGCAACATCTCTCTCGGTGCTCGATAAGTCTCAGGCATATTCGTTACCTCCCTCGGATCTTTTGGTTGCATTTCGTGTGCACTCTCACGTGATCCCTTGCATCCTGTCGGGCTATCTCATGTTTGGTCTCCTCCTCTGGAACCGCATCTACTTTCTCGGCAACTCCCCGCGGACGCCATCGCTCCCGGGAGCGCCGCCGTTGAAATATTTGCTGTCGAAGAGCACGCCGAACAGCGGGGAATCCGCCGGCAGCACCATGGTCGTGCTCTTGCGCGCGAAGTTCCGCGACGCCTCCATGGTACGCAGGAACGCGTAGAATTCGGGCGCACGGCTCAGCGCGTTTGCATAGATGCGCGCCGCCTCGCCGTCCCCCTCGCCGCGGCGCCGTTGCGCGAGCTCGATCGCCTTCCCGAGGATGCGCGCCTTCTGCTCCTCTGCGGCCGCTCGCACCTTCAGTCCCTCCTCCTCCCCCTCCGAGCGGTACAGCATGCTGATGCTGCCGCGTTCGGACTTCATCCTGGCATAGAGGCGGAGCCGGTTTTGCTTGGGAAAATCGAAGCCGCGCAGCTGAACGTCGACGACTTCGATGCCATAGTCCCTCTGTGCCACAGTGCCACACCGGCGGGCGATCTCGGCGACAATGGCCTCCGCGCGGTAGGCTGCGGGATCTGTCGAGACAAACGCGACCAGGTGACTGCTCCCGATAGCGGCCCCGAACTCCGCGGAAAGGATGTCGCCGAGTCTCGATTCGGCGCCCCTTCTGTCGATGACGGTCTCAAAATACCGCTTCGGATCGGCCACGCGCCACAAGATGGTGCCGGATGCTACGACTGGCGTTTTCTCCAGGGTCAGGAATTCGCTCGGCGGCGCAGCGTAGACGAACAGGCGACGGTCGAACGTCCGCACGCCTTGCAAGGGATGCTTGAACCGGAGCCCCGGCGCAGTGATCACTTGCGTCGGCTTGCCGAAATCCGTGACGATCGCGTAGTCCGCGCTGTCAACGGTGAAAACGCAAAGGCTGCCAACCGCTGCGACCAAGCCAATCGCTGCGACCACCGCGAGGGCGCGCCGATGCGGCCACCTGTCGGATACCACTGCGTTATCACGAGATCGAACCATGGCCCGTCCGTCCCGCTGGTCAACTCCAGCGTTGGGCTTTCGCCTCGGCGCGACGGCACCGCGGCGGGAGCCTCGACATGATCAGGATTTAGGAAGTGTGCACCAATGCCGCATCGAGGGCAAGAGACGGTGATCCGCGTTTTGCGCCTTGGCGCCGGCGGGATATACCGCGGCGGACACACCCGACCCGCGTGTATCCTCACTGCGCGCGCCACGTCTCGCGATCCTGTCGCCTTTCTGTGGTCTGCACCCCGCGGTACGATGCTTGCGCGACGAAGGTGATCGTAAGCGGCGCCCATGCAGGGCCGCGTACGTTGGGTCATTCACCATCGGGGGGCGGAATTGATCTAAGGTTTTGGAATTGCACAGGCATCGCCTACAGGGCGCTCAAGCGCCGCAGCGCGCTCGGGCGGGTTTGCGTTCATGAAATTCCCTGGCGCATTCCTGCGCCGAACTTAACGTAGGTGCAAAACGGATTGAGTTCGCGCCGCCGCTGTGTGCACATCGTAACAGACGGCGCAGAGGCCCACTGTAAGTCTGGTGAATCGCCGGAGGCACCCATGAGCAGATGCTGGACTACGACGAGAAGCTCGGCGGATACGGCGTGTATATCACCGACGAGCAACTCAAGAACGCCCCGAAAATCGAACAAGGGAAAGCTGGGGGCGAGCGAACCGGGACCGCGACGAGGAGGTCCATGGTTATTGGGAGTGACCCGCACCGGCTCTCTCAGCAGACGTTCGGCAATTTGAGGGCGAGAAGGAATGCGGCGGCTCTTTTAGCGCTAGCTTTGCTACGGCTTCAATGTGCGCCGCGGCGACCTTGTTGTTAGGAGGATCGGCAGTGATCGCGGAGTCCGTATTCCGCTTCCGCAGCATTAGACGGTCGCTACGCCTCGCTTCAGTGACCCTCGCGGGCCGACGAGTCGGGGCCGTTTAGCGGAGTGCACCAACAGACTGCAGTTGACGGCCCTTATTTGGGAGAGCCCGCGCGTAGACGTGTCTCGACGCAGCCGTGGCTCTTGCTGGCATTCCGCCGCGAGCGGATGCACCGGGTTATCAAGCTCATCCAGAAAGGCGAGCCAGATCGTAAGAAGGGCGTCGTGGCGCCGGCGAAGCGCCCGCACCGGTGTGTCAGGTCGAGTCCCCATGGACGCCAGAATAGTCCAGGATGGTTGACAGCAGGTAAATGGCTGGGCTGACCGAATTGAGGGTAGCGTCCACCGGTGTCGCCATAAAGCAAGCTGGAGCGGTATCGCAGCTGCGCGGACGCTGCTGCCCATGCGCTGACCATCCCGGCAAAGATGCCCGCGTGCGGACCGCGGACGGGTGATCGTGAAGCGCTGGGAGCTCATTGTACTTGTCGACGGCGCTGCGGCGGCGTCGCAGGACGGTTCGCGCCCTTTTATTTGCGCCCCTGTGACCCAGGTGACAGAATGCTCCGCTGGCAGCCGCGACAATGATAGGCACTGCTCCCTGGAACACCAAGCTGACGAGGGATCGACGATGACCGACCTCGGCGAGATCAAACGCGACCGGCCCTGCAACCGACGCTGGCTTCTCCGCCACGCAGCGCTGGCACTCCCATTCATCCTTGTCTGCACGCCGGCGCGCGCCGTCGAGCGGGTCGGCTCGGTCGAGGACGTCAAGGGTGAGGCATTCGCCGAGCTCGACGCGGTTCGCCGCACGCTCGATCGAGCCGCGCCGGTCTTTCTCGGCGACGAAGTCGTGACCGGCGTCGCGTCCCGACTGGGAATGCGGCTCGGCCGCGATACGACGATCAGGCTTGGCGAACAAGCGCGGCTGAAGATCGATCGGTTTCTTGTCGGTGCCGGCGGGGAGATGACGCTGCGCTCCGGGCCGTTGCTGTTCGATCGACCACCGCGCAGCGCGCGCGCGGGTGTGCAGATTCGCAGCCCCTTCGCGCTGATCGCCGTACGCGGCACGCAATTCTTCGCCGGGCCGAGCAACGGGCCTTTCGGCGTGTTCGTCGCGCGCGGCTCGGTAGCGGTGAGCTCGGGGGGTCAGCAAGTAATCCTGCGCGACGGCGAAGGTACGGACTTTGTCTCGCCCGGCACGCCGCCGACGCCGGTCAAACGATGGGCGCCAGAACGCATCCGCGCCGCGCTCGCAAGCGTCAGCTGAGCGCGCGAGCGCCACTGGCTTCTACATTGGGAAAACATGGGCCAGCAAACGAAGTGACCCTTTCACTGGTGTCGCAAACAAGTCTGTTCGTCACGATCGCACGACGGTATCTCGATGGGTAGGATGCGCCGAGCATTGCAGCAGCGTCTGCCGGTTGCGGCGGGAGCCGCGACGCTGACCGTTTTTCTAGCGGCAGTTATCCTGCTTCCCAAGACCACGGGCGAGATACTACGCGACAGCGCCTTCGACATCGAACTCGCCGGCGACCAATGGCTGCGAAGGCCCGCACCATCCGACCTGAAGGTGATCGTCGTCGACATCGATCGTGCGTCCATCGACGCTTTGGGCACTTGGCCGTGGCCGCGGGAGACGATGGCGCGGATCGTCGAGGCGGTGGCGACCGGGCGGCCCGCTGCGATCGCGATCGATGTGCTGTTCGCTGAGCCCGACGACCGCTCGCCAGCAGCACTCGCACGCCGGCTTGGATCGGTGACCGGCCGCGCCGAGATCAGCACGCTGGGAGAAAGCCTGCCGGATGGTGACAAGCGGCTGGCGCGAGCCGTCGGCAGCGTCCCCGTCGCGCTCGGCTTTGTGCTCGATCCCGATCGCCACGGCACATTGCCGGGTGCCGCGGTCGCGAGCCGCGGGTCCCTGCCGTTCGACGATTTGTGGCAGGCCGCGGGCGCGATCGGGCCGACGCCGCCGCTCGCGGCAGCGGCGAGCGGACTCGGCGCGCTCTCGTTACCTGGTAGCGCCGATGGAGCCATCCGTCAGGTCCCGGTCTTCATTGCCGCCGGTCGTGTCCTGATGCCAGGTCTGGCTGCCGAGGCGCTGCGCTTGGCATCCGGTGCCTCGAGCTATCTGATCGAAGGTGAGCCCCCGACGCTGGTGGTCGGCAGCCGGCGGGTTGCGCTGTCGCGCGATGCGCTGCTCCGGCTCGTGCCGGTGGCAGCATGGCGTCGCGTCGCCCGCACGCTATCCGCGGTCGATGTCCTCGAGGGACGGGCTGACGGCGGCCGGCTGGCGGGCGCGCTGGTGCTGCTTGGCGGTTCCGCGCCGGAGCTCGGCGGCTTGCGCAAGACGCCTGCGGACCCGCTGACGCCCTCGGTGCAAATCCAGGCCGATGCGGTCGAGCAGTTGCTCGCCGGCCGCGTGCCGCGCACGCTGGCCGCCGCGCCAATCGTGCAGCCCCTCACGGTCCTGGTGATCGGTGTGCTTGCCGTCGTGCTTGGCGCGGCCCTGTCGCCGGCCTCCGGCACCGCGATCTTGACTGCCGCGGTCGCGCTTCTGTGGATCGCCGCGATCGCCGTGTCGACGCTCGCGGATCGCCTCGTCGATCCGCTGACCCCCTCCATTGCGGCCGTGCTGGTGTTCACGGTGACGGCCGGCACCGCCTATTCGTTGACGCGCAGGCGGGAAGCGTTCGTGCGCCATCGGCTCGAACAGCATCTCGCGCCGGCGGTCGTCCGACGCATTGTCGAACGACCAGACCTGGTCAAGCTCAATGGCGAACGGCGTGAGGTCACTGCGCTGTTCACTGACATCGAGGGTTTCACCGCGACGACGCATCGCGCCGGCCCCGAGGATCTGGTGGCAACGCTTGACCAGTATTTCGAGGGCGTTGCCGGCATCGTGATCAATCACGGCGGCATGATCGACAAAATTGTCGGAGACGCGGTGCATGCTCTGTTCAATGCTCCGCTCGACCTTAATGATCATCCGCAACGCGCCGTCGAATGCGCGATCGCCATTCAGGCATGGAGCGAGAGCTTTCGCCGCCGCGCCCCGGCCGCAGTCGAGCTCGGCCGCACGCGTATCGGGATCGAGACCGGGCCCGCCATCGTCGGCGACGTCGGCATTCGATCCAAGCTCGACTACACTGCTCACGGCGATGCCGTGAACATGGCGGCGCGGCTCGAAGCTTGCAACAAGGATCTCGGCTCGGCGATCTGTGTCGGGCCGGCTGCAGCTGCGCGGTGCGACGCGGCGCTGCTGCGCCCGCTTGGGCAGCTGGCGGTCCGCGGGCGCTCGGAGCCGATCGCTGTCTTTGAGCCGTGGCCGAGCGACGCGCCACCCACCTGGCGCGAGGCATATCTGGCTGCCTACGCCATACTCGACATTGATGTGGCCCACGCCGCCATGCTGCTGCAAAAGCTGATGGCCGAGCGTCCCGCGGACCTGGCAGTGCGCCGGCTCGCCGCGCGACTGCCACCGATGCGGAAGTCCGATCGGTCGCCGACGTGACGAACCGCGTGACAGCCGACGCTTGCAAATAACAGATTTTCCCTTCCAGCGCAGGTGGTTGTCGAAGACAAGACCGCGCATCAACTATTAACGTCTTCGCGCTTTGCGCCTTCTCCCTACTTCGGCAAACTTCAATGCAGGGTGAATAGGCTTCTCTTCATCCCCGCAATAATATCCATGAAGGATAATTTGGTCAGCGGAACAGTGGCCGCGGAGCCGCCACCCGCGGCTGCTGGGGTGCTCGCAAACGGTGGTTGGTTGGACGCAAGCTTAGGCCCCTGCCGTTTAGTGACCTTCCGCCTTTTTTTATCCACGTCTATTACCGTCGCAGGCGGACCCGCTGATGCGTACGATTGCACTGGCGATGGCTCGCTTGGAACGGAGGCTATCCGCATCGCCCCCGAAAGATCGTAGTCGGTCGAAATGTTAGTTCAACTGATCGAACCCAAGAGACGCGCGACAGGCCCGGGCCAACTTCATGCTCAGATTTCGTAACATGACCTGATCGTTCCTATTATCCGAAATGGCGCTATGGAACTCATTGACGATTCCACCGACGCGCCCATCCACGATCATCGGAAGCTCTCCCCAAAACAGCACCCAGAAGGTCTGTTCTGCCTCACATCGAACCTTACTGTCCGGGTCATTGTTTCCGATGAGGGCAGTAGCTTGAACCAACCTTGAATAAACGTTCGCTCGCAAATCTGCGAACGGCTTCCTTTGTATGGCATCTTTATCGTCTAAGTATTTGGTGAGAGTTAGCAGTACGCCGGCAATCGCGACGAACCCTCCCACCGCTTTGATAGAGACATCCCAGAAGGCAGCCTCCTGAAGGTCCAATCGGAACTTGGTGACGGTGCCTGCAATGGAGATTGCAGCAATAAGAGATACGAAAAGAGCCGCGGCTACTATAATTCGTTTTTTTGACGCAGACATTTGCATTAATCCTGCGGGGAGTCGATGTGAGCAATGAGGCGATGCTCAGGCTATCGACAATATCGCGTAACCCTAGTCGGGGCTACCGGTCCTCGTCCGGATGCACCCAAACGATCGGGCACGGTCTGCCGCTCTTCAGCGAACCGAACCTGTTCGAACAAATTGCTGTTCGGCAGGGGATAAGACCAAAAAAAACTTCGTCATAAGTGGCGCAGTTTGGCCTTGCGTTAGGTAATTGTTCATCTCGCATCTCTGTGCTGCGGCCAAAACAGATCCGATGTTCCAAGCGTCAGGCTCAGGCATGGCTGCGATCGCGGAGCTCATCAGCAATAGTGATGCTGCAGCAATCAGCGCACATTTTGTTTTGAGATTCATGTACCGATGTTTCGTTCGAAAAAACTCAATGCCACCACCCGAGCCAAATGCCCCAACCGTGGATAACGCCGATTGGTACAAACAGGGCGCCGGCGACCAAAAATCCCCATAGCTTCTCATTGAAGCACGTATACAAATGCTGGCACCAACCAGCGAACGACAGAACGCCTATAATCAATCCAAGAAAATCTCCCACGGCTACCCCTTATCTTGCCAAGTCTCTCACGACCTCAGGCCCGAATTTGCGACTTCAACCCGCGATTGCGTGCCCGAGCTTGTCAAACATCCAGTACCAGCCGAACTGGACGACGACGCCGACGATCATGCGTGCCGTCTTAGAGACCGGCGCCATTGTTCAACTCGATGCCATAACATCCAGGCTCAACGAGAACGGACAGACTGATCAACTGACGTTTCCCGGTTTAGCGGACCGGGTCCTGGTCGTTGCGGATGCTCTGCAATGGCTAGAAACAACATTTGAACCTTTACCAGTGCGCCTGCCTCTTATCGAGGAGGTGCCGGCACATGCCATCTCGTCCACCGATGACATATTCGAAAGCCTTCGAGACGGCTATGGAGACTTTGACGGATGGTGGAAAACCAAATGCATCGCCGAACATCGTCCCTGCTGGGTCGTAACGATCAATAACGAGCTTGCCGGATTGATCGTTCGTAAGCTGGAAGATCACGCGCAAGCGAAGACCAAATTCAGCGGAAGCAAGATCCTGAAGATCTGCACGTTCAAAGTAAAGCCGCCGCAGTTCAGAGGTGAGAAGCTTGGTGAACTGTTGCTCAAACAGGCACTTTGGTTTGCGCAAAAAAATCAGTTCGACCTCATTTACGTCACGACCTTTGCAACCCAAGGCTCTCTTATCAGAGTGTTGGAGTATTTCGGATTTGAAAACACGAAGACAAATGAACGAGGCGAATTCGTATATGAGAAGCCGCTGTCACGAAATATCCTGGCGATGGCAGAAAACGAAGGGCTGTTCGACCTCGCCCGCAAGAATTATCCGCGATTTGTCGCTCGTCCTCCGGCCGAAGCTTTTTGCATTCCGATACAGGGGCAGTACCACGACACGCTGTTCCCTGAACTTGCAATGCCTGAACAGCCGGACTTCTTTAACACTGCTGGATCGGTGGGCGGGGCAAGAACGCCGGGCAACACAATACGCAAGGTTTATCTGTGCAGAGCAAAGTCGCAGGCAATCGGGCCCGGTTCAATTATTCTGTTCTATCGCTCAAGCTCGCCCGGCTATCCAATCTCCCAATCGATAACGAGCGTTGGAATAATCGAACGCGTGTCGCAAGCTGGCTCGCTGGAAGAGCTGGTCAGGTTGACGGCAAAGCGTTCGGCCTACACGACCGAACAGCTCTCTAAAATAGTCGTGGCGAGCGAGACGCCGGTGAAGGTGATCGACTTCCTCCTCATGGGCCATTTCGACCCAGTCATCGGCTTAGACGAACTCTTGGAGACCAAGGTGTTTCGAGGCTGGCCACCGCAATCGATCACGCGCCTTGACGAGGAGCGATTTGGGAAGGTTCGACGACGCATGAATTTTGGGTTTGCTGTTTAGCTCAACTCGCAGGGTTTCATACACTGCCTCACGCACGACATTAACGGTTAAGGCAACCAGCATCATGCACGCTTCCGAGCGCGAGCAGGTGTGGGCTTTCTCAACTTTCTTCTTATCCTCCTTGGCGGCACGCTTGCCGCTGATCGGTAGTAGCGGTCCGTCAAAAAACAACCTGAAAGTGTTCTGTTTTGACCAGCGGTGTTTGGGTGCTTACGGTAGTGTGGCTGACCTACAAGGAGGTCGCCAATGCATGCGCGCTCCATCTATCTGCGAGATCAGGCCGCCAACTGTGAGTGGCACGCCAAGAACATCCGCGATGAAGAAACGGAAGTAGTGTTGCGGGAAATGGCGGCCCGATATATCGCCGAAGCGGACGATATTGAAAGCAAAGAGCTGGCGACGCGGCAAATGAAAGAGGCCGCCAACTGAGGCGGCTTCACTCGCGCGGGTTACTTCCCGCATCTACGGGTGCAATAGCCGCCAGCCTCAGTTTGTGAATATCCCATCTTCACGCCGCCCTTGACGCAGTTGTCATAGCCGCTGGGACAGCCGGTCTGGGTTGCAGCCGGTTTCGGCGGCTTCTGTTGCTGCTGCGCAAAAGCACCCGTGCTGCCAATCAAAACTGTCAGCATTCCGATAATCATCAAACGCATGATGTCCCCTCCCAAGGATCAATCACCTGATACGATTGTAAAAAAAACGCCCGAAGGGCGTATCTCCGGGACGGGGAAAGAGCTTGAAATGCACCATCAATGTAGCGGATTAAGCCGCGAGCTGTCTGGTCAAAACAGCCTATCGGACACAGAGTTGTTGATGCGCCACAACAGAAACTAAGACCGCTTTCCGCAACGAAAAGAGTTGAGCGCGCTGTTGTTAGCGTAGCTCCTCGTCGTTACGGATTTGCCTTGTAGTGACCTGGAGGTGCGCCAACTGAGGCAGCCTCTTCGGTGTCTTTTGCTATTGCGCGTTCGACCTCCGAAGCGAGCATGGACATATGTTCTGCCAACTTTGTAAACAGCTCGCGCTTCTTAGGATCGGTAGCCAGATCACGTATGATGGCGCACTCGGCAGCATCCCGGTGCAGCTTTTCTAATTGCGCCTTCATCTCTTTCATTTTTTGTTCCTTCTCCCGGACGCTATGCGCTTTCCGGGATTTAGGACAGTTCTAAATGCGACTGAGGCGTTGAACGCGTGGCTATGTTCTGGTGAGTAAGACGGTTTGGAGGAAATTCATTGGTCGTCATCCTCCCCCATTATCTGACGACGAGCGGCTGTCACCCTCGCCCGCAATTCCATGAGTTGCATCCACAAGTCTTGCAGGGCGCCCTCGTGGTGGGCGATCTGACGCTTGATATCCGCCAGCTGGAGTTCAAGTAGCCGGACTTCATCTTCCGTCGTCATTGGCTATTCCTCCAGATGTGTCCTGTGAACGCGGCGGCCATCAACGCGATGACCGCCAGAATGAGCATGAGTTCCATGCTTGGACCGGCCAACGGAGGGGTGCACAAATCGTAAATTCACTTGTGTCGGGTAACCGGCCAGAGTTATTTTTCGCTATCACCGCCCCGTACTTGGCAACCATCGGTGACTGAGAGTGTTGCGCTCCCGCCTGATTCATAGAGTGCACCGTGGCTGAATACCGCGCATATCTGATTGGCAGCGACGGTCATTTCTGCGACGCAGTTCATTTGGTCTGCACAGATGACGCTGACGCAATCTAAAAGGCCAAGCAGCTAGTCAACGGTCACGATGTTGAGCTTTGGCAGTGCGACCGAATGATAGAGCACTTAAAGCTATTCCAGAATCAAACTTCTAAAAAATGTGGAGCCATCGCGGCTCTTCCCTTGTCTTACTAAGAGGGAGTGTCGCCATGAATGAAAAGAGCGACCGAAAAGAACTTGAGCGGCGCTTGGAACAGGCCAAGCGGGCGGCCGCTTTGCTCAACGATCCCGTCACCACAGAGCGCCTCCTGAAGCTGGTCAAAGACTTAGAAGAGCAGCTCGGGGAAGCGGACCGGCCTAAGGTTCTCCTCGAAGGCCTATGGGTGGGTCCTACACATTCCTCTTCGAGAAAGCCCGCTATGGAAAATCCGACTGAAAAACAAATCGTCCGCCGCGCTTATGAGTTATGGGAACAAGCTGGCAAGCCTGAAGGCAGGGACCAGGAGTTTTATCATCTGGCTGAACAAGAATTACGTGACGCGGATAAATCCTCACCATTGCGCACCCCGGACAATTTGTAAGTATGGATAAGACCTGTCCCGTTTGCTTCGGCATAGGGTGGGTCTGCGAAAACCATCCCGACAGGGCTTGGCACGAAGAACTTGGCTGCATGTGCGGTGCCGGAATGCCGTGTAAATGCAACTCCAGCGAAGAGCCGGATGTGAGCCAAGTGCTAATCGACGAGATGGATGCAACACACCATTAGTGCCGGTTCGGGTAAGGTTAAATACAATGCCCTCCCCCATCGGCGCGGATCTCGAAGCCCAAGCTGTAGGACGATTTGCTTCAACATTTTGATGGGGCATGCCATGGACGATTCCGAACCTTGTGCACCAAAACAAGCCCGTGCCGCTGGGCAGCTGGCATCATGTCCCGAGCCGATTTTGTGATGCTGTCAATGCGGCTTGAGGCAGAATCTTCTACGCTATCGATGCTTACCGCCATCGTCATGACGCCAAGGCCGATTACACACTATCGGTGGCGCGTCCTGTTTCAAATGGCCAACTACCGGCTTTTACGTTCGGAGGGAATTTGAGGATCATTAGCAAATTTGTCGCGGACGGCGCCTGCAATTCCTTTATCGATTTCCGCTGCTGCGGCGAAATTTTCCAAAGATCGATAACCAGCAGCCTTGGCGCGCGATAACGATCCCGCAACCCGGCTGCCTTCCACGCGATACGCTAATGCTTTGATCACCTTTATTGGCAAGGCAGTGTTTGTCCGAAGAGCAACCAGCTTCGGCGACGCGATCTTTGGAGGTGCGGGCGGTTGCTTAATTTGCTTAGCTCTGGGAAGGAAGACGAGCAGAAGTACCACGACTGGACTTGCCAACGCTGCGGCCAACGACCACGAGACGAAGGAGCGCCCCTTCGCCATGGCCAAGAGTCCGATTAGTACGGATGCCGCGATCCAGCCAACCGTGACGATAGGAATCGGAATCGATATTGCGATCAAATTAGCCTCCGCACGTCGGTCCTCGTAAACGCCCAAGCTAAATCACGGGTGCTTTTCTGTCTTGGAAGCGTGGTCTTCCGCAGCTATGGCTTCTTTCTCACACATATATGCGCCGCGCTTTGTGGTCCCGTAGCTCTTGGTCCCCGCGAAGTGGTAAACTTTAGAAGGCAAATTTACCCAAACAACCGTATCCGTGGGGCATCGAGCTTTTGCGGATGAGTCATCCGCGAATTGCCCGGCCTCCAGCGTTGCACTGCCTTTGGGCGCGGAAGGTTGTTGCGCTGGAGCTGGTGCGGCGGTTGTCGTAGGAGCCGCCGGCTTTTGTGGCGCAGGGGCTGGCGACGCTTCGGGTGCGGTTGGTGCGGGCCGCCTCAGCGGTGGCGTGGGCGCAGCAACTGTTGGCTTAGGTTCGGGAGCGGTCGCACTCGGCATGGCGCCGCCAGTCTTGCACTGTTCAACATAGGCCTTTTCGGTGACGCCACGGGCTTGCATTCCGGCCTTGTCCGCTCGCCACTCGGCGGTGCAGTCTTTCGCGGCCTTCGAGCCAGTGGGGGTCGCCTGCCTGGGCGCAGGTGGTAGCGCCGTCTCTGCCGGTTTGGCCGGCGCGTCGGCTGCGGTTGGCTCCGCCCCGCCCTTGCACTGTTCAACGTATGCCTTTTCCTTCACGCCACGGGTCTGCATGCCGGCCTTGTCGGCGCGCCATTCCGCTGTGCAATCTTTCGCGGTCTTTGCAAAGGCTGGCGTTACGGAGATGCTGCATACAACAGCAGCGGCAATAAGCAGACCATTATGGATCTTCATAATCATTCTCCTGATTCTGCGGCTGTTAACCTGCTACGGCCGTCAATTCGTGACGCGAGGAAATGATTGCTCGCACACCGCGACTGAACCGCGGACGTCCGGTCGTAAAGAAGCCGCTGCAGGTGCTCTTTTCGTCACACCGATTGCACTCTTCAACAA
>Ga0193726_1001075_pt1 | contig 23292 bp, 20 predicted proteins | sample H2c1metaG_FD_144928 | JGI IMG/M metagenome (GOLD analysis project Ga0193726, IMG submission 144928) | Soil microbial communities from a riparian zone of the East river system, Colorado, United States - H2c1 | ecosystem: Environmental > Terrestrial > Soil > Riparian zone | place: USA: East River...
GGCGTTGCGGAAAGTTTGAACGTAGCGATCCACTTCCTGAGGATGAAACTCAGTAGCAAAATTCCTGTCCGGAACCAGCGTCATAACTTCTTCGAAGCGCTCTCCCGCGAAGAGTCGGCTGTAATGCACTAATGGCAGCACAGCAAGATAAAGTTCATTCTCGCCGGGAAGGCTGGGCATTGTTTTCGGTTCAGTCATGCCGGAGAAGATATCAGAATTGTTTTGGCAGAGCTAGCTACTTCGCGTTTTGTTCGCCACGTGATAAAGGGACTTTTTCAATACGCATCTCTATTGTTTGAGCGTTTGGGCGTATATGTATAGCTACACACAGGCGTCGATGTATAAGACAAAGAAGGAAGGGCAAGATGGCGAAGAAGAACCAGAAAAAACGAAAATACATACAGTGGGACACCATGGGAGGACGTACGAGAGTTCAGTGGGGGAAACGCGGCGGAGACTTGAGGATCACAGTATTGATTCCGCGCAAGCATTTAGAGGAACGCTGGGCCAAAGAACAGAAATCAAAATGAGTCGCCGCCCTACAAGGCCGTAGATACTACGGAGTCGCTCGCCGAACCACCGAAAATTCCGTACATTTTCCGTACGGTTTTGGCATCCCGAAGTGCGTAGTTGATTAGAAAGCTGATAAATACCGGGGTTTATTGGGGTGGGAGACGGGGATTGAACCCGCGACATTCGGTGCCACAGACCGACGCTCTACCAGCTGAGCTACTCCCACCACTGACTGACAATAAACAGTTTACGCTACTTTTCCGATATGCAAAAGAGGGGGTCAATGGGCCAATCACGTCAATTTTGTTGGCAATCAGAGAGGGAATTGAGGCCAAAACAAGCGAACGGTATGCTCAACGGGAGTATTGTTTTCAACTAAGAACGAAACCTTTCCATGTCTGAAGGCATGCATTCCACCTTCGCGGATAGACAGGCTATTAGCGGCGGATGCAACCTTCTGCGCGATTCAGAATGCCGCGAGAGGATGAGAGAAGGCCCAAGCCGTGCCTTAAGGTTAACGCTAATCGGAAAAGTGATCTCAATGTCCAATAACGCGTGGGGCTCAATGGGTCGGAGGCATCCCGTATTTGATAGACTCATCCGGCGAAGCGGAATACCTTGCCAATGAAAACAACGGGCCTTAATCTTCTCATCCCCGACAAGCCTGATGTGGAGCGCGACGCCGTGGCGAAGTCCTTCGAGCGCTGCGGCGGAGTCGTTCACCGGATAGGCCGATTTTGGGAACCGCCGAGTTTCGAGCCTTCAACCGTGCGCGTGTACGGTGCTGACGCTTTCTGTCTTGTGTTGCAGCAAAAGCTCGGCTTAACCCTATGCTCACCAAGCGACGATCTGCTCTTGCAGGTACAAAGTAAATTTCTCAATCGCCAAGTCACCTGCCAGACGCTCGGCGAAATCTTGCCAAGTACATTTCCATCGTTTATCAAGCCGGTTACCCCCAAGCAATTTCGCGGTGCGGTCTATGAGTCGAACGACGCACTGGCGACGGAGTGCCGCGGGCTTCCGCCGGATACGCCAGTCTTCGTCTCCGAACCCGTTAACTTTACAGCCGAGGCCCGCACGTTCGTGATGGACGGAATCGTGCTCGATGCGGCTGTTTACGAAGGAAAACCGGAAGCAGTTGGCGCGGGACCATTTGTAGAAGTTTTGACAAACTCAATGTCGCTCCCACGCACCGTAGTTGTCGATGTTGGTTTTATCGACGGTCGCGGATGGGCTGTGATTGAGTTCAACGCGGCATGGGGCGCGGGCCTTAACGGCTGCGACACCGACAGGGTTCTGCCTGCAATCGTCGTAGCTTCCGAACCGATTTGTGCTTTTCCACAGAATAACTAGTTGAAGCGCTTGATTAACACGGCAACCGGGATGTGAAATCGATCCACAATCTCCGCACAACCTACCGGGAGTTGGCTCCACTCTCGGTCAGCGCCTGGAGGATGTCCTTGGAGATAAGCGATTCGACTAATTCCGGTCTGACCGCATTACTGAAGAAGATGCACTCTGGATGAAAGTTGTCGTACGCCCCGAATTGAAGGATACCCCCCTTTTCAATTTGAATGTGAAGCACCCTCTTCGGAACTGCGGCCCCGAGTGCAGTGTAGATTTTCTTGCTTGAAGATAGTTCCAGTGGAACTACTAGGAAGTCTTGTTTGGGCCACAGAGTATTCCGTTTCAAAGCTGCAGTTGGTTGAGTCGAGACACCGGGATAGCTCGACAAGGGCAGCGACCGCAAGTCTCCCTCAAACGAAACGTGCGCGTCGCCCTCAAACTCCTCCATCAGCGCAAGTAACAACTGGCCCTTATCACGGACTTTCCAGCGTTTGCCTTTGATTTCCATGAACGGATTTTACCACCACCAGTCGGACAGCGCGGTGAACGGCCTCCGTGGGCTTGCAAGCCTCGAAACCCGCTATGCAGCGGCGCATCCGACCAACGGATTCACTTGCGATTTCGTGCTGTTGAAAACAGAAGTACCTCCGAGCCGAGACCACACTCACGAGGGGTTTCTCTTTTCTGACTCGTTTGAGGGTTACAAATTCTCGCTTACTGGATGCGAGGCCGACTCGGAAGGCGTGATCGTCAGATATAAAGCAACCGCAGTGCCTGTGTTGCCCGGCAAAACAGGAATTCGCGCTTTCTGCACAGACCAAACAGGCGAACTTCGTTTTGGTGTGAACGAGTTCCCGGAGACTTGCCGACCTCTGTAGCAACAAATGTCATCGACGTGGTGTTGGCAGGGACAGGAGTTCAGTTCGCGATGACCACAGTTACCTGCAACAGGAAAATGGCCCAGTCGTCCAGTTCCTGTGCAAGGATGACCGTCATGCGGTGCATAGACCTCTTCGGTTCACCTCTGGAGGTCACGTTCTCCCACACTACGCTTGCGACAACACTCTCAGCGGGCCCCGAATACGTGCCTTCAAGGAGGAATGTCACATTTTTCTTTGCATAGGGAGCGAAAATAGTCGCAAACTGTTTCTCGATCTCTTCACGACCTATCCAGCGCTTTCCCGAGGAATCAACGAAGTGCGAGTTCTGAGCGAAAAACGGGGCCAATTGTTCCCAGTCATACCACTTGAGTCCTGCCAGGAAACTCTCCAGCGCTGCGATGGCTCCCCCGCTTGGTCCTGCCGGCGCCTTGAGGCTGCCAGAGGCAGAGGTCTTTGCCAACAGCTCTCGGATTGCTTCTGGCTGGAGGCCTCTTTCCCGCAGGAGCCCCGCAGCCAGCGAGTCCTTAACCCGCAATATACCTAGCAAAATGTGTTCCGTTCCGACCCGCTGATGAGCGAGGTCGGATTCTTCCACGGCCAGGTTCAGGATCATCTTGCATTCGGCAGTCAACGGAACTTCCACAGAAGTAGAGATAGGCTCACGCTGAGAGATTTGTCTCTCGATTTCGGCGCGAATGTCTGTTGTGACAGTGTTTGGCCCCAGGAACCGACTTACAAGCCCCAAATCTTCTCGCAAAAGTCCAAGCAAGAAGTGCTCACTCTCTATGTAGGGACTGCCGTACTGACTGGCCTCGTAACGTGCGAAGAAAATCACACGGCGAGCCCTTTCCGTGAAGGGCCGGAGCATGGTTGGTTGACCTCGCTTCGCTTGCGCCAGATACACAGGTCCGTCAGCGCGCACTGGAAGGACTCAAGTGTATGGTCGACTATGCGAGGATGCAATCGGCCGGGCTGGCTAAAACGGTTCCAGAGGCTGTCTAGGGATCGTTTCAACCTTATCGGAGCTTTTCCCCACGAACCCAAATGAGTTTGGCTCGAGGGTTGGGTTGAAAAATGCGGGCTAAGGCAGCACTTTCGGCAAAGATTGCGGCTCCGAATTTGCACCGAAGGGATGAAAGCTGTGCTGAAAGACACAAAAAAGCCGCCCGAAAACGGCAGGCTGGCACTGGTTTTTTACTGACTTGGCACTCTTGGCATGGGTACTAAGAAGATCTACAGGATATGCCTTATTTTATAATCGATCAGGATCTTTCATAGTCTTTCCTAGACATGTGCATTTTGGAGGCATTTCATCTTACGCGATTGGGATGAGATGCCTCCCCTCCAAAATTCCCAACCACTCACTTTATTATTTGACCGTGTTTATCCCTTCGAGCAGAGTTCGTCCTGCAGCCGCGCCGTCGTGCCCCGCTGGAAAGGGCAACCAAACGCGGCTTAATTCGTTATTTGCCGCCTGCGGTGGGGGCTTCGATTGGCAACGCAGTGGAGTATTTTACTTCTTCAAGGCAGATGAAGGTGCGTACCGAGACGATCCCGGGCACGCGAAGAAGCTTTTCCTTAAGGAACGTAGAGAATTCCTTCAGATCTGCGGCGACAACTTTCACAAGATAGTCGAAATCGCCGGTAAGCGAGTAGCACTCGAGCACCTCGGGGAACCGATTGAGCGCATTCTCAAGTTCGCGCATGCCTTTGTATTCCTCTTTGTCGCGCGTGATGCTGACGAATGCCATCACGCCATAGCCCATTTTTTCGTGGTCCAGCAGCGCGACGGATTTCTTGATTACCCCTTCGTCCTCAAGACGCTTGATACGGCGATAACACTGGGGCGGGGAAAGATAGACGTGTTCGGAGAGCTCGACGTTGGTGGCGCGGGCTTCGCGCTGCAGGTGGAGAAGGATTTTCCTGTCGATTTCATCGAGGGTAAAAGGTTGCATGGTTCGTGCTCCAATTCAATGGATAACGCAACGTTCTTGCGCAGAATAGCCGGTTTAAGAGCGAGTTCGCAAGAGGATTTCCCGAATTGTGATATAGATTGAACTACGGACCATGAAATTTTCTCCGTCCATTGCGGGCGCGACTGGAATACGGCTGGCGGCGCCGCCCTGGCGCGCCCTTTTGCGCGGGCTGGTGGACTACGCAGGGATTTTTCCTCCTGCGGAGCTGAGTCTGCTCCAAGCGGTCGAGAATTACTCGGGATACCAGCGGTCTCGGCAAAACTGGATGCTGGGGAGATTTATTGTTCCCGTGGCGCGGCTCGCTGAATTTGAACGAGCATTCGACACGGTGCGGGACAAGAGTTCCGCCCGTGAGCCATGGACACTTTCTGTGCTTTTGGGTAACGATGTGAAGGCGGATGCGGAGACTATTCGTTCCTTCAATCATCGGTACGCGGGATCAGCCCAGGGCGCAGAACTCCGAATAGCGGGCGCGGAGCGAAAAGTAACAACCCCCGAACAGATTGCAAGTGCAGCAGAGCAGCTTCCGCCGGGCATCGAGACCTATTTCGAGGTGCCACTGACGGATGATTTGCCGACCCTGGTGGCGGAAATACGCAAAGTAAAGGGTCGCGCAAAAGTTCGAACCGGTGGTGAGACCGCGCCGTTGTTTCCTTCGTGCGGACAAATTGCATTTTTTTTGGGAGTTTGCGCAGCGGCCGAAATTCCATTCAAGGCGACCGCGGGATTGCATCATCCGCTGCGCAGCTGTCAGCGGTTCACCTATGCAGCGGACAGCCCTTCGGGAATGACCCATGGCTTTTTAAACGTTTTTACTGCTGGAGCCTTCGTCCTAGGTGGAATGAACGCCAAAGATGCGGAATCGGTTTTGGCGGAAGAGTCCGCCGAAGCATTTCGCTTCGAGGCGGAGGGTATTTACTGGCGGGACAAAAAATTGACAAGCGAAGCAATTCACTCTGCGCGACAATCGTTTTGCACTTCCTTTGGTTCCTGTTCGTATACCGAACCTGTTGCGGATTTGCAGACGCTTCATCTCCTATGACCCCCAGACTCGATTCCACCCACGACCCCAAGATAAAAAGCTGGCTGGAGTCAGCGAATTCAGAGACCACAGATTTCCCTTTGCAAAACTTGCCTTACGGAGCTTTTATTCGTCGTGGCAGCGGCGAGAAGCCACGCGTTGGCGTAGCGATTGGGGATTTCGTGCTGGATGTGGCTGGCTGCGAGTCCGACGGGCTATTCAGCGCAGGAGCTTCTACGGCGGCTGAGGCGTGCGCGGCTTCCTCGCTAAACCTGCTGATGACGCTGGGACAGACTCACTGGAAAGCGTTGCGCCGCGAACTCCACGAACTCCTGCGCGCCGATGAATCGAACACCGCTGCGCAAGGCGCGGTCGGCAAGCATTTGCTGCCAATGAGTGTGATTCGCCTGGTGGCGCCGGTCGAGATCGGCGACTACACGGATTTTTACGCGTCGATCTATCACGCCACGAACGTGGGCAAGATGTTTCGTCCTGACAATCCGCTGCTCCCTAACTACAAATATATTCCCATCGGGTATCACGGGCGGGCATCTTCCATTGTAATAAGTGGCACAGCGGTTCGACGTCCGCTGGGGCAAATGCGGCCGGATGCGGCTGCGCCTCCTGAATTTGGTCCCACTCGACAACTGGATTACGAATTGGAAGTAGGATTTTATGTCGGACCTGGCAACGCACTTGGCAATCCGATGCTCATTGCAGAGGCGCCGGCAAATATTTTTGGTCTTTGCCTCGTGAACGATTGGTCGGCGCGCGACATGCAAGCGTGGGAGTATCAGCCTCTTGGTCCGTTTCTGGCCAAAAATTTTGCGACAACCATCTCACCATGGGTGGTGACGCTGGATGCGCTGGAACCTTTTCGCGTGCCGGCATTCGCTCGGCCCACCGGCGATCCGCAACCGCTGCCTTATTTGCAGTCAGACGGCGAGCAGCAAGCAGGCGGAATCGACCTAACTCTCGAAGTATTCTTGCGGACTGCAATGATGAAAGCACAGGGAATTGAGGGCGTGCGATTGAGCCGTGGAAATTTTCGCGACATGTATTGGACGATTGCGCAAATGTTGACCCACCATGCCAGCAGCGGTTGCAATTTGCGCGCAGGAGATTTGCTGGCGAGTGGAACGGTTTCCGGCAATTCCCGAGAGGAGTTGGGTTGTTTGCTGGAATTGACCAAGCGGGGTGCGGAACCCATCGTTTTGCCCAACACTGAGGCGCGAAGCTTCCTTGCCAACGGCGACGAGGTTATTCTGCGCGCCCATTGCGAACGCGAAGGATTCGCCAGAATTGGCTTCGGGGAGTGCGCAGGAACTGTGGTGGCGTGATACAGTCTTCTCCGATTAAAAAAATAGGAGCTTGAAATGAAGCGAACTGCAAAAAGTTTGCGGCTGATCTTGATCGCCATGGGGATGGTCGCGACACTCTGGTGGAGCGTGCGCGCGCAGGAAAAAGAGGCCGTCAAGGAAAATTACGTCAAAACGCACTATACCAAGTATGAGTATCAAATCCCGATGCGTGACGGTAAAAAACTGTTCACTTCGGTTTATGTGCCAAAAGATTCTTCGCAAACGTACCCGTTTCTAATGCAGCGCACTCCCTATAATGTTGGTCCCTACGGACCGGAGGACTACAAAAAGACGCTCGGCCCTTCCGACGAATTTGAAAAATCTGGTTACATTTTTGTGTATCAGGATGTGCGCGGAAGATATATGTCGGAAGGCGACTTTCTGGAAATGCGGCCGCACCTTGATACGAAAAAGTCGGCACACGACACAGACGACAGCACGGATACCTACGACACGATCGAGTTTTTGTTGAAAAATGTTGCAAACAACAACGGCAACGTGGGAATTTACGGGATTTCATATCCGGGATTTTATACTTCTGCGAGCATCATTGATTCGCACCCGGCGCTGAAAGCGGCATCGCCGCAAGCTCCCATGACGGATCTGTTCCTCGGCGACGACGCCTATCACGGCGGCGCATTCATGTTGTCCGCCAATTTCGGTTTCTACGATTACTTCCGCTATTTCCCGAAGCCTTCGCCGCCAGTGGCCCGGGCCGAATCTGATTTCGGAACGCCGGACGGCTATGCTTTTTACCTGAACGCGGGGCCCACGGAAAATCTCAAAAAGGCATTTCCGCACGGGGACAATCCGCTGTTCAACGATCAATTGACACACGACACCTACGATTCCTATTGGAAAGCGCGCGACCTTTCGCAACACATGAAGAACGTCAAGTGTGCCGTGCTGGTTGTGGGTGGCTGGTATGACGCCGAAGATCTTTCCGGACCATTTAAAACCTCGCAAGCTATTGCCAAGTTCAATGCGGGGACGCCGAACACCTTGGTAGAAGGCCCCTGGGTGCATGGTGGTTGGGCACGCGGGATGGGCGATCATCTCGGCGACGTGCAGTTTGCCTCGGCCACCAGCGAATTCTTTCGTGCCCACATTCAGTTTCCATTTTTCGAGCACTATCTGAAGTCAAAAGAGGATCCAAAACTGCCGAAGGCCTACGTTTTTGAAACAGGAACGAATGTGTGGCGCAAATATGATTCCTGGCCGCCCACCAATACTGCGGCCCGCACGCTTTATTTCCATGCTGGCGGAAAACTGTCATTTGCAGCGCCGGCAGAGCAAGAAGGTTTCGATGAATACCTCAGCGATCCCGCACATCCTGTTCCGTTTATCAACTACACCGCCGCCAGCGTTCCGCAGCGCTACATGGTGGACGACCAGCGGTTTGCTGCAGAGCGTCCGGATGTTTTGACCTACGTTTCCGAACCGCTCGAGGAAGACTTGACGATCGCCGGGCCCATTTCCCCAAAATTGAAAGTTGCCTCGACGGGAAGCGACTCCGATTTTGATGTGAAGCTGATTGACGTTTATCCTGACAATTCGCCCGATAACCATGACCCTGCAAAACTCGGCAAGCGGGTTTTGGACGCACCCGAAGTGAAAATGGGCGGCTACCAACAGCTCCTGCGCGGTGAACCGATGCGCGCGAAGTTCCGCAACAGCTGGGAGAAGCCGGAACCGCTAATTCCCGGCAAGCAAGCGGAAGTGAATTTCACGATGCCCGATCTCAACCACACTTTCCGGCGGGGGCACCGCATCATGGTGCAGGTGCAGAGTACGTGGTTCCCGTTGACGGATCGCAATCCGCAAACATTTGTGGATATTCCGCAGGCCAAACCCGAAGACTTCAAGAAGGCCACCGAGCAAGTCTTTCACGAGAAAGGCGCCGCGTCGGGTGTGCAAGTTCTGGTTTTGACGAAATAACGGGAGCAAACCCCAGGGGCGGCGGCAGCGTTGATTGGCGCCGCCGCCCCTGCTTCATGCCTTGAAACGCTTGTGCAGGCCCTGCCAGCATTCAAAATATTGTTCATCAAGCTGCGAGGATTCCAGCGCGAATTTCGTTGGACGGCAGACGAAGCGCGTTTCAAACATAAACGCCAGCGTGTCCGCAACGTAGACCGGCTTCAGCTCGGCCTTCGTCGCTTTTTCAAATGTGGCGGAGTCCGGGCCATGTCCCGCCATGCAGTTGTGCAGGCTGGCGCCTCCGGGGACAAAACCTTCAGCTTTGGCATCGTACTCGCCACGAATCAGGCCCATAAATTCGTTCATGAAGTTGCGGTGAAACCAGGGAGGGCGAAAGGTGTGCTCTGTGACCATCCAGCGCGGCGGAAAAATCGCGAAATCCACGTTGGCGGTTCCGGGAATTTCAGAAGGAGCTGTGAGTACGGTATAAATTGACGGATCCGGATGGTCGAAGCTCACCGAATTGATGCAGTTGAATTTGGCGAGATCGTATTTATAAGGCGCATAGTTTCCGTGCCACGCCACCACGCTCAGCGGGGAGTGATCGATCGGAGCGCTCCACAAGCGGCCCTGAAATTTGCAGACCACCTGATAGTCGCCGCTGAGATCTTCATACCCGGCGACCGGAGTCTGAAAATCGCGTGGATTGGCAAGGCCGTTGGCGCCGATGGGGCCAAGCTCGGGCAGACGAAACAGGCTGCCATAATTTTCGCAGATGTACCCGCGAGCCTGTTGGTCGAGAAGTTCGACGCGAAATTTGATGCCGCGCTGAATCACGGCAATCTCGCCGGGCGCAACTTCGATGATGCCCATCTCCGTTCGCAACGAAAGCCGGCCAAGCTGCGGGACGATGAGCAGTTCGCCGTCGGCGTCAAAGAAATAACGATCCATCATCGATTTATTCGCGGTGTACATGTGAATTCCCACACCGGAATGCGTATAGGCGTCGCCATTGCCTGCCATGGTTGTGAGTCCATCGATAAAGTCGGTCGGCTGTTCAGGAACAGGGAGAGGTTGCCAGCGCAATTGGTTCGGGGGAGTAGGGACTTCGTCAAACGGCGTGCTTCGCAGCAGTCCACTGGAAATAGGTTCGAACGGCTTGTGCGCAACCGAGGGACGAATGCGGTACAGCCACGTGCGGCGATTTTGCCCGCGCGGCGCGGTAAACGCAGTGCCACTGATCTGTTCTGTGTAGAGATTGAAAGGCGCCTGTTGCGGCGAATTCTGTCCTTGCGGCAAGGCCCCGGCGACGGCTTCGCTCGCGAACTCGTTGCCGAATCCGGACTGGTAGGTCAGTGCAGTTCTTGCGGGCGCTTCCGTTTTCGTGGCCATATAATTCTCCCCAAACGAGTTTTACTACAAATTGCCGCGTCGCGCCTGTTCACGTTCGATGGACTCAAACAGCGCCTTGAAATTGCCTTTGCCGAATCCGCGGCTGCCCTTGCGCTGGATAATTTCAAAAAACACAGTCGGCCGGTCTTCCACCGGCAAACTGAAGATCTGCAGCAGATAGCCTTCTTCGTCGCGATCGACGAGGACTCCCAGTTTCTTGATTTCCTCCGTGGATTCCGCGATTTTTCCCACGCGTCCTTCCAACGCCTCATAGTAGCTGTCGGGAACGCGCAGGAATTGCAGTCCATTTGCCTGCAATTTGGATACGCTTTCAATTTCGTTGGCAGAGAGCAGCGCGATGTGTTGCACGCCCGGCCCGTTGTTCCAATCAAGATATTCGTCGATCTGGCTTTTCCTGCGCCCCGCGGCGGGTTCGTTGATCGGGAATTTCACGGAGTGCGAATCGTCGGACATCACAATACTCATCAGGGCGCTGTATTCGGTCGAAATATCCTTGTCATCGAAGGATATAAATCGCTTAAATCCAAAAACGCTGGCGTAGAAATCCGCCCAGTATTCCATTTTGCCGAGTTCCACGTTGCCCACAATGTGATCGATGCGCAGAATTCCGGTCCCTTCGCCGGTGACGGGCGCCGCGGCAAATCCGGGAAGGAAAGGCCCGGAATAATCCTTGTAGGAAATCAGCGAGTGAATGGTCTCGCCGTAGGTGTGAATCGCCGCCCGGCGAATTGTGCCGTGGGTGTCGCTTACATCGTGCGGCTCTTCGGCGGGCTTGGCCCCGCGCTTCACCGCTTCTGCAAACGCTTCGTCCGCATCGCCCACATGCAGCGCGATATCTTTCACCGCATCCCCGTGAAGTCGAATGTGCTCCCCCGCGGGGTGGTCCGATTTCAACGGGGTTGTGAACATCAGGTTGGCTTTGCCCTGGGTCAAAACATACGAGGAACTTTCGCGGTTTCCCGTTTCAAGTCCGCTATAGGCGGATTGCGAAAATCCAAATCCTTTGCGGTAGTAAAACGCGGCTTGCCGCGCATTGCCTACCCAAAATTCAATGTGATGAATCTTCTTCAACTTCAGCGGATTGTCATTCATGGTGTTCACCTTGAGGAATTATTCTCACGCAAATATTCTTACTGTTTCAAGCGATGCAGCCAATGGCGGAAACGTGGATCGTCGCCATGGGTAACGGAGTCAAAAGCCGCCTGAATCTTTTCTGTGACGGGTCCGCGGGTCCCCGCGCCGATGGCTTGGCCGTCCAGTTCTCGCACCGGAACCACTTCGCGGGCGGTGCCGGTTAGAAAGAGTTCTTCCGCCAGTTGCAGGTCTTCCGGTCGCAGCAGCCCTATTTGCACTTCATATCCGAGTGAACGCGCGAGTTGAATTACAGAATCGCGCGTGATTCCCGGCAAAATGGAGGAGGATTCATCATTCGTACGCAGTATTCCATTTTCGACGATAAAGATATTTGCAACAGTGGCCTCCGCCACGCTGCCTTCCACATTCAGAAGAATCGCTTCATCGAAGCCTTTGGCAGCCGCCTCACGCGAAGCCAATACAGAATTCAAATATTGCCCGCAGGCCTTCGCCGTTGTCGGCATCATGCGGCGATCGAACTTAATCCAGGAAGAGGTCATGGCCCGAATTCCAGAAGCCTTCAAAGGCTTTGTCGAATTCGAAAGATCCGGCACGGTCAGGACCGCCACTTCGCTGGGGCACGCCGAAGAAATCCCTAAACTGTTCGTTCCCAAATAGCAAAGCGGTCGCACGTAGCAGCTGAGGAATCCATTTTTGAGAATTACTTCGCATGTCGCTGCCAGCAGTTGCTCCGCCGTATAGGGAATCCGAATTCCATAGACCGCGGCCGAAGCGAAGAAGCGGTCCAGGTGTTCCTTCATGCGGAAAAGGGCTGGACCATCCGTCGTGTTGTAGCAACGGACTCCTTCAAAGACTCCCGTGCCGTAGTGCAAACCATGCGCCGAGACGGCGGTCACACTCTCGCCGTGCAGCCGGAGCCCTCCGTTGAGCCAGACCCAACTCTCCGCGCGGAACGACGGGTCTTTAGTAGCCGCGCCGACTCCCGGGTTCGCTCGGTTAGGCTGCTGCCTTTCCTGCGAAACGAGTTCGAGAAGTTCACTGTGCGATTCACTAAACATTCCTCAACGATAACGCAACGCGGCGCAACGCATTTTGCATAAATGAGCCTATTGAGGTCATTGTATGAACGAACCGTTCATATAATGATTGAATTAAGAAATTATAGTTCATTAAAGCCGCGATGTTTAGCGTGGCCCGCAGGGATGATCTAGGGCGGTCGTGTCTAAGGTTTCGCGCAACTTCTGAGCCAGGTATTGCGACCCGTAGGGCTTTTGCAGAATGACCGCATTTTCCTGTGCGCGAACGGAGATCAAGGTCGTTTCGGTTGCATAGCCAGTCGTGAAGATGGTTTTTACGTTGGGGCGGATTTTTGACATTTGCGCATAGGCATCCGGACCGTTTAGTCCGGGCATGACGACATCCAACAAGACCAAGTCGATGGTCTCTAGGTGCTCCTTGAACAGTCCTACCGCTTCAACTCCATTCCGCGCGATCAACACCGTATAGCCCAGGCTCTCCAGAATTTCTTTGGCGGCTTCGCGAAGACCTTCATTGTCCTCCGCCACCAGAATTTTCTCGCGTCCCCCCGCCAGCCGTCCGAACTGCGGTTTCTCTTGCACTTCAGCGGTTCCTTCTCCGAGCGGAAGGTAGGCGCGAAAAGTGGTTCCTTTCCCCAGAGTGCTGTCGACGTCGATGAAGCCTTTGTGCTGCTTCACGATTCCGTACACCGTGGCCAAGCCGAGACCGGTTCCTTTGTCCACCGTTTTTGTTGTGAAAAAGGGTTCAAAGATATGTTCGAGGGTAACGGCGTCCATGCCGGTTCCAGTGTCTGACACTTTCAGCAGCACATAGCTTCCCGGCAGAGCGTAGGCGTGCAAGCGATGATAATCCGCGCCCACCTCGACGTTACTGGTTTCAATCCTCAGGGTGCCGCCATGGGGCATGGCGTCACGCGCGTTCAAACAAAGATTCATCAACACTTGTTCCATTTGGCCGGGGTCCGCCCAAATAACGTGCAGATTCGGCGCAAGATTCATTTCGATTTCAATGCGCGCCCCAATCACATTGCGAAGCAAACTAATCTCTTCTTTGGTGAGTTCGTTCAGGTTGGTATTGCAGGGAGTGAGCACCTGGCGCCGTGCAAACGCCAGCAGTTGGCGCGTCAGCGCAGCGGCGCGTTCGGCCTGCGCCCGTATTTTGGCAAAGCGATCCTGCAGCAGGCTGCCGTGGGCGGCTTCGCCAAACCCGATGTCTGCCCAACCCATGATGGCGCCCACTACGTTGTTAAAGTCATGCGCCACTCCGCCGGCAAGCCTGCCAATCGCTTCGAAGCGTTGCAGCTGGTGCACCTGCTGCTCCAGTCTCTGGCGTTCGCTTCGCTCGTGGACCTCGCGCAATTCCCGCTGTACGGCCGGAATAAGCCGGTTCAGGTGCGTTTTCATCAGGTAGTCTTGCGCGCCTACCTTAAGCGCTGCCACCGCCGTATCTTCTCCAATCGTTCCGGAAACAAAAATGAAGGGAACATCCAAGCCCTTTTCGCGCACCAGCTTTAAAGCGTCCGTGCCCTTGAAATGCGGCATGGAGTAATCGGAAATGACGATGTCCCAGCTTCTTTCGAGCTGGCCGGTGAGCGCATTCGCGCTATCGACGCGACTGTAGTCCACGTCATAGCCCGCTTGCTCGAGCAAGCGAACCTGCAAAGTGGCGTCATCATCCGAGTCTTCTATAAACAGCACACGTAGGGGGCTGGCCATCTGTTTAAACGCTCCTGACAGGGGGGGCTTTTTCGTTCAGGACAAGCCAATACAATCCGAGTTGTCTCACCGCCTCGATGAAGCGGTCAAACTCCACCGGCTTACGAATAAAACTGTTGGCGCCCAATCCGTAACCTTTCAAACGGTCCTGCTCCTCGTTAGAAGTTGTCAGGATCACGACCGGGAGCAGCTTGGTGCGATCATCCGCGCGCATGCGCTTCAACACTTCGAATCCGTCAATCTTGGGCAGTTTCAAATCCAGCAACACCACTTGAGGCATGAAATTGAGGTCGCGTCCGGCGTGCTCGCCGACCCCATGCAGGTAGTCCAGCGCCGCGACGCCATCGCGCGCCACCACAACTTCATTCCGGATGTTATTTTTCTTAAGCGCCCGCAACGTCAGTTGCTCGTCATCCGGATTGTCCTCCACCAGCAAAATTACCTTTTCGTCCATGCTCTGCTCCTTGTCGGGACCGCAAAATTAAATCGTAAAATATATGGTGGCGCCTTTTCCAACTTGTCCTTCCGCCCAGACGCGTCCGCCGTGACGGTTGATGATGCGTTGGACGGTGGCCAGTCCAATGCCGGTTCCGGCAAATTCGCTGCTATCGTGCAGACGCTGAAATGCGCCAAACAAGCGGCTGGCATACTCCATGTCAAATCCCGCGCCGTTGTCCCGTACATAAAATGCGGGCCCTCCAGCGCTGTCCAGTTCTCCGAACTCGATGCGCGCACATTCTGTTTTCGACGTGAATTTCCACGAATTTGCCATCAGATTTTCAAGTACTACCCGCATGAGCTGCGGATCGCCCTGGGCCCGAAGTCCGGGAGCGACGACCACCGCAACTTGCCGGCTCGGCTCTGCGCTGTGCAGCTCACTGGCAACGGTCTCGGCCAAATTACTCAATTCAATGTTTTCACGGCGCATATCCACACGGGTGTAGCGCGACAGATTCAGCAGGTCGTCGATCAACATTCCCATGCGTTTTGTGGCGGCGATGACTCTTTGCAGGAAGTTTCTGCCGGAGTCATCGAGTTTGTCGGCGTAGTCCTCAAGAATTGCCTGGCTGAATCCATCGATGGCCCGCAGGGGAGCGCGCAAGTCGTGCGAAACGGAATAGGAAAACGCTTCGAGTTCTTTGTTGGCTGCTTCGAGTTCTGCCGACCGCCGGGCAAGCTTTTCCTGCGTGCGCTTGCGCTCGGTGATGTCCCTGGTTACTTTCCCAAAGCCTCGCAGATATCCTTCCTCATCCCGTACGGCTGTCAGTACCACATCAGCCCAGAACTGGGTCCCGTCCTTGCGGACCCGCCAGCCTTCCTCGTGAAATCGCCCTTGCTCTACCGCCATTTGCAAATTTTGCGCCGGCTTGTCGGCCCGGATCTCGTTCGCCGGGTAAAATCGCGAAAAATGCTTGCCCACAATTTCTTCGGCCTGGTATCCTTTGATCCGCTCGGCTCCGCTATTCCAACTGACCACATATCCTTCGGTGTCCAACATCAGAATCGAGTAGTCCAGTACTCCGGAAAGCAGGAGCCGGAAAATTTCCTCACTCCGGCGCAGCGCTTCTTCGGCTTGTTTGCGTTTGGTAACATCCATCGCCACCACCAGGCGCGCTTCCCGGCCTTCATAGACCAGCGGATGGGACGTCACCTCGACATAGATAATTTCCCCGGACTTCTTCCTGTGCCTCCAGGGACCTGAAGTTTGCGGTTCACTGGAAGCGCCGGCAGCTGATTCGAGGACCGCAGGAACATCTTCAAGGGGCCGGATATCGGTTATCTTGAATCGCAAAAATTCCTCTCGCGAATATCCGTAATGCGCGATCGCCGCTCCGTTTACGTTCAGGATCTCGAGACTCTTGGCATTGAAAACCCACAGGGGCAGGGGATTGCTGTCGAACAAGACGTGGTACCGCTCTTCGGCACTTTGCAATCGCTGCGCAATCCCGGTTCTTTTTGCGAACTCGCTCAGAATCCCCATTCCCGCCACAACCAGCAGAACCAGCGCTACGGCATATCCGGAGACAATGACCAGTTTTGTCTGCGCTGAGCCTCGTGCTGCGGCCGCCAGGCGCACTTTCAAAAGGGATTGTTCGGTGCCTTTCATCGACTGAATCTGGTCGCGAATCTGTCCGAGGGCCTGCGCGCTCGCGGTCGCGCGACTGGCCTCCGTTTCGCCGGATCCTGTTTGCCCGGCCAACAATTCCCGCTGCGCGTCCACAAGAGATTGCAGCCGACTCAGGGCTTGCTGCTGCACGGCGTTGTCCGCGGTGAGCTCCTTCAGGCTACTGATGTCCCTTTGTTGCTGGCGAAACACGATTCTGAAGCGCTCCCGGGCGGATAAATTTCCGGTCGTGATCGACCCACCCTCGTACATTTGCTGCTCCAGTCCATGAAGGAGGACGGTATCCAGCTGTTCCATGACAGAATGGGTATGTTCCACCCACTTCTGATTGGTTTCTTCTTCCCGAATTCTTCGGTAGGAAAGGAATCCGACAAAGGTGAGGATGACGAGTGAAGTCCCCAGTGCCGCGGCCAGCCGACTCCTAAATGTGATCCCACTCATTTTACTTTGTGGTTACCTAGGTGCTACTCGGCAGCCAGTCGGGGTGTTGTTGCGCTTGTCCGCTGTCCCACTGTGCTCTTCCATTCTTGCCTAACCAGGCGGCGGCCGGAAATGCGACTCATGGGGCCGGATCCAAATTAATAAATACAGTAAACCCTGTAGTACTTCCGGCCGCCTGCCTGCCATGCCCCATTGCCTGCTGGGAACCAGTTTTTCGCTAGGCACTTGGACTCCTGTCCGTTCTTGGTAGACTCGCACCTAGGAACAGCGTCCCCGCGCATGAGCCCCCACCAAACGGATCGCCGCCACTTCGAGGGGCAGATTGTTTACGCGCGCCCCATCGTTGTACTTCTTGCGCTGCTCGCTACCTTCGAGCAGCCGCCCTCCCGATCCGTCCGTCATGCTGCTTCGTTCCTGATTGTCTATCTCTTTGTGGCTTTCGCCATCATCGGATTGCAGAGGCTGCTGCGCGGGCGCGCCTGGCATCTGCCGCTGATCTGCGACATCTTTGCTTTCTTCGCCTTCCTTTTCATCAGTCCGGCTTCGGTCGCGATCTGGTTTCCCTATCTATTCCTGTGTTACGCGGCGGGCTCGCGTTGGGGACTTAGTGCGGCTACTCCTTTCGCTGGCGTGCTTTCTCTTGCGCTGATTGTCCGAACCGCCCTGCAGGGCGAGATTGGCTGGATGCGCATTTTCGCCTGGCTGGGCCTGGTGGTGGCTACCTTTACGGCGGGCGCTGGTATTGCGCTGCTGGGCGATCTCAGCCGCAGGTTTGCTGCCGAAAACGAATTTCTTTCCCGGATCACCGATACCATGCAAGTGGACCAGGGACTGGCCGAGTCTTTGCGCCAGTTTTTGCAGGAATTGGCAACCGCCTTTGCTACCGACGAAGCTCTTCTGCTGTATCGCGATGCTGACCTGGAGCGCATTTTTCTCTGGCGGCTTAAAACGGGGGAAAGCGAGCGCCTCGTACCGGAGAGCATCCCCCTTGCTCGTTCCGACGATTTTCTTTTGGACGACATGGATGCCGCTCTGTGCTGGAATTCACTTCAGGGATCCGGCTCGGGTTTTGGCTGGGATCGCCGGGACGGCCACGCTCTGAAATCGTTGCCAAGGCTGCCGGGGCCCACCCAGCAGCAGTTCAACTTGCAGAACTTTGTCACAGTGGCCTTTGACCAGCGGGGAGTGCCCAGCGGCCGTATCTTCCTGGTTAACGGGCGAAAATCTTTCGAAAAAGCGGACCTGGCTTGGCTTGAGCGCATTGCCAGCCACGTCAGCTCGTCGCTTGAAAACATCTTTCTATTGAGGCACTTGCGGGCACGCGCGATTGAAGCCGAGCGCAGCCGCATCTCCCGCGACCTGCATGATGGTATTTTGCAGACCCTGCTGAGCATCGAAATCCAGATCGACGTCCTCCGGCGCAAGGTTATCGCTTCCCCGGAACAAGCCGTCAATAACCTCGCCAACCTGCAACAGACCGTCAAAAATGAGTCCGCCGAACTGCGCCATCTGGTTACCGACCTGCGTCCTTTGCGTGTTCAGAGCGCCGATTTGCTCGATCTAATGCAGGGATTCGCCGAACGCTACCGTAATGAATCGACTATCGCCCTGGATATTTTGATTGACTCCGCCGAAATTCACGCTCCCGACCGTGTTTGCCGCGAACTTTTCCAGATTTACCGTGAAGCACTTAACAACATAAAAAAGCATGCTAAGGCTTCCCATGTCGTGGTAAAACTGTCACAGGATGACAGCAGCCTAGTACTCGTTGTAGATGATAACGGGGAAGGGTTTAGCTTTGCAGGACGATTCACCGGGGACGAACTCGACCGCTTGCGATTAGGACCGATTTCCATAAAGGAACGTACGCGAACCGTGGGGGGGATTTTGACAGTTGAGTCCAACCCTGGCCATGGCGCAAGGTTAATTGTCGAGATCCCGCTTGGCTGACATGGCTAAAACGAAACCACAAATTCGCGTTCTACTCGCCGATGACCACGCCATCTTTCGCGACGGTCTTCGCAAACTCCTTGATTCCGATGAGGATATTACGATCGTTGGGGAAGCCCAGAATGGTGCGGAATGCATCAAGATGCTCGCCAAACTGAAGCCCGACATCTTGCTGCTCGACCTTCGCATGCCGGATAAGGACGGCTTGGCGGTCCTTGAAGAGGTCAACTTCGATACATTACCTACAAGAGTTGTAGTACTGACTGCTGCCGAGGATGACCGCGACGTTGTGCGCGCCATGCGCCTGGGGGCCCGCGGCGTGGTGCTGAAGCAATCCGCCACCGACCTGCTGGTAAAAAGTATTCACCGGGTTCATGCCGGTGAAATCTGGCTCGACAACCGCATGACGGCCGAAGTCATGAAGGCTTTCTCAAAATCCAGCGAATCCGGTCCGCGCCGCGAAAAGCCGCTCCTCAGCGACCGCGAAAAAGAGATTGTGCAACTCGTGGCCCAGGGTTTCCGCAACAAGGAAATAGGCGAAAAACTTTTCATCAGCGAGCAGACTGTAAAAAATCACCTGCACAATATTTTTGACAAGCTCGGCGTTTCCGATCGCCTGGAACTGGCGCTGTACGCCATTCACCACCGCCTCATCGATCACTAGCGCCCTGGGCGGGCTCGAATCGCGTCGCCCGGCAAGCGCCAGACACCGCGACGGTCCATCCAGGAATCCAATCTCCATGCGTCCTGCTACGCTTATCAAGCGAACTGTCACCGCTCTCGTCCTGCCCCTGGCCCTTCTCTATATCGGAGACACCATGGCGTTTTACATCCACAGCCGCCACCCCACTCCGACCGAGCCCGCTGAAACCTTCACCGTACCGCGCATCCTGGCGATCGATGAAAAGGGCGGAAAAATCGAATACGCGGTCGACCAAGTCCAGCGCGAACAAACCATCACCTGCGCGCATTCTATTTTTCCTCATGCCGGATTCCGTCCTTGCTGGTATGCCAAGAACAAAGCCAGTCAGCCCATACCCGCGAGCCTATTCCTTCCGCGATCCGGCAAATCGCGTTTTTCTGTGCGCTTAGGGTTCTCGTGGGGAGTTTTTCCGCGGGTTTGCACTTCTTCGCTTTACTTGCCACTTCTTTCTGTCCGCCTCCGCCAATTTTTCGCACTGTTAAAGTTGCCTCTTAACGTCGGTCCCTGAATTGGTACAATAATCCCCAGCGGCCAGGCCAACGTTCCGTCCGCGTAACTTTCAGTTTCTCTCAGACGTAATCACATTGCGTTTCAATCGCAGAAGGAAAAGGGCCGCTTGGCGACTCCATCGAATACCCCGAAGCATGATTTGGGCTCTTTGCGCATTTCCGACAGCCACCGCAAGTCCGGCGGCTCGAGCCGCCGCTGGGGTCTGATCGTTCTTGTAATTCTCGTTCTGGCAGGCGCGGCCTTTGGCGCTTTCAAATTTCGCAGCCAACGGCCGGTGGTTGAAATTGCGACTGCCTCCAAAGCCGAAATTGGCGGCCGGCAAGCCATGTTAAGCGCCAGCGGATACGTTACGCCGCGCCGCCGCGCCACGGTCGCCGCCAAAATCACCGGCCGCGTCACCAATGTCTTTTTCGATGAAGGCACTCACGTCCGGGAAGGCCAGATCCTAGCAACGCTTGACGACTCCGACGTCAAGCGCGCTCTGGATTCTGCAAAAGCCGACCGTAACGCATCCCAAGCTGCTATCGCCGATTACGAAGTCCAGCTGCGGAATGCCGAGCGCGAACTTCATCGCGCACTCGAACTGGAAAAAGCCGGCGTACAAACCGAGCAAGCCCTGGATTCGGCCCGCATGGCCGCGGACAGCCTCCGGGCCAAAATTGCGCTTGCCAAAGAACAGGTGGCCGCTTCGGCCGCGCGCATCGGCGAAGCCCAGCAAAATGTCGACAACACGGTAATCCGCGCGCCATTTTCGGGAATTGCGGTTTCCAAAGACGCCCAGGTTGGCGAAATGGTCTCGCCGATTTCCGCAGGCGGTGGCTTTACGCGCACCGGCATCGCTACCGTTGTCGACATGAATTCCAACGAGATGGAACTCGACGTCAACGAATCCTACATTTCCAAAGTCAAACCGGGCGGCAAAGTCACTGCGCTGCTCGATGCCTACCCGGGCAATCCGCTCGATGGACGGGTTCGCATCGTCATTCCTACCGCCGACCGCCAGAAGGCGACCGTAAAAGTTCGCATCTCCTTCGATGATTTGCCGAAGCTCATCGCTCCCGACGCGGAAGTAAAAGTAAGTCACGTTTCTAAGTGAAGCTGAAAAAGCCCCGGCAAAAGGCGCAGCACCGGTCTCAGCGCTGGTCCCGCAAGAAGCGGTGCGCGGCGAGAGCGGCACAAAAATTGTGTTCTTGGCCAAAAACGGGCACGCCGAACGGCGCGCAGTAACCGTCGGCGGTACGCGCGGCTCCGACGCTGAAATTATCGCCGGGGTGGCCGCCGGGGATGTGGTAATCACGAAATCCAGCCAGGAGCTGCGGGACGGTCAGGAAATTGAAATCAAGAAGTAGGGAACTCGAATCGAAACAACACTCAGGAGCTCGCTAAAATGGTGAAAGTTGACGGAAGCGGATCCAATAGCTTGATCAAAGTTCGTGGTCTCAGCAAAGCCTACAGCCGCGGTGGTCAGACAGTCGACGTTCTGCAAGGACTGCATCTGGATGTCGACCGTGGAGAATTTGTCGCCTTCATGGGACCGAGCGGCTCGGGAAAATCGACTCTGCTCAATCTTCTCGGCGGCCTCGACGTCCCCACGCATGGCAGCATCACCGTCGACAGCGACGAAATCACGCACATGTCCGGCAGTAAGCTTACCGAGTGGCGCGCGCGTCACGTCGGCTTTATCTTCCAGATGTACAACCTGATTCCGGTGCTCACGGCGTTCCAAAATGTTGAGCTGCCTTTGCTGCTCACCAAACTCTCGAAGGCGGAACGCAAGAAACACGTGGAAACCGCTCTCGGAGTCGTCGGTCTGACCGATCGCATGCACCACTTTCCCCGGCAGCTCTCCGGTGGACAAGAACAGCGCGTAGCCATTGCCCGCGCCATCATCGCCGACCCCACCTTCCTTCTTTGCGACGAGCCCACGGGGGACCTCGACCGCAAGAGCGCCGACGAAATCCTGGATTTGCTCGAACGCCTGTGCAGTGAATACAAAAAAACAATTCTCATGGTGACGCATGATCCGGCCGCCGCCGATCGGGCCCACGCCGTACTGCATCTCAACAAAGGCGTCCTCGTTGAGGGAGTCGCCGCCGGGAGCCACGCATGAAATTTCTCCATCTCATTCGTGCCAATTTGTTTCGCAAAAAAGTCCGCACCACCTTAACCGTCGGCTCGTTCGCCGTAGCCCTTTTTCTCTTTGGTTTCCTGGCGGTAGTTAGCGGCGCATTCAATCAAGGTGTGGACCTGGCCGGCGCCGACCGCCTGGTCGTCATCAACAAGGTTTCCCTCATCAATCCGCTTCCATTTTCCTATCGCGACCGCATCCGGGCCATCCCCGGCGTCAAGTACGTCACCTTCGACAGCTGGTTCGGCGGCGTCTATGTCGAAGAAAAAAACTTCTTCCCGCAATTCGCCATCGATCCGGAATTTCAGCGCCAGGTTTTTTCCGAACTCACAGTCCCGGAGGATCAATGGAAAGCCTTTGTTGAAGATCGCCAGGGCGCCATCGCCGGAGCTTCCACCGCCAAAAAATATGGCTGGAAGATCGGCGACCGCATCCCCATCCGCGCCACCATTTACGGAAACGATTCGTGGGAATTCAATCTACGCGGCATCTACACCGGCCGTGAAGGCGACGATCTCACCCAGTTCTGGTTTCAAAATAAATATCTCGACGAGCGCCGGGTGTACGGCAAAGGCGTCGTTGGCTGGTACACCGCCAAACTGAATAATCCCGACGACTCTTTGCGGATCGCGGGAGCGATCGACACCATGACCGCCAACTCGCCCTACGAAACCAAAACTGAAACAGAAAAGGCCTTTGCCACCTCGTTCGCAAAACAGGCCGGCAACATCGAAGGTCTCATCCTGGTCATCGGCTCGGTCGTGCTCTTTACCCTGCTCCTGGTCACCGGCAACACCATGGCCATCTCCGTTCGCGAACGCATCGGCGAACTCGCTGTGCTCAAGGCGATTGGCTATTCCGACCGCTTCGTTCTTCTTTTCGTTCTCGGCGAATCGCTGATGATCGCCGTCCTCGGGGGCATCATCGGGCTCGGCGGCTGCAAACTGGTCACCGTGCTCATCACCAATTCCGGAGCCATTTCCGGGGGCTTCATCCAGTTTTTCCATCTCTCCGGCGCGGCCATCGCACAAGGTCTGGTCGCTTCGGTCATCGTCGGAATTCTCGCAGGACTTCTGCCTGCGATATCAGCAATGCGCCTGCGCGTCGTGCAAGCGCTGCGGAGGGTTTGATCCATGGCTGTACCGCTCGTCTATAACT
>Ga0193726_1001076_pt1 | contig 23287 bp, 22 predicted proteins | sample H2c1metaG_FD_144928 | JGI IMG/M metagenome (GOLD analysis project Ga0193726, IMG submission 144928) | Soil microbial communities from a riparian zone of the East river system, Colorado, United States - H2c1 | ecosystem: Environmental > Terrestrial > Soil > Riparian zone | place: USA: East River...
TGCCGGAACCAGCAATCCCTCTCGCTGCGCCAGCGAGACCAATCGGCTCTTTTGGGCCGCAAACACGAAGGCGGAAGGCGAGCCAAGCGATGCTTCGATCAGCGCCGCCATCTGGCCCGCGTTGCGACCCTTGCCGCCGATCGCTCGCCGATAGAGGATCCGCATGAAATCGATCGCACGTTCGTCGGCGGGAACGAGAAGATCCGGCGGGCGGCTTTCGACAGTGCGAATTATTTCATTCAACCCATGGGCACGCGTGCGCCCAATAGACCGAGCCACAATTCCACTCAGTGTATGAAGTGCATGGCCGTCCGGCGCGAGCGCAACGACCTCAAAACTGCTTTCGGCCAATGCAAGGCAAAGCCGCGTGGTTGAAGCCCAATGCACCGTCGCGACCACGACGACTGATGGGCGACGACCCCGACGGGAAGGCTGCAAGATGCTCATCGTATCGAGGAGTCAGTAAAATAAGCGATGCATGGGCATACCGAAATGTGATCGAGAGGTAGCATCCACGGCAGTGTTTATAGTGTGTCGAAACCGATTCGCCTCGTGCGCGGGAACTTTCGACAGCCGAGCTTCATCGCGTGTGAAGGAAGCTCGGCAGGAGCTCACGCTTGACGACCGTGCGTGGTGATAGTTGGCATTACACCACCGTAGTGAGGATGCTGACGCGCCTTGGCCTGATCACGTTGGGCAAGGGCCGGATCAACAATGCCTTGGCACACAAGCAGGCCGCAGATGCGCGAGCCAAGGCCCTGACTTCGACAATTCGGAAATTCCGGAGAGCGGGCTTAGTCTCCGCCAGAGCCATTGCACGTGAGTTGAACGAGCGAGAGATGCCAACGGCGTGGGCACGCAAATGGCACAGAACCACCGCCGCACGCCTTTTCCAATTTGCGGATAACCAGAATGCCCAAGGGCAACCGGACCTGAGCCCGTCTACCCGCTTCAGCGCTGACAATCCCGGCCGCGCCAAGCAGAAGGGCGCCCGCGATCGGCTGTCCGCCGCGTTCCTGACCGACTTCGCAGACGATTACGAAGCGAACGGCAAAGCCGTCATTGAGACGGTGCGCGACAGAGACCCGATCGCCTACATGCGCATTGCTGCGGCGCTGCTGCCGACAAAGGTTGAAATCACGGAAAACCCGCTCGACTGCCTAAGTGACGAGCAGCTCGACCCCTACATGGAAGAAATGAACAACGGCCTGTTAAAGCGTGCGGCAAAGGGCGACCCCGAAGCGATCGAGCGCGCCCGCAGGCTCGGCCTGCTGCCGACCGCATGAGCGCGCCGCTATCCAGGGCGTTCCTGAAAGCGCTGGCCGACGCTTTCGACGAGGCTGGCCGGGAGGCGGTTCGCCAAGTCCGCGACAAAGATCCGGAGATCTATGCGAGCGTCTTCGCGCAGATGTTTCCCAAGGAAACGACGACCGGTATATCTATTCGGATGCCCAGCTCGACAGGCTTTGCGACGCGATAACCGCGAGGCTGGAGAAGGCCGTCCGGAACGGGGTCGAGACGATCCACTAAGACAGCGTACCAGTATCGAGCTAAAATGCGCGGCGACGCGAAGTAGCCGATAGGCTTTGGCCATCATCTGTGAGGCAAACACCGTGCGGCGGTTCGCCTTCGCCGATCAACCAACCCTTCTGGATCGCATAGGAAAATTGCTGCGTCGGCCGTCTTGTAGTCGAACGCGACAGATCTTGCGATCAACCTGGCCATACGCCATTGCATCGGCTCGGATCGAGTCACACGCGCCAGCCCAGCGCAAACCGCACGGGCTCGCTTCTCGACAAGGGATGTCCGCCTAGCCGGTGTGGCTCGGATCGTCATTGGCCGCTCCGCTCATGGACCAAGATTGTCATTAGTCACACACTATGCAATGCGGGAAGCTCGCACAGGCAACCACACCAATTCTGGCTAAAACCCTTTCCGAATTTATGGAAAGCCTTCAGGCGGCCAGCAACCGGGAGACTTGCTTGGCGTCCCAACGGTCCCGACCTGCCGGAGTCCGGACGCCACGTGATTCAATCTCTTGGGCGATGGCCTTGAGGGTTCCCGCGCCCGTCCGCTGGATCTCAGCTATTACCGCTCGCGTTGTGGCGTTGGCCTTTGTCGCTTGCTCGGACCTGGCTGCGCGGGCTTTGCCGATCGTCTCAGCACAGGTAGGTGAACCGAGTTTGACGCCACGCGCCTCGGCAACAGCGAGGGCAGCCTTCGTGCGCTGGCTGATCAGGGCGCGTTCCCAATCGTGGGGCGGGTACGACTGCCGCGGTTGGTCATCGCCGAGCAGGCCCAGCTCCCACCGAGGCCGAACAAAGCACTAAACTATCGCCCCGTATTTGGCGGCGCACTTGCCGATGGAAACGGCAACCGAAGGTCTGCGCCGATCGTGTAAAACATGATGCCGGCAAATATGACGGCGCCAATGAAGACCTTCAGTACCAATTTGAAAGGACGAAGGCGAAAAAGACGCTCCTCCCGCTCAACCTTTCGAATTGCCTGTCGACGCATGTCGTCGGTGAGCGGCGGGCGGTTCGCGAACCTAGCCGCTCTGGCAGCAGCCTGACGTGAAATGGCCTCTTTGAAATCAACCGCGTCTTCTATGGTAAAGCTTGGCTCATCGCAGTCCTGATCATTGGCTGCGACGGCGGTGACTTCCTCAGGCATACCCTTTGAGCTTGCTTCCACTTTACTTTGATCCATGAGTTGAGTCGCGTCGGTGCTCAGCTGGAACGAAGAGCCGGCATCCTCGACATGCGGATCACGGCGGCTCAAGCTAACTAAGAAACACCCGGCGGGTCGCTGGCAATTTCGAGGCAGTGGCAGCCAATTGGGGTACTCCTTCGAGTGCGCATCATGTGCGCAAGGGACAATCTGATCACGCCACGCGATAGTTCGCTCGGCTAGTTTGGCCGTGGGAAGCGCTCGTGATGCGCGAACGGCAGGGGTGCCGCTCGGCAAGCATCCAGGGCGACACGGGGAGACGTGGGTGATCAACGTTTCTGTAGGTTACGCGCTCGGCGCGCGGACGGGTGCGCCAGCACGGCAGTTGTACTGCCCGCGCCCGGTCAGCATCGTCACTGGTGACGGCAGACGACTGCCTGCTCGCCGGGCGCCTCGGTGTGCTCTCCCTCCCAGTTTCGGATTCCAACACACTTCCGAGGGGGAGTAATTTCAAATGACCGCTTTTGAACAAGATGTCGTGGCCTTGGAGGCACCTCCGCCCGCGCTTCTCGCCTCCGCCAGCGAGCCGGACGCCATTCGCGTCCTTCTTATCGAGGATGGCGTGATCGATCGCGGATTCCTGACCGACGAACTGTCGAAGCAGGGCTTTGCCGTCCAGACAGTCGCCTCGCTGCCCGGCGCACCTGATGCCGCCCGCGATGCGGACGTCATCGTCCTCCATTGTGACCGGGCGAAGATTTCCAGCATCGAGCTGTTGGTCAAGCTGCACCGGCAAGGCGTCAACGTCCCTGTCGTGCTGCTGACCGACGAGCCACTGCCGGCCCATGAATGTCTGGCTCTCGACAAAGGCGCGGTCGACGTCATCTGCAAGTCACGGGGCTCGGAGGTTCTGGGCAGACGCCTCAAGAGCGCGGTCAAGGCTTCCACGGAGCAACTGCGGTCCGGCGGACCCACGATCTGCGGCAAGCTGGCTCTTCGCCCCGATGTCAGCCGGGCCTATTGGAAGGACGTCGATCTCGATCTCACCTTCGGCGAATACAACATCGTCCATCTGCTCGCTTCAAAACCCGGCCACTTCGTGACCTACCGCGCCGTCTACGACCGGCTGCGCCATGAAGGCTTCATTGCTGGAGACGGACCCGACGGTTATCGGGCGAATGTGCGCTCTGCAATCAAGCGTATCCGGAACAAGTTTCGAGCGCTCTATCCGACCTTCGAAGAGATCGAAAACTACACCGGCTTCGGGTACTGCTGGAAGAAGCCAGCCTAAATCGACTGGCCGCGTCGATCTGCACTTTGCCCGATGGCTGATCACAGGAGGCGCCCTGTCGAATGCAGTACTTCGTCTGCGCCTGTTCCGCGATGGCGAAGGATTCGTTGGCCCAGTCCATCGGATCCGGAGGCGAGCTTCTGCGCCTGGCTCGCGTTGTTGGACGACAGGACCTCGAAGTCCTTCTTGATCGCCGTCACGACGCAAGCCGATGCGCCTGGGCAGGTCTCGGAGCTGAGCCCAGCCGAATCGCCACCGCGCGGGCGTTGGGACTTGATGCGCATGCGCCCGAGGGCATTACGATGCCGGACCGCTACGACCCGCTCTCCGGCCAGCCTTGGTGCCGCAACCGGCTGGCGTATTTGCTGCACGACATAGCGGTGGGTGCCGCCGAACGGCGCGACGCTGTCTGCGCCGAAACGGGCCTGACCTCGTGATCAAAGGAACCACCTACGAAAAGCTCCGCCAAAGCCAACGCCGGGACTATATCGTTGTCGGCACGGGCTCGGTCACCGAGTATCTGCTGACCTCGCGCTTGGCGGCGAAGTCGAGGCACGTGCTGCTCATGGAATCCGGCGACGCCGACACTGGCCGCTGGCTGCGCACAGCGCGCCGCGCAGGCCGATGAGCCGCTCCGCATCCTCATTTTGTCCGCACGCCCATGGCGCAGGACGCCTCGTCAGGCCTGTTACTGCCAACCTCGCGAAGGATAAACTCGGCACAGCGCTCACCGATCATGAAAGAGGGCGCGTTGGTGTTGGACGATACCATCGTAGGCATAATCGAGGCGTCGGCCACGCGCAATCCGGTGACGCCATGAACCCTGAGCTCGCTGTCGACCACCGCCATCGCATCGCTGCCCATGCGGCAGGTGCCGACAGGATGGTAGGAGGTGGCACCGAGCCTGGCGACGTGATCGAGCAGCGCCTCATCGGACTGCGCCTCAGGGCCCGGCCGCACCTCGCGAACGATCAGCCCCTTGAGTGCCGGCTGCTCGGCGATGCGGCGGACCAATCGCAGGGCGGCGATGCTGGTGGCACGATCGCGCGGGTCGGCGAGGTAATTGGCAATGATGGCGGGCGGTTCCTCGGGATCGGCCGAAGCAAGGTGCACGGAGCCGCGCGAGCGCGGCCGTAGCGCGAAGCAGCCGATGCCAAATCCCGAGAATTTGTCGAGCACCAGCCTCCTGGGATCGCGCGGATCCTCAGCGCTGAGCGTGTGCAGCTGGATCTTCACGTCGGGCCGATCGAGCGACGGATCGGATCTCGCGAGGGCATGCACTGTCGTCGTGCAGGCCGCCAGCGGACCGTCACGCCACAGCAGGTAGCGCAGGCCCATCCACGCCTGGCGTAGTGGGCTGCCCAGCATGTCGTTCAAGGTGATCGGACGCGTGCATTGGTAGGAGATACGCGTGTGCAGATGGTCGCGGCAATTCTCGCCAACTCCCGGCAGGTGGACGACGGAGGCGATGCCGAACGATGCCAGCCGTTCGCGGTCGCCGATGCCGGAGAGCTCCAGCAGATGCGGGCTTTGCACCGCGCCGGCTGCGACGATCACCTCCTGGCGGGCGCGCGCGAAGCGGCGCTCGCCGCTCTGGCGGTATTCTACGCCAACGGCGCGCCCGTTCTCGACCTTGATGCGATGGACGCGCGCGCCGGTACACACCGCCAGGGTCTCGCGGCCGCGCGCCGGATAGAGGTAGGCGTCACGGCCGCCATGACGCAGGCCGCGCAGGGTGTTGGTCTGCAGGATCCCGACACCCTCGTAGTGGGCGCCGTTGTAGTCGGCGGTCGCCGGGATGTCGGCCTCCTGGCAGGCGCGGTAGAACGCGGCGCCCAGCTCGTCCGGCTCGAACTGCACGACGTTGACCGGCCCCTCGGTGCCACGCCGCGCCGGATCGCCTGTGGCGTAGCGCTCGCAGCGCTTGAGGAAGGGCAGCACGTCCTCGTACCCCCAGCCGGGGCAGCCGGCGTCGCGCCACTGATCGTATTCCGCGGGCTCACCGCGCACCCACAGCATGCCGTTGATGGTCGAGGAGCCGCCCAGTATCCGCCCGCGCGGCCAGAACATACGGCGCCCAGCCATGTGCGGCTCGGGCTCGGTGAAGAAGCGCCACAGGCCGCGCTCCGATAACAGCACACGGCCGGCGCCGAGCGGCACCTTCAGCCAGATCCAGCGATCGTCCGTCCCGGCCTCGAGCAGCATGACTCGATGGCGGCCGCTTTCGCTCAGGCGCGCGGCGATCGCGCTGCCGGCCGAGCCGCCGCCCACGATCACATAGTCGAAGCTCTCGCCGGCGGCGTCCCGCGCTTCCCCGGTCATTCCTTCACGCCTCCGGCAGCGAGGCCGCGAACCAGGTAGTTGCGCACCAGGATGGAAAAGGCGACCACCGGCAGCATCACCAGGGTGCCGGCGGCCGCGATGCGCCCCCACTCCCAGCCGGTGTACTGGATGAAGTTCACGATCGCGACTGGCGCCGTCGAAGCCTGGGTGCGCGTCAATATCAGGGCATAAAAGAAGTCGTTCCACGACAGGATGAAGCAGATTACCGCCGTCGCCGCGAGCCCAGGCGACGACAGCGGCAGGGTGACCCGCCAGAAGGCGCTCCAGATGCCGCAGCCGTCAATCCAGGCCGCCTCCTCCAATTCGCGCGGCACGCTGTCGAAGTAGGGCTTCATCATCCAGATCACCAGCGCGAGGTTGAAAGTGAGGTAAATCAAGATCAGGCCGGTCCGCGTGTCGCTGAGGCCGAGAAAGCGATAGGCCAGAAAGAACGGAATGGTGAAGGCGATCGGCGGCGCCATGCGGGTGGCGAGTATCCACAGCGCAATGCTACGGGACGACCGAAAGCCGGCGCGGGACAGGGAGTAGGCGGCCGGCACGCCTATCAGCAGGGCAAGCGCGGTCGAGGCGGTGCTGGTCACCAGGCTGTTGACGAAGGAGCCGGGGAAGGCGCCGGTCCACAGGGCGCGGTAATGCGCCAGGGTGGGGGTGAAAGCGAGCTCGTAGCCCAGAATGTCGGCGTTCGGCCGAAACGACATCTGGACTAGCCAGAGGAAGGGAAACAGCATCAGCGCCAGCAGCACCAGGGTGGCGCCGTCGCCAAGGCGCAGGCGGTTGCGTGTCCGCCGTGCCGCCCGAGCGGAGCGGTCAGCCCGCTTCTGCATCCGCCGCTCTCGTCAGCCTGTCGATCGCCCAGCTCAGCACGAAGATTCCGATCACCATCAAGGTTGCGATAGCGCTGCCGTAACCCCACAGCGAGAAGGTGAAGGCCTGGCGATAGGCGTAGTAGTTGGTGACTTCCGTCACGTCGCCGGGACCGCCGTCTGTCAGCACGAAGATCAAGGGAAAGGCTTTTATGCTGTCGATAAGGCGGAAGATGCCTGCCACCAGCATGGTCTGCTGAATGTAGGGAAAGATGACATAGCGGAAGGTCTGCCAGTCGTTCGCGCCATCGATGCGCGCCGCCTCGACCGGTGCCGCCGGTACCATTTGCAGTGCCGCCAACGCCATCAGCATGGTGAAGGGGAACCACTCCCAAGATTCGGCGATCACGATCGCCATGAGCGCGGTGTCGGGATTGGTGATCAGCGAGCCGACCGGCAGGCCGATCCAATCCATGAAGCGATGGAACGGGCTGATGTCGACTGCGTACATGACCCGCCAGATGATGCCGACGACGATCGGCGGCAGTACCATCGGAATGAGGAACCCCGAGCGTGCGAAGCGGCGAATCGGCGTATCGGCATTGAGCAGCAGGGCGACGCCCAGCCCCATCAGGAGCTGCACTGCCACAGTCGCCACCGAGAGCTTGACCTGCACCCACACCGAGCGGGAGAAGCGCGGATCGTCGAGCAGGTCGAGGTAGTTGCCGAGCGGCGTGCTGAAATCCCAGGCGGTGTCCGGCAGGGTGAGGTTGAGCGGCGTCAGCGACGTCAGCACCAGGAAGAGCGCGGGGCCGATGGTGATCACCGCCAGCACGATCAGCGCCGGCGCGAGGCCGAGGCGAAAGGCATCGTCTCGCCGTAAGGTCCGGTCGCCGAACCGCATCAGAAGATAAGGCCCGTTCCGTCGCCTGGAGTCATGGCTGGGAGCGCGCCACTCCAGTGGCGCTCATGGAGTGGTCGCTACAAAGTGAACGCGGCACTGGAGTGGCGCGCTCCCAGCGAAGACTCTTACGCAGGCGGAACATGACTATAGCTTCACGCCGGCACGCTTGAGGTCGGCGATGGCGTTGGCCTGGGCGAGCGCCAGAGATTCATTGGCCTTCATCTGGCCGGAAATTACCCGGCTGACGGCTTGGTTTATCTGCGCGTTGACCTGCGGATAGACATGCATCGTGCGGTACTTCATGTAGCCGCGGCTGGCGAACGCGATGGTGTCGAGGAAGAGCTGTCCGGTATCGACGCCGTTGATCACCATTTTCTGCTTGTAGGCCGGCGAGTTGAGAAGCGACTGGCGTGTCACCGAGCCCAGCCCGTGCTTCTCAACCAGGCGCAGGACCATCTCCTTGCTGAGCGCCCACTTGATGAACTCCCACGATGCCTCCTTGTTCTTGGCGCCGGCCGGGATGCCCCAAGCGTGCGAGGCGATGCCGGGGAAGCGGCCCTTCGGCCCCTGCGGCACCATCGAGAAGTTCGAGGTTGCCGTGACCTTGCTGCCGGCCTCGCCGAGCAGGGCGAGGAAGACGTGGTTCTGCGGCGCGTAGTTGATGCGGCCTGCGCGTTGCGCTTCGGTGACCTGGTCGTAGGTGTAGCCGGCGGCGGCGGGTGGGCCGTAGGAATTGATCAACTTGGCGAAGAACTCGGCCGCCTGGGCGGCCTCCGGCGTGTCGAGCGCAGGCATCAGGTCTTCCGGCGGGTTGCGAAAGACGTTGCCTCCGAAGCCTTGCAGGAAGGGGATGAAGGTCCATCCCCAATGGTTCTCGATGCCGTAGGCCGCGACGCCATCCTTCTTGTTGACGATCTGGAGGGCGCGATCGAGTTCGTCAAACGTATCGGGCATGCCAAGGCCATTGGCCTTGAACAGATCGAAGCGGCCGGCGCCCGCCAGCATCACGTCGGCGATCCAGGGGATGCCGTAAATCGCGCCGTTCTTGTCGCGCATCGGCTGGACGGCGCCGGGCAGGAAGTCGGCGAAGTCCCAGTCGGCCGGCGTGCGCTCGGGGTTCTTGATGAACTCGTCGAGCGGCGTCAGCCAGCCGGCGCCGATCCAGCGGCTGGTGTAGATGAAGGTGACGTTTAGCACGTCAAAGCCGCTGCCCTTGGTCGAGAGCTCGAGGTCGGCGCGCTGGTTGTAAACCGGGAATCCCGGCGTGTCGTAGTTGACTTTGATGCCGGTCTTCTCAGCAAATTCCGGGATGTACTGCGCGAGCAGGGTTGGGTAGGTCGAGCTCCAGCACGAAATGTTGAGGGTCACGCCCTCGAACGGCTTCTTGCCGCCCTGCGCCGGCGCCTTGCCTGACGCCAACGCCATAGGAACGAGCAGCGAGCCCGCACTGGCTTGCAGAATTTTGCGACGCGTCGTCCGGGACCGCGATGCCTTCATGGTCGTCTCCCTCCATGGGTCTTACCGCCCCTTGTCTATACTGGGTGCGGTGCCCTTGATTGCCGGCATTGGGGTCTGCCCGCCCGTCTATTTGGCACGCGATCGGCCGCCTTCCGCAGTCGATGCCACGGCAAACCAAACATGACTGCCGGTCGATGATATGTCCACGGTGCAGTCTTTTGCACGTTTGGCAGCAATGCGGCGAGGCAATGGCCGCCGGTTGGATATCGTTCACCGACGGCGATCGGACCCTCGCCCGGGATACGCAGACACCAACAGCTCCGAATGTGGCTTACTCAGCCACCCAGAAACGGCATTACGACTCGTCAATCGCCTGTTCCATCCAGGAGTCTGATGAAGTTTCCTCGACCTCAATCCAAAGAAAGCGAAGCCCCGTTGAGTTCTTCGGCTCGTTCTACCGCGATCAGCACACGGCGAAGCCTTTTTTGTCGGGATCTCGATCTTTTTCTGGCTGGATAAGCCGCTTCCAGATGTCCTCATAGACCGGACCCGACCTGTAAGCCGAGCAGCGCCATAGAGGCTCCGACGAAGCTGCGCCTTCTAACGGGCCGGCATTGTATCGTTCGGCTTTGTAGTTTTTAGCAATAAAAACAATAACTTATAGTTTTTATCTAATTCTTTACCTTAATACTAAGATAGCGGAAACTAGTTCTCCCTCTTAAGAGAACCAAAACCAATGACGTTTTTCTTAAACAGCCAAGACAAGACGCTTCGAGAAGGCGTCGTCTTGGAGTGGGTCGGAGCGGAATTGAAATCTGGTTCAGTCGCCACCGTAGACAACGGCTCTGCCCCATTACGCAGAGCGACCGTTACCGACGTTGGCAGACCGGTGGACGAGCATGGCCGTCTTCTGGTGGACGTGGTGGCGAACGTAATGATTGGCGGCGAGCGATTCGGGCTGCGCCAACTCTACGACAGCAAAGTCGGATCGATTTGGGTGATTACAGGCGGCCCATACAGCGAACGACTCGCGGCGTAGTAGTTCAACTGCCCTTGCCGGCCGTTTCCTCGCTGATCGGCGCATATATCGTTACAGCCAGAACCCCCTGGCGCTGCCGCGGCTTCGTCGGTTCTGGCGTCGGGAGCCACGGCGGCGCGTCAGTCGTTCTATCGGCCAATATTGAAGGTCTCGTGCGACCGGACCAGTTTCAGAGAATCGTTGTGGATGCGCCACCCACCAATGTCTAGTTACTGAAACCTCAAAGGCTCGTTCAGCGAAGGTCGAGCGCAATATCTGGCCGATCAGTCGTAATCTGGCGGATCGGCCGCGCGAGCCAAGCGGCAATGTCCTCAGGCTCGTTCGGCACCCACGCACCCAGCTTTTCCGCACCGACGCGGTCAAGGCAGAAACCGAAATTGTCGGCGAGCAGGCCCTTCTCGACGGCGACGAGGCAGCCATCGATGGCGGCAAAGCGGTCGAGCGCCGCGGACAATCCGCCCATCGCGTCGGCCGAACGCTGATTGACGGAGGCAAGCAGGCGCTGGCGGGCGGAGAGGCGCCGGATCGTCTCGAGTGCCCGTGGGGCGAAGCAGGTGAGGATCGCCCGCTCCAGCAGGCCTCGCCCAGCAACAAGATCGACCAGACGCTGCTCAAGCCCGGGATAAAGACGGCCGCCGGCGTCGGTCTTGATCTCGATATGAAGCTCGATGGCGGTTCCGGCGAAGACCTCGAGCACGGCGTCGAGACTCGGCACGCCCGCACCGCCGCCGTTGCGCAGGGGAGTGGCCGCGAGCTCGGCTGCCGTGCGCTCCGCCACCGCCCCCTGCCCGTCGGTCGTACGCTCGAGCGTTGGATCGTGGATCACCACCAGCTCACCGTCGCGCGCGACATGGACATCGAACTCGACGCCGTCCACGCCCAGATCGCGCGTGCGGCGGAAGCCGTCCAGGCTGTTCTCGGGCCAGATATCGCGCGCGCCACGATGACCGACGATCAGGACCATGCCGTCCGCATCCTTGAGCTGCTCATTTCCCGCTGTCGACGAGACCCTTCACCAGCCAGCGTTGCAACAGCACGACGATCAGCACGGGAGGCGCCATTACCAGGAGCGCCGCATTCATCGCGACGTTCCAGGCCGGTTCGGCATCGGATTGCGGGATCAGGTTCTTCAGTCCGACCACCGCCGTGGTCATGTCCTTGTCCGTCGTGAACAGCAGCGGCCACAGATACTGGTTCCAGCCAAACAAGAAGAGGATGATGCCGAGCGCCGCGATGTTCGGCACCGACAGCGGCAGCAGCACGCTCCAGAAGAAGCGCAACGGCGATGCGCCGTCGATGCGCGCCGCCTCGCAGAGCTCCTCCGGCACGGTGAGAAAGAACTGGCGGAACAGGAAGGTCGCGGTCGCCGACGCGATCAAGGGCAGGATGAGCCCGCCGTAGCTGTTCATCATGCTCCAGTCGAGCGTGATCTCGATGTTGCAGAGATCGGCCATCCACTGCAGCGGCAGGGCGACGTTGGCTACCGCCTCGTAGGTCGGCAGGATGCGCACCTCCACCGGCAGCATCAGCGAGGCAAAGATCAGCCAGAACGCCACCATGCGGCCGGGGAAGCGGAAATAGGCGACGGCAAAGGCGGAGAGCAGCGACACGACGATCTTTCCAGCCGCAATGCCTAACGCGACGATGAAGGAATTGACCAGCAGCCGGCCGAGATTGCCTTTCGTCCAGGCCGTCACGGTGTTGGCGAGGAACTCGCCCCCGGGCAGCCACGGCGGCGGCACGGTCAAGACTTCGCTCGTCGTGTGCGAGCCCACGACAAAGGCGAAATAGATCGGCACGCAGACCAGCAGCCCGCCCAGGATCAGCAGGACGTGGCAGGCGATGTCGAGGCCGCGGGTGCGCTCGACCATCCTACACGTCGTAATTCACGTTGCGCTCGACGTAGCGGAACTGCAGGACGGTGAGAACGAGGGCGAAGACCATCATCACCACCGATTGCGCCGCGGACGAGCCGAGATTGATGTGCACGAAGCCGTCGATATAGACCTTATAGACCAGGATCATGGTGGCTCCGCCCGGTCCGCCGTGCGTCACGGCATCGACGATCGCAAAGGTCTCGAAGAAGCCGTAGACGAAGTTCATCACCAGCAGGAAGAACACCGTCGGCCCGATCATCGGCAGGGCGATTCGGAAGAAGCGCAGCAGCGGTCCGGCTCCGTCGACCGCGGCGGCCTCGAGCAGCGACGCCGGCACGGCGAGCAGCGCCGCGACCAGGAAGATATAGTTATAGCAGATGTGCTTCCACGAGGCCGCGAGGGTGATCAACAGGAAGGAGTCGAAGCCGCTGCGGTTGGGATCCCAGGCGATGCCCAGGCTCTTCAGGACGAACGCCGCCGGGCCGACCGACGGATTGAACAGGAAGGCCCACAGGATGCCCGCGATGACCGGCGCGATGGCGTAGGGCAGCAGCACGACACTGCGATAGAGGCCGCGCCCGCGCACCACGCGGTCGGTGGCAAAGGCCAGAATGCCCGCGACCATGATGGTGAGTGCGTTCTGCGCCAGGGTGAACCACACGGTGACGCCGATCGACGAGCGGTATTCGGGGCTGGCGAAGAGGTCGCGGAAATTGTCGAACCAGACGAACTGGACGCTGCTGCCGAAGGGATCGGTCAGCACGAAGGCCTGTGACAACGCGCGCAGTGCCGGAATGAAGAAGAACAGCAGCAGGACCAGAAGCTGCGGCACCAGCAGCAGCAGCGGCAGGCGCGTCTCGCGATAATGCGCCCGCTTCAGCCCCTGTGTGCCGCCCAACCGCCGTCGCCGGGGCGCGGCGATCGCCGCCGGCCCCGGGAGCGCGGGAGACACGCTAGTACTTGCCTGCATTGAGCTTCTCGAACTGCCGCAGCAGGTCGTTGCCACGACGCACGGCGTCGTCTAGCCCCTGCTGGGGTGTCTTCTTGTTGGCGAACACCGATTCCATCTCTTCACGCAGCGCGAAGGTGGCCTGCGTGTAGTTGCCGAAGTGGAAGCCCTGGGAGTTGGGTGTCGGCGTGCCGCGATTGAGCTGGAGAATGGCGATCTCCCGAGTGGGATGATCCTTGTAGTACCCTTCGGCCTTGGCGAGCTGGTACGCCTTGTTGGTGATCGGCACGTAGCCCGTCACCTTGTGCCACCAGAGCTGCAGGTCGGGGCTGGCGACGAACGCCAGGAAGGCCGCCGCCGCGTCGTACTCCTCGGACTTGTGGCCCTTCATCACCCACAGCGTGGCGCCACCGATGCTGCTGTTGCGTGCGGTGAGGTCCGCCTCGTGCGGCAGGTAGGTGGCGCCCCACTTGATCTTGGGATCGCGTTCGATGCTGCCGTGCGCCGCGGTCGAGGCGAAATAGGTCGCGCACTTGCCCGACGTGAAGAGCTGCTCGGGGCTCAGGCCCTGGCCCGCGATCTGGGCGACGCCGTCGTTGACCCATTTCTGCAGGCGCGCGGCCTGGCCGGCGACGCGGCTCTTGTTGTAGACGAATTCCGTATCGAGTCCGTCGTAGCCGTTGGCCCTGGTACCCCACGGCTGGTCGTTCACCGTGCTGTAGTTCTCCAGCATGCTCCAGAAATAGTCGCCGGCCAGCGAGGTCCCGCATTCGGCGATGCCCTTGCTCTTGATGGCATAGAGCTGCTTCTCGAATTCGCCATAGGTATCGGCCGGCCCCTCGAAGCCCGCCTTCTCGAACTGCTCCTTGTTGTAGAAGACGATGGGCGTCGAGGAATTGAACGGCATGCTCATCAGCTTGCCCTTGTACTGGTAGTAGCTCGCGACCGGCTTGATGAAGTCGGCAAAGTCGACTTGCTGCTTCTTCTCCGTCATCAACTCCTGCACCGGCACGATGGCGCCGGACAGCAGCATGCTCATGAAGCCGCGCTCGTAGATCTGCACGATCTGCGGCGCCTTCTTGGCCCGGTAGGCGGCAATCGTCGCATTGATCACCTCGTCGTAGTTGCCCTTGTTGGTGGCGACCACGGTATGTTTCGCCTGCGAGTCGTTGAACCGCTTCACCACCTCGTCGACGCGCTCGCCCAGCACGCCGCTCATGGCATGCCAGAACTGTACTTCCGTACGTTGCTGCGCCCCTGTCGGCACGGCCACCACCGAGGCGGCGGCAAGCGCAAGCAGGCCCGTCAAGAACCCCTGCTTCGTCATTTTCATGTTTTCCTCCCTTCGTTGAACCAGAATCCACCCGGTGCGAACAGCTCGCCGACCGCCCGATCGAGCCAGCCGAGATCGTGCAGGAGGTCGAGCCCGGTGAAGCGGCGGCGGATCATCCGGGCGCGCGCGTGATCCCGCGCGTGCTTCGCGGCCGGAACGCCGAGAGACGCGGCCGTGGCCGGACCGCCGACGGTCTCCAGCCAGCGCCGAACCGTGCCCGCTTTCGGCAGATGCGCATTGAAATGGGCCAGCATGTTGGGCCACGCCTTCACGAGCGTCCGCAGGCGTGCCTCGACCCGGGCGGGCGACGCTTCCTTGGCCGCGGTCTCCACCGCGGCATTGGCCGCCATGAACGACAGGGGAAACGATGCGGCAACCTCGGCCTGCAGCATGGCGGATGACGGCGCTCGCGCGGCCAGCCGCGTCGGGTCGACCGCCATCACGTCCTGTCTCTGCAGCCATTCATAGGCCGCCAGCATCGACACGCAGCCGACGCCGACGCAGGCGCCGTGCGACACCGGCTGGCCATCGACGGCGATCTCTTCCATTTCCCAGAGGTGGGCGAACTGGTGGTCGCTGCCGCTCGCCGGGCGCGAATTGCCGTGCGCCTGCATGGCAAGCCCCGACATGACGAGGCCGCGCACCAACCCATCGATCGCGCCGCGCTCGCCCTGACGGATGCCCGCCGGATCGTCGAGCCAGCCCGCGAGGTTGTCCTGCACCATGGCGAACGGCCCAGGATTAAGTGCCTCCTCGCCCAAGGCATCGGCCACGACCCAGTCGATGCCCGCCACCAGCTTGCCCACGAGGTCGCCATAGCCCCACGCGCCCATGACCGGCGGCGCGCCGGCGATCACTCCGAGGTCGGCCACGATGGCGACCGGTGCCGCACAGGCAAAGGTGCGCTTGAAGCCACCTTCGCGCAGCGCCGCGCCCGACGCCGCGTAGCCGTCCATCGACGCGGCGGTCGGCACGCAGACATAGGCCGAGCCGGCAAGCTCCGCGGCGTACTTGGCGAGATCGTTGATCACGCCCGCGCCCACCGCGATCGGCAGCGCTTGCCGGGCGGCAAGCCGCGTCGCGACCTCGCGCGCGGTTTCCGCACTGGCTTTTACGCGGGGCTCGCCGGGCAGCACGACCGGCTCGCCCAACTGCAGGCCGGCCCCCAACAGCAGCGCGGCGACGCGTTCCCCCGCCGCCTTCCAGGTGTTGGCGTCGGCCACGATGGCATAGCCCGCCGCCGGCGCGCTGCGCGCCAGCACCGCCGGCAGGACACCCAGCGCATCGGCGGCGATCGTGACGTCGCGCGTCGTCGAGGCTGCCGCCACGGCGCGCTGAAGCTCGATCTGCGAGTCCGTCATGCCGGCAAATTATCAACCAGCTGAACATTTGTATAGGATACGATACATGTGTTTAGGAGTAAGACTGACGCGATGACCGATGAAGACGAGCAATTGCGGGTGCGCGTGGCCTGGCTGTATTTCATGGAGGGGCTGACCCAGGGCGATATCGCAGCCAAGCTCGGGATCACCCGGCTGCGTGCCAATCGCCTGCTGGCCGAGGCGCGCGAAAGCGGCCTGGTGAGCATCCAGGTCAATGCTCGGCTGGCCGACTGCGTCGCGCTCGAACGGCGCCTGGTCGCCGAGGCCGGCCTCAAGGACGCCGTGGTCGTTCCGACCCCGACCGATCCCGACCACATCGCGGTCGCGCTGGGCCGCGCCACCGCCGATTATCTGGCGCGGCATCTCGGCGAGACGCGGATACGCGGCATTGGCATCGGCTGGGGCACGACGCTGCGCGAGACGATCCGCCATCTGCGCGGCGGCAGTTTCCCCGAGCTCAGCATCAATTCCATGATGGGCGGCCTCACGCGCGGCCTCGAGCTCAACACCTTCGAGATCGCCAGCGAGTTCGCGCGGCGCATCGGCGGCAAGTGCAATTATCTCGCCGCGCCGATCTATGCCGGCAGCCCGCGCTCGCGCGACACCATCCTGGCCCAGGACGTGTTCCGCGTGACATTCCAGCAGCTCGCCACCAGCGACGTCGCCCTGCTGAGCGCCGGCGATCTCAGCCGCCGCTCGCTCCTGATCCGATACGGCCTGCCGCGCGACGTCACCGTCGATTCGCTCCGCGTCGCGGGTGCCGTCGGCGACATCATGGGGACCTTCCTCGATTCGCGGGGAGAGCCCGTGAAGCACGCGCTCAACAGGCGCGTGATCGCGGCGCCGCTCGCCATGCTGCGCGCGATCGCCACGGTCGTCGTCGCTTCGGGCGGGTTGAACAAGACGGCTATCCTGGTCGGCGTCCTGCGCGCCAAGCTGTGCTCGGTCCTGGTGGTCGACGAGGTGACAGCCCGTGCGGTGCTCGGCATCCTGCGCGGTACGGGCTGAGTGGCGGCATGTATCTCGGCATCGACATCGGCACGTCGGGCGTGAAGGCAATCGTCATGGATGAAAGCGACCGGCCGGCCGCCGAGGCCGTGGCGCCGCTCGACATCTCCCGACCCAGCCCGCTGTGGTCCGAGCAGGCGCCACAGGATTGGTGGCAAGCCGTCGTCGACACGCTCGATACGCTGGCCGACCGCGCGCCCGCGGCGATGTCGGCAGTGCAAGGCATCGGCCTCTCCGGCCAGATGCTGGGCGTGACCCTGCTGGACGCCGCCGACGTTCCCATCCGGCCGGCTCTGTTGTGGAACGACGGCCGCGCCTCGGCGGAATGTGCCGAGCTTCACCGTCGCTTTCCGGATTTTGCCGACATCGTCGGCTGCCGCGCCATGCCAGGCTTCCCGGCACCCAAGATCTCCTGGTTGGCGCGGCACGAGCCCGATGCCCTGAAGCGCGCCCGGCGTATCCTTTTGACGAAGGACTATGTCCGCCTGGCGTTGACCGGACAGGCGGCGAGCGACCGCGCGGACACCTCGGCGACATTGCTGATGGATACCGCACGGGGCGACTGGCACGACGACATCCTGGCGCACTGCGGCATCGATCGCTCGCGGCTGCCGCGCCTCGTCGAAAGCGCGGAAATCTCCGGCGCCTTGCGCGACGAGCTTGCGACGCGCTGGCACCTGCCGCCAGGCACACCGGTGGCAGGCGGCGGCGGCGACAATATGTGCGCCGGCGTCGGCGTAGGCGCCGTGCAGGCCGGGTCGGCATACATCAGCTTGGGAACGTCCGGAGTCTATTTCGTTGCCAACGACAGGTTCGTGCCGGCGCGAGGCGGGGGCATGCATACCCATCGCCATGCCATTCCGGGCCTCTACGCCCAGCACGCCGTCGTCCTGAGCGCGGGCGCAGCCCTTGCTTGGATCGCCGGCCTGCTCGGCCGACGCGACATCGGCTCGCTGATCGCCGAGACCGAAGCGCTCGAACTCTTGCCGGAAGCGACGCCGGTCTTCACGCCCTATCTCGCAGGCGAACGCACGCCGCATGACGATCCCCGGCTGACGGCGGCCTTTTCCGGCCTGACCCACAGAACGGGACCCCACCATCTCGTGCAGGCCGTTCTGGAAGGCGTGGCCATGGCGTTGGCCGACGGCCACGCGGCGCTCACCGCCACGGGTGCCCTGATAGACCACATCGCCCTGACCGGCGGCGGGGCGCGGAGCGCACTGTGGGCCCGCCTCATCGCAGCGGCGATCGGCCAGCCGCTGTCCCTGACCGCCGACCGGCATGCCGGCCCCGCCATCGGCGCCGCGCGTCTGTCGCGCGTGGCGATCGGAGGCCCGCTGATGGCCCCGCGGAAAGACCACGATATCCTGCCCGTCGTTGCAGTCGACGCGCAGCTCGGCGAACAGCTCCATCGCAAGAAGGCACTGTTTCGCGAGCATGCCACGCTTTCACGGAAGGAGATCCGCTAGGTGTCGGACAAAGTGAGACTCCCCGGACCCTGCGGCGGACGCATTCGACGCCGCCGCTTCCTTGCCGGTTCCCTGGCGGGCGCCTCGGTCGCCGCCCCGTTCACCATGGCGCGCGGCGCCCCGATGGCCTTCGCCGCCGACCCTTTCGCGCTGGGCGTCGCCTCCGGAGCGCCGCGCGAGGACGGCGTCGTGCTGTGGACCCGCCTCGCACCGAGCCCGCTCGAAGGCGGCGGCATGCCGGACGCGCCGGTCTCGGTCGACTGGCAGATCGCGCACGACGAGAAATTCGCCCGTGTGGCCACGCAAGGCACCGTGCAGGCATCGCCTGAACTCGCCCATTCAGTGCACGCGGAGGTCCAGGGCCTGCAGCCGGGCCGGTCATACTGGTATCGCTTCCGCACCGGCAGCGCCTTGAGCCCGATCGGCCGGACCCGCACGGCGCCGCAAGCAGCCAGCTCGCCGGCGCGGTTCCGCTTCGCCTTCGCGTCCTGCCAGCATTATGAGCAGGGCTACTTCGCGGCCTACCGCGACATGGCGGGTCGCGACCTCGATCTCGTGGTCCATCTCGGCGACTACATCTACGAGAAGTCGTGGGGATCCCGCCACGTACGCAGACACGGGGTCGGCATCCCGACCACCTTGCCCGAGTTCCGCGACCGCTATGCGCTCTACAAGCTCGATCCCGACCTGCAGGCCGCCCACGCCGCCTTCCCCTGGCTGGCGATCTGGGACGACCACGAGGTCGCCGACGACTATGCCGACGATCGCTCCTACACGACGCCCGATCCCGTCCGTTTCATGAAGATGCGGGCGGCCGCCTACCAGGCCTACTACGAGCACATGCCGCTGCCGGCCTCCGCCCGACCGCGCGGACCGTTCGCCACGATCTACGAGCGCTATCACTTCGGCGACATGCTCGACGTGATGCTGCTCGACGACCGGCAATATCGCTCGCCCTCCGCCTGTGTCGGCAGCGGCCGTCCGACCACCGTGCCGGACTGCCCGGAGCGCACGCTCGAAGCGCGCACGATGCTGGGCCGCGAGCAGGAAGCATGGCTCGACCGGCAGCTCGCAACGTCACGGGGGCGCTGGACCATCGTGGCCCAGCAGACGCTGATGGCCGAGCTCGATCGGCAGATGGAGGGCGGCGCCCATCGGTTCTGGATGGATGGCTGGGACGGCTATCCAAATGCCCGCCGCCGCCTGCTCGATTCGATCGCCAGCCACAGACCACGCAACCCGATCGTGGTTGGCGGCGACCGCCACGCCTTCTTCGTCGCCGATCTTGCGCGCGATTTCACCCGTCCCGGCGGCCCGCCGCTCGCCAGTGAATTTGTCGGCACCTCGATCACGGCGGAAGGCCCCAGCGCCAAGGGCCTCCATCAGGCGCTCAAGTCCAATCCGCTCGTCAAATACGGTCGCAGCGACAAGCGTGGTTACGCGACGGTCGATCTTACGGCGGCACGGTGTACAGTTGGTTTCGAGGCGCTCGATGACGAGAAACAGAAGGATAGTCCCGTCCGCCGACTGCAGACCTTCGTCGTCGAGGATGGCGTTACAGGCGCTAGGATGGCGTGAGGCAGGGAGTGGCGCAATTCGTCTTGTGCCTGCTCAAAATTCGGAAACGCCGAGCAAGTGTAGCGTTTCTTGTGCCGCGGCCATACCGTCGCGGGTAGGATCACCCTTCTGTCCGCTGTCGGTTCCCTGCTCTCGTTTCGGGTGCGCAGCCGCGCCTCTCTAGAACTCGAGCTAGTTGCTCTGCGACACCAGGTGACCGTCCTGCGTCGACAACGCCCTGGCCGACCTCGGCTCTTCTCCGCCGACCGGTTGCTCTGGGTGTGGCTTTACCGGATCTGGCCGCAGGTCCTCGACGCCATGGTGCTGGTCAAACCGGCAACCGTCGTCCAGTGGCATCGCAAAAGTTTCCGCCTTTACTGGCGGCGCCGATCACGCCACCTGGGACGGCCGAAGATGAGCCGCGAGATCCGCGAGCTGATCCGGAAGATGAGCCGGGCAAACCCTCTTTGGGGCGCGCCCGTATCCATGGCGAGTTGCTCAAGTCGGCATCGAAGTGAGCCAGGCCACGGTCGGCAGATATCTGCCATGGCGGCGCAAAGTCCCTTCCCCGACCTGCCGCTCGTTTTTGCACAATCACATGCAAGACACCGCCGCCGTCGATATGTTCGTGGTGGTGACGGCAAGGTTTCAGCTTCTCTATGCCCTGGTAGTCCTTGGCCATGAGCGAAGAAAAGTCATCTCGATGCCGAGGTCGCGAGCGGCAGCCCCATACGATCGCAGGTCATCGGTGATCAACCGATCGGGCACGAAACCATACTTCTTCAACAGCTTTCGCATGAGCTTCAGTGCGGCACGCTGGTCCCGTTTCGACTGAACCAGCACATCCAGAACCTCGCCCTCGGCATCGACGCGCCACAAGTAGGCCATGCGGGCCATCGATCTTGAGATAGACTTCATCCAGATGCCAGCTCGTGTGGGGTTTAGGTCGGCGTCTACGCAAGTCCGCTGCAATCATCGGCCCGAAATGGTTTATCCAGCGCCGACATGGACTCGGAGGAGACTATAATGCCGCGCTCTGCTAGTCATCTGGAACTGAAGTTCATTACATTATAAACTGGCGCTCCGAGCAATCAATGGAGAGCGCTGATGACGAAGGCTATTGGGCGAGGTCGGCCGATCGAGCGGTTGGTGCTGAGTGCCCAGGAGCGGTCCTATCTGGAGCGGCAGGTGCGCCGCCACCGTGTTGCCCGATCGCTGTCGGAGCGGTGTCGCGTCATTCTGCGGTGTTCAGACGGATTGCCCAGCAAGTCCGTCGCCGTCGAGCTTGGCGTCCATGAGCATACGGTTGGCAAGTGGCGCCGGCGCTTTTTGAAGGATCGCTGCGATGGTCTGCTCGACGAGGCTCGCCCTGGCCGGCCTCGAACCATCGACGACGATCAGGTTGCCGCTGTGATCGAGCGGACGTTGCACAGCTTGCCTGCGGATGCCACGCACTGGTCGATCCGATCGATGGCGGCCGAAACCGGTTTTTCGCATACCACGATCCGCCGAATGTGGGGGGCGTTCGGCCTGCAGCCGCACCGCAGCCAGACCTTCAAGCTGTCGACCGATCCGCTGTTCGTCGACAAGGTGCGCGATATCGTTGGCCTTTACCTCTCGCCGCCCAACCGGGCGCTTGTTCTTAGCATCGACGAGAAAAGCCAGATCCAGGCGCTCGATCGCGAGCAGCCAGTATTGCCGATGATGCCTGGCGTACCCGAACGCCGGACACACAATTATCTGCGACACGGCACGACCTCACTGTTCGCCGCCCTCGATGTCGCATCCGGCTTCGTCATCGGCAAATGCTACAAGCGGCACCGGGCGGTCGAGTTCCTGAACTTCCTCAAAGAGATCGACGCTAAGGTCGCCGAAGGGCTCGAAGTCCATATCATCATGGACAACTACGCCACCCACAAGACGCCCAAGATCAAGGCGTGGCTCGCACGCCGGCCGCATTATCATGTCCACTTCACGCCGACTTCAGCATCATGGATCAATCAGGTCGAGCGCTGGTTCGCCGAACTCACCAGGAAGCGACTCCGACGCGGCGTTCATACCTCAGTCAGGCAACTCGAAACCGATATCCGTACCTTCATCGACCGCTACAACCAAAACCCCAAGCCTTTCAAATGGACCAAATCAGCCGACCAAATCCTGGCTTCAGTCAAACGCTTCTGCCAAAAAACACAGAAGACATTATGCGGCGAACTTTAGATTCACGTGACTAGCTGCGGAAGGGTACCTTTTCGCTGGGGGTGACGATTAGATCGTCGATTGTTCCGACGGTCTCGTTTGTTTCGTTGACGACGGTGCTACCCACCACCTTGGATGTCCGGTAGCCGGTCGCCACGGTTTGCGGATCAACCTTCATTATGGCCGTCGTCTGCGGGGTGCCCTGTGACAGGGCCGGGTTGCTGAGTGCCGCCGCAACGACAGCGGCGCCCACCATAAGTGCAATCGAATGTTTCATGTGGCCTCCGGGGTGAGTGTTTGTTCTTTCGTCCCAACGAAAAAACCCCATGCACGTTGCCCGTAGAATCTGAAATGTGTCGGTAGCCGCGGTGACCTCGGAACGCTTGAGCCCAGCGCGTCGTTGGTATTCGAGACGCTTGCGCGCGGCATCGTCGCGGACGTAGCCCACGTCACTGCCGATCGGCCGATTGAATGGGTACAGCTTGAGGACATTGCTCAACGCATGGAAGTCACTTTGTCCTCAGTCGAGACGGCCGCGAAGGCAGCCGTTGATTGGGGCTGGCTTGGAGTCGATGGGTCGTACCCAGGTGTTTGCCTAACAGCAGCCGGTCGCACGCTTGTCCGGCGCGTCGGTCTTTAGGCCAGTTAAGGGTCTTGGGATCTGGTAGTCTTGCGCATGCCAACTGCTCTCACCCCGCCCGCCTTGGAAGTGGTCCTGCAGGGACTGCACGAATCGGAGATCCGGTGCGGCATCCAAAATGAACCCCCGGCCGGGGGTATCACCGCATGGATCGATTTCGGCAGCCGGACCGAGAAAGCGACGTTCTACGGGACCATCGTTGGTGACCAGCAGGTTTGGCCGGCAGCCGATCGCATCGCGGCGTGGATGCACGAGACTGCGTTGCGCCTCTTCCCTGATAGCCCCTATGCCAAAGCGCACGGCGGTTGATCGTCGAGCCCGCATTCAGCGGCGCAAGGTCAAGTCCACAGCATCGGTCCCCGAGTCGG